>Ga0209108_10002569_pt1 | contig 10357 bp, 9 predicted proteins | sample Rifsed10ft1_FD_184003 | JGI IMG/M metagenome (GOLD analysis project Ga0209108, IMG submission 184003) | Soil microbial communities from Rifle, Colorado, USA - sediment 10ft 1 (version 2) | ecosystem: Environmental > Terrestrial > Deep subsurface > Rock core/Sediment | place: Rifle, Colorado...
AACTAGGCACGCACTGGGTCCGCCGCTGGCAGCCGATCTCTTGGCGGGATGTGGAGCCCAACGAGGGCGAGTATCACTGGGAGGCGTTGGCCGGGCTGGAGGGTGAACTGCCGCAGGCGCGCGCCGCCGGTATTGAACCCATCCTCAGCGTCCAGTTCACCCCGGAGTGGGCGCAGCAGGTTGTGCCCTACGCCTGCGGCCCGATCCGCGCCGACAAGTTCGGAGCCTTCGCCGCGTTCATGGAGCAGCTGGTGATGCGCTACGGGTCGTCTTCACCCCACCATGTGCGTCACTGGATGGTCGGCAATGAACTGGATGTTGCCCCCGGCGAGATTCAGCCGGACAGTGTCTTCGGATGCTGGGGCGACCCGAACGATGCCTATTTCGGCGGAGGCTCATACGCCGAAATGTTGAAGGTGGTTACACCACGCATGAAAGCCGCCGACCCGCAGGCGCAGGTGATCCTGGGCGGCCTGCTGATGCAGTGCGACCCGTACAGCTCACCGCTGGGTGCACGCCCAAGCTGCGTGAGCGAATCGCGCTGGAAGTCCGGGTTCTTTCTTGAGGGCGTGATGCGCGCGGGTGGAGGCGACTATTTTGACATGGTGGACGTGCACTCCTACAGCGTGATGTCAAACCTGCCCTCGCGAATGAACAGTTATTACGAGTGGAGCGGCCCGCTGGGCGGGACGGGGTTGCCGGAGAAAGTTACATTCGTGCGGCAGGTGATGACGAACTATGGCTACGGCGACAAGCCGGTGTTCGCGAGCGAGATCGCGGTCAAATGCGAAGAGCCTACCGCCGAGTGCTATGACGTGGCGGCAGCCTTCATCCCTCGCGCCCACGCGGAAGCCTACAATCTGAACCTCGCCGGGACGACGTACTTCGCGTTGATCTCCGACTTCAAATACAAGGGCCTGCTCCTGCCCGACTTCACGCCCCGGCCCGCCTACTGGGCCTACAAATTCATGAGCAGCCAGATCGTTGGGGCGCAGTACGAGGGGTCGGTCATGTCATATCCCGGCGTGTCCGGCGCGCAGTTCCTTCAGGTCAGTGGGCAGCACGTACAGATCGTCTGGTCCACAGATGGCAACGACCAAATTGTCACGCTGCCGGGCAATTTCGCGCAGGCCTTCGACAAGTTCGGCAACCCCATGCCCTCTACCGGCAATCAGGTGACCGTCGGCTGGTCGCCAATCTACATTGTCCTGAATTGATTCACTCGCTATGACCAGACTCTGGGGTGGCCGTTTCTCTCAAGGCCTCGATCCCCTCGCCCACCAGTTCAACGCCTCGCTGCCCTTCGACCAACGCCTGTGGAGTCAGGACATTCGCGGCAGCATCGCGTGGACAATGGCATTGGCGCGCGTGGGCGTCGTCGCGCCGGTCGAAAGTGTGCAAATTGCTTCCGGGCTGGAGCGTATTCACGACGAGTTCGCATTCGGCACATTCGCCTTCGCGCCGGGCGACGAGGACATCCACACCGCCGTCGAGCGCCGTCTCACGGAACTCATCGGGCCGGTCGCGGGCAAACTGCACACGGGCCGCAGCCGCAATGATCAGGTCGCCACCGACTTCCGGCTATGGGTGATGGAGGCCGAGGATATAATCGTCGCACACCTCCGCGAGTTGCAGCGTGCGCTCGTCGGGCAGGCAGAGGCGCACACCGAAACGCTGATGCCCGGCTACACCCACCTCCAGCGCGCGCAACCCATCACCTTCGGGCATTGGCTGATGGGGTTCTTTTGGGCGCTGGAGCGGGACATTGACCGATGGGGGGAGTCCCGCGCCCGCGCGTCGGTCTGCCCGCTCGGCTCCGGGGCCTTAGCCGGGACCGCGTACCCGATTGACCGCGCCGCACTCGCCGCCGACCTCGGCTTCGCGCGCGTCTCGGAAAACAGCCTTGACGCCGTCTCCGACCGCGATTTCGCCGTCGAGTTCCTCTTCGACGCCGCGCTCACCGCCTCGCACCTCAGCCGCCTCGCCGAAGGGTTGATCCTGTTCTCGTCTGCCGAGTTCGGCTTCGTGACGCTCGCGGACGCCTACTCGACCGGCTCCAGCCTGATGCCGCAAAAGAAAAACCCCGACGTGCTCGAACTCACACGCGGCAAGGCCGGGACGCTGCTCGGCTATCTCACCGGACTGATGACCACGCTCAAAGGTCTGCCCTCCGCTTACGACAAAGACTTGCAGGAAGACAAACCGCCCGTCTTCGCCGCGTTCGACGCGCTCGACGTGATGCTCCCCGTCCTCGCCGGGACGCTGGCGACCCTCGCCGTCAACGCCGACCGGATGGCTGACGCGCTCGACACTGCGATGCTCGCCACGGAGCTCGCGGATTACCTCGTGCGGAAGGGCGTGCCGTTCCGCGAGGCGCATCATATTGTGGGGCAGGCAGTTCAGAAGGCGGAAAGCAGAAAGCAGAAGGCAGGAGGCGGAGGGCTGGAGACGTTGAGCCTGGAAGAGTTGAAGGAGATCAGCCCCGTGTTCGAGGCGGACGTGGCGGAGATGTGGGATTTCCGAGCCGCGGTCAATCGCCGGACGGCAACGGGCGGCACAGGCGGCGAGGCGGTGCGGGCGCAGATTCAGAAGGCAAAGGAAATGCTGGGATGAAGCGGCGGCATCAAAGTGTACGAAATGGAATCATGATTGTCGTATGGATTGCACGATGACATATTGAGTCCACCGTGATACTTTTCACGATAATGTTTACCGTGCTCAGTGCGAAGCGTCTGCCGCGTTTCCCGAAGCCGCCCACCGAGGCCTTCGGCGTTTTTGGTTTGGAGACGCGCTAAGCAAGCATTGACGCTATTCAACCTGTAAACCCGAGGGCCTCTCAAATGAGAGGCCCTCTTTGTTTTCCGATGGAGGAAACCATGTCCGCTCTTTGTCCCGAATGCGAAGCCAATCTCTCCCTCAACGACGTGATGCGGGGTGAGATCGTCGTCTGCCCCGACTGCGGGGTGGACCTCGAAGTGACCTCGATTGAACCCGCCGTGGCGCTCGCGCTGGCCCCGCAGGAAGCGGAAGATTGGGGGGAGTAGGGACGTTCAATTGAACGTCCCTACCATGACCATGAAAATTGGTGTTCTATTGTCGCGCGTGCGCGTCGAGGAGAAGTGGCTCTTCGAGGCGCTGGAGAATCGCGGGCTGGCCTACGACCGCCTCGACGACCGCGAGGTGAAGTTCGATCTTGCGGACCCCGGCCCGTGGCAGCAGTACAGCGTAGTGCTCGAACGGAGCATCTCGTACGGGCGCGGGCTGTACGCCTGCCAGGTGCTCAACACCTGGGGCATCCCCACGGTGAACACGGCAGCGGTGGCCGCGACCTGCGGCGATAAACTCGTGACCTCGGCGGCGCTGCAGGCCGCGGGCGTTCCCCAGCCCAACGTGCGCGTCGCATTTACACCGGAGTCCGCGCTCGAGGCCATCGAGGAAATGGGGTATCCCGTGGTGCTCAAGCCCGTCATCGGCTCGTGGGGACGGCTCGTGGCCAGAGCGAATGACCGCGAGGCCGCCGAAGCGATCCTCGAACACCGCGAGGCGCTGGGAAATTATCAGCATCAGGTCTATTACATTCAAGAGTATGTCCACAAGCCCAACAGCCGCGACATCCGCGCCTTCGTGGTCGGCGACGAGACCATTGCGGCCATCTACCGCACCTCGCCGCATTGGATCACGAACACCGCGCGCGGCGGCGTGGGGACGAACTGCCCGGTGACGCCTGAACTCAACGCCATCTGCCTGGCGGCGGCCAAAGCCGTGGGGGGCGGCGTGCTGGCGATTGACATGCTGGAAACCGCCGACCGAGGCTTCCTCATCAACGAGGTCAACCACACGATGGAGTTTCACTCCTCCGTGCCCGCGACAGGGATTGATATCGCGGGTGAGGTGATTGACTATGTAGTGGAAGTCGGCAAGAAGCACGACGAGGACGGAAGCATTCAGAATTACAAATTACCAGTTACGTCTGCCGCCGGGGCTGCGCAATGACGTTGAAAGTTTCAATCGTCGGCGCCTCCGGCTACACGGGCGGGGAATTGCTGCGGATTCTGCTGTTCCACCCGCACGTCGAAATCGGGCAGATCACCTCTGAGAGCCACGCGGGCGAATACGTCTACCAACAGCATCCAAACCTCCGCAAACGGACGCAGTTGCAGTTCGTCGGCCAGCAGGCGCTTCAGCCGTGCGACGTGCTGTGCCTCGCCCTGCCCCACGGCGAAGCGCAAAAGCAGATAGACCGCTACTTCGGCCTCGCGCCCAAAATCGTTGACCTCTCGGCGGACTTCCGGCTGAGAGATGCGGCCTTGTACAAGAAGTGGTATGGCGACGACCACAAAACGCCGCACCATCTCGGCAAGTTCGTGTACGGCCTGCCGGAAGTACAGCGCGAAGCGATGAAGACGGCGAACTATATCAGCGGGGTCGGGTGCAACGCCACCGCCTCCCTTCTTGCGCTTCTGCCACTCGTCAAAGCCAGCCTGCTCGACCCCGACAAACCGATCATCGTGGACGTGAAAACCGGCTCATCGGAGGGCGGCGCGACAGCGAATCCCGGCTCGCACCACCCGGAGAAGAGTCACTCCGTCCGCGCCTACGCCCCCACCGGCCACCGCCACACCGCCGAGGTGATTCAAGAACTTGACTTGTGCAACGTGCATTTGAGCATGACGGCGGTGGAGTTGGTGCGCGGGGTGTTAGCGGCGGCGCACGCCTTCGTCCAGCCCGGCACGACCGAAAAGGATTTGTGGAAAGCGTACCGCGCCGCGTACAACTCTGAGCCGTTCGTCCGCATCGTCAAAGACAAGACCGGCCTCCACCGCGTCCCCGACCCGAAGATTCTGGCCGGCTCGAACTACGCGGACGTGGGCTTCGACCTCGACCCGGACTCGGGGCGCGTGGTTTCGCTGGCGGCGATTGACAATTTGATGAAGGGCGCCGCCGGGAGCGCGGTGCAGGCGATGAATATCATGTGCGGATTCGAGGAGACGGCGGGGTTGGAGTTTCCGGGATTGCATCCCATTTAGTGATTGGGCAATTGGGTGACTCGGTGATTGCCGGTCACTCAGTCACTCAATCACCCAGTCACTCGATGATTGTCGTCAAAATCGGCGGGACGAACGGAGTCAACTTCGAGGCGATCTGCGCAGACATCGCTGCGCACGTTCAGGCGAGGCAGAAACTCGTCGTCGTGCACGGCGGCTCGGGCGAGACGAACGCCGTCTCAGAGCAGCTCGGCCACCCGCCGCAGTTCGTCACGTCGCCCTCGGGGTTCACTTCACGCTACACCGACCGGGCGACGCTCGAAATCTTCGCGATGGTCACGGCGGGAAAGATCAACACGCTCACCGTCGAGCGGCTGCAAAAACTCGACGTGAACGCGCTGGGGCTGTCAGGGGTGGACGGGCGGCTGATGGTCGCCAAACGCAAGGAAGCCATCCGCATCATTGACCCCGCGACGGGCAAACAGCGTATGCTGCGCGACGATTACACGGGGAAGATCGAAACCGTGAATAGCGCTCTGCTCCACATGCTGGTTGAAGCCGGCTACACCCCCGTGATCGCGCCGCTGGCCATCTCGCCGGAGGGCGAGGCCCTCAACGTAGACGCCGACCGGGCCGCGGCCATGGTCGCGGGGGCCGTCAACGCCGAACAACTCATTATCCTCTCCAACGTCCCCGGCCTCCTCCGCCAGTTCCCCGACGAAAGCACGCTCATCCCGCACATTGACAAAGCGGAGGTCGAGCAGTCGCTGGAGTTTGCCGAAGGGCGCATGAAGAAGAAAGTGCTCGGCGCGAGCGAAGCGCTGCAACTCGGCGTCGCGCAAGTTGTGTTCGCGGATGGGCGCGTGGCGAACCCGGTGGCAAATGCATTGGCAGGCAACGGCACGGTCATTTCATGATTGCGTGATTGGGTGATTGATGACGCTTCGCGCAATCACCCAATCGCCAAATCACACAATCACCCAATAGCAGAATGAACATTCAAGAACTCGAGTCTCAGTATACGTCAGGGCTTTACACCAAACGCCCCCTCGCCATCGTGCGCGGGGAGGGCGCGCGGTTGTGGGACAGCGACGGCCACGAATATATTGACTGCGTCGGCGGACAGGGCGCGGGCAACCTCGGACACGGCAACGCGGCGGTCGCCGACGCGCTGGCGGCGCAGGCCCGCACGCTGATCTCCTGCCCGGAGATGTTCTACAACGACAGGCGCGCGCAGTTGATGGAGAAACTCGTCAGCATTGCACCGCCGGGACTCCAGCGCGTGTACCTATGCAACTCCGGCGCGGAGGCCGTGGAGGCCGCCTTCAAGTTCGCGTGGCTGAAGACGGGCCGCCGGGAGGTCGTCGCCGGGATGCGCGGGTTCCACGGTCGCACTCTGGGCGCGCTGTCGGCCACCTGGGAGAAGAAATATCGCGAGCCATTCGAGCCGCTCGTCTCCGGATTCCGGCACATCCCCTACAACGACCTCGCCGCGCTCGACGCCGCCGTGACCGACCAGACCGCCGCCGTCATTCTCGAAGTCGTGCAGGGAGAGGGCGGCGTGCGGCCCGGCACACCGGACTTTCTGCTCGGGGCGCAGCGACTCTGCCGCGAGCGCGGGGTGATGCTGATCATTGACGAAGTGCAGACCGGCTTCGGGCGCACGGGCGCGCTGTTTGCCTGCCAGCATTATGATTTGCGGCCCGACTTGCTCTGCCTCGCCAAATCCATCGCGGGCGGCGTGCCGATGGGCGCGGTGCTGTTCGGAGAGCGGATCGGGCAACTGCCGCCGCAAGTTCACGGCTCTACGTTCGGCGGGAATCCGCTCGCCTGCGCCGCGGCACTCGCCGCGATGGACTACCTCGAATCGCATCACCTCGCCGACCGCGCCGCCGAACTGGGAGCATGGTTCATCGAGCGGCTCAAGCGGATTCAGTCGCCGCTCGTCCGCGAGGTGCGCGGCCTCGGGCTGATGGTGGGCATTGAACTCAAGCAGAAGGTCACGCCGTATTTGCAGGCGCTCATGGCAAAGGGCGTCCTCGCCCTCCCCGCCGGGCTGACGGTGATGCGCTTTCTGCCGCCGCTCGTCATCTCGCAGGACGACCTCGCCCGCGCTGCCGAGGTGGTGGAGGCAGTGCTGACGCAACCCATTGCGGAGAGAGAAAAGGATTTGGTGATTGAGTGATTTGGCGAAGCGGTCCCCAGACGGCGCCGGAACTGTTGACACCTCCGCACGCCATCTCGCTTGCCGCCCGCCCTGCGAACGTAAAGCATGGATGAAATCGCTCTGCTGGAAGGTCTGCTGAAAATCTACAGCCCGACCGGGCAAGAAGCCGGGGCGGTGCAATACCTCGTCGCGCAGATGCAGGCGGCGGGATTCAATGCGTTTGCGGACGAAGCCGGAGATGCGGTCGGCGTCATCGGCGCGGGGCCGGAGACCGTGATGCTGCTCGGGCACATTGATACGGTTCCGGGGTTCATTCCCGTCGCGCGGGAGGGTGACAAGCTCGCGGGCCGGGGCGCGGTGGATGCCAAAGGGCCACTGGCATGCTTCGTCGCATCAGCCGCACGGTGGGGCAAGATGCCACGCGAAGCGCGCCCTGCCGGGGGACGGGTCGTCGTGGTCGGCGCAGTCGGGGAGGAGGGGGACAGCCGGGGCGCGCACCACATCAAAGAGCGCTATCGCCCTAAGTTCACCATCATCGGCGAGCCGAGCGGCTGGGAGAAGATCACGCTGGGCTACAAGGGCAGTGCGTGGTTCGAGTATCGGGCCACACGCTCACTGGCGCACACGTCCGCGCAGAACGAGAGCGCCTGCGAGGCGGCGGTGCGTTATTGGAACCGTGTGACGGCGTGGGCGGGAGAGCGCAACCGCGGAACACAGAAAGGCTTTGAGCAGGTCATTCCTACGCTGCGCGGGATGAGTTCGGACTCGGATGGGTTCGCGGAGAGCGCGGTGCTGAAGTTTGGCGCGCGGCTGCCGCCGGGTTTGAGCGTGGAAGAGTTGGACGCGGCGCTGCGGGGTTTGCTCGACGGAGCCGAGTTGACGCTGCTCGAGGGCGTGCCCGCATACCGGGGCGAGAAGAATACGCCGCTCGTGCGCGCATTCCTCGCCGCTATCCGCACAGCGGGCGGCTCCCCCACCTTCACCCTCAAGAGCGGCACGTCGGATATGAATGTCGTCGCGCCGGTCTGGGGCACACCCATCGTCGCCTACGGGCCAGGCGACTCCACACTCGATCACACGCCGGGGGAGCACATTTTGATTTCCGAGTATCAACGCGCCATCGAAGTGCTCACCGGGGCGCTGGTCGGCCTGAGCGTTTGAACGCCCCCGGGCAGGTGTCGCCCTCATTAGTACAGAAAACCCACTCTGACCAGTATCCAACCGCATATCCGGCACGGTATAATCTGTGGCACTTACCCTTGGTGGAACTTTAGAGCCGGTCAGTGCCAGCCAATTATTATTCTGACGAAAAGACTCTGGTTCAGCGCGCCCGGCATGGCGACGCCGATGCCGTGGCCGAGCTGTATTACCGTCATGCCCCGGCGATCTTCCGCTATCTGTACTTCCGCGTCAACGACCAGACGGCGGCGGAGGACATCATGGGGGAGGTCTTTCTGGAGATGGTCAAGGCCGTGCCGCGCTACGCCGAGCGTGGCGCGCCCTTTGCGGCCTGGCTATTCCAGATCGCTCATTCCCGGCTGGTGGATCACCACCGTTACGCGGCGCGCCGGGAGACCGAGGCACTCTCCGACGTCATCGCGGATGGCACGCTCGATCCGGAGGCGGAAGTAGTCTGGCGGGCCGAGACGCGCCAGTTGGCCGAAGCGCTGAGCGCGCTGACGGACGAACAGAAAACGGTCATTCAACTGCGCTTTGTGGAAGGGTATAGCCTGGAAGACACCGCGCAGATCATGGGAAAGACCAGAGGGGCCATCAAGGCCCTGCAGCACCGCGCCCTGCAGAGTCTGGCCCGCAAATTGACAACATGACACCCGAAGAAGCGCTGGAGCACTGTCTCGAGGAGATTGAGGCTGGGCAGAAAACGATAGCGGAGTGCGCCGCCCAGCATCCGGACCTGCCGGAGCTGGAGGCGCAGCTCAAGGCCGCGCAAGCCCTGCGGGCGTGGCAGGCTCTAACCGCGCGCCTGGAGGCCAGCCGCCGCATCGAGGCTCGCCTGCTGCAGCAGGCGCAGTCTCAGCGGGTCGCGCCGCGCGCGCAGCGCCCGGTCCCTGCCCTGCGCTGGGCAGTGGCCCTCATTCTCGCTGCACTGCTCCTCGTCAGCGCGGGGGCGGTGGCCGCCTCCGCGAACAGCCTGCCCGGCGGCAGCCTCTACTCGGTGAAAAGAACAACCGAGTCCGTACAGTTGTTCTTCACGCCCCCCTCCGGGCGCGCCGCGTTCCACACAACCCTGGCGCAGCGCCGCCTCGACGAACTCTCCGCTCTGGTCGAGCGTGAGAGCGTTGATGCGAGTGTACTCACGGATTTGACAACGGCGCTGACGACCGAAACGCAGGCGGCGCTGGCAGCCGTCAAAGACGCTCCGCCTCAGCAACAGGCCGAGGTTTTGGAAAGCATCATTCGGGAGACCGGCAAGCAACAGACCATCCTGCAGACCGTCAAGGAGTCTGCTCCGCCCGAGGCGCAAGGCGAAGTGTTGCGCGCGTTGGAGGCCTCTGGCGAGAGCCAGGCCCTGGCTGCCGAGCGCATCGAAGAGATCAACTCTCAAGCACAGGCCACGGCATCGCCGACGCCCGCCAGTCACGGCGCCGTCAACTCACCCACTCGGGGCAGACACACTCAAGCCCCGCCACCTCCGGCAACGCAGGCAGCCGACACGCCGACGCCCACCGCGGCAGGTTCGACTCTGGACATCCTGCCTTCGCCCACCCAATCTCCGGCCAGCACGAGAACCCCAGTGCCTGCTGCCCTCACCGATACGCCCATACCACCACCCGCATCAACCCAGATTCCGCCCGGGCAAGCCAAGAAGACTGCGACCGTGACCGATCTGCCGACGAGCACACAATCTGCGGCCGGGGGAAGCTCCGAAAACGGCCACGGACAAAATGGCTCATTCGGCGGCTCTAACTGCACGGCCAGCAACCCGAACTCGCCTAACTACTGCACGCCGACCGCCGCCCTTAGCGCGCCGACTGATGCTCCGCCTTTCACTCCCAACGCGGTGCCTACGGCCACTCCCACACCGTGCCCCACCAACGCCTCGGGCAAACCAAAATGCAAGCCGTGAGAGACAGTGCACTCTCGCTTGCAAGTTCACACGCTCGGCCAGACGACCTTCTCCAATGCTACGATGCGCTGAATATCCTTGCGCGCCATCCACAGCGGAATGAACCCCACTATCCCA
>Ga0209108_10002570_pt1 | contig 10357 bp, 8 predicted proteins | sample Rifsed10ft1_FD_184003 | JGI IMG/M metagenome (GOLD analysis project Ga0209108, IMG submission 184003) | Soil microbial communities from Rifle, Colorado, USA - sediment 10ft 1 (version 2) | ecosystem: Environmental > Terrestrial > Deep subsurface > Rock core/Sediment | place: Rifle, Colorado...
CGACCGAGATGCCCGCGTACTTCGCGGCGCCCGGGTTGAGGCCGACGGCGCGGAACTCGAAGCCCTTCGTGGAGCGGAAGAGCAGCCACGAGATCGCGAACGCCGCGGCCAGCGCGATGATCAGCCCCCAGTGGACGCGCAGATCCGCGCCGAACAGCTTCGGCAGGGTGGCGGACTCGAGGATGAAGCGGCTCACCGGATCGGCGCGGTCGGGGCGCTGGAAGAACGACTGGCGCAGCGCGAAGTCGACCGTCAGGTAGGCGACGTAGTTGAGCATGATGGTGGTGATCACCTCATGCGCCCCGGCGCGGGCCTTCAGGATGCCCGGCACGAATCCCCACAGCGCCCCACCCACGAACCCGGCCGCGACCGCCATCGGCAGGTGGATGAAGAAGGGCGTCCCCTCGAAGTTGATCCCCACCGCGGTGGCGAAGAGGCCGCCCATGTAGATCTGGCCCTCGGCGCCGATGTTGAACAGCCCGGCCCGGAACCCGAGGGCGACCGCCAGGCCGGCGAGGATCAGCGGCGTCGCTCGCAGCAGCGTCTCGCTCAGCGCGCCGGTACCGCCGACCGAGCCTCGCAGGAGTCCGCCGTAGGCGGCACCGACCGCGCCGATGCCGGCCGAGAAGGCCGCGCCCGGGTTGGATCCGATCTGCCCGATGAAGTCGGGGTCCGACAGGACGATGATGAACGCGCCGATGATCAGCGCGGTGATCATCGCGAGCAGCGGGAGGATCAGCTGCCGACCGGCGTTGAAGACCAGGCGGCTGATCCGCGAGGCAAGGGTCGCCGGAGCGGTGTCAGGCGGCGTCGGGGTTGCGGGCGGTGTGACGCCCGCCTGCAGGTCGTTCATGACTCTGCCCCCGCCCCGGAGATGGCGCCGGCGGGCACGACCCCTTCCTCCGGGTGGGCGCCACCCATCAGCAGTCCGAGCCGCTCAGGGGTCGCCTCGTCAGGATCGAGGATGTCGACGATGCGGCCCTGGTACATGACGGCGATCCGGTCGCCGAGCGACATCACCTCTTCGAGCTCGGTCGACACGATGAGCACGGCGGTCCCCTCGTCGCGCTTGGCCACGATCCGCTTGTGGATGTACTCGATCGACCCGACGTCGAGGCCGCGGGTCGGCTGCGCCGCGACGAGCAGCTTCAACGGGCGGGAGAACTCGCGCGCCACGATCACCTTCTGCTGGTTGCCGCCCGACAGGTTGCCGACGTCGTTGAGCACCGATGGCGTGCGCACGTCGTATTCGCCGGTGAGCTCGCGCGCCGTGCCCAGGATGGCGTCGCGCTGGAGTGCGATCCCGTTCGAGAAGGGCTTCAGGTAGTAGCTGTTCAGGATCATGTTGTCGGCCACCGTGAAGCCCGGGACCAGGCCCTCCTCGAGCCGATCCTCCGGGACGTGGCCGACGCCGGCCGCGAAGACGTGCCGCGGACTGGCGGTGACCGCGGCGCCCGAGATGCGGATCTCGCCTCCCTCGACGTGGCGCATGCCGGTGACTGCCTCGACCAGCTCGGTCTGCCCGTTCCCATGCACGCCGGCGACGGCCACGATCTCGCCCGCGCGCACCGTCAGGTCGAGCGCGTTCACGACCAGCTGCTGCCGATCGTCGCGGACCGACACGCCGCGGATGTCGAGCACGACCTCGCCTGGATGGGAGAGGCCCTTGGTGACCTCGAGCTGCACCGGCCGGCCGACCATCATGCGCGCCAGCTCGGCCTCGTCCGTGGCGGCCGGCGTGGTGGTGCCGACCACATGCCCGCGGCGCAGGACGGTGATCCGATCGGCGATCGCCATCACCTCGTTCAGCTTGTGGGTGATGAAGATGATCGAGGTGCCGCCGCGTGCCAACGAGCGCATGACGTCGAACAGGTCGTCGATCTCCTGGGGCGTGAGCACGGCGCTCGGCTCATCGAGGACGAGGAGGTTGGAGTGGCGGTAGAGCGTCTTGAGGATCTCGACCCGCTGGCGGACGCCGACCGGCAGGTCCTCGATCACCGCATCGGGGTCCACCCGCAGCCCGTGCTGCGCCGACAGCTCCTGGATCCGGCGCCGCGCGTCGTTGCGGTCGAGTCGCAGCAGCGGGCCGGAGGTCGACTCGACGCCGAGCATGATGTTCTCGGTGACGGTGAATACCGGGATCAGCATGAAATGCTGGTGCACCATCCCGATCCCGGCCGCGATTGCGTCGCCGGGGCCGCTGAAGGTGACCGGCTGCCCGTCGATCAGCACCTCGCCCTCGTCTGGCCGGTAGAGGCCGTAGAGGACGTTCATGAGGGTCGACTTGCCCGCCCCGTTCTCGCCGAGCAGGGCGTGGATCTCCCCGGGCAGCACCGCCAGGTCGATGCCCTCGTTGGCGACGACCCCGGGGAAGCGCTTGGTGATCCCCTTCAGTTCCAGCTGCATCTGGGCGAGTCTCCGGAACCGGGTATGAGACAGGCGGCCCTGCCCGGAGGCGAGGGCCGCCTGTCGATCTGCTCGAGCTGCTGACGACTAGGTCAGGACTACGATGCCGGCTGGCCGGAGTAGCCGTCAGCGGTGACGCTTCCGTCGATCAGGGCTGCCCTGAGCGCGTCGATCTCGGTCTTCAGCTCCGCGGGGACCGCGTCCTCGAAGTCGTGGAACGGTGCCATGCCGACGCCTTCATTGGCCAGCGTGCCGATGTACAGGTTCTCGGCCCACTGGGTGGCGCCGTCCAGGCCCATCGCCGTCTCGACTGCGTCGAAGACCGCGTTGTCGATGCGCTTCAGGACGCTCGACAGCATGATCGCCTCATTGCCCGGCACGGAGATGTACTGGTCGACGTCGACGCCGATGAACATCGGCGCCGGGTCGAGCCCAACGAGGTTGTCACTGACCGCAGCCATCGCGCCGATGCCGACCGGGCCGGCCACCGGGAAGATGATGTCTGCACCTTCCTGCATGAGCGCCTCGGCCGTGGTACGGCCCTTGTCCTGGTCCTCGAAGTCACCGGTGAAGGTCCCGGTCTGGGTCGCAGGATCCCAGCCGAGGAGCTCCACGGCGGTGCCCTTCTGCTCGTTGTAGTAGTTGATGCCGGCCGCGAAGCCGTTCATGAAGTCGGTCACCGGGCCGATCTGGATGCCACCGAAGGTCCCGACCTTGCCGGTGCTGGTCATGCCTGCCGCGAGGTAGCCCTGCAGCATCGAGGCCGACTTCGTGTCGAAGACCAGGCCGAGGATGTTCGGCTTGGCCGGGTCGTACGCGAAGTCGACGATCGCGAACAGCTGGTCCGGGTTGGTCGCCGCGGCGGCCTGCGTGGCATCGCCGAGCAGGAAGCCGACCGTCACCACCAGGTCGCAACCCTGATCGATCAGGGCGTTGATGTTCGGCTGGTAATCGGTGTCGGCGGTTGACTCCAGGAACGCGATCTCGACGCCCAGCTCCGTCTCGGCATTCTGGAGGCCTTCGTACGCGTTCTGGTTGAATCCCTTGTCATCGATTCCACCGGTGTCGCTGACCTCGCAGGCCTTGAACCCCGCAGGTGCGACCGATTCGCCGGCTGACTCCCCCGCTGACATCGCGGGTGACTCCGACGCACCGCCGCCATTGCAAGCCGCAAGCACCAGCATCAACGAGACGAGGGCGGCGCTCGCGCCGAGCCATCGCTGCTTCCGCATTGAATCTCCTTCTCCCCTCAATCACTTGATTGCCGGCGCCGCTTCAGATCGCGACGGGTCGTCGCGTTCTGGCCCGAGGGCGAGGCCGTCGCGAATCTGGCCGATCATACTGCGCTGTCAAGCCGCGGCTCAAGTCAATTGTGCCGCGCGGCCGGCCCCGCCGCGGCGATCCACGCCCGTATCATCGACCGGCATGCATCCCTCCACGCTCCGCCGTCCGCGGCTGGTCATCTTCGATCTCGACGGGGTGGTCTATCGCGGCGACCGGCCGGTGGACGGGGCCGCGCAGCTGGTCGCCGCCCTGCGGGAGCGGGGCATCGGGGTCCGCTTCGCGACCAACAACTCGATGGCGACGCGCGCGGCGTACCGCGATCGGCTGGCGGGAATGGGGATCGGCGCGGACACCGACGAGATCGTGACCTCCATCTCCGCCACGATCGATCACCTGCGGCATCACCTGCCCGCGGCGCGGAGTGTGCTGGCCGTCGGCGCGCCCGGCATGCTGGAGGAGCTGCGCGGTTTCGGCTTCGAGGCCACCGGGGCCGGCGACGCCGTCGACGGGGACTACGATGGCGGTCCGCTGGCCGTCGCCTATGACGTCGTCGTCGCCGGACTCGACCCCGACTTCGGCTATCGGCGGCTGGCCGCCGCGGCGACCGCCCTGCGCGCCGGCGCCAGGTTCATCGCCACGAACGCTGATCTGCGCTACCCGACGCCCTCGGGCTTCCTGCCGGGCGCCGGGTCGATCATCGCCGCGCTCCAGGCAGCGAGCGGGGTCGAGCCGCTCGTCATCGGCAAGCCGCAGCCGGGGATCTTCCAGGCGATCCTGGAGCGGGCGGGCGTCGACCCGGCTGAGGCGCTGGCGATCGGCGACAACCCGGACGCCGACATGGTGGCCGCCCACCGGGCGGGCATCGGCTCGATCCTGGTGCTGACCGGCGTTGCCGATGCGGCGGCCGCAGAGGCGCTCACCGGGGAGCGGCGTCCCGACCACGTGGCCCGCGATCCGCGTGGCGTGGCAGCCCTGCTGGGGCTGACCCTCAGTTGAGGTCCGGCGCCTCGGCCGCCCAGGCCGCCCAGGCCAGCTCGGCGGCGGCGCCCATCGGCCCGAGCACGGCAGCCGGCCCGAAGCCCCGCCTAAAGGCGTTGACCGCGATCGACGCCAGCTCGGCCCGGGTGAGCCCCTGGGCAACGGCGATGCGGGCGAGCTCGTCGGTCAGGGTGGTGGCCGACACGGTCCGGTCATCGGTCGAGATCGTCACGCTGACGCCGGCGCGGTGGAGCACGGCGAGCGGGAACGACGCCAGGTCGGCAACGATGCCGGCCTGGATGCTGCTCGTCGGGCACAGGTCCAGGGTCACGTCGCGCTCGCGGACCAGCGCCACCAGCTGCGGGTCTTCGGCGGTGGTGACGCCGTGGGCGATGCGGCGCACTCGCAGGTCGAGCGCCTCGCGGATCCGCTCTGGGCCCGGCACCTCACCGGCGTGCGTGCTGAGGGCGAGCCCCCCGGCCGATGCCGCCAGGAACGCGGCGGCGTGGGGCGGGGCCGGGTATTCAGCCTCCGGTCCGGCCAGGTCGAAGCCGATCACCGGTGCGCCAAAGGCTGCCGCGGTGCGCGCCAGCTCGACGTTGGCGCCCGGCGGGTGCGAGCGCATGGCGGTCACGATCAGACCGATGAACGGCGTGCGCGGCCCGATGCGGGCGGCTGCCTCGGCGACCCCGGTGGCGACCGCCTCGATGACCTCGGCGACCGACACGCCGCCCTGGAGGTGGAGCCGCGGGGCCCAGCGGATCTCGGCGTACTGGAGGCCGTCGTCGGCCATCGACGCGACCAGCTCGGCGGTCACGCGGCGGAGCGCCGCCGCGGTCTGGAGCAGCGCGATTGGCAGGTCGAAGTAGGTGAGCAGCTCCGCCTGGTCCCGGCATCGCGGCGGGCCGACCATCCGCGCCCTCGCCTCATCGAGGGTGAGCCCCATGCCGGCATCGGCGGCCAGCTCGACCGCGGTCTCGATCCGCACCGACCCGTCGAGGTGCTGGTGCAGCTCCGCCTTCGGCAGCGCCCGGAGTCGATCGAGGTCCACCTGCTGATGATACGGGCCTCCCGTGTCCCGGGCGCGATCTCGCTCCTGGCGGTGGTGGCCCTGGCCGGCGCCACCTTCGGGCTCCGCCCGCACGACTCCGCCCGAGCCGATCCGCTCCTCGAGGCCGGGCGCGAGGGGCAGCTGGCGGCGGTGGCCTCGGCCGCCGACGCCGCGCTCGCCCGGCTGGCCGACGGGCTGGCGTCCGCGCTCGACGCGGCGCGACGGGGATCGGCTCTCACCGTGGCCGGCGATGAGCCGCCGGCTCCGAAGCTGGTGGCGGCCGCCGTGATGCTGCAGGCGGCGTCAGCCGACGCCGATGCCTCGCGGCGCGCGCTCGGGGTGCTGGCCGGAACCATCGCCGCGCTGGCTCCCGGGACGCCTGCTCCGGGGCTGCCCTTCGGCGCATCGGAGCTCCTCGAGGTCGCCGCCCAGCTGCGCGCCGCCGCCGACGCGGCGACGGTCTTCGTCGGCCGCCGCGACGCCACCGTCACGGTCGTCGAGGGGCTGGGTGCCGGTCTCGCCGAGCTGGATGCCGGCCAGCCGGCCGCCGCGCTGGCCCACCTCGAGGCGTCCGCGGTGGCGCTCGCATCGCTCGACGACTGGCAGGACCCGCCACAGCTGCTCACGTACTGGATGTCGGTCATCGGCCGACTGGTGGACGCCGCCCGCGACATCGCCGTGGCCACCATCGACGGGGACACCGACGCGCTGGTGGAAGCTGCGGTCCGCTACCGCGACGCCGCCGAGCTGGCGCGCGGCGCCGACAACGCCCTGGCCGTCGCCCTCTCGGAGGCGGGTGCGGCGGTGAGCGCAACGCCCCTGCAGCGCCTCGCGGCCCTGGTCGGCGGGACGGCCGATGCCCGCGCCGCGGTCGCGCCGTGGCTGGCCGCGGCACGGGTCTGATCCGGCGCTGACCCGCTCTATACTCGCGCGGCGATCGGTCGCCGCCGCGGCGCCGTGGCCCGGTTCAAACCCAGCTTGAGGCACAGCCATGCGCGTTCGCGCCCGATCGGTCAGTCCCGCATCGGTGCAGGCCGACATCCTCGCGCTGCCGATCTATCGCGAGGACCGTGAGTTTCCGCCGGACCTGGCCGAGCTGGACGCGGCCGTCGGCGGCGCGATCCGTGGTGCCATCGACTGGGGCGAGTTCAACATCGTCGAGCACTACACCGCGCTGGTCGACGTCGAGGGCGTCGGCGCGCCGAAGATCCTGCTGGTCAATGGCGTCCGCCGCGGCCGCGGGGCGTGGCGCGCGCGCCGGGTCGCCTCGACGGCGTCGCGGCGGCTGCAGGGCCGTGGCGCGCGCTCGCTGGCGCTCTGGCTGCGCGATGGCGAGGATGCGGACGGCTTCGCCGCCGCGGCCATCGGCGCCAGGCAAGGAACCTTCCGTCCCTACGCCCACTACGGTCGCGTGCGCGACACCCCGGACTCGATGCGCAGCGTCGAGGAGTTGATCCTCATCGGCGACGGAGCGCCGCCCGACGACGCGATGGACCGGGCCGCGATCCTGGCCGACGGGGTCGAGTACGGGCGGATCCTCGCGAACCGCGCCTCGAACGACCTCTTCCCGGAGCGGATGGCCGACGAGGCGCGCCAGCTCACGGCTGACGGCTGCACCGTGGAGGTGCTGGGTGTGGACGAGATGCGCGCGCTCGGCATGGGCGCCCTGCTCGGCGTCGGGCAGGGCGCGGCCCATGAGCCGTGCCTGATCGCCGTGAAGCTGCCCGGCTGGGAGCGCGGCGGCGATCGGCGGCTGGCGATCGTCGGCAAGGGAGTCTGCTTCGACTCGGGCGGGATCAGCCTCAAGGCCCCCGAGCGGATGGAGGAGATGAAGCACGACAAGTCCGGCGCTGCGGCGGTCATCGCCGCCGCGCGCACGGTCGCGCGCATCGCGCCGCAGACGCCCCTGATGGCGGTCGCGCCCATGGTCGAGAACCTCCCCAGCGGCACGGCGCAGCGACCCGGGGACGTGGTCAAGGCGATGAACGGCCGCACGATCGAGGTGATCAACACCGATGCCGAGGGTCGACTGATCCTGGCTGATGCGCTGCACTGGGCCGAGACCCAGGGCGCCACCCACATCGTCGACGTGGCCACGCTGACGGGCGCGGCGGCGACCGCGTTCGGCGACCTCATCAGCGCCTATTTCGCCAGGCCGCGCGACCTCGGGGCGCGGGTCCTTGCCGCGGCCGACGCGACGGGGGAGTGGTTCTGGGAGATGCCGCTGGCGACCGAGTACCGCGCGGCCCTCGACTCGGCGTACGCCGATATCGTCAATTCGGCCTCGCGCGAGGGGTCGCTCCTCAAGAGCGCCGTCTTCCTGTCCGAGTTCGTGACGGTTCCCTGGGTGCACGTCGATATCGCGGGCAGCGCGTACCTGACCGCCGACAAGGCGCACAACCCCAAGGGCGCCCTCGGGACGGCCGTGTCGACGCTCGTGCGCCTGGCCATCGACTTCCCGACGGCCGCCTAGCCGCGTGCCTCCCGTCGCGACTGCGGTCGGTCTCCCCCTGGACGCGGTCGTCGCCGTCGGGATCGGCCTCGGCTTCGCGGCGCTCGGCGCCGGCGCGGAGCGGCTGGCCACCGTCTGGCCGGCCGACGAGGCCTCGCATCGCGGACCCGGGCCCCGCACCGCTGCGCTGGCGGTCGTCACCGGGCTCGCGGCTGGCGGCGTGGTCCTGCGGTCGAGCCTGCCCCCATGGGCGACGGCGGTGCATCTGGCGATCCTGGCGCTGCTGGTGCTGCTGACCGCCACCGACCTCGAGCAGCGCCGCCTCCCGCACCTGCTCCTCGATCCGCTGCTGGTGCTGGCGGTCGTGTTCGCCCCGTTCAACCCGGCCGTGCCGTGGTACAGCGCCGCAGTCGGCGCGCTGGCGGCGGTCGGATTCCTTGGCCTGCTGGGCGTCGCGATCCGCGGCGGCGTGGCCTTCGGGGACCTGCTGCTGGTCGCCCCGCTGGGCCTGCTGCTCGGCTGGCCGGCCATCTTCGTGGCCATCTTCGTGGCCGCGCTGCTGTCGGCCGGGGTCGGGGTGCTCCTGCTGCTGACCAAGCGGGCCGGCATGCGCAGCTACATCCCCTTCGGCCCGTTCCTGGTGGCCGGAACGGTGGTGACCCTGCTGCGCGATCCCGACCTGCTGCGCGTCGCCTATGCGGCCCTCAGCGTCGCCGGCTGAGGCGCGCACCGGACGCTGACGAACTCCGGAGTCGGTTTCGTCTGGCGCTCGTCTGGACAGGTCGGGTATCCTTGGCCTCCCCGGCCGTGTCCGGGGCTCGTTCCGGTTGCCGCGGCGCCTGCCCACGCGACCGCGCGCCGGAGCATCGGCTGTTCGAACCGTCAGGAGTCATGTCGATCGCGAGTCGTCCCGCCGCGCCCTGGGTGGCCGCCCTCCTGCTGCTGACGGTCGTCGTCTCACCGACCCAGTGGCAGCCGACGGTGCGCGCCTACGATCCGAACGTCGATGCGGCTGTCGCCGAGCAGCGCCGGATGGAGACCGAGCTCGCGCGCCAGCGCGCGCAGCTGGCTGACCTCCAGCGTGAACAGTCCGACCTCGCCGCCAGCCTGCGCGGCATCGGCACCGACATCGCATCGGTCGGGCTCGAGATCGAGGCAGCCTCCCGACAGCTCGAGCAGGCGGCGCGCGAACTCGAGGCCGCCCGCGGCGAGCTGCGTCGCTACGAGCTCGATATCAGCACCCTCGACGATACGCTGGTGGAGCTGTCGAGCGGCATCGGGGTCGCCAGCGTCGAGCTGATCGAGCGCGAGGCGCTCCTGCAGGAGCACCTGCGAACGGCGTACGAGCAGAGCCAGACATCGGTCCTGGAGGTCCTCCTCTCGACCGACTCTTTCACCCGAGCCACGAGCGAGCTGTCGTACGTGCTGACCCTGACCGAAGAGGACCGGCTGTTGGCGGCAGAGGTCCGGGACCGGCGGTCGCTGCTCGAGACGCGCCGGGAGACGCTCAGCGTCGGAATCGGTGCGCTGGCCGCCCTGCGCGAAGCCGTCGCGGAGCGGGCGGCGGCGCTCGAGGACCAGCAGCGCGAGCTCGACGAGGCGCGACTGGCGCTCGAGGAGAAGAAGAAGCTGCTGGAGGAGATGCAGGACGCCCAGGAGGAGCAGTTCGCGACAATCTCCCGCACCGCCGATGAGCAGCGCACCCAGATCGCGGCCCAGGAGCAGATGCTCGCCGGGCAGCAGGCCCTGGTCGACCGCCTGATCGAGGCCGCCAAGCGCCTCGACGTCGCGTACCGCGGCCGCTTCGAGTGGCCGGAGCGCGGTTCCTTCCTGGTCACCCAGGAATTCGGTCCGGGGCACCTCGCCATCGACATGGCCTACCTCGATCGCTGTGGCGGACCGATCTACGCGGCCGGTGATGGCGTCGTGGTGGCCGATGGCCGCCCGAACGCCAAGTACGGCGACTACGCGATCGGCGTCCTGATCGCGCACTCGCAGCGCTTGGCGACGCAGTACTGGCACCTGTCACGGGAGGTCGTCTCCATCGGGCAGGAGGTCCATGTCGGCGACGTCATCGGCTACGAGGGGGCCTCTGGATTCGCGACCGGCTGCCACCTGCACTTCGGCGTGCTCTTCGACGGCGTGCCGGTCAATCCCAGGAAGTACCTGCCTTAGCTCCTCCCGCC
>Ga0209108_10002571_pt1 | contig 10357 bp, 5 predicted proteins | sample Rifsed10ft1_FD_184003 | JGI IMG/M metagenome (GOLD analysis project Ga0209108, IMG submission 184003) | Soil microbial communities from Rifle, Colorado, USA - sediment 10ft 1 (version 2) | ecosystem: Environmental > Terrestrial > Deep subsurface > Rock core/Sediment | place: Rifle, Colorado...
AGTTCCATGCCCGCGGATTCCGCTGCGTCAAGTCCGAGCCGCTTTTGGCTGGTGACGGCCATGGCTGTCATCGTGGTGGTGTGGTCGCTCAACTACAGCATCGCCAAGATCGGCTTTGGGTACTTGCGGCCGCTGGCGCTGGCCTCGTTCCGCATCGTAGCGGCTGGCCTGGCGATGATACCGCTGGCGGTGTACTGCGAACTGGCGGCGCGGCGGCAGGCCGGGCCGGCGCAGCAGCAAGGCACGGTGGGGCAGCAGCAAGCTGCCTATACATTTGCCGGCGCGACGAGACGGACGTCGCGGGGCGATCTGTGGACTTACGCCTACCTGGGTTTCTTCGGCATTTTCCTGAACCAGGGGAGCTTTACGCTGGGACTGAGCCGCACCTCGGTGGGACATTCCGCAATCGTTGTGGCCACCGGGCCAATCTTCATCCTGCTGGCGGCATGTACGCAAGGACTGGAGCGGCTGACGCGGCGCAAAGTGCTGGGATTGACCGTGGCGTTTGCCGGGGCCATGGTGCTGGGGGCCGGGCGGGGGTGGGACCTGAGATCGGTTGGATCGCAGGGCGATCTGTTGACGTTCGGCGCGGTGATCAGTGTGACCATATTCACGGTGCTGGCCAAGCGCGTGGCGCGTTTCCACGACGCGCTCCGGCTCAACGCCTATAACGCCATTTTCGCGGGGCTATTTGCTTTGCCGGTGGCCATCTGGCAAGGCCTGGAATTGACCCGAATGGGAGCCTGGGGCGCCGTCGGCTGGCAGGGCTGGGCGGTGGTGTGTTACATGGGCGTGCTCTCGTCGGCGCTGTGCTATTCACTCTATTTTTGGGTATTGCGTGCGTTGCCTCCGTCGAAACTCGGGGCGCTCAGCTACCTGCAGCCAGTGGTGGGCACACCCTTCGCGGCACTGGTGCTGGGCGAACCGCTCACGCGCGACCTGGTGGCCGGAGGCGCGCTGATCCTGGCCGGCGTGTACACGATCGAGTCCGATACTTCAGAAGAGGCGTGAATCGCGCCTTGCAGCAGGGTTCAGCTATTACTTGAAGGGTTGTTTGAAGGGGGATTAGTGGCCCTTTCCCTCTGGTCCGTCTGGGAGATGAGTTGCAAACGGTCACGATCGAAGGCGGCGGGGTAACGCCGTCCCTCGTGCATCAGCCGTCGAATCTCACTGACTGGCCGTATGCCGCCGCGCGCACCCGGTGCGGTACAGTTCAGCGCAGCGGCGGCGCAGGAAAACTCGAGAATATGATCGAGGGTCTGGCCTTCGAGAAGGGCGAAGGCAAAGGCGCCATGGAAGATGTCGCCGGCTCCGGTGGTGTCTATGACCTCGACGCGGAAGCCCGGGCTGTAATGAAATGATCTGCCATCCCAGGCCAGAGCACCGTCACGGCCGAGGGTAGCTCCGGCGACACGGCAGCCGAAACGGCGGGAGATTTCAGGCAAGGCCTCGGGCAGACTGTCAATTCCGGTGAGGCGCGAGGGGAACTCGCGAGAGGAGATGAGGTAGTCAACCGATGCCAGAAGGTCTTCCACCCCGGGATAGATATTGTCGAGGTCGGCGGTGACGATGACGCCGGCATCACGGGCCCAGCGGGCGGCGACGGCTGCGGGCGCCGGCGGGTGGCCGTCGACGTGAAGCAACCGCGCCTGTGTGATCCAGTCGCGGCGCAGATCGTCTGGAGTGAGATTCAGGCGCGGGTCGTGCTGCCACAGGATGGTACGTTCGCCGGAGTCCTGGTCCACCAGGATGAAAGCGGTCTGGCTGGGGCAGTCGGGGACTTCGATCCAGTGAGCCTCAATTCCCTCGCGCGCGAATTCCTGGCGTTGCAAACGTCCGGCCCAGTCGCTGCCGATTTTGCCGATGTAGCGTGTGCGCAAACCCCAGCGCTGGCAAGCGACGGTGGCGCTGGCAGCTTGCCCGCCGGGCAGAGTTTTGCTGGAGAGGATGGGCAGCTTGGAGTCCGGAGCAGGGAAATGGGGCAGGCGAATCAGGGTGTCGGCAGAGTTCAGTCCCAGGCCGAGGAAATCAACAGGGTGCGGCTCGGAGCGCATGAGGGGAACTGTAGGATAACGGCGCAAATTTGCAAGGGGCTGGCGGTCAAGAGTTGTGGGAGCAGCGGCGTGCGGCGCCGAGTGGTGTTTCTTAGAACTTCGGCTGCACAGAAGCGGCATTGCGTGGGCCTCGTGCCTGTGATAAGTAAGTTGGTCTGAAGTTTACGGCGCGTTCTGCTCATGGTTAGGGTGGTCGGCGCGCCGACAGCCCGATGCCGGCAACTGAATCCGAAGCCATCGTCTTGCGCGGCTTCCCGCTCGGAGAAGGGGACCTCTTGGTCAGCTTCTTCAGTCGCACCCATGGACGGCTGCGCGGAGTGGCCGCCAGGGCGCGCCGGCCCAAGAGCCGTTTCGGGGCGTCGCTGGAGCCGCTTTCGTACATTCGCATCTGGTTCTATGAGCGCGAGACGCGGGAGCTGGTGCGGATCAATCAGTGCGAGCTGATCGAGTCGTTCTTGGATGTGCAGCGGGACTACGCGGCGGGATTGGCGCTGGCGCTGGCCAGTGAAGTGACCGAGGCCGTTCTGGCGGAGCGCGAAGCAGCCGACGCGAATTTCCGGCTGTTGCTTCTGACCGCTCGCGCCGTGAAGAGCCAGGCCAGGACACAGTTGGTGCTGGCGTATTTTGCACTGTGGACGGTGCGATTGGGCGGCTGGCTGCCGCAGTTGGATTGCTGCGGCCGCTGCGGAACGGAATTGAGCGGCGCGGCCTATTGGTCGCCCGCGCAGGGGCTGATCTGTGGTCTGTGCCGATTGCCGGGCCAAAGGGTGATCTCGCCGGGAGCATTGCAGTTGGCGCGCCGCATCGTGGCCGAAAAGCTGGAGCGCCTGATAGCTGAATTGCCCCAGTCGAGTGCGCCGATGGAGGCGGAAGTGAAGGATTTCATGCTGGACGTTATCGAGCATTACATCGAGAAGCCTCTCAGGACTAGAAAAATGCTGGAGGGACTTCCCGAGCTGCAATCTTGAAATCTAAAGGAAAACTCGAACCCACCAAGGGGCCGACGTTTCAGGAGCTGATCCTGCAACTGGAGACGTTTTGGGCCCGGCGCGATTGTGTTTTGCAGCAGCCGTATGACGTGGAAATGGGCGCGGGCACCATGCATCCGGAGACGTTTTTGCGGGTGCTGGGTCCGGAGCCTTATCGGGTCGCGTATGTCCAGCCCAGCCGCCGGCCGTCTGACGGGCGCTATGGCGAAAATCCCAATCGTTTGTACAAGCACCATCAGTTGCAGGTGGTCCTGAAGCCTGCGCCAGCGGATATTCAGGACCTGTATCTCGAGAGCATCTGCGCCATCGGCATCAACCTGCGTGAGCACGATATCCGCTTTGAGGAAGACAACTGGGAGTCGCCCACGCTGGGCGCCTGGGGCATCGGCTGGCAGGTATTGTTGGATGGGCTGGAAATTACGCAGTTCACCTATTTCCAACAGTGCGGCGGTGTGGACCTGGATCCGGTATCGGTGGAACTCACCTATGGCCTGGACCGAATTGCCGCCTACCTGCAGGGAGTGGATAGCGTCTTCGATCTGTTGTGGTCGGGCAGCCAGCGGTACGGAACCGTCCGTCTGGCGGAGGAGCAGCAATTTTCAGCCTACAGTTTCGATTACGCGGATGCGGCAGTGACGCGCAATCTGTTCGATCTGCATGAACAAGAGTCGGCGCGCCTGCTGCGGGACTACGCCAGTGCGGACGCGACAGAGAAGAAGCGCTTCCCGGTGCTGGCGGCATACGATCATTGCCTGAAGTGTTCGCACTTATTTAACGTACTGGATTCGCGCGGGGTGATCTCCGTAACCGAACGAGCCACGCTCATCGGCCGGGTGCGCAAGTTGGCTTGCGGGACTGCGGCAGCTTATTTGGAGCAGAGATCGGCCGCGCCGGCGGGCGCACAGGTGTCGCTATGAAGGCCGGGGCTCCCTTTCTATTGGAAATTGGGTGCGAGGAGATCCCCGCTGGAATGGTGGCAGGGGCCTGCGCAGAGCTTAAAGTATTACTTGAGAAATACTTGGAGGCCGAAAGGCTTCTGGGCGAAAAGTCTTTGGATGTATTTGGAAGCCCCAGGCGATTGACCGCTACCTGCCAAGGCTTGCGGGTGAGACAAGAGGATGTCGAGCGAGAGGTAATCGGTCCGCCTAAGGCCGTGGCTTTTGATGCCGCCGGAAAGCCCACCCGCGCGGCTGAGAGTTTTTCCGCCAAGCAGGGCGTGCCGGTCGGTTCGTTATACGCGGTTACGACGCCGCGCGGAGAGTGCGTGGCGGCAAGACAAGTGATCATGGGGCGGCCGGCGGCAGAGCGGCTGGGAGAGATCCTGCCGCGGGTGATCAGCGAGATTCCGTGGCCCAAGACAATGTACTGGACGGGCGCTTCCGGCCTGCGTTTTATTCGTCCCATTCGCTGGATCGTGGCCCTGCTGGGCAAGCGCACGATTCGATTTGAATTGCAATCGGTGCGGGCCGGGAGTACGACAGCAGGACACCGCTTCCTGGGGAAAGCCAGGATTCCGGTGAGGGGGCCGCAGGATTATCTAGCGAAGCTGCGGCGCAACTTCGTATTGGCGCGGCCGGAAGAGCGGCGGAAAAAAATCGAACGGGAGACGACTAGACTGGCCAGGCGTCGAGGGCTGCAAGTGAATCCGGACGGCGGCCTGCTGGAGCTGGTGACCTATCTAAACGAATACCCGACAGCGATTCTGGGCGATTTTGACCCGGCGTATCTGGAGCTGCCGGAGGAAATACTGATCACCGTGATGCGCGGCCACCAGAAGTATTTCGCCTTGCGCGGCCGCGAGGGAAAACTGGCGGCCAATTTTCTAGCGGTGATTAATTTGGATCGCGACGGCAGAGGTTTTGTGCGGGCGGGGCACGAGCGGGTGTTGCGTGCGCGATTTGCTGACGCCAAATTTTTCTGGGAGGCGGATCAAAAATGTCGGCTGGCCGACAATCTTCCGAAACTGAAGGCCGTCACATTTCAAACCAAGCTGGGCACATATTGGGAAAAAGTAGAACGCGTCCGAGAACTCTCCAAGTGGCTGGCCGAAAAGTGGCAGTCGCAGGGTCTTAGTGAAGCCAATGCGGACAAGGTGCGCCTGGCCGCTAATCTTTCCAAGTGCGATCTGGTCACCGGCATGGTCGGCGAGTTTCCGGAGCTTCAGGGAATCGTCGGCGGGCTTTATGCCAGAGCTCAGGGAGAAGATGAGGATGTTTGCCTGGCTGTCTATGACCACTATCGCCCGTCAGGTTTGAACGATTCTCTGCCGCGCAACCTGACCGGCGCGACCGTAGCTCTGGCGGACAAGTTAGACACGCTGGCGGGCTGTTTCGTAGTAGGCCTCGCGCCCACGGGATCGAGCGACCCGTTCGCGCTGCGGCGCGCTGCATTAGGAGTTGTGCTCATAATTCTCGATCGGCAGCTTCGGTTGTCTGTTAAAGAAGCTGTATCTCAGGCCGTGAAAGTGTTAATTGGGAATAAGACGCACCTGCAGGTGGGGGGCGATGTAGAGAAAACCCTGGCGGATTTCTTGGTGGATCGGGCGCGGTTCATCCTGCAGCAGAGGGACGGCCTCGCTCAGGACGAAATCAATGCGGTACTGGCAGCAGGGTCGGACGACCTGGTGGATGCAGCGGAGCGCATTCGGGCCGTCCGGGCCATCCGCAAGACTCGCAACTTCGAGCCGCTGGCGGTTTCGTTCAAACGCATTTGCAAGATTTTGGAAAAAGCCGGGCCGGAGGAAAGTTGGAGGCTTCCGGCAGTGCGGCCGGAGTTGTTTGAGCACCAGGCGGAACGAACCCTTTATGAGGCGGCCCAGCGCGTGGCTGTGGAGGCGGAAGAACATAAACGAGCCAAGAGATATCGAGAGGCGTTGCAGCGGATTTCTGGATTGCGTCCGCAGGTGGACGATTTTTTCGATCAAGTGATGGTGATGGCCGAGCAGGAGGAGATTCGGAGGAACCGGCTGACACTGTTGCGTGGACTTCTGGATGAGTTTTCGAAGATTGCGGATTTTTCAGAGCTGACTCCGGCAGAGAAGTGATGCAGTGCGGGTTGGGAAGCACTTGATGTAAGAAGTTAACGATGGGTAGCGAACGTGGTGCGCGTTTTAGAGATGATGGATTATCAGTGCATGTCGGCGCGCCGACAGTCGGCGATCAAATATTTGCTGTGACGGCTGGAGTTCAGAGACGGGTGACAAGGCCGGATGAAAGACAGGAGGAGCGCAGTGCGTAACGTTTATTTTTTCGGGGCGGGGAAAGCCGAGGGGCACGGTGGGATGAAAGAGCTCCTGGGCGGGAAGGGCGCCGGATTGGCTGAGATGACCCGTATCGGGCTTCCAGTCCCGGCTGGTTTTACCATTACCACAGAGTGCTGTGACTACTATCTTAAGCACGACCGCAAACTCCCAGGCAGCCTGCGCTCGGAGGTGAAGAAAAATCTGGCGCGTCTGGAGCGTGTCACCGGCAAGCAGTTGGGAGATTCCAGGGACCCATTGCTGGTCAGCATCCGCTCAGGATCGGCGCGCTCGATGCCGGGGATGATGGAAACGATCCTAAACCTTGGGTTGAACAGCCGCTCCGTCGAGGGGCTGGCTAATAACACTGGGAATCCCCGGTTCGCCTGGGACGCCTATCGCAGGTTCGTGCAAATGTATTCCACGGTGGTCATGGGGTTGCCTAAGGAAGATCTGGAGAGCAAGCTGCGGGCTCTGAAGGCTCGGCGGAAGGTCAAGATCGATACGGAACTGGAAGCCGATGACTGGAAGCAGCTTGTACAAGAGTACAAGTCTTACTTTAAGGAGCGCGCAGGCAAGCCATTTCCAGAGGATCCAGCTGAACAGCTTTGGGGTGCGATTGGAGCCGTGTTCGAGTCCTGGCTGGCAGAGAAGGCGGTGACCTATCGGCGCGTGGAGCACATCACTGGCCTGCTGGGCACGGCGGTGAACGTGGTGCAGATGGTGTTCGGCAACACCGGCGAGAACTCCGGCACCGGCGTCTGCTTCACACGCGATCCATCCACCGGGCAGAAGAGTTTTTACGGCGATTTTCTGATCAATGCTCAGGGCGAGGATGTGGTCGCGGGCATACGGACTCCGATGCATCTGGTTGAAATGGCACGGCGGATGCCCAAGGTTTACAAGCAGCTTGAACGCGCGCGAAAGACACTGGAAAGGCACTATCGGGATATGCAAGACATGGAGTTCACCGTAGAAGACGGCACGCTGTACATGCTACAGACGCGTACCGGGAAGCGAACTCCGGCGGCGACGTTCCGGATCGCAGTCGACATGGTCAATGAAGGGCTGATCAAGCGCAACGATGCGCTGCTGCGCATCACTGCGGAAGACATCGAGCGATTGTTCTACCCGGTAATTGATTCGTCGGTAGCGCCGCAGGAGCTCTCCCTGCGCAGGCTGGCTTCCGGCATCAACGCCGGTCCGGGAGCCGCCGTGGGGGTCGCTGTTTTCACAGCGCACGAAGCTGAGGAGTTGGCTAAGCAGGGGCAAAAAGTGATACTGGTGCGCCGTGAAACCAGCCCGGAAGACGTGGGTGGCATGGCCGTGGCGCAGGGGATATTGACCGCGACGGGCGGGAAAACCAGCCATGCAGCGGTAGTTGCCAGAGGATGGGGCAAGTGCTGCATCGTCGGGTGCGAGGAACTGGACATTGACTACGCGGCAAAAAAAATGACAGTGGACGGGCACGTGATCCGTCAGGGAGAGTGGATCACGCTCGATGGCACGGAAGGCGTTGTGTATCAAGGGGAAGTGCCGCTGGTGACGCCGGAAATGCCAAAGCATTATTTTACTATTTTACAGTGGGCGGATGAGGTTCGTCAGATCGGAGTGCGCGCCAATGCCGATACGGCGCACGATGCGCGAAAGGCGCGGGAGATGGGCGCGGAAGGAGTGGGCCTTTGCCGCACCGAGCACATGTTTTTCAAGGATTTCGAGCAACCCGAGCTGAGCACGGAGCGGCAATTGGCCATTCAGGAGATGATTATCGCGGATACCGAGCCGCTGCGACGCCAGGCCCTAGACAAGCTTCGCCCCTTCCAACGGCGCGATTTCGCGGGCATATTCCGGGAGATGGACGGCTGCCCGGTAACGATCCGGCTGATTGACCCGCCACTGCACGAGTTCGTCCCGCACGAGCCGGAGCAGCAAAAAGAATTGGCGCTCAAGATCGGAGTGGCTCCAGAAGTAGTGGCCCGCCGCGTGGAGCAGTTGTACGAAGCCAATCCGATGCTGGGCCATCGTGGTTGCCGCCTCTGTGTGACCTATCCGGAAATTTTGGAGATGCAGGTCGGAGCGATCATCGAGGCAGCCATCGAGTGTAAGAAAGAAGGTATTAAAGTAATTCCTGAGATCATGCACCCGCTGATACTGGACAAAAAGGAGCTGAAGTTTCTCGACGTAGCCACGCGCCGAGTGGCAGACGAAATTATCCAAAGATCAGGGATGAAGCTGGAGTACCTGGTGGGGACGATGATTGAGCTGCCGCGCGCGGCCTTGCTGGCGGACGAGATTGCGGAAGTGGCTGAATTCTTCAGCTTCGGAACCAATGACCTGACGCAGACAGTAATGGGTCTATCTCGTGATGACGCCGGGCGATTTCTTCCCGATTATCTGGACGAAAGTAAGGCGGCCATCCTTTCGGCCGACCCTTTCCAGACCCTGGATCAAGCAGGTGTCGGTATGCTAGTGGAGTGGGCCATAAAAAAGGGCCGGGCCACGCGCAAGCACTTGGAGATCGGCATCTGCGGTGAGCATGGAGGAGATCCGAAATCGGTGAGGTTCTGCCACGACGTGGGAATGGATTACGTCAGCGCATCAGCATTTCGCATCCCGATTGCGCGGCTAGCGGCCGCCCAAGCTGCCATCCTGTCGCCACGTAAGCACCGGGCTCATTCGCATCATTAGAACGAACTAAAGGGTACAAGAGAACGAACTGAAGGATACAAGGTATTCTCGGATCGTCGGCGAGTATATCTTAAGTATCACTTGAAGTTTATGTTTCCTCGCAAGGCGCTCCGCAGGCGAACGCCGGCCGGATGGGAAGCAACGTTAGGTGGGCATTTTCAGGAAGAAGTACAAGGCGACAAAAAGGAAGGCTGCATCGGGCGTCCAGGCAGCCAGCATCGGCGGTAACTGCCCGACTGCGCCGAGCGCTTCCAGAAGCGCCGCAGTGGCCCAGTAGATAACGGCAAGCCCGACGCCAAGAGCCATGCCCCCAACGGCGCCACGAGTTCCCACCAGGAGGGAGCAGGGGACTGCCAGCAACATCACAATCGGGGCAATCAATGGGAAGGCCAATTTTCGATGCAACTGCACGGAGAGGCGGGCGACGTCGAATCCGGCCTGGGCCAGTTCGTTGATGTAGCGGCGCAGCTCCTGCCAGTTCATCTGATGCGCTTGGAGGATCTCACGGTTGAAGTAGCTGGGTGGTTCGTGTAGCTCGGAAAACCGTTGTTCGGAAAAGGGGAGGTAGGCCACGCCGCCGCCGCTCGGAAAATCCCGGACCCAGCCGGAAGAAAGCACCCACTGCTTCTCCTCCGGCGCCCAGCGCGCGCGGTCGGCGTAGATGCGGCGGCGCAACGCGAAGGTTTCCGGGTCCAGCTCAAAGATGCTGAGGCGCCCGAAGAGGCTGCGGTCGGGATCGAACAGTTGGTAGTTGTAGACCCTGGAATCGCCGCCCAGAATCCAGGACCTTTGGGGCTGATAAAAGGTTTGGGCGGGGCGGCCCTGGATAAGATTGCGCAGGGCATCCTGGCGTTGATTGGCGTAGGGGAGGTAGGCGTCATCGAGCAGCACCAGGCCGGCGGCAAGAGCGAGGCCGACTGCGACCAGCGGCAGGGTGATGCGGTAGAGGCTGACCCCGGCGGCCTTGAGCGCGACGAGTTCATTGTTCTTGGCCATGATCCCCAGTGTCACCAGGACGGCGACCAGGCAGGCCAGCGGCGCTAGCTGATAAAACAGGTATACGGACAGATACAGGAAGTAGTTGATCACATCGGGCAATGGGGCGCGGTGCTGGGCCATATCGTCGAGAAGCTCGAAGAAATTGAACGCCTCGAAGAGCACCAGGAAGGCGACCAGCAGCAGAGCGAAGCAGAACAGAAAATTTCGCAGCAAGTAGAGATCGATGAGCTGAGGGAAACTGCCACCTCTGGGGCGCAGACGCAGGGCCAGCGATCCGCCGCGCCAGTGTTGTCGAATTCCGTTGCCGGGGTCCGGCGCAGCGGGGAGAGCCGCGGTCTGCCCGCGCCGTCCAGAGGATAGCCAGCCAAGAATTCGGCTGGCGCGGCTGG
>Ga0209108_10002575_pt1 | contig 10350 bp, 7 predicted proteins | sample Rifsed10ft1_FD_184003 | JGI IMG/M metagenome (GOLD analysis project Ga0209108, IMG submission 184003) | Soil microbial communities from Rifle, Colorado, USA - sediment 10ft 1 (version 2) | ecosystem: Environmental > Terrestrial > Deep subsurface > Rock core/Sediment | place: Rifle, Colorado...
CGAAGGCGCCCTCGCTCGCCTGCGCCCATCCGAGCGCCTCGTGGAGCACGCCCGCCGTCGCGTCGCTCACGGCCACCGGCCGCGTCGCCGCCAGCCGGTTCGCGCGGCCGACCTCGGAGGTCCCGGAGAAGCGCGTCATGAGCCGGTCCACGCGGCGCAGCTCCTCCATCGCCGCGTCGATGGCGGCGTGCGCCCGCCGCGGGTCTTCGTGCACCACGGCGAACTCGGCGACGGTCCCCATCACGGGGAGCGTGCGGCGCACCAGCTCGCGGCGGCCGCGTGCGGCGAGCGGCATCGTGGCCACCACGAAGGCGCCGACACCGAGCGCCAGGACCTCCCGCCGCGAGAAGCGCGGCGACTCGGCTCGGTCAGCGTTTCGCATGCTCTGACTCCGTTCGGTCGGGGTTCGCCCCGCAAACGCCGCCCTGACGCAGCGCCTCGCACGAGCAGCCGCTGCCGCACGCGCGCTGGCGGCCGCGCATGAAGTAGCCGAAGAGCGCGACGCCCACGGCGGCGGCGAGGATGGCGAGGATCTCCGTCATGGCGCCCTCATGACGAGGAAAGCAGCCCCGCGAAGCCCATGAAAGCGAGCGAGAGGCTGCCCGCGATCATCAGCACGAGCGCCGTCCCCTGCGCCACCGCCGGTACGTCGGCCAGCTCGATGCTCTCGCGGATGGAGGCCATCAGCACGAGCGCCAGCGCCAGCCCCGCCCCGGAGCCGACGGCGAACACGAGCCCCTGGAGCAAGCCGTAGTCCCGGTTGGTCTGGAAGATGGCCAGGCCCAGGATGGCGCAGTTGGTCGTGATGAGCGGCAGGTAGATGCCGAGCGCGCGGAACAGCGCCGGGGAGAGCTTCTTGATGACCATCTCGACGATCTGCACGAGGGACGCGATCACGATGATGAAGGCGATGAGTCTGAGGTACGGCGCGTACGGGAGCACGAACGTGTTGAGGGCCCACACCGCCACGGCGGTCATGACAAGGACGAAGGTGTTGGCCGCGCCCATGCGGAGCGCGGTGTCGATCTTGCCCGATACGCCGAGGAACGGGCAGAGGCCCAGGAACAGCATCAGGGTGAAGTTGTTCACCACCATCGACGAGAAGAAGATCCACGCGAGGTCGCCCGTCATGCCGCCTTCTCCGTGACGGCGGCCGCGCCCGTCGCGGGCACCCGGGCGTGGGCGGTCCGCCGGCGCTTCCACCAGGCCACCGCGAGCAGAACGAAAGCGAGCGTGAAGAACCCGCCGGGCGGGAGCACCATGATCACCCAGGGCTCGAAGGCGGGGCCGAACAGGCTCACGCCGAGGAACGTCCCGCTGCCCAGCACCTCCCGCACCGAGCCCATGATGAGCAGCGCGATCATGAACCCGATGCCCATGCCGACCGCGTCGAGCACGGAGCGGCCGACCGGGTTCCTGCCGGCGAAGGCCTCCTGGCGGCCCAGGATGATGCAGTTCACGACGATGAGCGCGACGAAGGCGCCGAGCGCCTTGTGGATGTCGGGCACGAGCGCCTGCAGCGCGAACTCCGCGATCGTCACGAAGGTGGCGATGATGAGGATGTAGGTCGCGATGCGCACCTCGTTCGGCACCCAGCGCTTGAACGTCGAGACGAGCAGGCTCGAGCTGACGAGGACGAAGAACGTGGCGATGCCCATGACCACGCTGTTCGCCACCGAGTTGGTCACCGCGAGCGTCGGGCAGAGGCCGAGGAGCTGGATCAGCACCGGGTTCTCGCGCCAGAACCCCTTGACGAGGTCCTCCCGCGGCGGTGTCGCCCGCCGCGTCCCCGCGGCGGGCGGGGCGCCGTGCATGTGCGACATCATTTCGCTCATCCCTGGCCCTCCGCGGGGTAGGCGTCCACGACCGGTGCGAGCCGCTCGAGCGCGTTGTTGATGATCCGGATCACCGCTTTCGACGAGATGGTCGCGCCCGTGATCATGTCCACCTCTCGGGGGCCCGAGCGCTTGCCCTTCTTGACCCCGAGCAGCGGGACCCGCGCGCCGACGAACTGCGAGACGAAGGCCTGGTCCTTCTCGATCCTGTCGCCGAGCCCTGGCGTCTCCTTGCTCTCGAGCACCTTCATCCCCAGGAGCTGCCTGGTCTTCGGGTCGTAGCCGAAGATGAGCTGGATCACGTCCTGGAACCCGGCGGCGCCGGCGACGATGGCGAAGCCGATGCGCTGGTTGCCGGGGCCGTAGCCGAGGTACACCTGCTCGAGCTTCTTCGGATCCGCGCCCTCCGGCGGCTTCTGCACGAGTGTCCGGCCCACCACGTACAGCGTGTCGTAGCGCTCGGGGGCCTTGAGGACCTCCTTCACCGCGAGGTCGCGCGCCCGCGCCCGGTTGGCCTCGATGCGGGGCAAGGTGAGCCCGAACGCGATCACGAGGAGCAGCCCGGCCACCGCCCCCCCGACGCCGAGCGTGGTGAGCAGGCTCGAAGCGCGGACCGCGGCCGGCTCCGGGAGCGGCGCCGGCGTGTGGTCGGTCGCCACGGTCGCGTCGCCGTCCGTCATGCCGCGGGCCTCGCCGGCCTGGTACCGAAGACGCGCGGCTGGGTCCACCGGTTCAGGTACGGCACGAGCGAATTCATGATGAGGATCGAGTACATCACGCCTTCCGCGAGCCCGCCCCACAGCCGGATGACGACGACGAGGAGTCCCACGCCCGCGCCGAAGACCCAGCAGCCGAGGTTGGTCACCGGCGAGGTGACGAGGTCGGTCGCCATGTACATCGCCCCGAGCATGAGGCCGCCCGAGAAGAGCATGAAGAGGGCGCCCGGGTAGCGCGCGGGGGCGAGCGCGTGAAGGCCGGCCGCGAGAACGGCGACGGTCGCGAAGATGCTCGCCGGGATCCGCCAGTTGAGGTAGTTGCGCAGGGCGAGGTAGCCGCCGCACAGCAGGATCAGGAGCCCCGAGGTCTCGCCGAGCGAGCCCGAGGTGGTGCCGAGCACGAGGTCGGAGAGCGGCGTCCCCGCCTGCTCGAACTTCATGCGGCCGAGCGGCGAGGCCGAGGTCACCGCGTCGAGGGCGCGGGGGCTCGCGAAGGGCCACGCGAAGTTGTCGCCGCGCAGGCGCCACCAGTCGCCGGCGCCCGCGAGCGGGGGGAACGTCGTCATCGCCACCGGGAAGCTCGCCTGGAGGAAGGCGCGGCCGAGCAGGGCCGGATTGAAGACGTTCTGGCCGAGCCCGCCGAAGAGGAGCTTGGCGATGCCGATGCCGAACGCGCCGCCCACGAAGGCCATCCAGAGCGGGAGCCCGGCGGGAAGCGTGAGCCCGAGCAGGATCCCGGTGATCACCGCCGAGCCGTCCCCGAGGGTGCCCCGCCGGCCGAAGACGCGCTCGGTCACCAGCGCGCCGGCCGTCGCGGCCGCCACGACGAGCACGGCGCTCGGCCCGAAGAAATATGCGGCGGCGGCCACGACCGGCGCCAGGCTCGCGACCACGTTCCACATGATCTGCGGCGTGCTGGCGCCCGCGCCGAGATGGGGCGAGGCGGTGATGAGCAGCGACGGCGCGTTCATGCCGCCGCCGGACGCCTGCGCAGGGCGGCCTTCGCGAGCGCGAAGAGCTGGGGCAGCGGGATGTTCGACGGGCACGTGTACCCGCAGCAGCCGCACAGCATGCAGTCGGCCAGGTGGCTCGCCTCCATCGCCTCCCAGCGCTCCTTGAGCGCGAGTTGCCCGAGGAGCTGCGGATTCAGGAACACCGGGCAGGCGTCCAGGCAATGCCCGCAGCGGATGCAGGGGTACGACGCCGTCGGCTTGGTCTCGGCCGCGGTGAGGACGACGACGCCCGTCGTGCCCTTGACGAGCGGCGTGTCGAGGTGCGCCTGGGCCGCGCCCATCATGGGACCGCCGAAGATGACCTCCCGCGCGTCCTCGGCGAAGCCGCCGCACGCCTCGACGAGGTCGCCGAGCTTCATGCCCACCGGCACGATGAGGTTGGACGGCCGCCTGATCCCGTGCCCGGTCACCGTCACGATCCGCTCGAGCAGCGGGAGCCCGGTGTCGAACACCTCGGCGATCGTCGCCGCCGAGGCGACGTTCTGGACGACGACGCCGACGTGCATCGGCAGCTTCCCCGAGGGCACCTCCCGGTCGAGGAGCGACTTGATCAGCATCTTCTCCGCGCCCTGCGGGTACTTCACGTCGAGGGCCTGCACGGTGACGTCGAGGTCGGCGGGGGCGGCGGCGCGGATCGCCTCGATGGCGTCGGGCTTGTTCTGCTCGATGCCGATCCTCGCGCGCTGGACGCCGAGGCACCGCATCATGATGCGCAAGCCCAGGTGGACCCGCTCCGGGTATTCGACCATGGTGCGGTGGTCGGTCGTCAGGTAGGGCTCGCACTCGCAGCCGTTGATCACGACGGTGTCGATCGTCTGGTCCTTGGGTGGCGCGAGCTTGACGTGCGTCGGAAACGCGGCGCCCCCGAGGCCGACCACGCCCGCCTGCCGGATGGCCTCGACGAGCTCGGCGGGGCCGAGACGCGTCCAGTCCGGGACCAGCCGCGGCCGGGGCGCCTGCGGCGAGTAGCGGTCTACCGCGATGCGGACCGCGGGCGCGTAGGAGCCGTCGGGGTGCGGCCAGAGGCAGACGTCCTTGACCGTCCCCGCCGCGGAGGCGTGGACGGGCGTCGAGACGTAGCCGTCCGCCTCCCCGATCGTGTCCCCGCGCTCGACGCGGTCACCGGCCTTGACGGCGAGGCGCGCGGGCTTGCCCGTGTGCTGGCGGAGCGGCAGCACGAGCTCGTCCGGATAGGGCACGCGCCGGATCGGGACCCGGGCCGTCAGCTCCTTCAGCTCCGGCGGATGCACGCCGTGACGGAACTTCAGCCGCGTCCACACGTGCGCCTCAGTTGAAGGGCTTGGCGCGCTTCACCCACTTGTCCAAGTCCTTCTCCTTGGGGTTCAGCGGCGTGCCCGGATGGATGATCTTCACGGGGCATTTCTCGGCGGCCTGCACCAGCTCCTTGAAGGTCCCGGCGCGCGGGTCCTTGATGTAGGCCTGTTTTTGGGCGTTGTAGGCGAACAGCCGCTTGTTCAGGTTCGTGCACTCGTTGCAGGCCGTGCAGAGCGCCGCGTCGATGTACGGCTCCATCGCGAGCGCCTCGTCCCGCTCGGCGGCCGCCGGGGCCGGAGCCGTCGCGGTGGCGGCGGCCACCGCCGTCGCCGCCCCCGCCGCTGCGGCCGGGCGCGTCGCCACCGCTCCGCCGTTGCCGCGCGGCGGCGGCACGGACAGCGTCTCGGTCTTCGCGAGGAGGTCGGCGAGCGCCGGGCCGCCGTCGCCCGCCTTCAGCAGGCCCTCGGCCAGGCGCCGCGCGATCACCCACGGGTAGCGCGCCTTGAGGTCGGCGAGCTTCGCCTCGTACTCCGCCCGCAGCGCGACCATCTGCTGCTCGAATGCGGTCTCCGCGGCGAGCGCCTCCGGCGCCTTGAGCCCGGCCATGTCGCGCAGCAGGGTCCACACCTCCCGCCGGTCCTCGGCGAGGCGGACGATCTCGTCGCTGACCGCGAGACGCCCGAGGCGCCGGCCGGCCTCGAGGGTGTAGATGAAGGGTTTCTTGCCGCTCCGGTCGTCCGCGGCGAGGGCCAGGTACTCGTGGAACGGCGCCAGCTCCTCGTCGCCGGCCGCGCCCTTGATCCGCGTGAAGTGCTTCCGGAAGCGCGTCTCGGTGGCCGCCCAGTCCGCGACGGTGACGGGCAGCTCCATCGCCTGCTCGGCCCCGCTCTCGTCCGCGTACTTCAGCTCGTAGCTCGGCAGGGGCTCGTCGATCGACGGGTTGCCGTCGAGGCTCAGCCGGTCGGCCAAGCGCGGCCCCGCCGCCGGGTCGTAGACGAGGAGCGGGAAGGCCCGGCACTCCAGCGAGAGCCTGGCGGCGTGCGGCGCCGCCTCGTCGCCGACGCCGTGCTCGGGCGGGCACGGGCAGTGGAGCGAGAACACGGCGGGGAAGCGGGACTGGAGCCCCTTGAGCGTGCCGGCCAGCAGGTGCGACGGCGAGGCCTGCGAGGACTGGCACACGAAGACGTTGCGATGGGCGATCGCGAGGAGGGCCAGCTCCTTGCGCGTCTCCTCCTTGCCGCGCTGGCCCGGACCGTACTCGGCCATGTCGCTCACCTGGCCGAGGAAGCCAGACGTGCACGCCTGGCCGCCGGTGTTCGAATAGACCTGCGTGTCGAGCATGACCGCGCGGACCGGCTTGCCCGAGGCGAGGAGGCGCGAGAGGTTCTGGAAGCCGATGTCGAGCATCGCGCCGTCGCCGCCCACCGCGAAGATGGGCGGGCAGAGCGCGAACTCCTCGTCGCTGAAGCTGCGCCAGTCGAGCTTGCCGAGCTCGGCCTCGTGCTTGACGGGCTCGTACTCGCCCGCGAGCGCGAGCTCGGCGCGCCGCACGGCCCGGAACCCGTCGGCCATCTTGCGCATGTGCCCCTCGAAGATGCCGATGGCGATGCTGGGCGCGTCCTGGAAGAGGTGGTTCACCCACGGGAACGGATAGGGGTTGTAGGGGTACGTGCTCCCCCACACCGACGAGCAGCCGGTCGCGTTGGCGATGCCGCAGGCGGCGCGGCCCGTTCCGCTCGGCCCTTCCACGTACCGCCAGCGGAGGTCGCGGAGGTCGGCGAGCATCGTCGCGATGCGCTCCACGTCTCGCTTCTTCGCCTCGTCGAGCGGCAGATCGACCGTGCCGGCCGCGCCCGCGAGGCGGGCGAGATCGGCCTGGGAGGCCAGGATCGCGCGCGCCTTGTCGTCCAGACGCGCGATGAGGCCGTCGAGGCGCTCGACGTGGGCGCGCACGCGCGGCTGCACGAGGGCGTTCAGCGCGGAGAACACGAGGTGCAGGATCGTCTTCTCGCCGCAGCCCATGCAGGCCCCGTCGCCGCCCAGCATGGAGAGGTAGTTCGTCTTCTTGAGCAGGAGGGAGGACAGGGTGCCGATCCCCTCCTCCAGGCTCGCGATGTTGATGTAGCGGTCGTCCGTCTCCGGCAGGTGCTGCCAGAGCTTCCAGTTGCGGCGCAGGCGCTCGACGATGGCGGCGTCCTGCTTGACCGTGCGGAGCGCCGCGTCCGGGCAGACCTCGACGCAGATGTTGCAGCCCTTGCAGGTGTCCGGGTTCACCGTGATCGACAAGAGGCCGCCCGAGCCCTTGGCCCGGGACTCCGGCACGTCGAAGAAGGGCGCGGTCTTGGCGAGCGGGAACTCGGCGAGTGCCGCGTGCACGGGCGCCCACTCGGCATCGAGCGCCGCCCGCCGCTCGGGCTCGTAGCCGAGCTTGTCCGCCACGGCGGCGTAGGCCGCGGCCGCCACCTCCCCGAAGGTGGTGAAGGGCGTGTCGCGCAGGAGCCGGCGCGACTCGTTGGCGAGATGCTTGACGATCTGCCGCACCCGGTCGCGCGACCCGTCGCCGGCGGCGCCGGCGAGGGCCGCGTGGAAGACGTCCTCCACCGCGTTGACGACGCCGGGGATCGCCGAGTCCGGGCACTGCGTCCAGCACTGGCCGCAGCCGGTGCAGTTGGCCGCCACGAAGTCCGGCACCTCCATGCGCACGACCGTCATGTCGCGGATCGTGCTGGTCGCCGCGGGCAACGCGCTGGTGGCGGCGAAGGGGTCGGCGATCCCGTCCTGCCCGGTCGCGTAGAGATAGCCGACCTGCTCCCAGAAGCGCCCCGGGTTGACCATGCCGGGCTGGGCGCGCTCGCCCTCCAGGCGCGCCGGGCGCTCGGGGACCTTCCCGAGCTCGGTCGTGCGCACCTCGTAGCCCGCGACGTCCAACTCGCGGACCTCGTCGTAGCCGCGTCGGATGACGCGCAGGTTCTCCTCGACGACCTGTTCGCCGAGGCGCCCGAACTTCTTGACCATCTGGCTGCGGATGCCCTCGAAGAGCTTCGCCTCGTCCACACCCCGGCCGGCCAGGAGCGGCGAGACCCGGAAGAACGCGCCCATGAAGGCGGCGCCCTGCATCCGGTAGCGCAACTCGGCCCCTGACACCTCGTCGGTGGCGATGCGGAAGGCGTCGAGGGCGTAGACCTTGACCTTCCGGTCCTTGATCGCGCGCTGGACGCGCGTCGGGAAGCTCGCCCACAGCTCCTGGGGAGCCCGGTCGCTCTGGATGATGAACACGCCGCCCTCGGCGAGCCCGGCGAGCGGGTCGGAGTGGTGCGCCACGTTCGGGTCGGGCGAGAGCACGACGTCCACGTGACGGAGCTCGCAGTTGAGCCGGATCGGCTCGCGGGCGAGCGTGGCGTAGAAGGTCGTCGGCTGGCCCTTCTTCTCCGATCCGTACTTGGGATTGGCCTTGATGTGGAGGTCAAGCAGCTCGGCCGCCGTCAGCGCGAGGTTCTTGCCCATCGTGATCGCGCCCCAGCCGCCGATCGAGTGGATGCGAAGGGAGAGCGACCCCTCGGGGAGGAGGTTCAGGTCGGGGCCGGGCGTGAGCGCCAGCTCGGCGAGGTGCGGGTAGTGCTCGAGCATCCGCTCCTGCCAGATCTGGAGCTTCGGCAGCTTCGTCTTCGGACGGATGAACTCGATGCTGAGATAGAACTGGCGGCGCCTCCGGCCGCCCTCGAGCATGTTGTCCACGGCCGCGACGAGGTCGGTCGGCTGCAGATCGCGGCTGCCGAGGCCGAAGCAGCCGGAGTAGAAGTCGGGCACCTCGTCGGGGGCGCAGGCGGGGATGCCCGGGTACGGCAGGCTCCCGGAGCGGATCCGGCCGTTCTCGACCGCCTTGCCCATCGCCGCCCGGATCTCGCGCAGGAGCGGGGCGTCCACCGCGAGCGGCTGGTCCACGCGCTCGAGGACGACTACGCCCCGCTTGCCGCGGAGGAGCGCCACCAGGAGATCGGCCGGGAACGGGCGGAACATCGTCACGTTCACGACGCCGACGCGGAGCCGCCGCGTCGATCGTAGATAGTCGGCGACCGCCTCCGCGTTCCACACCACCGACCCCTGGCCCACGATCGCGTACTCGGCGTCCTCGATGCGGTAGCCCGAGCTCCGCGCGTAGCGCCGGCCGGTGAGCGCCGCGAACTCGTCGAAGGCGCGGTCGGCCAGCTCGGCCACGTGGTCGAAATAGAAAGGCCGCTGGGCGGCCACGCCCTGCTGGTAGGCGTCCTGGTTCTGGACGACGCCGAGCATCGTGGGAGCGTCGAGGTCGAACATCTCGGGGATCCGGCGCCGGCGCTCGCCGAAGACGAGGCGCTGGGCCGGCGTGGGCGACTCGATCGTGTCGGAGGGGTCGCCGAGGAACTCCCGCACCAGCTCGCGCTCGGGCAGCCGGACCGACTCGATCACGTGGCTCGTGAGGAAGCCGTCCTGGGCGCAGATGCCGGGGTTGAGCGACAGCTCGGCGATCCGGTGGGCGATCAGGTTGAGGTCGGCCCCCTCCTGCACGTTCTTGGCGAAGAGCTGGAAGAAGCCGGTGTCGTCCACCGCGTGGTAGTCGTCGTGGCCGGCGTGGACGTTGAGGGCGTGCTTGGTGATGGCGCGGGCGGCGATGTTGAGCACGTAGGTCAGGCGCTTGCCGGCGGCGGCGTAGAGCGACTCGTGCATGTAGGCGATGCCCTGCCCGCTCGAGAAGTTCGTCGCGCGCAGCCCGACCATGCTCATGCCGGCGGTGACCGCGGCGGCGGCGTGCTCGCCCTCGGGCTCGAAGAAGAGCAGACGGCGGCCGTTGACGTTGGTCTTCCCCGCGGCGAGCGCGGCTGCCCAGCCCTCGCCCATCTGGGTGGAGGGCGTGATCGGGTACGCGCCGGCGGCCTCGCTGGCCGCCGTCTCCATCTCGACGACGGCGGCGCTGCCATCGAGCGCCGTCGGGATGCCCGGGTACTTGGCCGCGGTGGGCGGGATCGCCTTCTTCCCGAATTTCATGCCACTGCCTCCTCGACGAGCCGCTGGCCGGGCGCGGCGGGGGCGCCCTTGGCGAACTGGGCGCCCTCCACCCACACGATCGCGCCCGTGGGACACCGGCGCGTGGCCTCCGGGCCGGCCTGGTCGTTCTTGGCGTAATCGACCACGGCGAGACCGTTCTTCATCTCGATGACCCCCGGTGCGGCGTCCACGGCGCACTTGCCGCACCCGTTGCACGCGACCCGGCAGAGCCGCTCCGCCGCCTCACCCTCGAGCAGGCTCTTACACTGCACGAGGAGCTTCCACTCCATGGGCATGACCACGAAGAGATCCTTCGGGCACGCCTTCACGCAGTCGCCGCACGCGGTGCACTTTTCGGGGATCACGACCGGCAACCCGACGTCGTTCATCCAGATCGCATCGAAGGTGCAGGCGACCTCGCAGTCGGCGAGACCGAGGCACCCCCAGACGCAGCCCTTGGCGCCACCCGCGACAGCTGCGGCGGCCTTG
>Ga0209108_10002579_pt1 | contig 10344 bp, 12 predicted proteins | sample Rifsed10ft1_FD_184003 | JGI IMG/M metagenome (GOLD analysis project Ga0209108, IMG submission 184003) | Soil microbial communities from Rifle, Colorado, USA - sediment 10ft 1 (version 2) | ecosystem: Environmental > Terrestrial > Deep subsurface > Rock core/Sediment | place: Rifle, Colorado...
TGGCATACGCGGGCCAGCGGTCGGCCCGCACCGGCCGATCAGTGGCATACGGCAGGGTGACGAGCGCGATCGTCGCGAGAGCCACGATGAAGACCAGGATTCCGAAGCCGTCAAAGGCATTCCCGCCGATGGCCGGCAGGCCCTCCGTCCCGCCCACCGACCACCACGGCAGGAGGCAGCCGGCCACGATGACGACCGCGGCGAGGGCCGCGAGGAGGCGGGCCCGGCCGACCGGACGGCGATGCATGGTCATCCCGGATCCGCGTAGACCTCGGGCTTGAGGACGCCGACGAACCGCAGGTTGCGATAGTGCTCGCCGTAGTCGAGGCCGTAGCCGACGACGAACCGGTCGGGGATCGTGAAGCCCGTGTAGTCGACGGGGATCTCGACGAGCCGGCGGGCCGGCTTGTCGAGCAGGGTGCAGATCCGCAGGGAAGCCGGCTTCTTGCCGCCCAGGTAGCGGACGAGGTAGTTCAGGGTCAGGCCCGTGTCGATGATGTCCTCGCAGATGAGGACGTCCTCGCCCTCGATGCTCGAGGAGAGGTCCTTGAGGATCCGGACCAGCCCGGACGACTCGGTCGTCGCCCCGCCGTACGAGGAGACCTCCATGAGGTCGATCCGGAGCGGCAGCGAGATCGAGCGCATCAGGTCGGCCATGAACGGGAGCGACCCCTTGAGCACGCTGACGAGCGTCAGCCGCCGCCCGTCGTAGTCGAGGCTGATCTGGGCGCCGAGCTCGGCGACGCGGGCCTGGATCTGGCCCTCCGTGAGGAGGATCTCGCCGATGTCTGCCTGCATGGGGGCGGTCATGGTCATCGGGACCTGCGAACCTCATCGTCGCGGGTGGTGGACTCCCCGAGCGACGCATCGGCGACGCCGCGAGCCAACGCCCGTGCCGCGGCCGCGGCACGGCGCCGCCGGGAGCGCGATGCGTTACGCCGGACGCCCGCGGGTCCCTCGGAGCGGGGCGCAACCTCGCCCGCGCGACGAGCCGGCGCTGATGCCGGGATCGAGCCGACTGCACCGTCATCCGCCGAGGCGTCGACCGGTGCCGGACGGACCGCCGAACCGGCCGCCTCACCGACCGCCTCGAGCGCGGCCGCCGCGAAGTCCAGGTCCGGTTCCCGGCCTCGGTCCGGCATCACCTGGCCGAGCGTCCCGGACATCGAATCGGCCAGGGCGAGACGGCCGTACTTGAGCATCATCGCCCGGAAGTCCCGGGCGTAGAAGAGCTTGATCCGGACATCCGGGTAGAGCTCCCGGAGGCGGCGGAGCTTGCGGTTCTTCTTGCGGACGAGACGCTGCTTCAGCGTCGTCATCTCGAGGAAGAGGTCCAGGTCGGGCAGGTAGAAGTCGGGCGAGAAGCTCTCGACGACGTCGCCGTCCAGGTTCCACAGGATCGGGAAGGTGCGCGGCTCGTATTCCCAGCGGACCTCGTAGAAGTCGAGGATCCGGGCCATCTCGGTCTCGCTGCCGTGGGCGAACGGCGGCCACGGCCGACCGGCCGCATCCGTGCCGGTCGGCGCCGCGACGGCACCGGCGGTCGCCGGCCCCGGGGGCGTTTCCGCGGCGATCGGCATCTCCGCGGCGAGGGACGCCTCCGTGTCCCGCGGCGCCGCGTCGGTCATGCGGACCGCCCGGCGCGGCGGGTGGCGGGTCGCGCACGACGAGCGCGCCGCCCTGCGGCGTGCCCGACCAGGGCCCCGAGGTCGCCCGTCCACGACGCGAGGAGGGCGTGCATGTCGAGGACGTCGTCGGATGTGATCGGGGTGCCACCCGCGAGGCGGTCGGCCTCGGAGGTGGGGGGTTCGTCGGCGACGAAGCCGAGCGACGTGCTGCCGCACGCCGGGCAATCCACCTGCAGGAAGAAGAGGTCGTCGCGCCGTGCCAGGAGCCGAATCCGCTCGGCGGGGACGTGCTCCTCGCAGACGGTGCACCCCATGCCGTCGAGCAGCGCGCCAAGGTGACCCTGTGGACCCATCCACCGGGAGTGTAGCGGGTCGGGCTGTTCGACGGCGAGAGGGGGCTGCCTTGCCTCCGATACCCCCAGGGGGTATGATCGGGGCGATCGCCCGCCCGCCGGGCGGCGACAGGGGAGCGCAATCGAACGCCCATGGCCACCACACCGGGCCACGCCACCGCCCACGGCGTCGGGGACACTTTCCGGCACAGCTACTCGAAGGACAAGGCGCAGCTCGTCCGACGCCTCGCCCGGATCGAGGGCCAGGTCCGGGGAATCGCCCGGATGATCGAGCGGGAGGAGTACTGCGTCGACATCCTCCAGCAGACGGCCGCTCTTCGCGCGGCGGTCGATTCGCTGGCCATCCTCGTCCTCGAGGACCACGTCCAGGGCTGCGTCCGGACGGCCGCCGAGCACGGCGACGCGGACCGCTACGTCGACGAGGTCGTGGATGTCGTCCGGAGGACGCTCGGCCGCCCGGTCCGGGGCGCCGGGCGAAGCTGATCCACCGGTTATCCACCGCCCGGCGCGCATAACCGCGGGCGACGGTGGATAACCCTGTTGACGGGGCGGCAGCGCCCTTCTAACGTCCGGCATCCGCACCGGGACGGCACCGGGGAGCGCGGCTCGTGAGGGGCTCGGGGAGACCCGACCGCGAACCGGCCGAGACGCGCCAGACCGACGCCACGGCTGCGATGGAATGACGACGCCGGGGGTGGCTCTCTCCGGCGGCGGCGCTACCTCCATGAGGAGGCACGCCTGAACCGCCAAAGGGAACCGCTCCCGACGGACGTCGCCTCACTCCCGGAGCTCTCCACCGCGTACGCGCACGAGCTGGACCGCGCCATGCGGATCCTCGGCATCGAGCTGGCGGCCGGCGTCCGGGCCGCGATCGACGGCCACGTGCGCCTCCTGCTCGCCTGGAACGCGGCGATCAACCTGACCGCGATCACCGACCCCGCGGAGGTGGCCCGCCGCCACGTGGCCGACAGCCTCACGGCCTTCGACGTCATCCGGCGCGGCCCGCACGCATCGCTCCTCGACCTCGGCAGCGGCGGCGGCTTTCCCGGGCTGCCGCTGGCGGCGGCCCTGCCTGCAACGCAGGTGCTGCTCGTGGACTCGACGGCCAAGAAGGCCGCCTTCCTCGAGGCGGTTCGGCACGTCGTCGGGCTGGCCGACCGCGTCGCCATCGCGGCGATCCGGGCGGAGGCGCTCGCTCCAGGGGGCGCGGCCGGGAGGCCCGGGGCCGGCCAGGGCGCGGGCCGCGACGTCGTCACCGCCCGGGCTGTCGGGCCCCTCGACGACCTCGTCGAGCTGGCCCTGCCGCTGCTGGCGGTGGGCGGCCGGCTTGTCGCCTGGAAGCGAGGTGATCTCGCCGGCGAGCTCGATGCGGCCGGGCGGGCGGGGGCGGCCCTGGGCGGCGGCGAGGCCGTCGTCCACGCGGTGCCGGATGCCCTCGGTCTCGCCGGCCACGTCCTCGTGGTCGTCCGGAAGGAGGGACCGACGCCGGCCGGCTTCCCGCGCGATCCGGCGGCCCGCAAACGGCGGCCCTGGTGATCTCGGACGCTGCTACGCTGGCACCATCCATGCGGATCGCGGTCCTGTCCGACATCCACTCGAATCTCCTCGCCCTCGACGCGGTCCTGGCGGCCATCGGCCCGGTGGACGCGGTCTGGCACCTCGGCGACGTCGTCGGCTACGGGCCGGACCCGGATGCCGTCGTCGGCCGTCTCCGGTCGATCGGGGCGATCGGCGTGAAGGGCAACCACGACGCGGCCGCCGTCGGGGGATCGGAGATCGACTGGTTCAACCCGGACGCCCGGCGGGCGATGGAGTGGACGCGGACGACGATCACCCGCGCCACCAGCGCCTGGCTCGAGGCGCTGCCCCAGACCCTCGGCAGCGGCGAGTTGACGCTCGTCCACGGCAGCCCCCGTGAGCCACTCTGGGAGTACGTCACGTCCGTGCCGGTCGCCCGGGCGAACCTGGCCCTCCTGGGGAGCCGGGTCGGGCTGCACGGCCACACCCACCTGCCGGTCGCCTTCGTCGAGGAGGACGGCCGGATCGAGGTCGTCAGCCCGGGTGACGGCTCCGTGCTGGAGCTCCGCGGCCGGCGCGCCCTCGTGAACCCGGGTAGCGTGGGCCAGCCTCGGGACGGCGATCCGCGCAGCTCCTTCCTCATCCTCGACACGGACGCCGACACCGTCAGCTGGCACCGGACCGGGTACGACATCGCCGCGGTCCAGGCATCGATGCAGGGGACCGGGCTGCCGGCCTCGCTCGGCGCCCGGCTGAGCGTCGGGCTGTGACCGAACCCCCGACATGATCGGCGGCCGGCAGCCCCTGCGGGGCAGGAAGATGGGCGACCGGCGCGTTCGCGTCGAGCGGCCCCACGCGGCCTACTTCCGCTGGAGCGGCAAGGGCGTCATGACCGCAAAGGCGTCGGCGAGCCGGCCGACGACCGGGTTCGGCCGCGCCCTGGCGACGGTCCGTCACGCCCTGCTTGGCCGTCCGCTCGCGTCGGGCGAGGAGCTCGGCGAGCGGCTGTCCAAGAAGAAGGCCCTCGCCATCTTCAGCTCGGACGCGATCTCGTCCTCGGCCTACGCGACCGAGGAGATCCTCCGCGCCCTTGTCGTCGGCGGCGTCGCCGCCCTGGCCTACGGGCTCGAGATCGCGATCGCGATCGCGATCCTGCTGATCGTCGTCGCCATCAGCTACCGGCAGGTGTGCCTGGCGTATCCGACCGGCGGAGGCTCGTACTCGGTCTCGAAGCGGAACTTCGGCCGGAACGTCTCCCTCATCGCCGCGTCGGCGCTCCTCATCGACTACGTGATGACCGTGGCCGTCTCGACGACATCGGCCGTGGAACAGATCACCTCGGCCATCCCCGGCCTCCACGACGAGCGGGTGATCATCGGCGTCGCAGCGATCGCCCTGATCACGATCGGCAACCTTCGCGGGCTGCGCGAGGCCGGCAACATCTTCGCGATCCCGACCTACCTGTTCCTCGGCTCGTCCCTCCTGATGATCGCCATCGGCGCCTTCCGGATCGTCGTCGGCGGTGAGGGCGCCGGGTTCCCGCCCGAGGTCGTCGCCCAGGCGGCGAAGATCCCCGAGGACGTGACCGCGCTCCTCCTGCTGCGGGCCTTCGCCGCCGGCGCCGTCGCCCTGACCGGGACCGAGGCGATCGCGACCGGCGTCCCCGCCTTCAAGCCGCCGGAGTCGAAGAACGCGGCCTCGACCCTCGGCGCGATGGCCATCCTCCTCGGGATCCTGTTCATCGGGATCACCTTCCTGGCCGTCAACTTCGGGATCATCCACCTCGAGTTCCCGGAGAAGCAGACGGTCATCAGCCAGGTCGCCCGGCGGGTCTATGGGGACGACTCGATCCCGTTCTACCTGTTCCAGGCGTTCACGGCGCTGCTCCTCTTCCTCGCTGCGAACACGAGCTTCAACGCCTTTCCGCGGCTCCTTGCGATCCTGGCCGGCGACGCCCACATGCCGCGCCAGTTCGCGTTCCGGGGCGATCGCCTCGCCTTCTCGTACGGGATCATCGCCCTCGCCGTCGTCGCCTCGCTGCTCATCGTCGCCTTCAACGGCGAGACGCACCTGCTGATCCCGCTCTACGCCGTGGGCGTCTTCATCGACTTCACGATCAGCCAGGCCGGCATGATCCGGCACTGGCTGCGCGAGCGGCCGCCGGGCTGGCAGCGGCGCCTGGCGATCAACGCCTTCGGCTGCACCCTGACCGCGATCGTCGCCGTCGTCGTGACCTACGCGAAGGCGCCGGCCTCGCTCATCGTCCTCGTCCTGATCCCGTTCCTCGTCCTCCTGATGCTCGGGATCCGGCGCCAATACGAGGGCCAGGCGGCGGAGCTCCTCGTCCGCGAGGACGTCGTCTTCGCCGGGCCCCATCGCGAGCAGCGTGCCGTCGTGCCGGTCAACGGCATCAACCGGGCGGTGGTCCAGGCCGTGACCTTCGCCCGGACGGTCGCCCAGGACGTCCGGGCCGTCTACGTCACCGAGGACGCGGCCGACGCGGAGAACATGCGCCGGCGCTGGGAGCAGCAGCTGCCGGGCGTGCCGCTCGTCATCGTCGAGTCGCCCTACCGGGCGATCGTCGAACCGTTCATGGCCTACCTCGACGTCCTCGCCGAGACCTGGCCACCGGATCGCGAGGCCCCGATCACGATCGTCGTCCTGCCCGAGTACGTCGCCAAGCGGTGGTGGGACCGGGTGCTCTACAACCAGACGGCCAAGCGGCTCAAGGCCGCGATCGTCGGCCGCGAGCACACCGTGATCGCCGACGTTCCGTATCGCCGGGATCATTAGGGAGCATCCGTTCGACGCTCTGGCGGCTGCGCCGCCATCGCCCGCTGGTGGCAGGTCCGGTGGTATCGTGACCGCCGCGACGGCCCGCCAAAGGGCCCCGGGACCTGCGGGCCCCGAAGACATCCGCCCAAGCGAGGCGTCCGACCACACCGGTGTCCGAGACCTATCCATCCACTTTCCGGCGCGCCGTCGTCGCGCTCGCCGGGGGACCCGGTGACGAGCGCATCGTCCGCCTCGTCTCGGAGCTGGCCCGGCCGGCCCGAGGTGAGGTCGTGGCCGTCCACGTCGTCGAGATCGGCTGGTCGCTGCCGCTCGACGCCGACATCGCCGGCCGGTCCGAGGAGATCCAGCGGATCCTGGACGCCGCCGAGACGGTGGCCGAGGCGTCGAAGATGCGCATCGAGGCCGTCCTCCTCCAGGCCCGCGACGTCGGGGCCGCCCTCGTCGACGAGGCGACCGAGCGTGGCGCCGACCTGCTCGTGCTCGGGCTCCCCTACCGGAAGCGGTTCGGCGGGGACTTCGCGATCGGGCGGACCATCCCCTATGTCCTGAAGAACGCGCCGTGTACCGTGTGGGTCGTGCGCGAACCGATACCCGAGGATGAAGCGTGAAGATCGTGATCGTGGGCTGCGGCCGGGTGGGTTCGGTCCTCGCCGAGGCGTACGACGCCGGCGGCCACGAGGTCGTCGTCCTCGACGTCTCGACCCGGGCCTTCGACCGCCTGTCGGCGGAGTTCCAGGGCAGCGCCGTGCGAGGCGACGGGACGGACGAGGACACGCTTCGTCGGTCGGGGGCCGAGGGGGCCGACGCCTTCCTGGCCTTGACCGAGGGCGACAATCGCAACGTCATGGCGGCCCAGGTCGCGACCGAGAAGCTCGGCATCGAGCGGGTCCTGGCCAAGATCAACGATCCGGTTCGCGCGGCCGCCTACGCCGAGCTGGGGATCGCGACCGTCTGCCGGACCACGATGCTCGCCGACTCCGTGAGCGGGTTCCTGGGCCTGCCGAGCAGCGGGGTGCCGAGCATGATCGCGCCGAGCGGCGGGCACGGTGCGCATGCCCATCCACCGCTGAGCAGCCCCGCTGCCGGCCCGACGAGCGCCGGCGCCAGCGCGGCCGGGGAGGGCTGAGCGATGTTCGTCCTGGTCGTGGGCGGCGGGAAGGTCGGCTACTACCTGTCCAAGGAGCTCATCGAGAACGGCCACGAGGTCGTCCTGATGGAGAAGGACCGGGCCCGGGCGGACCAGATCGCCGACGAGATCGGCTCGATCGTGGTCGCCCACGACGGCTGCGAGGGCAAGTACCTCGGCGAGGCCGGCTGCGCCCGCGCCGACATCGTGGCCGCGGTCACCGGCGACGACGAGGACAACCTCGTCATCTGCCAGATGGCCAAGCACCACTTCGACGTCCGCCGGACGATCGCCCGGGTCAACAACCCCAAGAACGAGGATCTGTTCCGCCACCTCGGCGTCGACGAGATCATCAGCCCGACGAGGATGATCCTCGGCTCGATCGAGCAGGACATCCCCGTCCACGAGCTGCTCCACCTGGCCGCCCTCGGCGAGGGCGAGCTCGAGATCATCGAGGCCCATCTGCAGGACGGCTCGCCGGCGGTCGGCCGGCCGGCCGGCGACCTGACGATGCCCGCGGGCTGCGCGCTCTTCGCCGTCATCCGGGACGGGACCGCGTCGCCTCTCCGGTCCGACATGACCCTGCGGGTCGGCGACAAGGTCATCGCCATCGGGCCGAGCGAGTGCGAGGCGATGCTCCACCAGCAGCTCATCGGCGGCGATCCCGAGGCGGCGACCGAGGGCTGACGTTCCTCTCGAGGCGGACCTGCCTGCCTGTCCCCGGTGCCGATCCGCACCCGAATCAAGAAAACGAAACCAACCAGAGACTTGACAACGTCATTGTCAGGTTTCTACGATTTGGGTTGTCCGGTCCGAGGTGGGCCGGGCGCCCGCCGCAACCACATCGGCGCGAGCGGGCAGGAGAGCCACCGCAGCACAGGAGGTGTGCGAGATGACGATCGTGCGCCGACCGTCGCCCCTCGGCGAGTTCATGACCCTTCGCCAGGCGATGGATCGCTTCTTCGATGATGACGTGTTCCGTCCGCTCCGCTGGACGTCCGGGGCCTACGAGGGCCCGGGCCTCCCGCTCGACGTCACCACGACGCCGGACGAGCTCGTCGTCCAGGCCTCGCTCCCGGGAATCAAGCCCGAGGACGTCGAGATCACGGTCGAGAACGGCACGCTGACGATCAGCGGCAAGACCGCCGAGGAGACGCGCTCCGAGGAGGGCAGCTACCTCGTCCAGGAGATCCGGCGCGGCACGTTCAGCCGCTCGGTGACCCTGCCCAACGGCCTCGAGCCGGACAAGGCGACCGCGACCTTCGAGCACGGCATGCTCAGCCTTCGCATTCCCAAGGCCGAGCAGGTCAAGCCCCGCCAGATCCGGATCTCGCCGCTTGGCGAGGCGAAGGCCACGCGAATGGCCGAGGTTCCGGCCGAGGCCTCCAAGGCCTGACCCGGGAGCGTCGAGTCCAATGCGCGTGACCTTCCGCCGGCCCGACCCCCGCGATCCGGGACGACCCGTCTACGTCATCAGCGTGGCGGCGAGCATCGTGAGCGTCCATCCCCGGACGCTCCGGATCTACGAGGACGCCGGCCTGGTCTGCCCGGCCCGGACGCCGACGAACATCCGGCTCTACTCCGAGAACGACATCCGGCGGGTCATGTGGATCCGCCATCTCACCCAGAACCTCGGCGTCAACCTCGCCGGGGTCCGGATCCTCTTCGAGCTCGAGGAGCGGCTCGGAACGCGCATCCTCGAGCGCCTCTACGACGAAGGGACGAAGGACGCCGAGAACGCCTCGGCCGCCGCGGCCGAGGCCTCGCCGGAGCCCTCCGCCTCAAGCGCCTGACCGATGGGGCCGGCGACCCGGCCCCATCCCAACCCGAACCGCCCGCGCCAGCACCACCAATGCACTGAATCGAGACAGGAGAACCCGATGGCCAAGCGACCGTCCAACCCGGACGCCGAGCGGACCGAACCGAAGATCAAGGAGCTCCCGCTCGTCGCCCTCCGGGAGACGGTCATCTTCCCGGAGATGATCGTGCCCCTCCAGGTGGGCCGTGAGAAGAGCGTCGCCGCCCTCAACGCCGCGGTCGACGCCGGCAGCGCCATCGCCCTCGTCACCCAGCGCCAGGCCGACCAGGAGGAGATCTCGAACCCGTCCGAGCTCTACGAAGTGGGGACGCTGGCGAAGATCGCCCAGGTCGTCCAGCTCCAGGACGGCACGGTCCGGGCGATCGTCCAGGGCCAGACCCGGATCCGGCTCCACGGCTTCGCCCAGACGAGCCCGTTCCTGCGCGCGCGGATCGAGGAGCTCGTCGAGACGACGCCTGCCGACGTCGAGCTCCAGGCCCTGATGCGCTCCGTCCAGGCGCAGGTCGAGCAGTACGTCCAGGCCGGCGCGCCGGTCCCGCCTGAGGCCGCCGTCGCGGCCAAGAACATCACCGAGCCGGGCCTCCTCGCGGACATGACCGCGTACAGCCCGGACATGACCACGGAGCAGCGCCAGGAGCTCCTCGAGACGGTCGACATCGTCGAGCGCCTCAAGCTCGTCTCGAGCTTCCTCGCGCGCCAGATCGAGATCCTCGAGCTGAAGGGCAAGATCCAGTCCGAGGTCAAGTCCGAGATGGACAAGACCCAGCGGGAGTACATCCTCCGCGAGCAGCTCAAGGCGATCCAGCGCGAGCTGGGCGAGGACGACCCGCAGCAGGCCGAGATCAACGAGCTGCGGACCAAGGTCGAGGAGGCCGGCATGCCGGCCGAGATCAAGGCGCGCGCCCTCAAGGAAGTCGACCGGATGAGCCGGATCCCTTCGGCCTCGCCCGAGGTCGGCGTCATCCGGACGTACGTGGACTGGCTGGTCGGGCTGCCGTGGAACGTGTCAACCACGGACCAGCTGGACATCAAGGCAGCCGCCAAGATCCTCGAGGAGGATCACTACGGCCTGGAGAAGATCAAGGAGCGGATCCTCGAGTACCT
>Ga0209108_10002581_pt1 | contig 10336 bp, 10 predicted proteins | sample Rifsed10ft1_FD_184003 | JGI IMG/M metagenome (GOLD analysis project Ga0209108, IMG submission 184003) | Soil microbial communities from Rifle, Colorado, USA - sediment 10ft 1 (version 2) | ecosystem: Environmental > Terrestrial > Deep subsurface > Rock core/Sediment | place: Rifle, Colorado...
GGTTCAGGGAGCCCCGCCACGTCCTGGCCGAGGAGCTGCCCATCCTGGAGGGCGCTGCGACGGCGGACCCGGCGGCTCCATCGGTCTCGTTCGTGGCACCCCTCGACCCGCTGATGTGGGACCGTCGCCTGGTCAAGGGCCTCTTCGGCTTCGACTACATCTGGGAGGTCTACGTCCCGGCCCCCAAGCGCCGCCACGGCTACTACGTGCTGCCGCTGCTGTTCGGGGACCGGCTGGTCGGGCGCGTCGAGCCCCGCCTCGAGCGCGCCACCCACACCCTGCGCATGGCCGGCATCTGGTTCGAGGATGGCATTGGACCGATGGAGGAGCCCGGCCTCATCCCCGCACTGGCCGATGCGCTCGATGCCTACCGCCGCTTCATCGGCGCCGCGTCCGTCACGTGGCCGCGCACCCGACTCGGCCGCGATCTAGCTGGGGCTCTCCGACGGCGAGGCTGATGGTGACGCGCCGGCGGGAGGATCGAAGACGAGGTGCCCGTCCGCTTCCCAGTGCCAGGTGCCGCTCTGCAGCTGCTTGCCGGCCCCCAAGGTGAACTCGAATTCGAATGTCCCGCCGTTGACCTGGTCGCAGACCACCGGCGAGCTGCCGTTGCGCGAGCTCTGGAAGACGACGACATGATCGGTCGCCTCGAGGGTGGCGCGGCCCCAGTCCGGGAAGGTCACCACCATGTTGACGACGCGATCCTCCGTCGTGTAGAGGGCCGGATAGTCGAGGCCGCCACACGTGGTCGCAGGGGCAGGAATGCGATTCTCAACCCAGGTCCACGTGTACGTGCCCGTCGTGCCGTCTTCAGCGGTCAACCTGCCGCTGACATCGTGCCGAAGGCCACCCTCGACCGGCGTGAGCAGCCTGGGACCCGGGTCGACGACGCTGACGTACACAGTCGGGAAGCCGCTGGGGTAGTCGGTCAGCACCACCGGGGCAGGGGTGGGCGTCGGTCTACGGCTGGCAGGGGCCTGGCTCTCGTCGGACCCACCCTGGCTCGGTGAGCAGGCCGCGGCGAGCGACATCAAACAGATGCTCGCCAAGAGGCGCCGCACGGGCCGGGACACGCGCATGACTAGACAACCTCCGCCTTTCGGCTGATCCCGGCAATCGTAGGCATCGATTGGCGCGATCCCTACCCAACGGAAGTCCTGCCGGTGCATGACCGTCATGGTCATGCCCGCCAGGCTCAGCGGCGTGCCTTCCGTCGCCGGCCGGCCCTCTCCGCGGCGGCATAGGCCGCATCCTGGACAGCGGCCCGGTTCGCCACGTACTCGTCCTTCCGCTCGACAGCTTCCGCCACGTACGCGCCGACGGCAGCGGCGTCGACAGCCTCCCCGAAGTCGAAATCCAAGCTCGACAGCACGGAACTGCCCGGCCGCAGGACCTTGCCAGGATCGGCGAGCATCACGCCGTACAGGAAGTTGAGTGCCACGTGCCGGCGGCCCGCGTTGATCGCACACACCCATGTGCGGTAGTCGCCGTCCAGGGCGTACATCAGGATCCTGTACCTGATGGCGGCGTCGAGGGCCGGATCGGTCTCCCGGATGATCCGATCGAGCTGCCGGACGACGGGCCCTGCCCGGGCATCGGGAATCGCGGAGAGGTACTCCTCGAGCACGCTCTCGCTCATCACAACTCCTCGAAATCGACGACCAGCGGGGCGTGGTCCGACGGGATCCCCGGGTAGGTCGACGGCTTGCGCGCATCCCGGTCGCGCTCGGCCGCCACGGCGCGGGCGGCCAGCGGCTCGGTCACGTAGACGTGGTCGATCCGCATCCCCAGGTTCTTGTGGAAGTTCCCGGCCCGGTAGTCCCACCAGGTGAAGAAGCCCGTCTCCGGATGGAAGCGGCGCACGACGTCGACCATGCCCCACTCCCGCATGCGCGCCAGCGCCGCCCGCTCCGGCTCTGACACGTGGGTCGCGCCGTGGACCGCGGCCGGGTCGTAGACGTCCTCGTCGGTGGGCGCCACGTTGTAGTCGCCGCAGACCGCCATCGGCGCCGCGGGGTCGCAGGAAAGCAGCCACTCGTGGAGGCGGTCCAGCCACTCGAGCTTGGCGGCATAGAACTCGGAGCCGACCTCACGGCCGTTCGGGACGTAGATGCTCGCCACGCGGACGCCGCCGCAGGTGGCGGCCAGGAAGCGGCCGCCGTCATCGGTCCAGCCGTCGGTGGCCGGGATGCCGGCCTGGATGTCGGCAATGCCAACCTTCGAGGCGATGGCCACCCCGTTCCATTGCCCCAGCCCGTGGTGCGCGACCTCGTAGCCGAGGGCGCGGAAGCCCATCTCCGGCAGGGCGGCGTCGGCCACCTTGGTCTCCTGCACGCACAGGATGTCTGGGGCGAAGGCCTCGGCCCAGGCCAGCACGCGATCGAGGCGGGCCTTCAGCGAGTTGACGTTCCAGGTGGCGAGGCGCATCGGGTCGAGTCTAGCCCGGCGGGGCCGAGCACTTGCACGGTGGGGGATCATGGTCGGCGAGTTGGCGATGCGCGATCTGCCGAGCGGCCGGGTGACATTCCTCTTCACCGACATCGAGGGGTCGACTGCGCTCGTCCAGCGGCTGGGAACCGCCGAGTACCAGAGACTGCTGACCCTCCATTCGAGCCTGCTGCGCGACTCCGTTGCGCAGGCTGACGGCCGCGAGTTTGGTACCGAGGGGGACGCCCACTTCTTTGCCTTCGCCCGGGCTGAGGACGCCCTCCGGGCGGCCGTCGCCGGGCAGCGGGCGCTGTCGGCGGAGGCATGGCCGCCCGAGGCCGAGGTCAAGGTCCGCATGGGCGTTCACACCGGCCAGCCCGAGCGGCACGGCGATAACTACGTCGGGGTGGACCTCAACCGGGTGGCCCGCATCGCGGCCGCGGGCCATGGGGGCCAGATCCTGGTCTCCGAGGATACCCGCGCCGCGGCGGTCGACGCGCTGGGGGAGGCGGAGGTCGTCGACCTCGGCGTCCATCGGCTCAAGGACCTGGTCGAACCGGAGCACCTGTACCAGGTCACGGCCCCGAAGCTGCGAACCGAGTTCCCGCCCATCCGGTCCATCGACACCCGGCCCAAGCGCCTCCCTGCGCAGCCGACCAGCTTCATCGGCCGCGGGCAGGAGCTTGCCGATATCTCGGGGCTCGTCGCGCGCGCCCGCCTGGTGACGCTCACCGGGCCGGGAGGGAGCGGCAAGACGAGGCTCGCGGTCGCGGCCGCGGACAGGCTGCTGCCGCGATTCGGCGACGGCGTCTTCTTCGCGCCGCTGGGCAACATCGACGATCCCGGCCGCGTGGCGGATGCCATAGCCTCGGCGCTCGAGCTGCGCGAGGCGCCGGACACGCCGATTCTCCGAGTGGTGCAGGACCACCTGCGCGACAGGTCGCTGCTGCTCGTGACCGATAACTTCGAGCACGTCGTGGAGGGCGCCGGCGTCGTGGCGAGCCTGTTGGCGAGCGCGCCGGGGCTATCCGTGCTGGCGACGTCCCGCGAGCTGCTGCACCTGCAGGGCGAGGTGGAGTTCGCTGTCCCGCCCCTTCCGGTGCCCGATGCGACCGAAGCCGATGGCGACGCCGCGGCGAACCCGTGCGTGGTGCTCTTCGCACAGCGGGCGGCAGGCGTCCGCGGTGACTTCCGGCTGAACGACGAGACGACGCGCATCGTGGCCGAGATCTGCCGGCGCGTCGACGGGCTGCCGCTGGCCGTGGAGCTGGCCGCCGCCCGCATTCGGATCCTCTCGCCAGCCGAGCTGCTGGCGCGGCTCGACACGCGGCTGGGCGAGCTGCGGGGTGGTGCGCGAGACCTGCCGGCGCGGCAGCGGACGCTGCGCGCGACGATCGACTGGAGCTACGACCTGCTCGACGCTGCCGAGCAGCGGCTCCTCGCGCGGCTGTCTGTCTTCGCCGGCGGCTGGGAGCGCGCGGCGGCGGAGGCGATCTGCTCCGGGGACCTCGGGGTCGAGGTGCTCGATGGCCTCGAGTCACTCGTCGACAAGAGCCTCGTCATCCGGATGGCCGTGGCGGACGATGCGAGTCGCTTCTCCATGCTCGAGACGATCCGCGAGTACGCCCACGAGCGCCTGGAGTCATCCGGCGAGGCTGCGACGGTTCGCTCGATGCACGCCGGATTCTTCCGCGACCTCGCCGAGTCGGCCGAGCCGCACCTCACCGGCCCGGAATCGGCACGCTGGATCACGTCGCTGACGGCGGAGATCCCCAACCTGCGGGCCGCGCTCCGCTGGGCGATCGAATCGGACGCACCATCAGACCACGAGTGCGGCCTCATCACCGCCGGCGCTCTGTGGCGCTTCTGGCAGCTGACCGGCACCCTGCGAGAGGCGGCGGAATGGTTTGATGAGCTGCTCGTCCAGCCAGCCGGGGATCTGCGCGCCGCGCGGGCGAAGGCGCTGCGCGGAGCCGGAGGGATCTCGTACTGGCAGAACGACGCGGCCAAATCCCGCGCACAGTACGAGGCGTCGGTCGCGCTCTACCGGCAGCTCGGGGACCGCGCCGGCACCGCCGGGGCGCTCAACGACCTCGCGTATCTGCCGATGATGATGGGCGAAGCGCCGCTCGCCATGCAGCTCTTCACCGAGGCCCGGGACCTCTTCAAGGAGCTCGGCGACTCGTGGAACATGGCGCTGGCCGAGATGAACATCGCAAACACCAACTTCTTCCTGGGCAACCATGAAGAGGCGCGGAGCGTCATCGAGCGCGTGGTCCCCATCATCCGCGAACGGGGCGATCGCTTCTGGCTGACCGAGGCCATCACCGGGCTCGGGCAGCTGGAGCAGTTGACGGGGCGCACCTCTGCGGCCCGCGAGCACTACCGTGAGTCGTTGCAGCTCGCCCTGGAGGCCGGGACCGTTCCCCAGGTGGCCATGGTGCTCGAGCCACTCTCGAACGTGGATGCCGCGGAGGGCCATCATCGGCGAGCGGTGCAGCTGTGGGCAGCGGCTCAGGCCATCAAGGAGCGCGTCGGCGGAGGCGCCCCGGCGGAGATCATGCAGACCGTTGATCCCCGTCCGGCCGCCGTGGACGCGATCGGCGAGGCCGCCGTCGCCGAGGCGTGGCAGGAGGGACTCGCGCTGACCCCCGAAGAAGCGGTGGCGGTGGCCTTCGCGACAGACAGAGACGAGGTGACCTGATGGCGAAATGGAAGCTGAGCCCCGATGTCGGCGAGCACGAGCTCACATGCAGCGCGACCGATTCGGAGGGCAACACGCAGCCGACCGACCGCCCGAGGACTACCAGGGGATGGGCAACAACATCGTTCAGAAGGTCGAGGTCACCGTTCGACCGCGCTGACGCGGACACGGACGAGGCACCCCGCGGGGTGCCTCGTCTTACGCTCGGGCTCGCAGCTGTGCCAGCCCGACGGCGCCGAATGGGTGATCGCGTCTACTCCAGGGTCACCTCGATCCAGCCGTTGTAGGCGCTCTGCAGATGCCCGGCGTCGGTCCACCCCTCGGCTCCCTCGGTGGGGTCGAAGAAGGCGAGGGCCATGTCGGCCGTGCCGCCGCTGGCGAACTGGCCATCCTGCGGATCTCCGGTCTGCAGCGGCCGCGACATCTCGAAGATCCAGGTCCCGTCAGCACCGGGGCCGGACGCTCGCGCGCTGTGCTCCCAGACGCCGACGAGGGTGTTCTCGGCGGCGGCGTTGGCAACGTCGCCCCCGCCGTCGTCCTCACGCCGCTCAGGAGTGGTGGAATACTCGTCGTCGAGGTTGCACTCCGGATCGTCGCCGGTACCTGTTCCGCCGCCGGAAGCCTCGCCCGCAGCGCAGTCGAGCTCCCAGTGCCAGATGTCGACCATCCCCAGGCTGTCATCCAACTCGGGCTCCTCCGCACCCATGTGCGGTGCCGCCGGAGGGTCGATCCGGAACATGACGGCGATCGATGGCGACATGTTGTGGTTGGCGGCGTCGTAGATGAAGGCGCCGGGCACCTCCAGGAGAACGTAGATGTTCTCGTCGTCGCTGGCGACCCTGAGCGTGACGTCGACCGGGTCGACGGGGCCGAAGTCGATCTCAGCGGCCACCGCCGGTGGGAGGTTGTCGAGGCGGATCTGCTCCAGGTTGACAGTCGCACCCTCGATGTCGCTCCAGTCGGAGGTATCGCCGTCGACCGTGATCGTGGCCGAGGCGGCAGCGAAGGCGATCGCGGGCTCCTCCGAGTGCCCGGGCTGTGCGGTCGCGGACGCTTCGGCGAACGACGGTCCGGCCGACGGCCCGGCCGACGACGGCTCCGACGCCGACGGAGTGGTGCTCGTACACGCCGTGGCGACCAGGGCCGCCAGGGCCAGGCTGGCCAGCAGTCGGATGCGGATGGTGCTCATCTGGTTCTCCTATGCGTTAGGGGGACGAGGTGGATTCGGCCGATGCCGCGGGAGCGTCCTGGTGGAGCGCCTTCAGGTAGGCGTAGAGGTCCTCCAGGTCAGCGTCGCTGAACATCTCCCCGGGAAAGACGGGCATGCCCCGGGGGCCGGTCTGGATGGCGTGCCGGATGTCCGTGACAGTCAGCTCGCCGACGTCCAGCTCAGGGCCGACGACGCCTCCCTGGTTCGCAAGACCGTGGCAGGTCACGCAGCTGGCGCTCAGGAAGAGCAGGCGCCCACGCTCCGCTCGATCAGCGGTCAGCAGGAGTCCGGCGTCCGCCAGGCCGAGGCCCTCGAACATGACTGGCTCCCCGACGTAGGTGACCGGGGTCCGGTCGTAGCCCTCCGGGCGCACGTTGGCATGTGTATCGGGGCTGCGCGCGATGATGCCCACCACGAGGCCGAAACCCAGGCCGCTGATCGTTGCAGCCAGGACCGCCGGCACGAAGAAGCGATTCACCGCGGCCCCGCTCCTGCTGGCGGATCCGCCCGACCGCTCGCCCGCGCGATGCCGACCAGCCGGAAGGCCACGCTCAGGAGGATCAACCAGACCCCGCCCAGCACCGCCATCAACAGCCCGGGGTTGATGCCCGGGATGTCTGGGCCGCCGGCTGACCGAACCAGCTGCTCGCCCCCCGCCACGTCGAAGGTGCCGAGGACCTCCTCGACGGTCGCGGCGCCGGGTGCCCGGTACTCGATGCGCACCTCGTGCAGTCCTGCGGCGCGGGGCAGGTAGTGGATCGCGCCGATCCCGACATCGTCGGTCACGGCCCGACCGATCACACCCTCCCCCTCCACGCCGGCAAAGGACATGTGGAGGTAATAGGTGACCGTCGCCCCCACCAGCGGGGCACCGTCAGGCGTGCCCAGGTTGACGGCCAGCGAGACGCCCTCGCCGACGGTCGCGGCACTGGGGAACGAGGTGCGCACCACGAGGTGCGAGGCGATTGCAGGAACCGCCAGCATGACCGTCATCGCCCCGGCGGCCAGGATGGCCAGCGCAGGTCCGGCGACGCGCCGAATCGTCTGATACATGGATATCAACCTCCAATGGGAGCGCGAGATTCCGGAACCGCGGGACCCGCGGGGTGGGGTGCAGCGACGGTGGCTTCCTGGTCCTCGGCCACCTCCCACACCGCGATGATCGGAAAGACCTTGGTGAACAGCGTGATCAGGAGCGCGAAGAGCGCCAGGCCCCCGGCGAAGATCGACCACTCGACCCAGGTGGGCGAGTAGTCGGCCGGCTGGTACGGCATGAGCGGAACCCGGAGCCCGGTCACCACGATGACGTAGCGCTCGATCCACATCGCGAGAGTGACCAGGACCGCCGCGGCGATCACGCCGCCGATGTTCCGCGTTGCGCGAAGGAGCATGAGCACGATCGGCCCGACCAGCCCGCCGATCAGGTAGAACCAGAAGAGCGGCGCGAAGTCATTGAGGAAGAGCTGCCGCAGGTGGAACTCGGCTCCCTCCTCGAGCTTGTAGCCGTGGATCAGGAGCTCGCTGATATTGGCGTAGATCATGATCGCGGCAAAGGCCGCCAGCAGGTAGCCGAGATAGACGAAATGCTTCTCGGTGACGTACTCGTGAAGCCTGTAGGCCCGGCGCAGGATTGCCATCACGATGATCAGGATGGCAATCCCCGAGAAGATCGCCCCCGCCACGAAGAAGGCGCCGAAGAGGGCGCTGTCCCACGGCACGCGCAGCGTCATGGCGAAGATCCACGACACGACGGTGTGCACCGAGACGGCGATGGGGATGATCAGGATCATCAGGATCCCGATGGCGGCGGCCAGGGAGCGCCGCTGCGCGGCATTGCCGATCCAGCCGATCGCCAGGGTCCGATACAGCCATCCTCGCCAGCGCGACGTGCTGCCGGTCAGGCGATCGCGGAAGAGGGCGAGGTCGGGGATCATCGGCACGAACAGGTAGACGATGCTGCCGGTCAGGTAGGTGGTGATGGCCAGCACGTCCCAGATGATCGGGGACTGCCAGCGGCCGTAGATGAAGACGTTGAGGACCCGGTCAGGTCGGCCCAGGTCGATGATCACGAAGGAGGCGCCGCAGATGAGCGCCACCACGGTGATGAACTCGGCGATGCGGGTCACCGGCGTGCGCCAGCGCGCCTGCGACACGCGGAGGATGGCCGAGATCAGGGTGCCGGCGTGGCTGATCCCGATGAAGAACACGAAGGTGGCGATGTAGAGGCCCCACGAGATCCGGTCGCGCATGCCGGTCACGATCAGGCCGTCGCGAAGCTGGAGAGAATACGCGTACAGGCCCCAGCCGACCACGGCGACCAGCGCGGCGACCAGCGCCCAGTAGCGCCTGCTGGTTCGCCTGACCGGGGCGAGTGCCGTCTCCTCGAGGCGCGTCCGCCACTGGATTATCGGCTCCACGTCTCGGCTCCCTCCACGATCTCGGTCCACGGCCACTCGGTTGCGGCTCGGCCCGGGGTGAAGGCGTCGCGCCCCACCGCCTCGCCGTGGCCGGGGAGGTAGTAGACGCGCGGCTCGGTGCCGAGCTCCTCCTTCCATCGGAAGGCGTTGTTCTCGGCCAGGAACCGCGAGGCCGACACGACCGCCCTCCCGTTAGTGGCGATGTCCTCCTCGAGGTCGCCGTAGTAGATGGCCCGGTTGGGGCAGGCCTGGACGCAGTACGGAAGGGTCCCGGCGCGTGCCATGTCCGGGCAGAAGTCGCACTTCATGACCGTCCCCTTGCGTGCGGGGACCTGGTGCTCGGCCGAGTAGTCGGCGAGCCGGGCCTGCGGGGGAACCGGCGCCTCTCCCCAGTTGAAGAAGCGACGGTCGTACGGGCAGGCGGCCATGCAGATCCGGCACCCGATGCAGCGGTCCTGGTCGATCAGGACGGTGCCTTCGGGGGTGGAGAAGGTAGCACCCACCGGACACACGTTGTTGCAGGGCGGGTTCTGACATTGCATGCAGGGTGTCGGCACGAACCGGGACCCCCCACCGGGGAGCTCCTCTTCGAAGACCTGGATCCACTCCATCGGCTCCGGGGCGAGGTGGCCCTGAATGCAGGCCGCGGTGCAGCGCGGCGGCCCGCCGACCCCCTGGCAGCCATCGCAGGAGCGGAGGTCGATGATCATCGTCCACTGCCGGATGCGCCCGTCCTGGGTGAGCGCCGGCGGCCGAGTTCCGCGGGCCGGTTCGGCCGCTCGTCCGGACTGCGCGATGCGCATCAGCTCGGGGACGACCGGTATCGGGGAGACCGCCAGCGCGCCGAGCCCCAGCATGTGCAGCACCCGCCGCCGGCCGATCGCCGTGCCCCGCCGCCCGGTCGATGGCTCCACGGTCAAGGCCCCATCGGGCAGCACGTCGCGGGCGCGGCCGTCAGGAGGATCTCCGTTCAGGCGGTCCATCTCGATGCAAGCATCCGACCCGTCGAAGTCAGGCGCATCGTGCGAGCAGATGAGGCCGGCGAGCGTGCGAGGGCCCTGACACTAGGGTCTTTTCGTGATGCGCCAGCCGCCGATGCGGCTCAGGCGGAGGTCTCGCCGTCCTCCTCGTGCTCGGTAGCTTCGCCCTCGAGGCCGACGCGCATGGCGTAGCGCATCAGCTCGGCTCGGCTGTGGAGGTCGAGCTTGTCGATGATGTGGCTGCGGTGCGCCTGGACGGTGTTGATGCTGAGGGCCAGCAGCTCGGCGATCTCCTGGTTCGTATGGCCGGTCCCGATCATCGTCAGGATCTCGCGCTCCCGATGGGTCAGTTTCGAGTACGTGGACCGCTCTTCGCCGCTGCTCACGCGATGGAGGTAGTCCTCCACCAGCCGCTTGGCAAGCGGCGGATAGAGGAAGACCCCTCCCTCGGACACGGCCCGAACCGCGATCACCAGCGCCGCGGAGGCGGTGTCCTTGACGAGGAAGCCGCTCGCGCCGGCCTCCAGGGCACGGTAGAAGTACTCCACCGAATCGTGCACGGTGAGGACCAGGACACGAATCGAGGGGTTCGCCCCCA
>Ga0209108_10002583_pt1 | contig 10335 bp, 5 predicted proteins | sample Rifsed10ft1_FD_184003 | JGI IMG/M metagenome (GOLD analysis project Ga0209108, IMG submission 184003) | Soil microbial communities from Rifle, Colorado, USA - sediment 10ft 1 (version 2) | ecosystem: Environmental > Terrestrial > Deep subsurface > Rock core/Sediment | place: Rifle, Colorado...
CATGCCGCTGTATTTTCTTATCGGTGTGCTGTACCAGCGTTACGCCACGGGCGCCGCGCGTGATCAGCAGCGTCTGTACCATGAGCGGCATGAGCTGGTTCACGAGCGTTGCATCATCGTACCGTTCGGCGGTCAGCCCGGAAGCTTCTTCTTCGCTCATTTGAATGGAGTTTAGCATAAAGCACCATCGGCGCCATTCGGGTAACGGACGCCGGAAACGGGTCGCCCGTTCATCGACGCCGAGCGTGAGCGAATGGAAATCAAAATGGATCGGCGTTTTCCGTCCACGGATTTCCATACGGATGCGGTCGAGCGTTTCTAAGGTAATATCGAACCCGGAGACCATATTGATGAGCAAAGCGTCGCAGTCTATGAACTGCTCGACATGCTCCCACGGTATCGGTGGGGCAATGTGTTGAGAGCATTCCGTCCGGCTCTGACCGTTATCGTTGTAAAACAACATCACGCGGTTTGTTTCACCGTCGACGGCGTAGACCCCGCTCGTGTCGATGTTCGGGTATTGGCGGAGAAATCCCATTGTTGTATCGTAGTCCGCTTTGCCGACAGGAAAGATGGGTACGATCTTATCGCTTTCGGACATCAGGTTCGCCAGCGTGGTGAGCGAGTACATAATACCACCGAACCGTTCCTGAGGCTTTTCTCCCGACGGGAGGTGGTGCTGGTCGATACACAGATGACCGATAACGGTAATAGTCATGGTTCAATGGTAACTGGTTATTGGTGAGTGGTTGATGGACTCATGACGGCAGTTTTTGCCGATTCACGACTCACCACAGACAACTCACGACCGCCGGCTCGGTCCGAGGTCGGTTAATTCTTGTTCGTTGATGCGCCAGAGCCCCTGGCACGGGAAGCGATTTTCGTAGAGCGGCTCGGCGACGACGACCGAATCGACGCCGAATTTTTCCAGCTCTTGCAGACGGATAAGGTCGCGGTAGCTATCCACGCAATCTTTCGCCGTTACGCGCACGCCGCTTTTCAATGCGAGTTCTTTCAGGTCGTTGTAGAATTCATCGGTCAGGTGCCCGTTCGATTGGTCGAGTTCCGAATACACGACTCGGCAGACGCCGAGCTTTCTCATCTCGTCCGTCAACTGGAGTGGCGTTATGCCGGTCGGCTTTGTGCCGCCGACGGTCTGGACCTTGCCGTTGCGCGCTTCGATGCTGATCGCGATTTTCCGCGCACCAAATTCTTTAATCAGCCGCCCGATCAATGCCGGGTTCTCGACAGATGCCGTTCCAATCACAACTCGGTACACTCCCACGTCGAACAGTTTTTTGACTTCCTCGTACGTCCTCAAGCCGCCGCCGACTTGCACAGGAATATCGACCGCCTGCACCATGCGCTTGAGGCAATCGAAATTCCTGACGACACCCTCCGCAACGCCGTCGCGGTCGACAACGTGCAACGTCTTGGCATTCTCGCCGCGCCAGAGGACAGCCATTTGGATCGGGTCGATTGAATAGCGGCGCTCTGAGCCGGGAGAGCCCCGCACCAGCATCATACACGATTCATGGCTGATTTCAATTGTCGGGTAAACGAGCAGCATGCTCTGCTTTCAAACGATGATATATACAACATGCGGAAATTTTGAGAGAGATTCAAGAAAGGGGTAATTCCGGCAGCGAAATGAGAAGGGTGGACGCTCTCGAAGGGTGCTTCAGTCGATAACGTCGTGGATTTTTTGGAGGACCTCGTTCATAACGTACGGCTTTTGTACGAAGTCCACCGCGCCGGCGTTGACCATCTCGGCTCGTAGGTTCGGGTCGAAGTACCCGCTCGCCATGATTGTCTTGACGTTGGGATTGACTTCTTTCATTTTGAGGAACGCTTCCCACCCGCCGAGTCGGGGAAGCCCCATGTCGGTCAGGACGACCGCCACGCGGGTGTGGTGGAGAGTGTATTGTTCTACCGCACGAACACCGTCTTCGGCTTTGAGCACACGATAGCCGTTGTCCTCGAGGACTCCTGCGACAAGTTCGAGGAGCATCTCATCGTCTTCAACGACGAGGACGGTTTTCGGATTCTGAGTTTGTTGTTGGTTGATGGGTTCCATCCGGTTTCAACAGTATCATGGTACAACAAAAAACGGAAAAATCAGGGAAAAATAAACGTGATTCTTCGTGAGATAAAAACATCCAGCGTATGCGGTGAGTATAGCCTTTTTATCCTGCGGTGTCGATGACGGTTCTCACGCGGCGGAGCACTTCGTCTGGGTCGTACGGTTTTTCGATAAAGCCTTTTGCTTGCGCCTGTTGAAGCTCCGTTTTGATGTTCGGGTCGAGGTAGCCGCTTGCGAAAATGACCTTGATCTGGGGGTTGATTGTTTTCATTTCCAATGAGGATTCCAGTCCTCCCAATTTCGGAAGGCCCAGGTCGGTAATCACGGCGGCGATAGTCTGGTGGTGTTGGCGATAGACGTCCACGGCTTCGACGCCGTCACGCGCCGAGAGGACATGGTACCCTTTCGCTTCCAACGTTCCTTTGACGAGTTCGAGCAGCATATCTTCGTCTTCGACGACAAGGATTGTTTCACTACCGCCGGGGACTGGCTCGCTTTGCTCTAAGCGTGAGCCGGGTTGCGAAGGGTTCACCTGAGGATTCGGAAAGTAGAGCCGGAATGTTGTGCCGCGCCCCACTTCACTATACACGTCGATGAAGCCGTGGTGGCTATCGACGATGCCGTAAACGACCGCAAGCCCAAGCCCCGTGCCGGCGCCCCGGCGCTTTGTCGTGAAGAACGGCTCAAAGATGCGGTTGAGCGTTGCTTCATCCATCCCGGTGCCCGAGTCGGTAATGCTGATACAGACATAAGTATCGTCCTGCGCTTTGGAGTTATGCTGGCGCAAACGGGTTCCGTCCTTTACGTCGGTAGTGATGTGCAACTGCCCGCCGTGCGGCAAGGCGTCCTTCGCGTTCAAACAAAGGTTCAGCAAGGTTTGGTGCATCTGTGTGCTGTCCGCGACGATGGAAGGCAAGTTTTGCGCAAGCTCCAGCGTGAGCGCGATGGTTTTGGGGAATGTCTCGCGAACGATGCGGGCGATCTCATCGATGATGACGTTGACGTTCACCGATTCGAGCTGGACGTCGGTCTGGCGCGCGAACGTCAAGAGCTGTCGCACGAGACCTGTGCCGCGCTCCGACGCCTTCGTGATTGCGTGGATGGACTGTTCGACCCGCTCAAGGTTCGTCTTATCGCGCGCGAGGCGGGATATGTAGCCGACAATGATGCCGAGGATATTGTTGAAGTCATGGGCGATACCGCCTGCCAGTGTGCCGATGCTCTGCAGTTTCTGCGCCTGGCGCAATTGCTCTTCCAATCGTTTGCGTTCGGTGATGTCCCGAATGATGCCCCGGTACGCGATGATGGCGTTATCTTCGTCCCGCACCGCCGTCGCTGTTTCAAGGACGATGAGTTTTTCGCCGTCCTTCCGCCGGAGTGCAAGTTCGAAGTCGCGGACAAATCCGTGTTGCTCGATGATGCGGTGGAACGCCTTCCGGTCATTCTGGTTGAAGTACAGTTCGCGCGCGATGTCGACTTGCAGCAGTTCCTCTTTCGACGCATAGCCGAACAGTGCCACGCCGGCGGGGTTGAGGTCGATGAACCTCCCGTCCACCGTGCTGATGAAAATAACGTCCTTCGATTCTTCAAACAGCGCCCGGTACTTTTCTTCCGATTGCCGGAGGGCTTCCTCTGCTTGCCTGCGCGTGGTAATATCGCGGAAGCTCCATACCCTCCCCACCGCTTTCCCCTCGGCGCGTTGCGGAATGGAATACCGCTCAAAGACGCGGCCGTCCTTGAATTCAAGGACGTCAAAGCTCTCGGCTTCCGGTTGCGCGTAGAGCTCGCGGACTTTCGACGCGAACACGCCCGGTTCTTTCAGTTGGTCAAGGACATACGCGATGGCGCGATCGTCGTCGCCGCTCTCGAGCACTTCTTGCGGAATCCTCCACATTTGCGCAAACCGGACGTTGAACGTCACAATCTTGCCCGTCAGGTCGACAAGCAGCAGCCCGTCGGCTGTCGATTCCAGCGTGCTTTGCAAGAGCGAAAGCATTTGCTTGAGACCTTCTTCGGCATTCTTCCGTTCGGTCACGTCGCGTAAAATTCCCTGAACGGCTTTGCTCCCTTTATACGAAATGTAGGACACCGACGCCTCGACGGGGATGAGCCTGTTCTGTCGCGACCGCGCCATGAATTCGTAGCGTAGCGGCGGTTCTTCGCCCCGTGCCACTTTTTGCTGGCGCTCCTGGATCAGCGGTATGCTCTCGGGCGCGACAAGCTCCAGAAAATTGAAATCCGGAGAGCGCACTTCTTCGGCAGAGACGCCGAATAACTCCATAAATTTCTTATTCACGACGTCGAATTTCCCTTCGTACAACAGGTAGATCGCGTCGTTCGATTGTTCGGTGAGAGTCCGGTATTTTCGTTCGGATTCTTTGACGGCGAACTCAGCCATTTTCTGGTCGGTGATATTCTCGACGATGCGGAGGCTGTACAGCGGCGAGCCCTTGTTATCGCGAATGAGCGATGCGGTCACGTTGCTCCAGATCGTTTCTTTCGCTTTCGTGATATACCGTTTCTGGACCCTATAGTTGGAAAGCTCGCCGCGAAACATTTTTGCTGTGAGGTCAAGGTCGAGCGCAAGGTCTTCCGGATGCGTGACGTCCCTGAGGCTCATCGCAAGCAGTTCTGTTCTGGAGTACCCCAACGCGCGGCTGAGCGCCTCGTTGACGCTGGCGATCTGCAAGTTTGGGTTGATGAGGGCGATACCGGTCGGGCTTTCCTCAAAAATTTTCCGGAACCGTTCTTCGCTTTCTTGCAAGGCTTGCTCCGCCCGCTTCCGCTCAGTAATATCGGTCAGCGTCCCTTCGTAGTAGAGGATCTCGCCCCTGTCATTCCTCACGACACGGGAGTTTTCCAGCACGGTGATAGCGGTTCCGTTCTTGCGACAAAGCGAAAGTTCTGCATTACGTAATTCACCGTGTTCTTCGAGCGACCGGGTGAACGTCGCGCGCTGGGAAGCTTCGGTGTACAGCGCCGACGTGATATTGACGGCGCAGAGATCTTGCTCCGAATCATAGCCGAGCATGCGCACGAGCGCGGGGTTGGCAGCGAGGATTCGCCCGTCGGGCGTACTTTGGTATACTCCGTCGGGCACATTTTCAAAGAGCTTGCGGAATTTCTCCTCCGACGACCGCAACGCTTGCTCGGCGCGCTTTTGCTCCGAAATGTTCGTGTGAAGACCGATAGAGCCGATGACGTTCCCGCTTTGGTCATAGACAGGCGAGCCGCTGATCCGGACCCAGATCGTTTCGCCGGATTTTTTTATAAGTTGTATTTCATATTGGTCGGCAATGCCCTGTCGCCGCAGCTCGAGTTTCGAAAGGACGGTTTTTCTCCCCGCCTCATTTGTCAAAATGTCGGTCGCCACTTTGCCCAGCAGTTCCTCTTGGGTATAACCGACTAAGTCGCACAGCTGCTTGTTCACGAATAGAATCACGTTGTCGGTCGTTACCTGCATCAAACCTTCATTCACCTGTTCAATCAGCTGCCGGTACTTCGATTCACTGACGTGGAACGCCTCTTCCGCACGCTTCTGCTCGGTGATATCCCGCTGTGTGCCCCAGACGTGCAGCAAGAGTCCGTCTTCCACGGTGCCGACAAGGTTGTTCAAAAAGTATTTCGGGTGTCCGTGCTTATCGAGCTCGTGGGATTCCGCGTCAACGAGCCGGTAGCGGGAGCGGATGAACGAACGGAGATAGTTAATGTTATGAGGGTCGGAGCGGGGGAGCAGCTCTTCCGTTGTTTTGCCGATGAGTTCTTGCGGGCTGGAAAAGCCGTACATCTGCGCCATCGCAAGGTTACATTCCGTGTGGAAGCCGTGCCGGTAGATGTAGTCGATTTGCTTGTCTTCGGGCAAATCGACCGGCATGGGCTTGCGGAATTCAAAGCGATAAATTCCTTCCGTGCTCTGGGCGATGAACGCGCGATAGCGTTCATCGCTTTTGCGTAAGGACTCCTCAATCCGTTTCTGCTCTGAAATATCGCTGATGACGCCGATGGCGCCGATGGTATTCCCCGACGCGTCGCGGTGAGGGACAAAGTTACTCATCACCCAGCCGCTCTTTCCCGTTTTGGGCAGGAAGAAAAACGTATCGTCCGATTTTGTTGTCTCTCCGGCGACCGTCCGGAGCAGGAGTTCGTAGACTCCTTGCTCGCGAATGTTGGGGAAGACGTCTACGGCGCGTTGTCCAAGAACTTCTTTCGCCGTCATACCGGTGAGCCGCTCCATGAAAGCATTCCAGACAATGTACCGCAGCTCCGTATCGAACACCACAATGCCTTGTCCGGCGGTGGATATAATCTGTTCGTTAAACTGGAGGGCATCGCGCAGTGCGGATTCGATATTCTTGCGGTCGGTGATATCCCGCACCACCACTTGCGCCGCGGGTTTCCCTTCGTAGGTCAGCGGGATCGACGCCACTTCGACGTCGATCACAGAATTATCCAGGCGGATAAATTTTTCCTCGACGACAGGCAACACCGTGTTGTCCACGAAGAGTTGCCGAATGCGTTTTTTGACGGCCTGGTGGTATGCGGGGTGTACGAGACTGAGCACCGGTTTGCCGACCAGTTCTGCGGCGTTCCGCGCGCCCATCAGTTTGATTGCGGCGCTGTTCACGAAGACAATTTTGCCTTCGCTGTGAACGGCGATGGCTTCGGGCGAGTACTCGACGAGCAGCCGGTACCGTTCTTCGCTTTCCCGCAGCGCGGCTTCGGCTTTTTTGCGGTGGGAAATATCGTGCAGGTAGACGTCGATGCCCTCGTTCGAGCGGTATACATGGGTCTCAAACCAGGTATCGAGCGGCGGGTAGAATTCTTCGAAGCGCTCCGGTTTCTTCTCCTTCAGGACCCGGCGAAAAATCTTATAGCCGTAAAGTTTTTTCGCGTCCGGGAATTCTTCCCAGATGCTGTTCCCGATGAGTTGTCCGCCCTTCTTGTGTAGCTTCGAAAGAAAAAATTCCGCTTTCGGGCTTAGGTACGTAAATTCCCACTTCGCATTGAGCGAGAAGGAGGCATCGGTGAGACTGTTGAGAAGGCGGTTAAGCTGGTCGTTCGGTCGCGGGGTGTGCGCCGGGCGTGATGAACTGTTGGATGTTCTTTTTGTGCTCTGCGTTCGTTTCGGCATATGGGGAAGAGAGAGGTAAAAACAGTTCTTGAACGGTCATTCGTACCGCTAACCTGTCCCTGCTACCAAGCATAATGCCTCCGAAGCAGATTTCTCGTCGGAACTCGGTGCTCTCGCTATCGTGACGTTACCGTACGACAGCGTGGTGCAACAACAAACTACTGCTCGCCCCCCAGGCATACCATCAATACGGGATTTTTTGCTTATTTTCAAGCAGTGATGTGAGTGAACATACCGGCGACAACCACTAGCGCTGAGAATTGAAGCGTTTGCGGCGGTTTCGGAGATAATCGACAAAGATGTACTCTCCGAGATTATTGAGCGAGGAGTAATACGCGCGCCCTTGGTTCGCTTTGGTGAAGTCTTCCACGAAATTGATCAAGTAGGGGTCTTGGGCGACCATAAACGTGCTGACGACGATTTTTTCTCGGCGGCACTGGACGCCCTCATCCAGCGTCTTGTTGACGATCCGTGGGTCGAGCCCGAAGGAGTTTTTATACAGCCGTCCGGCGTCGTCAAAAATGGCTGAGGGCTTTCCGTCGGTCACCATGAAGATTTGCTTATTGACATTGCCCCGGCGGCGCAGGAGGCTTCGGGCAAGCTGAAGTCCGGCGCGCGTGTTCGTATGGTACGGACCGACATTGAGGAACGGAAGCTCGTTGATGCTGACGACCTTTGCGTCGTCGCCGAACACAACGAGGGAGAGGTAATCTTTCGGGAATTTGACACTGACCAGCTCTGCCAGCGCGAGCGCAACCTGCTTAGCGGGCGTGATGCGGTCTTCGCCGTAGAGAATCATGCTGTGGCTGATATCGACCATGAGGATTGTCGCGCAGCTCGTCATGTGCTCCGTTTCGTACACCTCAAGGTCTTCTTCCTTCAGCGAAAAATTGTCGATGCCGTCGCGTTTGAATGAGTTGGTGAGCGTCGAGGTGAGGTCGAGGTCGGTCGGCTGGTCGCCGAAATTCCATTTCTTCGTTTCGCTCAGGCGGTCGACGCCTTTGCCGGTGTAGGGGGTCTCGTGGCTGCCCTCCGGCGCTTTTTTCAGCGATGTAAAAATTTCGCGTAGAGCGTCTTGCCGTATCCTCTGGACGCCGCGCGTTGTCAGGACGAACATATCCTTTGCCTCTTCGATGATCCCCATCTCTTTTAGTTTTTCGATGAGGTCTTCCAGCGAGAGGTTCTCGTCGAACAAACCGTACTGCTTCGCGAGTTCGCGGAGCCATTCTAAGGCTTCGTTCACATCGCCGCTCGTTTTCACCAACAGATAACTAAAGAGCGACATCAGCGATTGGACTCGCTGCTCGTCGGTCATCGAATTGGGCGTCCACTGACTATAACGGAATCGCATACGCTTATTTCGGATTACGGAATAGAAAATATCGTTTTGGTAGGCGCAACCTTCAGGTTGCGGTTTCTGATCCACGATCTCGCAGGCTGAAGCCCGTGGCTACCTGTATGTTCATGTTGTTCATCGGTCAATCATACCCCGCAATCGACTACAGTTCTTCCTCGATGGATTTTCCGCGTCCGGAAAAAATACTACCGACCATGTCTTTGTAAGATGTAATACGGTCGACTTCGTCCTTGGCGAGTTTCGAGTTCTGGTGCAGCCCGTCCAGCACGAATTCCATTGCGGAGGCAAGCTCATACTGGTCGCCTTCGGAGATGTTCACGTGCTTCTTCGTAATCTCCCGCAAGCCTTTGACGCGGTCGAGCTCGCGGAAATACGCTTCGAGCGGCATGTCATCCGCAATTTCGACGCGGTTACCGGATTCAAACCAGCGTACCACGACGCCGTATTCCGAATCGTCCTGCTGTTTTCCGTCTGCGTATTGTTTGGTGCGGCGCTGCAGCGGATCCGGGAAGTATTTTTTGAAAATCTCGCGCACGCCCTTGCCGATGAGCGCTTTGCTGACTTTGACGGGACCTTCCTGCTCGCCTTCGAACACCAGTTCTACTTTGCCCGTCATGCCCGGTAGGGCGTGAGGGAGGTCGCAGATGCGCGGCACCACGCAGGGGTCGTTCAGGATAATGGCGCGGCGCTCGGCGTTGCTGACGAGGTTCTCCATAGCGGAAATCGTAAACCGCGCGCTAACGCCGGATTTTTGGTCGACAAACTCGCTCTTACGGGCTTCGAACGCGATTTGTTCAACAATCTCGCGGAAGTACTTTGGTATCTTCACGGAGCGTCCGTCGCGGTGGATCCATGCCTCTTGCTCCGTGATGGAAATGGCGTCTTCCAGTGCGCGGGGGTAGTGGGTGATAATCTGAGAATCGATACGGTCTTTGAGCGGCGTGATGAGGTTGCCGCGGTTGGTGTAGTCTTCCGGGTTCGCCGTGAAGACGATCATCACATCCAGCGGAATCCGTATATTGAACCCGCGAATCTGAATATCCTTTTCCTCCATGATATTAAAGAGGCCCACCTGAATGCGCGGTTGGAGGTCCGGAAGCTCGTTGATAGCAAAAATGCCGCGGTTCGTGCGGGGAATGATGCCGAAATGAATCGCCCCCTCGTGTGCGTAGTGGAGACGTTGCGTTGCGGCTTTGATTGGGTCGATGTCGCCGATGAGGTCTGCGATGGTCACGTCCGGCGTCGCGAGCTTTTCCGAAAAGCGAGCGTCGCGGTGCAGCCATTCGATTTCCACAGTGTCGCCGTGTTGTCTGACCAGTTCCGTACAGCGTTTGCAGACCGGCAGGAACGGGTTGTCGTTGATTTCGCAGCCCTTGATGACCGGAATAAACTCGTCGAGCAGGGTGGGGAGCAAGCGCACGATGCGCGACTTCGCCTGTCCACGCAGACCGAGTAAGAGAATATCGTGTTTCGCGAGGATCGCATTGACCAGCGCAGGAATTACGGTGTGCTCATACCCGACAATGCGCGGGAACAGTTTTTCGCCCGATTGCAGTTTGCGGATGAGATTGTTGCGGACCTCGTCCTTCACGGAAACAACCGTATAGCTGGTGCGTTGTAATTCACCGAGTGTAGTTGCTTGTTTCATCGTACATCATCTCCTTTGATGCAATATAAAAGGCTGCGGCGCAAAATGCAATGTGACGGTAGGCGGCTCACCCGACGGTAGTGGTGTCTTTTGAAATCGCATCCGATAAATCGGAC
>Ga0209108_10002584_pt1 | contig 10334 bp, 4 predicted proteins | sample Rifsed10ft1_FD_184003 | JGI IMG/M metagenome (GOLD analysis project Ga0209108, IMG submission 184003) | Soil microbial communities from Rifle, Colorado, USA - sediment 10ft 1 (version 2) | ecosystem: Environmental > Terrestrial > Deep subsurface > Rock core/Sediment | place: Rifle, Colorado...
AAGGTCCGATGCCAGAGCTCCAGCATCAGGAGCGTCCAGAGCAGATAGTGCCAGCTCGCCGTCCCCCGCGTGTGCTCGTCCAGGAGTCGCTGCACCGCCTCCGGCCGGAAGTACCCCCGCCCCAGTGCGCGGGGAGACAGCAGGGTGTCATAGGCCAGATCCTTGAGCTCGTGGCGCAGCCAGTGGTCAATGGGCACACCGAAGCCCATCTTGGGCCGATGGAGGATCTCGTCGGGGAGAATCCCCTGCAGGGCCCGCTTGAGGATGATCTTCGTCTCGCGACCCCGCACCTTGAGGTCCGAGGGGATGGTGGCCGCGAACTCCATGAACTCGTGATCCAGGAAGGGGGAGCGGGCCTCCAGGGAGTGCGTCATGCTGGCGATGTCCACCTTGACCAAGAGATCGTCGGGGAGATACAGGGCCGTGTCCACCGCCATGGTCGCGTCGGCGAAATCCGGGGCCTCGCTCTCGCGGTAGGAGGCCAGCAGGACCTCCAAAGCGTCGTCGTCCCCGAGGAGCTTGCGAAATTCGGGGTGGAGGAGCTCCGTCTTCCTGTCGCCGTAGAAGTGACAGATCCAGCGGGCGTACCGGCGCTCGGGCGGCTCCGTCAGGCCCTCGAGGAACCGGCGGCCGCGGTAGAGGAGGGTCGTGCGGCGCCCGCTCCACGGGAGCAGGCGCAGCCCCCACCGGACCCCACGCCGAAGGAGGGCCGCACCCGCCCACGCCAGGGCGCGGTCGAAGGAGGCTGCCAGGAGGTTGGCCACGTACCGGGGATAGCCGCCGAAGTTTTCGTCGCCGGCATCCCCGTTCAGGGCCACGGTCACGTATCGCCGGGTCATCTGGGCCACGTAGTACGTGGGCACGGCCGAGGAGTCCCCGAAGGGCTCGTCGTAGTGCCAGGTGAGCTTCGGCAAGATGGCCACCGCGTCCGGCCGGACGACCAGCTCGTGGTGGTCGGTGCCAAACCGCTCGGCCACACGGCGGGCGTAGGTGAGCTCGTCGTATTCCGGCTGGTCGAAGCCGATGGAGAACGTCTTGATCGCGCCACCAGCGGCGCGACTCATCATGGCCACAACAGCGCTGCTATCAATCCCTCCGCTCAGGAACGCCCCCAGGGGGACGTCGCTGATCAGGCGGAGGCGGACCGCCTCTTCCAGGCGGGCCCGGATCTCCTCGCACCACTCCGCCTCGGGGCGGTTCTGCTTCCGGTCCCGGCGGAGCCGCCAGTACCGGACGACCTCCACCTCCCCGTCCCGGCAGATCAAGTAGTGGGCCGGCGGTAGCTTGCAGAGTCCCTGAAACGCCGAGACGGGACTGGGGACGTACCCGTAGGTCAGGTACAGTGAAATCCCCTCGGGATCCGGACGCACGGGCACCGCGGGATCCTGCAGGATGGCCTTCGCCTCGGAGGCGAAGCGGAAGGCCTCGTCATCCCACTGGTAGCAGAGGGGCTTCTTCCCCAGCCGGTCGCGGGCCAGGAAGAGCTGGCGGTTCCGGCCGTCCCAGATGGCGAAGGCGAACATGCCCCGCAGGGACGCCAGGCAGCCGACGCCCTGCTCCTCGTAGAGGTGGAGGATCACCTCGGTATCGGTGCGGGAGCGGAAGCGGTGGCCCCGTTCGAGGAGACCGGGGCGGAGATCCTGGAAGTTGTAGATCTCCCCATTGAAGACGATCCAGATGGTGCCGTCCTCGTTGGCCATGGGCTGGTGGCCGGCGGGGCTCAGGTCGATGATGCTCAGCCGCCGGTGGGCCAGGCCGACCGGCCCCTGGCAGTGGATGCCGGCATCGTCCGGGCCGCGATGCACCTGGACCGCGTTCATGCGCTCCAGGACCTCGCGCTCCGCGCGCCGCGCCGGATCGAAGTAGAGTTTGCCCCCGATGCCGCACATCCCTACCGGCTCCTCACTTGGTGAGGGGGAGCGCCGCCCCCGGAGAGTGACGCTGCTCCCTGGGGCTCCTGCCCGGTCCCAACAAGCCTCGTGTAGGCGGACAGGTAACGATCTCCATCGAAGGAGCGCGCGGCGACCTCCTGGCACCGGGCCCGGAAGGCCAACCGGTTGCAGCGGATCTCCGACACGACCCGGGCGAGGGACAGTCCCGGCTCCAGGACGTATCCGACCTGCTCGGCGCGAACGAAGTCGGTGAAATCCCCCACGCCCGAACTGATCAGTACAGGGAGGCCACACGCCAGATACTCGGCGAACTTCACGGGCGAGGCGACCCGATTGACCGAATTCCGTTCCCGGAGCAAGAGCCCCAGGTCGGCAACGGCGAGAGAGTTCTGAATCTCCCCGTGCGGCACCGTGCGGAGGATGACCCCAGGTTCCCCGCCAAAGGTCAGCTGGGCGGCCGGCAGATCCCCTGAGAGCACGAGTAACCGTGTCCGGGGGTGGATCGCGCGGAAGCCCCGGAAGACGGCCAAGATGGCCTCGGGGCGGTTCCAGGCGGAGAGGGATCCCGCATAGGTGAGCACAAAGTCCCGATGCGGGTCCAGACCGAACTCCTGGCGGAATTGTTGGACCCTCCGGTCATCGCGCTTAGCCAGTTGGGGATCGTAGCAGCAAGGGACGACCAGGGCCTTGCCTGCGGATCCCGGTCGCCACCGGCGGGCCCGCCGGGAAAGGCGCTCGGAGACGCACAGGATGAGGTCGGCGCGGCGGACAGCCCAACCCTCCAGACGGCGGAGGAGCCGATGCATCCATCCGCGCTGGGTGATCTTGCGCTGGAGGACATACTCCTCGCTGAGCAGGCCGCGGTAATCAAGCACCAGCCGGTTCGTGGGCCAGAGAGCGGCAGGGGCAAGACAGAGGAGACTCATCGGATTGCGACCGATCAGCACCGTACCGCGCCGGGATAGCCACCAGGCGATCAGGGCCAATCGAGCCAGGTGGAATAGGGTGAGGGGATGCCAGATTCCATGGTTGTTCCCGGTCCGGATCCGAATGGCGGCCGACGGCGACGAGGACCGATACCGATCATCTCGGTCCTTCTTCAGGGCGAGGAGGTCAATGCCATCAATGCCGGGGAGAGCGGCCAGCCGACCCAGGAAGGGAAAGGTCTGAGCCAGGATCACGTTGTCATTAATGTTGTCGATGGTCAAGTAAAGGATGCGCATGATCTCAGAACACCTGGATGCGGAAGCGACATTCCAGCGGGCTTCCGGAAAGGACGTGGAGTCGCACGGCGGATGTCTTTTCCCGGACTCCGTACTGCGGAGACACGAAGGTCTCCACGACCTCGCTCCTCAATGGCTCGTGCCCGGTGCCGGCGTCCATCCTCTCCAGGACGAGGAGGGCTCGGGCCGATGGGCCCGCAACTTCCCATCGGTCCTTCCCCACGGGACAGACCGAGACGCCTGGAGCGAGGGTGAAGTTCCAGGTGAAGGCGTGGCGACCTGTCCCGTGAAAGCCATCCACGATTCTGATCGACCGGTTCTGTTTGTCCAGGTGAATTTCTCGCCGATGGATGACCGGATCGGCCAGGCGGGCGTAGCCGTCATGCTCCCCCACGAATCGATCGGCCTCCGGGCCGGGCTCCCAGGCGAGGCACCGGGGGGTGGCATCCACGTGGAGCCAGAAGAGACCCCCCTCGCCGAAGCGGTTCTGCTCCAGATTGTCGATCATCACGGTGTTGTGGACCGCGGTTGAGCGAAACCGATTCCGCCAGGTCGGCTCCGGGGTGTAGAGAAAGCTCCCGGGGTCCACGAAGAGATCCTGGCCGTTGGCGTGGAGTTCAAAGCTCAGGACGTCGTTGTGTTTGTGGTTCCCGATCCCGGCCGTCCCCACCGGGCCACAGGCCCCAAGCAGGTAGAGGTCTTCATCCCGCATCAGATAGATGCCGGTGTCCGGAAAGGCCCGACTCCCGAGGGGCGGAGTGGAGAGGCCGCGCGCCGGAAGTTCCGACCCTGCCAGCAACCAGAGGGCCTCCTCCGCGTGTCCCGCGGCGGCGCCTCCCAAGTCTTGGCGGCCGAAGAATGCCCCCCCGGTGGCGAGGAGGTGGCGGTGGTCTCGCGGGTCCCAGGTCCCGTAGTCGGCCAGGATGTGCAGCCGTCCGTTGTCCGCATCCCCCACCTGGGGGGCCAGGCCGTTAGGCTTCGTGTACCACAGGGTGAACTCCAGCATTCGCTGGAGACGGTGGGTAAAGCTCTCCGGCAGCTCGATTCCGTTCCGTCGGCAGAGGAGGGCCACGGCCAGGAACATCTCGGCGACAAGACGATGGTAGGGGATGCTCGATTCGTAGTCCCCGCCGTCGGGATGGACCTGGCGGTCGATCTCTTGGAAGACTTCATTCACGGCATATTGGCGCCAAGCCTCGGCCTCGCGGAACCCCGGGCAGGCGAGCCCCAGGCCCACCAGGCCGACGAGGTTCCCCAGGTAATGGTTGCTGGTCTTCCCGTCGGCGACCTGCTCCAGGTTGCGCAGGATGTGCCGGCCGTGGGCGAGGAGCGATCCGGCAAATTCCCGTCGGAAGGCCGGCGTCAGCTCGGGGGACCGCTGAAAGAAGGCATAGCCCCACAACCAGTTGAACACCCGGATGCCCACTTCCATCGTGGACACCCAGTTCACGCCGAATTGCGGGCGATTCCGGGCAATCCACTGGCTGATCTGGGCGACACACTCGCGGGCGTAGCGTTCCTCGGCGGTCAGCCAATAGGCCTTCCCCAGGGTCGCCAGGTGCTGGAACCGGGACAGTTCCCACGGGACCTTCACATCCGCCCCCGAGACGTGGCCGTAGCGCACCCGGGCGTGAAAGGTCTTCGGGTCCCAGCGGTACCCGCTCTTGAAATCCCGGTGCCAGTCGATCTCCGGGCCGAGGGCAGTCGGTCCCGACCCCAGCAGATCGAACCGATGGGCGCAGATCGCCTCCGCCGCCTCGAGGGTGGCGGCGATGGCCTCCGGCCGCTCCGCCCGAATCCGGCGCAGCAACCGATCCTGTTCAGCCGGGCCGAGAAAGAAACCGGCGGGGTTGAGCGGCCCGTCCCCGTGGAAAAACGTGGAGAGGTCGGCGGCTTCCGGGCGCATGGCGGCGCGAAGGGCCCGGCTTCTGATCTCTGTCCCCAGGAGGCGAGCGCGAGCCTCAGAGGCCAGGCTGTCGGCGATCGCCTGTGTCCTTCGCCGGAGGGCGGCCACAGCGCGGGAGGGGCCAAGTTGTCGGGCCCGAGCGTAGAGATAGCGGAGGTCCCGGGGCATCGGCTCAGCCCTCTCGCGCCTTGCTGACCCCGGCCGGCGTGATGATGCCGGGGGGCGCCAGGCCTTCGATCCACTGGCGATGCCACAGCGCAAAGTTCAACAGGAACCAGCTCAGGGTGGCGTTTCCGCTTTGGAGCAAGCGGTCAACGTATCCTGGGTCGAAGTACGGCTGATCCCGGGCGAACTGGCGAAGGGTGCTGCGAACCACGGGGCCGAGCTCCCGCAGGAACCACTCTGCCACGGGGACGCCGAATCCTTGCTTTCGCCGGTGAATAATTTCGTTGGGGATGACGCCCGTGACGGCCCGCTTCAGGATGTGCTTCAGTTCGCCTCCCCGGACCTTGATGGCTTGAGGGATTCCCATGGCGAACTGGACGAACTCGTGATCCAGGAAGGGGACGCGCGCCTCCACGGCGGTCGCCATGGTCATTTTGTCCACGCGCATGAGCAGGAGCTCGGGCAGCCGCAGCTTCAGGTCTATGTATCCCATCCAGGTCAGGTCGTCCAGGATCGGCGACCGCTCCAGGAAGCGCCGCCGGTGGTAGCTGATCACCTCGTGGGAGGACAGGCGTCCCAGACGTTCGCGGACCCAGGGGGTGAGGAGTTCCGCTTTCTGGTGCTCGAAAAAGGCCTCGGCACCGCTCCAGAACAGGGTCTCGCCCTCCGCTCCACGGCGAAGGCACTCGTAGGGCACCCCATGGTGCTTCCCGGCGAATCGCAGCAGGGCGGGGCCGATGTGCCGTACCACCCGGGGCAGCCGCGCGAATGCGCGGTTCCATCGGGCTGCCCGGAGGAACCAGCCCCACAGGGGGTAGCCGCAAAACAGCTCGTCGCTGCCTTCCCCGACCTGGCAAACGGTCACGCCGTTATCCTTGGCGAGCTTTGCCACGAAGTAGACCGGGACGCAGACCGGGTCTGCGATGGGCTCGTCCTGGTGATGAATCAACTGGGGCAGGAAGCCGATCAGGTCGGACACGCCGATCTGCACCTCGTGGTGGTTGGTGCGGAACCGCTCCGCGATCTGCCGGGCGTAGCCGAACTCGTTGTACCGCTCTTCCCCGGTGAATCCGATGGAGAACGTTTCCACCGGGCGGTCCATCAGCTCCGCCATGAGGGCGACGTTGGTGCTGGAGTCGATCCCGCCCGACAGGAACACACCGAAGGGCACATCACTCACCATCCGGTACCGGACGGATTGCCGGAGCAGGTGCAGGATCCGCTGGGTGATGGTCGTCCCGTCCTGGCCGGCGGCGCTTTGGACGCCGTCGAAGACATCCCACCACTCCTCCACCTTCAGCGTCCCGTCCCGCTCCACCGTGAGCGTATGGCCCGCGGGGAGCTTCTGGATCCCCTCGAAGAGAGTCAGGGGCGCCGGGGTGGTCAAGAAGGAGAGGAAATGATGGAGACCTGTGAGATTCACGGAGCGGGGGATCCCGGGGAACGCCAGGATGGCCTTGATCTCCGACGCGAACAGGAACCGGCCCTGCTGGGCGGTGTAGTACAGCGGCTTGATCCCGATCCGGTCCCGGGCTAGCCAGAGGCGTCCGTCCCGCGTGTCCCAGATGGCCAGGGCGAACATCCCGCGGAGCCGGTGGAGCATCTTCGGGCCGTATTCCGAAAATAAGGCCAGCAGGACTTCCGTGTCGGAGGTGCTGCGGAACGTGTAGCCCTTTGGTTCCAGCTCCCCCCGCAGCTCGTGGAAGTTGTAGATCTCCCCGTTGAAGACGATCCAGTAGCGGCCGTCGGGAGAGGCCATCGGCTGGTGACCCAGGGTGGACAAGTCCAGGATGCTCAGACGGCGGTGACCCAAACCCAACTTTCCATCGGGCGACACGTAGACACCGGCGTCATCGGGTCCCCGATGGGCCATGGTGTCGCGCAGCCGGGCCATCAGTTCGGCCTCAATCGGGAGGGCCGAGTTCCCAAAGTTATATACACCCACGATCCCGCACATCGCCTGGTCCTATCTCGCCGCAGGGGGATGCAGTGCCCCCGGGTCCAACAGGTTCAACTCCACCATCTTCGTCAGGAGACGCTCCACGTGGGCCTTCCAGGTATGCTTCGCCACTACCTCCTCCCGGGCCGCCTCCCCCAGGGCTCGGCGGAGCTCTGCATCCGTCCCCAGTGTCATCATCCCCTCGGCCAGGGTGTCCGGATCCCCCGGCTTGACCAGCCAGGCTGTTTTTCCGTGGGAAAGGACCTCGCCGATCTGATCGAGGTCGCTCGCTACAATGCCCCTTCCCATGGCCATATACTCGAACAGCTTTGTCGGTGATCCGAAGAAGGGGCTCCCATCCTTGTTGCCCACGTGGGGCGACACCAGGATGTCACAGGCGGCCAGGTAATTCGGCGCCTCGTCCTGCGGGATCAGCCCGACCAGGCTGACTCGACCTTGGACGCCATCCCGCGCGATGATCTCCTGGACCCTGGGCATACCGCTTCCGTCTCCGATGAAGAGAACGTGCGCCTCAGGGAGGCGGACGGCCACGGGGCGGACGGCCTGGGCCAGCACCTCGGCCCCGTGCCAGGGGCCGAAGGTCCCAATAAACCCGATGACCAGCTTTCCGCCCAAACCCAGGCGGTGACGGATCGGCCCCCCATCAATATGAGGGTGGAACCGTGCGGGATCCACGGCGTTCGGATTGACCAGGACACGATCCGCGGGAATCCCCCGAGCGATGACCTCTTCCTGCAATGTCTTGGAGACGACCAGGACGAGATCGGCGCACTTCAGGTTCGCCAGCTCGATCCGATTGGCGAGGCCCTCGAAGAACAGGGGGGTGCTCCAGTTTCGCGCGATCCAGACCTCGGAGCCGTTGTACTCGAGGACCAACGGGCACCGGAAGGCACGGGCCAACTGTGCCCCGCTGTAGTTCAACACCGAGTAGCGCTGATAGATGAAATCGGGGGCGTGGCCGGCGAGCAGGTCTCGAGAACGACGGGCGAAGATCTCGCTGTACACCAGAAAGGGCAGGTCGGGGAGATTCCGCAGCCAGCGTAGCCGAGGGGGGACGACGCAGACCCGCACGCCCAAGCGGGTCGCATGGGGAAAGTCCGTGGTGCCCACATACGTGACCCCGATCCCGGCGGCCTTGAGCCCTGCCAGGACACCGGTCGTGTGGGCCATGGATCCTCCCGCGCTCGCCTCCTGCCAGAGGTTGGCCCGGAGGTAGACGGCGCGGCGGACCGCTTTCGAAATGGCCCATGCATGCCGATGCCTGCGCGAAAACCGCTGCGCCGTCAGGCGCCCGTAGGCGTACAGGACCGGCAGGCCCACGAGATCGCCCAGGCATCGGGCTACAGCCCGCACGGCCTCCTGGCGTCGTATGGGGACCTCTCGCCCTTGGGTGTCCTGGAGGGCCCTCCAGCCGGCGCGCAGCGTGAAGAGGTAGGCGATGATGAAGTCGCGGTAGAGGGGCGCGTTCACGTCTGTCAGAAAGGCCACAGCCCCGTCGAAGCGGCGGAACGGGAGCCTCAGCGTGTGCCAGGGGCGTTGGCGGAGCTGCCGGAAGGAGCAGAGCTCAGTGGGCGGTACGCCAAAGCACGCCTTGGCGTGGGTTGCCGCCTGGGCCATCAGGCCCGAGTCCGACAGGCACAGCAGGCGTGGCTGGGAGGCGTCGGCCTGGCACACCAGATACCAGCCAGCCGCCATGGCGCGGGGGAGGACCTCTGACACTGCGGCATTCAGGGCGATGAACCACCGTTGGTTCCGCAGGTAGAAGTGTGTGAACTTGCCGCAGAAAAGGCTGCTCTTCCCATGGCGTACGCTGCCCAGTCCCGCCAGGGCCAGCACTCGCTCAAGGTGAGACCAGCGGAACCGCTGCACGTGAGGGGAGGCGGCGTTTTTGGTGCTGGTCAGATACTCCCAAGGGGGCGCGGGCAGCATCGGCCGGGGTCGCCACCGGATCGCCCGCTTGATCGGTGCCTTGAGCCGCTGGGTGAAGCCCGCCCATCGCTCGTGCCACCAGAGAACGCCCTTCCCCAAACCGAGGTCATCCCACAGGAACTGCTCCAGCTCGAACCAACCGTAGCCATTGGGTGTGGTCAGGATGAGGATTCCGCGCGGTGTGAGCAACCCACGAAGGGTCCGAAGAAAGGTCAGCGGGTCTGCGATGTGCTCCAAAACCTCGGCGGCGATGATCACATCGTAGCGTTCCCCGGCGGCCAGGAGGTCAGCGGCGCCGGCCTGCCGGAACATGGCATTGGAGTAGGGGTTGATTCCCCGCACGGTTTCGATGGAGGACCGATCGATATCGATCCCGGTAACCTGATAGCCCAGACTGGCCAAGGGCAGCGTAACCATGATCCCGGTGCCACACCCAACGTCGAGAACGGAGACCTCCTCAGGGGGTATTCTCCGGGCGGTCCGGAAATCCTCCGCGGCCCGTATGATGAAGTGCAGGCGCTTCCGATGGGCGTAAGCGTTTTCCTCCCCAATGGCCCAGGAGGTGTAGGCCGGAAGGGAGGCTGCGGAGGATCCTCGATCTAGCATCGTTGGGCCAAGTAGCCGATCCGCTCGCCGAAGTAGCCCAGCCGCCGCAGCAGAGAGCGCACACGCCAGCTCGGCACATAGGATGGTAGATCTGCGATTCCAGTGAGCTCCGACTGAAAGCGCACCGGGCGGAGGCCGGCACGCTCCAGCTCAGCCCGGATCTCCCGCCGGCTGTATAGATGCGCATATCCGTATTCCGCCGTCCCCCGCGCCATGTTTCTCCGGTGGCAAAAGTAGAAGAGGCTGAACCGGTTCGGCACCGTGATGGCTACATGGCCTTCCGGCCGGGTGACCCGAGCGATTTCCGCAAAGGCCCGCTGTCGGTCCAGAGGGCGAGGGATGTGCTCCAGGGCGGAGAAGGAGACAACGAGATCGAAGGCACCGTCGGGAAAGGGGAGATGCCCGGCATCGGCGGCGCAGAGGATGATCCGGCTGGCGAGCGTGGGCGAGAGCTCGGCCTGCAAGATGTCCCGCGCCGCTCTCAGCATTGCCTGGCTCCGGTCTAGGGCCACCCAGCGGCGCATTCCCTGGCGGGCGAAGAAAAGCTCATCGATCGGCTCGCAGCAGCCGACATTCAAGATCCACTTCTCCCGCAGATCGAGCCCTGCCAGGAGCGCCCAGTCGGATAACGCCTTCGTCGCAAGATAGGACCA
>Ga0209108_10002586_pt1 | contig 10329 bp, 13 predicted proteins | sample Rifsed10ft1_FD_184003 | JGI IMG/M metagenome (GOLD analysis project Ga0209108, IMG submission 184003) | Soil microbial communities from Rifle, Colorado, USA - sediment 10ft 1 (version 2) | ecosystem: Environmental > Terrestrial > Deep subsurface > Rock core/Sediment | place: Rifle, Colorado...
TACTCTTGGCTTATCCTCCTTCAGAAGGCCTAATACTGAACGAGATATAGCTTATGCTACTTTGGGCGCTGCTGGTTGTCAACAGGCAAAATACCGGTTTTTAGCGGCACTGTTCATTGACAAGGCCAGCGCAATCCCGTATAAAAAAGCTCTACCGCCCCTTGGGCGGGCGTAATTCAGCGGTAGAATGCCAGCTTCCCAAGCTGGACGTCGCCGGTTCGATCCCGGTCGCCCGCTCCACTTTTTTCCCGCGTCAGTAGCCGCAAGCAGCGCTCTCCGGTAATTTCATCCTGCCCGATCGGAGTGGACACAAACAAGGAAAATAGGGTAATCAGTAGCCAGGCTGAAGGAAAGGGAGGGAAACAGTTATGGCCGAAATACGCCATTTAGCGATCCGGACCGAAGATCCGGAGAGGCTGGCTCAGTTCTACGTGGAGGTCTTTGGTCTTAAGGAGCTCCACCGCGGCTCCCATCCGGGTCACCCGGCAGGGAAGAGCGTCCATTTGACCGACGGCTACTTCGAGCTCGCGATACTCGACAACTCGACCCAGCAGAGCCCGAACGGGCTATACCATTTCGGGATAAAGATTGAGGATATGGAGGAAACTCTTAAACGCATTAAAAGATTTCAAGCTGACAAGCCGATTCGGCAAAGGCCGCAGGGCACCCCCTTTGCGGAAATGCGGGTATCGGACGTTGAAGGAAACCTCATCGACCTCTCGGTCCATGGTTTTCTCGATTACCAACCCTTGGAAAAGGAGTAAGGGGAGATCGGATGATGGCGAAGCCCAAGCTGACAATGGCGCTGTCGCATTATGACCGCCACATTCCGTTTTTCGACGGCACGGTAACAGCTGACGGCGTAGAGCTGACGGTGCTGGAGGTGGGACAGTCCAGTCCCTTGAGGCATGGCGTGGACCGGCACGAGCGCATGCTGCAGAAAGGAGAGTTCGACATTTGCGAGCTTTCGTTGTCGTCCTATCTGATGGCGAAGAGCCGCAGGATGCCTTTTACGGCGATCCCGGTCTTTCCGCGCAGGCTGTTCAGCCTGTCGCAGATGTGGGTTCATGTCGGCGCGGGGATAAAATCTCCGGCGGATCTGGTCGGGCGAAAAGTAGGGCTCAGCACCTTTCAGACCACCCTTTCGGTTTTGGCCAAGGGTGATCTGCAATCCGAGTATGGGGTCGCCTGGCGCAAGATCCGATGGATCGTTTCCAAAGAGGAGACGCTGCCGTTCAAGCCCCAGGAAGGGGTGAGCATCGAGCTTGTGCCGGCGGGGAAGAAGATCGGCGCCATGCTGGAGAGCGGCGAGATCGACGCTTTGATGATGCCCCATCCGCCGCAGCCGGTGGTGCGCGGCTCGGATAAAATCGGCCGTCTCTTTGGCGACGCCAAGCAGGAAGAGATCCGCTACTTTCGTAAAAATGGTTTCTATCCCATCATGCACGTGGTGGCTTTCAAGGACGATCTGCTCGAGCGTCACCCTGGGCTGGCAAAGAGCGTGATGGAAGCATTCGAGAAGGCCAAGGAGGTCTGCAAGCACTTTTATGACGACCCGAACTGGTCTCGCCTGGCCTGGGGGCGCCATCTGGTCGAGGAGGAGAGAAGGGTCCTGGGCGAGGATCCGTGGCCATACGGGGTGAAGCAGAACCGGGCCAATCTGGAGCGCTTCATGGAATACTCACTGGATCAGGGGTTGATGGAAAAAAAACTGGCAGTGGAAGAACTCTTCGCACCAACGACCCGCGATACTTAACTTAAGATGGCGCGTATCGTTCGCTGCCCCCTATGCCGAGCCGAAGTTTCGTGGGAGGAAAACCCCCACCGTCCCTTTTGTTCCGAGCGCTGTCGCCTCATCGATCTGGGGGCTTGGAGTGAGGGTCAATACCGTATTCCCGGAGAGAAGGCGGAGCAGGACCCTAAGAAAGAAAACGACAGCGACGACGAGGGATCTCCCTAGATAGGCCTGCTCCGGTGGCGATTCATTCTACTGCTGTGATTGATCCCGGCGCGGAAATTCACGCGGATGTCGATATCGGCCCGTATGTGGTGGTGGACGGGCCGGTGAAGATCGGTCGTGGGACCCGGATCATGGCCCACGCCTACCTTACCGGATGGACTGAAATAGGGGAGGACAACGAGATCCATCCGGGGGCCGTCCTTGGCGACGCCCCACAGGACCGGGCCTATCGCGGCGAAGAAAGCTACCTCAGAATCGGCGACCGCAATATCTTCCGCGAGTATGTGCAAGTCCATCGGGGCACCACGCAGGGATCGTCAACGGTGATCGGCAGCGATAATTTTTTCATGGCGGGCTCCCATGTGGCCCACAACTGCAGGCTGGGCGATCATGTCGTGCTTGCCAACGGCGCCCTGCTCGGCGGCTACGTGGAGGTGGGGGATCGCGCCTTCATATCGGGCCATTGCGTGGTGCATCAATTCGTCCGTGTCGGGGAGCTCTCCTTGATGCGCGGGCTGAGCGGCGCGAGCCGGGATGTTCCTCCTTACTCCATCGTCGACTGGCAGCACAGGGTGCGGGGGGTCAACAGCGTCGGGCTCAAGCGGGCCGGTTTTGACGAGCACAGGGTTCGGGAGATCAAAGAGGCCTTCCGCGTCCTGTTCCGTAAGGGAAGAAATCTCTCCCTGGCGGTCAAGGAGATCGAGGCCAAAGAAACCAACTCGGCAGACGTACGTACTCTGCTGGAGTTCGTGAAATCTTCGAAGCGGGGAGTCTGCTTCGGCGCTTAACGCGCCGCAGCAGCCTGCTGGGTTTGCTGGGGCTCGGCAGCCGGGGCAGGGCCGACAAATATGAGAGGCTCCTCACCCTTCAGGTGGCTCGGGGTCACCACATAATTGCCCCGAACCGCCGGATTGATGATGTTGTTGGCGACATCGGCGTTGCCGGCGCTCAGCACGAACCCCATTCCGCCGGTCAGGAGCCCGAGCCCCGCATAGGTGAGTTTGAAAGGGCTGTAAAAGAGGCTCGAGAGCACGGAGCCGACCCCGTACCCTAAATCCTCTGCGGTGGTAGCCGGCTCGCTGGCCTGCGGGGTAGACCCCTGCGCTTGCGGCTGTTCTTGGGCAGCCGCCGGAAGGGGAACTAACCCTATGGAGAGAGCTAATGCCAAAGCCAGAATTTTATAGTGATGGTTTTTCATGCAGTTAAGATAACATAGTTCGTTTTAGCAGTCAAAACCTTATTTTCTACGGTAACGAAGGTAGGAATTGCCGGTGCGGTTCTCCAGGCGCACCCTGACAGCCTGTTCAAATCGCGACAGCTTCCTGTTGGCTGGGCTCTTCGAGTGGGCGAATCGAAAGAACCGGACAGCTGGCGTGCTGCACTACCTTTTCGGTGACGCTGCCGATCAGCACGTGGGAGAGTCCGGTTCTTCCGTGCGTAGACATGATGATCAGATCCGCTCCCTCCGTCGAGGCCTTCTCAACAATCCTCTTATAGGGCACGCCCACCTGCACCTCCTGGCGGATGGTTACCCGGGGAGGGAGATCGGCGAAATTCTTGGAGACAAACTCCTCCAGGAGTTTATGACGTTCCTTAAGCACCAACGCGGCCAGTGATTCGGTATAAAAAGCCTCGTCGTGCACATGGACCTCTGTGTAGCCGATCACGTGAAGAACGACGACTTCCCCGCCTTGGGCCGCGGCCATCTCCAGGGCGGCGCGCACTCCTACTTTGGACAGCTCCGAAAGATCGGTCGGGGCAAGAATCTTTTTTTTCTGCTCCACAGCGCCCTCCTATACGGCTCTCTCGAACCTTTCTCTAAGGTCCTGACATTCGAGGCAGAACTCGGTCTCGGGGGAGGCCTCCAGGCGCGCCGGCTCTATCGGCCGGTGACAGCCCAAACATAACCCGTAGCTTCCGGACAACGCTCGACGCTGCGCCATCTCGATGCGCCCGAGCTCCGTTAAATATCCCTCGTTGAGCCGGTCCAAGAGTCGGATCTCGTTTTCATCCGCCGCCTGATCCACCCAATCCAAATGTCTTTTCCCCGTGACCTCCTGGCTCTCCTTTTCGAGATGCCTGATGGCGGCGAGAATCTGCTCCCTTCGTTTCAGCAGCTTGTCCCGGTAATGCCTTAGGCCGGTATTATCCATGGCTTGCGCTCCTTCTGCGCCAATCTCGCACATGGTATCTGTGCCGTTTTTTACGTTCAGCAAAAATTGTGCCGCCGAACCGCGGGCTAAAGTCTGGACAATCGCTTTGATCTTCAAGGATATAGAGGAGTGAATTTTGCAGTCTTGGGAGTTTTGCTCGCCTTCCTTCCCACTTTTGGGAAGAAGCAGCGGTCTCGCTGGTTTTTATAGGCATCCGCTCTGCCATTTCATGTCATTCCGCCTATGGCATGCGCTTTGCTCCCTCTGATAGCGCAGCAAAGGCAACCAAGGAGGTCCATCATGGGGAAAAGGAGAGGAGAAAAGAAAATCCAACCACGGCTCAGGAAGAGAAAAACCCGCTGGATCGTCGCTGTAGCCGTGCTCTCGGCGGTAGGCTGGTTTGCGTGGAAGGAAGTGGGCACAAAGGATGCGAGTCGGTTGTCCAGCGGAGATCCGGCCGCTTCGGCCAGCTACGTGAGGCGGGAGAACAGGACGCCGCTTGCTCCAGCCCTCTTTGTCGGAAAAACAGCCACGGCCTATCAGGTGGCTCAGGAGATTCCAAGCGTGCTCGATCAACTCTATTGCTACTGCGAATGCGATAGACACATGGGTCACGCGACTCTTCTTTCCTGTTTCGTCGACAGCCACGCGGCGACCTGAGAGAACTTCTGCCAGAACGAGGCGCTGGATGCGTCTCAAATGATCAAGCAAGGCTATTCCGCGGCGCAGGTTCGCCAGCGTATCGACGCGAAATATAGCCGGATGTAAAGGGGGAATGAGCTGGACGTTGAAGTGCGGATCCCTTGCCGCGATTGTTTTTTGGTCGCTTCTATTTTTGCCTGTCGGCGCCAAGTCAGTCTTTGCCCATGGGGAGCATGGCGACGCCGCCCCCAATGAAGGCGGCATCAGCCTGGTTGCGTTTGATGGCTTTCAGGTAGAGCTTCTCACCTCTCCACGTCCGCCGCAGGCAGGAGATAAAAACAAGATCGTCGTCAAAATCGTGCGTAACGGCTCCTTGGAGCCTGTCCGCAACGGCAAGGTGATGGCCGGGGTCTCTCCCGCCAGATTTTCCAATCATCCCGCTTGGCATAAGGATTCTTCGGCGCCACCTACCCGGGATGCGGGGCCTTTTTTGTCGCCGGCTTCGGAGGCCGTGTGGGCGGGCAATTACACGCTTGAACGGCGGCTGGAGGAGCGCGGGGCCCATCTGGTGCGGGTCGCGCTCGTGGAGCTGGAAGGGAAGAGCTTCGATCCCCCGGCCCTTCTCGATTTCTATCTGAATGTCGCCCCTGCTCCCGGTCTGACCTCTGGGGTGATTCTCCTTTTCCTTCTTGCCGCGGCTGTTGCTCTCGGCGGAGTCTCCTGGGTCCTTTTGCGCTCCCGCCCGGCTGTGGATCCGGAAGCGCCCATGGACCTTCTTGAGATCCGTTGGCTGGACCGGTTTGTTCGTTGGAGAGGATTTCAGCCCTCGCTCCAATTACCCTTCCTGGCTCTCACCGCTCTCCTCGTGTTCTTGGGCCTCTTCGATATTCGCGATGGGGCCAAGAACCTCGCGACAAAACTCACCTGGATTCTTTGGTGGCCCGGAATCATCTTCACCTTTATTCTGGTCGGCCGCCTGTGGTGCGTGATGTGCCCCTTCGGGACCCTCAACGAAGCGGCGGCGAAGGCGGCGCGCTCGGCAAGGGTCTTTCCGAAGGCGCTCAGAAATCTGTGGCTGGCGACCTTTTTGTTCGTTGTTCTTACCTGGGCGGATGAGCAGCTCGGCATCATCCGCTCTCCGCAGATGACGGCCTGGCTGATCCTGTTCTTCTCTCTGCTCGCGATCGCCACCGGCCTCTTCTTCCAGCGGCGCAGCTTCTGCCGCTATCTCTGTCCCATCACCGGGCTCCAAGGACTCTATTCCATGGCCTCTCCCGTGGCGCTGCGCGCGCGGGATCTCAGCCGGTGCCAGAAGGACTGCCATCAAGACTGCTATCGGGGAAACCAGAGCGGCACGGGATGTCCGATGTTCGAGTTCCCCATGACCATGGATCGAAACACCTACTGCAATTTGTGCTTCGAATGCGTGAAGGCCTGCCCGCCGGGGAACCTGGCGCTCAGAATCGGCGCCTTCGGAAAGGATCTCTGGTCTTCACGCAGGCGGTGGTTGGATGAATCGTACTTGGCCGTTGTCCTGGTGGGGATCACGACGGTAGTTACGGCTCAAATGCTCACCGATTGGAGCGGCTGGATCTCCCGGCTCTCGCGGCTCATTCCCGATTCCGTGCGAACCCTGATGAAGCCCGTAACCTACCTGGCCTTGACGGAGTCCGCGATCTTCTTTTTCGCGTCTCTGGTTCTTTTTCCTCTAGCTCTGCTCGGAACCGCGTGGGTTAGTCACCGGATCGCCTCGGAGCCGGAAAACGGGATCGGAAAAATCTTTATCCGTCTGGGGTACATGTTTGTGCCGGTGGGGCTGGCCATGCATCTGGCGCACAACCTGCAGCACCTTCTGGGGGAAGGGCCGGGGATCGTTCCCGCGCTTCAGCGGGCCGTCAACCGTTATACCTCCTTTTACGCCGGCGCGGCTGACTGGAACGTCGCGCCGCTGGTCTCGTCAGAGGTTATCTATTGGCTGGAGATGCTTCTCGTTCTGGGAGGGTTCGTCTTTTCTATAGGCGCAGGCTACCGGCTGGCCACCACCCTATTTCAAAGGCGGGAGATAGCGGGAAAAGGTTTTGTCCCTTTCATCGCTCTATCGCTCGCTTTTACCCTGCTCAACCTTTATCTGTTGAATCAACCTATGGGAATGCGCCACTCCCCCTAAGCGGCGATCGACTTCTGGACTGCGGCCTGCTCCTTTGCGGGACGAATGGAGAGCACCGGGCAAGGCGCGCGCCGCACCACCTTTTCGGTCACGCTGCCGAGCAGGATATGCGTCAAGCCGCTTCTCCCGTGAGTGGAGATGACGATCAGGTCCGATCCCTCTTTTTTCGCCTGTTCGACGATATTGATCTCGGGTGCCCCGATCTCCACCTTCTCATGGACCTCGACGCCGGGCATGACGTCGGAAAAGTGCTGTTCCAGAAACGCGCCCAGAGCGACCTGGTACTTTTCCAGGACCGACGCAGGCGCGCTGAGGCTGGCATCGCCGGGTATCGTGCCCTTCATCCTTTCGCCGTAGCGCATCAGCTCTTCAGAGCTGACCACGTTGTAGACCGTCACTTCGGCTCCGACCGCCTTGGCAAGATTCAGGGCGTAGCGCACCCCGGCCTCGGAGAGTTCCGAAAGGTCCGTGGGCGCGAGAATCTTTGTGATCTTTTCCATAAGAGTCTCCTTTTGTTTGTTGGGTTCTATAGTCTCACTTGGAAGGGAACGCATAAAGCGTGCCAGGATGAAAAATGGGCTAACTGGGCCATTAGCCAAAGAAGGATAAGTGTCACCCTTCATCAGTCCTTTCCGAGTTCTAAGACTTTTCTTTGCCGGCTTCTCAAATGTGGGAATAAAATTCGAGCTATCCCCATGTATTGACAAGGAAAAGTTACTGGCATAAGCCTTGCTAATTACGGCTGTAGAATGATTAGCTCTGCAAAAATAATATTCCGGCTCGGCTCAGGTTTCCTGCTTTTTGCGCTATTTCCCGCTGGAGCTTTTTCCTACGAAGAGGTCGAGGTGAAGGGGGGCGGAAAGGTCGGCGGCTTTGTGCGTTACGAGGGCAAGGTGGGGAAGGCGGACTATTTGCAGGTGACGAAAAACCGGGAGGTGTGCGGCAGAGTCGCGGATGAGAGCCTGGTGGTGGGAGTGGGGCAGGGGTTGAGATATGCAGTGGTGACGTTGGAAGGAATTGGCAAGGGCAAGGCGGTGGAGCGCGAGGCGGTGCATGAGATCGACAACGTCAAGTGCCGGTTTGTGCCGCACGTGCAGACCGCGAGCGTGGGGCAGTTTTTGTTGCTGAAGAACACTGATCCGATATTGCACACGGCGCACGCCTATACGCCGGAGGGACAGCCGCATTTCAATGTCGGGTTGTATCCCGGGCGGGCGAGCCGCAAGCCGTTGGTGAAAGCAGGGGTATTCAAGATCCTTTGCGAGGTGCATCCGTGGATGAGCGCGTACGTGGTGGTGAGCGAGCATCCCTATCATGCCGTGACCGACGCCTATGGAGAGTATCAGCTGACGGACGTGCCGGCCGGGAGGTATCGGCTGAAGGCATGGCACGAAAAGCTCGGGGTTACGGAGCAGGAAGTGGAGGTGAAGGCGGGAGCGGCGACGAAAGCGGACTTGGTCCTTGCGCCGCGCCAGGGGCTAAAGCGATGAGCCGCCATTGGAAGCGGGCTATTTCCCTGGTCGTGGTTTTGCTTCCTGCGGTGCTATTTGCCGCGGAGCCGGCAAAGGTTGGAACAGTCAAAGGGGTGATCAGCGTAGGGGGCAGGCCGACCGGGGATGCGGTGGTCTCGGTGGAGGGCATATCTCAGGAACATCTCAAATCTCAGATCTCGAATCTCAAATCAAAAAAAACCCAGAAGGCGCTGATGGATCAGCGGGATTTGAAGTTTGTCCCGCGGGTGTTGGCCGTGCTGGTCGGGACGGCGGTGGAGTTTCCGAACAACGATAAGACCTTTCATAATGTGTATTCGAGCTCGGAGGCGAAGAAGTTTGATCTAGGGTTGTATGCGCCGGGCAAGAGCAGGGGCGCGAAGTTTGACAAGGCCGGGGTGGTAAAGATTCTGTGCAACGTGCATCCGAGCATGGAGGCCTACGTGGTGGTGAAGAGCCATCCGAATTACGGCGCGACGGACTCGCGGGGCAATTACAGCCTGTCCGGGGTGCCGTTGGGGAAGTTTCGGTTGGAGGTTTGGCATCCGGACTTCGGCACGAAGGTGCTGCCCTTTGAGCTGGTCAGAGATGGCGAAGTGCTGGCATTGGACGTGGAGATGAAGACTCAGAGATGAGACTCCGGGAGATGATGGAGTGAAGCGGGTCATGCCTGTTTCCATCAAAGCAGCAATGCTGAGTCTTGGGATCGCCCTGCTTTTGGGATATCCCCCAGGTGCCAATGCCAGCAGTTCGCCAGAGCGTCCGACCGGCAGCGAGGGGAGGGGAGGATCGCAGTGAAAGAAAACAAGGCCGACATTACAGGAGAGGCGGGGCTCGCAGATCTTTTGCTTCCGGACGAGGATTCGAATTTTGATTTCTTCGCAGGGGAAAGAGGTTTCTATACCATCGCCAGTCTCGCCTTGGGGAAAATTCTCAGGACGGCCCCTTTGCGGCGAGCCGTCGACACGCAGCATTCCAAGGAACCGTTCGGCAAGCATGCGCCCTCTCACTAGGACGCCTTGAGCAACCGAAAGGAACGAGGAGATCGAGGTGAACAGTCACAGAAGAGAAAATGGCGCGGTGCTGACCACGCGCGAGAAAAAAGTTCTTGAGTTGGTGGGCGAGGCCGACACCAATAAAGAGATCGCCGCGGCTCTGGGAATCAGTCCCGCGACCGTGAAGCGGCACATGGAGAACATTTTGAGAAAGCTGTCGCTGAAAAATCGCATCGAGGCGGCGCTCTATGCCGTGGGGGCAGGCTCTTGTCCTGTGGCGGTTAGGCCGGCCAATTGTCCTCTCGGGTTAAAGGCGGCGCCGCAAAGAGAGCTGGCCGCGTGAGCGGGCCATTCGGCCGTATACGCCGGCGCACAATAGCGGAGGGATCATGAAAACGTTCAGGCTTATGCAAATCGCAATAGCCATCACGGCGTTGTTTGCGGGAGCCGCATCGGCGGCCGCCCCGGCAGGCATCAACTGGGGAAAGATCCCGACCAAGACGCTGAGTCTCTTCTATCCAGCGCAGTCGACCTATCAGTGGCTCCGCAGCCCGGAGCATCCGGGGGCCCCGGTGGTCAGCGGCGGCGGCGCCTGTCTCACCTGCCATAAAGATGCCGAGGAGAAGTTCGGCAACAAGCTGGTCAAGGCGAACAAGCTGGAGCCCACGCCCGTGGACGGCAAGAACGGCGCGGTCAAGCTCAACGTGCAGGTCGCCTACGACAGCGAGAACGCCTATTTCCGTGCGCAGTGGAAAACCCAGAACCCACATCCGGGCGAGGCGTATCCATTCCGGCGCTTCGACGGGAAAGAATGGAAGCCGTACGGCGCTCAGAAGCTCGCCGCCGCCGCCCGGAAAGGCGAGCAGCCGGGCGTCTATGAGGACCGCTTTTCGATCATGATCGACGATGGGTCGGTGCCGGG
>Ga0209108_10002587_pt1 | contig 10327 bp, 12 predicted proteins | sample Rifsed10ft1_FD_184003 | JGI IMG/M metagenome (GOLD analysis project Ga0209108, IMG submission 184003) | Soil microbial communities from Rifle, Colorado, USA - sediment 10ft 1 (version 2) | ecosystem: Environmental > Terrestrial > Deep subsurface > Rock core/Sediment | place: Rifle, Colorado...
CATCCCGCCATCATACGATACACTGGCTCGAGCTCGGATGATCGGCAAAGGGGAGAGCTGCCATGAGTCGCTACCGACTGGTGCTTCTGATGATTGCGTTCTTGCCTATCGCCAACGCGGCGGTAGACGCGGACGGCTTTGTGCGAATCGAGCCCGATGAGATCGTGTTCAGCGGCGGCGGCGAGTTCGCCCCGAGCATCGCCGTGCTTGCGGGAGATCCCGAAAAGGAAGGATTCTATCTCCTGCGCGCCAAGTTCCCGCCGGGCGTGATGTCGTCGCCGCACTATCATTCGAGCGACCGTCACGTGACCGTGATTTCGGGCACCTGGTATACCGGGACGGGGTCGACCTTCGATCGCGACAACACGGTGGCGCTCGGCCCGGGAAGCTACATGATGCATCCGGCCGGCGGGATTCACTACGACGGCGCGAAAGACGCCGAAGTCATCGTCGAGATCAAAGGCATCGGCCCCGCAACGACCGTTAGATTGGATCCGTAACGCATGCGCGAAACCACTTCACAAACCGCCTCACAACTGCTCGAGCCGGTCGCCGGCAACGGTCTTTTGCACCGCCGCCTGTTTTTGACGGGCGGTGCTGCGCTCGTCGGCGCGGCAGGCTTGGAATTCATGACGGTGCGACCCGCCGCCGCGGCGCCGCCCGATGTGCCCGCGTGGATGAAAACCCCAGGTGCAGGCATGAGCGCTTACGGCGCACGCTCGCGGCACGAAGAAGGAGTCGTGCGTACGGTGGGCACGACGCCGGGCACGATCGGCACGGGCGCGTCGCGCACGCCGCTCGAGCGCTTGGAAGGCATCATCACGCCGGGTGCATTGCACTTCGAGCGGCACCACAACGGTATTCCCGATATCGACCCGGCCGAGCATCGGCTCTTGATTCACGGGCTCGTGGATCGGCCGCTCATGTTCGATCTCGAGTCGCTGTCGCGTTATCCGCTGGTGTCACGAATTCAGTTCCTCGAATGCTCGGGCAACAGCGGCGGCAACAATGCTCCCGAGGCGCCGCAGCAGTCGGCCGGCGGTATTCATGGTCTCGTCTCGTGCAGCGAGTGGACCGGTGTGCCGCTCGGGGTGCTCCTCGAGGAGGCCGGTGTACGCCGCGCGGCCCGATGGATCGTCGCGGAGGGGGCCGATGCCGCGGCCATGAGCCGCAGCATTCCTAAGCTTAAGGCGCTCGACGATGCGATCGTAGCGATCTACCAGAACGGCGAGCGTTTGCGACCCGGCAACGGCTATCCGATGCGTTTGTTCTTACCGGGTTGGGAAGGCAACGCCTGCGTCAAGTGGCTCCGTCGTGTCCAAGCGACTTCCGAGCCTGCGATGACGAAGGACGAGACGTCGAAATATTCCGATCTCATGCCGGACGGCAAGGCGTTGTTGTTCACGTTTCCCATGGGCGTCAAGTCGGTCATCACGTCGCCGTCGGGCGGCTTGAGCATGCACGGGCCGGGGCTCTATCAAATCTCCGGCATCGCGTGGTCCGGCGCCGGACGGATTCGCGGCGTGGAGGTCTCGGCCGACGGCGGGCAGACCTTCGCCGCGGCCGCGCTCGAGGGTCCGGTCTTGCCGAAAGCGTTGACCCGTTTCCGCATGCCGTGGCGCTGGGACGGCGGGACGGCGGTTCTACAGAGTCGGGCGATCGACGAGACCGGTGCCGTGCAACCCACGCGGCAAGCGTTGCTCGCCGAAAGGGGCGCGCCGTTCCGCTATCACTATCACGCGATTCAGAGCTGGGAAGTGTCGCCGGAAGGTGGAGTGCGCAATGTCTACGCTTAACCTTCGCGCCTGCACGTGCGTTGCAGTCATCGCGAGCGCGGCGTGGGGCTCCGTCCGTGCGCAGGAAGGTCCGGGTCTCGGCGTTGCGGCGACGCCGGAGCAGGTCGTCGGCTGGGCGATCTCGATACTGCCCGATGGCACGGGTCTACCGGCGGGTTCCGGAACCGCGGCGGCCGGGGCCGAAGTGTATGCAGAGAAGTGCGTCGCGTGTCACGGCGTGGATGGCGCCGGCATGCCGAACGACCAACTCGTGGGCGGCCACGGCACGATTGCGACCGCGACGCCCGTGCGAACGATCGGAAGCTACTGGCCCTATGCAACGACCGTGTTCGATTATATTCGCCGTGCGATGCCGCTCGTCGCGCCGCAATCGCTCACGAATGACGAGACGTACGCACTCACCGCGTATCTCTTGCACCTGAACGGCATCATCGATGAAGGCGACGTCATGAACGCACGCACTCTGCCGCGCGTCGAGATGCCGAATCACGACAACTTCGTGCGCGCCGTCCCGTAGGAGCGAGCTTCGCTCGCGATTCCCGGGTCTCCTGTAGGAGCGAGCTTCGCTCGCGATTGTTGATTCGCGAGCGAAGCTCGCTCCTACCCACCCACAAACGTCAGAACGGCCAAAAGAGCGGCGCGAGCACGACGGTGATGACGCCGACGAGCAGATTCAAAGGTAGGCCGATGCGGAAATAGTCCGAGAATCGATACCCCCCCGGACCGTAGACCATGAGGTTCGTCTGATAGCCGATGGGCGTTGCGAAACCCGCCGAGGCCGCCATCATGACGATGATCACGAACGGCCACAGGCTGACGCCGAGCGATTCGGCCGTCGCCGCGGCGATCGGAAAGCTCATGACGGCGGCGGCGTTGTTGGTCACCATTTCCGTGATCACGTTCGTGAAGACATACACGGCGGCGAGCGCTAGGAACGGGTTCGTGCCGGCGGCGGCAAGCCACGTTTCCGCCAACGCTTCCGCCGCGCCGCTCGTCTGCAGCGCCTGCCCGACGCCGAACGACGCACCGATGACCGTGAGCACCGACCAATCGACGCTGGCTCGCGCGGTGTTGCCCTTCAAGCAGCGCGTCGCAAGCATGAGACCGGCGGCAAGCAGCGCCGCCTCGAGCATCGACAGCAACGCGGTCGCTGCGAGGACGACCATGAGGCCGAGAATGCCGATCGCGATCCAGCTCTTGTCGTGGCGCGGAATCGTGACGCCCTGAAGCTCGCTGACGAGCAGGAAATCCTTGGAGTTGCGCTGCTGAGCCAGAAAATTCGGCCCGGATTCGAGCAGCAACGTATCGCCGGTGTGCAGCTCGATATCGCCGATCTTGCCGCGCAGACGCTCACCGTTGCGTGCGACGGCGATGACGACGGCGTTATAGAGTGTGCGGAATCGGCCGTCGCGTATCGTGCGTCCTGCGACCGGGCACGTGTCGGATACGACGACCTCGAACAGACGCCGCTCCGGCCGCGGTGCGCGCAGCTTGAATACCTGCTCGGGGGCCGGAACGAGACCCCGCAAGCGCAAGAGCTCCCCCACGGAATCGACGACGCCGACGAACAGCAACCGGTCGCCGTCTTGTAGCTTTTCGGTCGGCGCGACGGCGGGTAGCACGGTCGCGCCGCGCTCGATCTCGGCGAGGAAGGCGCCGGGTAGTTGACGAAGGCCGGCTTCCTCCACGCTCTTGCCGATCATGGGACTCGTGCTTTCGAGCAGCATCTCGATGGCGTACTCGCGCGCTTCGCCGAAATCGGCGAGCGGCGGTTTGCGTTCCGGCAAGAGCCACTTTTGCGACGCGACGACGTAGAGGATACCGACGATCATGCAGGGCAACCCGACGGCGCCGATCTCGAAAAATCCCATGGGGCCGAGCGTGGTCTTCTCGAGGATGAGCCCGTGCACGACGACGTTCGTGCTTGTGCCGACCAATGTCAGCATGCCGCCGAGGACCGCCGCGTAGCTCAACGGAATCATGAGCTTCGACAGGGAGATCCGGCACCGGCGTCCCCACTCTTCGACGACGGGCACGAGCATCGCGACGAGCGGTGTGTTGTTCAAGAAGCCGCTGAGCGCTGCGACGGGCAGCATGAGCCTAAGCTGCGCGGATGCCGTCGACCCCGGCCGGCCCAGTAGCCGCGTGCCGATCGCATGAACTGCGCCCGTGTTCACGAGTCCCGCCGCGACGATGTAAAGCACACCGACTGTCGCGAGACCCGGGTTCGCGAGCCCCAGCAGCGCGTCGGCCGGAGACAGCACGCCCAAGAGCATCAACGCCGTCAGCGCGCCGACGAGAACGATGTCAGGAGAGATGCGTGTGCCGATCAGCACGCCGAGCGTGCATACGACTACGGTGAGCGTGATCCAGGCATCCACTCCCATACGAATCTCGCCGTGATACGCCGCGGCTTTAGCTCACGCGCTTCGTGACTTCGATCAGGTGGTAGCCAAACTGCGTTTTCACGGGTCCCTGAACTTCACCGACGGCCGCGTTGAACACGACTTTATCGAATTCCGGGACCATGACGCCGGGGCTGAACTCGCCGAGATCGCCGCCGCGGTGGCCCGAGGGACACGTCGAATGCTTCCTTGCGAGAGCAGCGAAATCGGCGCCGCCTTCGATCGCTTTCTTGAGGTCTTCGCACGCCTGCGAAGTGGCGACGAGAATATGGCGGGCAGTTGCTTTGGGCACGACTATTTCCTCCAAACGCGCGAGGCGACCTCAGTCCGAATAGCATAGTGCCTATGCCGCGGAACCCGGAGGACCGCGGTCACAGACTGCTCCTACCGAACCGATGCCGCTCCCGCAAAGGCAGGCGCGCCATCCGTGGCGCGAGGCGCTAAAGCGCTAGTAGCGGGGGCCGCGCGACGGACGCTGCTCGCGAGGCTTCGCCTGATTGACTTTGATGTTCCGGCCGTTGAGCGGAGTCCCATTCAGCGCCTTGATGGCCGCTTCCGCGGCGGCGCTGTCCGACATCTCGACGAAACCGAAGCCTTTCGACTGTCCGGTGCCGCGGTCGATGATGAGATTTACCGACGACACCTCGCCGAACTCTCCGAACGCGGAGCGCAATTCGTCCTCGGTGACGCTGTAGGCCAGATTTCCAACATAAATATTCATACGTGTGCTCGTTCAAAAAAGTGGATTGATCGAGATGACCCGACGAGCAACGCAATCCACACGTTGCTCACGGGTGTCTGCCCGCACGGGCAAATCCTTTAAGGGTATCGCTTCGTTTTGTTCCGCACGTTGCTCTGGCCGTCGCCGGGCCCCGTTCTGTGTCGGGCTCTATTTTTGTCGCCCCGCCGTCGGATTCGGCGTGCGCCAGGCTGTGCTCCGCTACGGTCTCCTCCGCCCTCATGTCGCGCGTGCGGCGCGCGGTGATCGGTCTCGAATCCCGGTACGACGACCTGATCGAGCTTCCGTCGGAGCAGCGCCTCGACGCTTCTCAGCAATATTAGTTCATCTGCGCACACGAGCGAAATAGCCGTGCCTTCCCGGCCTGCCCGGCCCGTCCGGCCGATGCGGTGCACATAGTCTTGCGGCACCTCCGGCAGCTCGAAGTTGACGACATGCGGCAGCTGGTCGATGTCCAGGCCCCGCGCGGCCAGGTCCGTCGCAACGAGCACGCGCACGGCGCCGCGCTTGAAGTCCGCGAGCGCTTTGGTCCGAGCTCCTTGGCTCTTGTTGCCGTGGATGGCAGCCGTATTCAGGCCGTCTGCTTCGAGCTGGGCGGCGAGCCGGTTTGCGCCGTGCTTGGTGCGCGTGAATACGAGCACCTGGCGCCAGCTTCCGGAGACGATGAGATGGGCAAGCAGAGCCCTCTTGCGCGACCGGTCCACGGGGTAAACCTGCTGCTCGATGCCGTCCGCCGCCTCTTGCTTCGGTGCGACAATGACCTCTGCGGGGTCCGTCAACAAGCTGTTGGCGAGCTGCTTGATTTCGGGCGGAAACGTTGCCGAGAACAGGAGACTCTGCTTCGCGCGCGGCAACGTTTTGAGCACGCGTCTGATGTCGTGAATGAAACCCATGTCGAGCATGCGATCGGCTTCGTCGAGCACGAGCACTTCGACATGAGACAGGTCGATCGTGCGTTGCGTGAGATGATCGAGGAGTCGTCCCGGCGTCGCAACGACGATATCGACGCCGCCGCGCAACACATCGATTTGCGGACGAATGCTGACGCCGCCGAAGACGGCCGTGGAGCGGAGCTTCCCGTACTTGCCGTATTCGGCCACGCTGCGCTGGACTTGGGAGGCGAGCTCGCGCGTCGGCGCGAGAATCAGGCAGCGAACGACTCGCCGGCCGCCCCGCTCTCCCGCGAGCGCCAGACGATGCAGGATCGGCAGCGCGAACCCCGCGGTCTTGCCGGTTCCTGTTTGGGCGCGCGCCAACAGGTCGCGGCCTTGGAGAATCAGCGGGATAGAACCGGATTGTACAGGTGTGGGGTGCGAGTAGCCCTGTTCCGTAATCGCACGCAACAACCCGGCCGACAGGCCGAGATCTGAGAATGACATGATGTGAGAAGCGCTCCTTGGCGGCCTCTACGGCTCGATGGCCGTGTTCGGTCCAGGCACAAACCTGTCAAAAACTGTATCGAGGCTAGCCTAGGAGGGTTACCGCGAGAGCCGGAATGCAGACCGATGTGCATTCGAGGTGCGCGCACGGTAGCAGATGCGCCGTAGAAAGCAAGTCCCTAGGATGCCGGATCAACGATTGAGCTTGCTCTGCCAGTACTTGGTTCCCGAGATATCGAGCTGCAGCATGAGGCCGGCTTCCGTGAGCTGGTAGACGGCGACGCCGTTGATGAACGTGGTGCCGGCATTGGCCCCCAGCGAGCCCGCGACGGCGTTCGCCGAGGCGCCGGCTTCCCACCCTTCATTGACGAAGGTCTCGAAGGATGCGCTGTCCTCGAACAGGAACACGAGCTCAAAGAGCTGACCTCCGGCGCCGAAGTTGAGCCCGCCGGTCCCCATGCGCATGTATGTACGTGCACCCGTCGCCTTGTTGACGGCCACGCCCTGACCGCCGCCGCCCGTGAGGCCCAGCGAGACTTTGATGACGTCGAAGGTGGCATAGCCGTAGGCGCTGTCGTAAAGGCGTTTTGCCTGGTCGCTTTCCTCGAACAAGCGCGCAAGCGCCGCTTTCTCGTCGGCATCGACTTGCGCGCGCTGCTCTTCCTTGCTCTCGAAAATGCCGGCCGAGGCGCTTGACGCGAGCAAAAGGTTGAGCGCGAGCAACGGCAGGACGATCAAATTGCGTCGCTTGAGCATGAGGCGGTTCTCCGTTCCGTGTGACGTCAAGAATAGAGTGCGGAGCGCGCGCTCAACGTGAAGGGCATCACAGTTGAACGAGGTCTTATGTCAATCGATGACGTTGCCCGTGCCGATGAGCTGCTGGAACGAAGTCTCTTCGGCGGGAATGCAATAGATTTGCTCGTCCCAGGCGCGAGCCTTGGCGCGGTTCAATTGAAAGCGCTTCGCGTCGCTCTGCCACGGCTCGCTGTAGATCTCGGGATCCGTGATCGTCACCGTGAGCTCCAATCTGTCGGGGCCGACGCGCCGGTAGCGCTCCTCGATGTGCATTTGCTCGGAGTGCGGATAGCCGAGCTTGTCGAGCCAACTCCGGTCGTCGAAGCCGACGGACTCGACGATGAGCGTGTCGCCGTCGATGCGACCGATCGAGTAGCCGTTCCACTTCGGGTAGATGTCTTCGGATGCCGGGAACGATCGGCCGTCCATCCAGATTTCGCGCCAATCGTGGCGGTACTCGAAGAACTGGAAGATTCGGCCCGGTGTCGGCACGATCTCGAACGTCGAATGCGGCGCCACGATCTCGACGTTCAAGTTGCGGACGAGGCCCATCGGCTCACAACGCCCCAACGGGTCGTTGCGCTCCATCTGCCGGCGCGGACCATAACCCGGCTCGTTGGCGTCGAATCGCGCGCGGCCCTCCGCCGTGAACGGTGCCTCCGTGCTCTGCGCAAGCTCGACGCCGCGAGTGCCGCCCGGCGTATTGCCGAACGATTCGAGAGGCGAGATGCGGTCCCAGTGCCCCGCAAAGTCGGCGGCATCGATTTCCTCTTGCCCCCAGAGCGCCGTCGTCGCGGTCGAAGCCGCGACGGCAGTTGCCAGAAACGCCGCTATGCGCATGAATGACCCCAAGCCCTCACCCCGAGAAGTCGACTTCGAGCGGCTCGCCGTTCACCTCGATGCTCACGATCGAGCCTACCGTCGGCGAGCTGACGTGCGGCAGATAGGTGGCGGTAACGGTGTCGCCGGGCGTGATCGAATCTCGGTTCCAACCGTGACTGCGCAAGATCGTCGGCGTCCAACGCGTCACCAGCGTCCATTGCGCCATCGTGCCGTTTGCGTCCACGACATCCATGAGGACCTGGACGTGCGGAAAGCGAAACGCGAACTCCGTGGCGATGCCCGTAATCGGGCCCCGTGCTTCTTCACCCCATTCGATGGCGCCGCCGTGGTGACTCCACGCCGTCGTTGCGAACGTCATGACGCTCGCCAAAGCCGCGAGCATGCTCGCCTTCCTGCCGACTCTCATCGCAGGCCCTCCGTGGGGAAGAGTAACGGCGCGACCTCATACAAGTAGCGCTGCCAGACCGGGAAGGTATGCGCGCCCTGCGTGACGCGAAACACGTGCTCGATGCCGAGCTCGGTCAGTTGCTCCGAGAAGGCTCTGTTGGAGTCGAAGAGCGTGTCCTCGATGCCGCAGCCGATCCACAGGAGCGCGAGCCGGCGGTTGATCTCCCCGCTGTCGGCGAGCACGGCGGCGAAATCGACGCCGCCGAAGTCGGGGTTCGTCGCCGCACCCATGGCCGAGCTGAACGCTGCGATGCGGCTGAACAAATCCGTGTGACTCAAGCCGAGCGCGAGCGCCTGAGCGCCGCCCAACGAGAGACCGGCGATCGCCCGATGCTCGCGGTCGGCGTGCACGCGATGGGTCGCCTCGACGAGCGGGATCACGTCCTCGAGGAAATCGCGCGCGAATCCATCACGTTGACGCTTGTTCTCTGCGGCGTCGCCGCGCGGGGCGCCGGGCTCGCGCGGCGACGCAAAGCCGAAAGGCATGACGACGACGAGCGGCTCGAGCTTGCCGTCGGCGATCAAGTTGTCGAGGATCACGTGCGCCATGCCGCGCTCGGTCCACGTGCGCTCGTCGCCTCCCGCGCCGTGCAGCAGATACAAGACCGGATAGCGCGCTGCCGAGCTCCCGTAACCGGGAGGCGTATAGACGACGATGCGCCGCTCCGTGCCGAGCGCCCGGGATGTGTAGGTACGCTCGTCGAGCGTGCCGTGCGGCACGTCGCGGATCTCGAGATACGCGGGCTCGTCCGTTTCCTGCGCAGGTGAATCGTTGTCGACTGGCGCGAGCGCGGGAATCGAAAGCAGGCACGCAACGAGCGTTCGAGTGCGCATGATGACTCCCCCTCTTGCGCCGATTATAGTCAGTTTACCGAACGGCCTGGCACGGTAGCCGCGCGGGGCGCACAATCGGCTTGGACTTGGGAGCAGGGGGGAGCCATGAGACTCGGGACGTCTACGTTCTTGGCAATCGGATTGGGCATCCTTTACGTTGCTGCGCCGGCCCGGGCGCATCATTCGTTCGCGGCACAATACGACAGCACGAAAACCGTGACGCTGACCGGCAAAGTCACGAAGGTCGAATGGATGAATCCGCACATCTACTTTTACATCGACGTAACCGATGAAGAAACGGGCGAGGTCACGCCGTGGGCGCTCGAGATGGGCGGGCCGAACGCGCTGATTCGGCTCGGCTGGACCCGCGACTCGATGAAAACCGACGACGTCGTGACCGTCGAAGGGACGCTGGCCCGGGACGGCGGCAATCTCGCCAACGCCCGATCGGTCGTGCTGACAGCCACAGGACGCAAGTTGTTCGCGGGCTCGAGCGAGCAATGATGACTTCCTGTAGGAGCGAGCTTTGCTCGCGATCTTCGCGTCGGACGGGTGGGAGCGAGCTCCGCTCGCGATCTTCGCTTTCGATGAGCGCTCGATTGGCCGCAAGGGACCGGTACGCAGCCGTCGCGTTGATTCTATCCCTCGCCGTGCTTGCACCCGCGCACGCGCAGTGGTGGGAGAATGTGCCGCCCGCGGATATTCCGCGCACCGCGGACGGCGCTCCGGACCTGTCCGCGCCCGCGCCGCGACTGCCCGACGGCCGTCCGGATTTGTCGGGGATCTGGGAGCCCGAGCGCAACAAGTATTTGCGCAACATCGCGGCCGATTTGGATCCTGACGACGTTCCGTTCCAGCCGTGGGCGAAAGCGCTCGCCGAGGAGCGCGCGGACGGATCGCACTCGCGCGAGGATCCGGACGCGAATTGCCTGCCGCAAGGCGTGCCTCGCATCGGCGCCGCGCCGGCGCCATGGAAAATCGTCCAGACACCCGAGCTCATCGTCATCGTCCACGAGGCGTTCAATTTGTGGCGGCAGATCTTTCTCGATGGCCGGCGGCTCGCGGCGAACGTCAATCCTACGTGGTTGG
>Ga0209108_10002588_pt1 | contig 10327 bp, 6 predicted proteins | sample Rifsed10ft1_FD_184003 | JGI IMG/M metagenome (GOLD analysis project Ga0209108, IMG submission 184003) | Soil microbial communities from Rifle, Colorado, USA - sediment 10ft 1 (version 2) | ecosystem: Environmental > Terrestrial > Deep subsurface > Rock core/Sediment | place: Rifle, Colorado...
CGGACACGTCGATCACGGCAAGTCGACGCTCGTCGAAGCCCTGACCGGCACCCATCCCGACCGCCTGCGCGAAGAGCGCGAGCGGGAGATGACGATCGACCTCGGTTTCGCCTGGATGACGCTCGACGACGGCACCGAGATCGGGATCGTCGACGTGCCCGGGCATCGCGATTTCATCGACAACATGCTGGCCGGCGCCGGCGGCTTCCAGGCGGCGATTCTGGTGGTCGCCGTCGACGAGGGGGTTATGCCGCAGACCCGCGAGCACCTGGCCATCCTCGAGTTGCTCCAGGTTCCGCGCCTGGTCGTGGCGATGACCAAGAGCGACGCGCTGCAAGACGACGAGTGGGGCCTGTTGGTCGAAGACGACGTTCGCCGCTTGCTGGCGCCCACGCGTTTCCCGGATGCCCCCGTGCTGCGCGTGTCGGCCCGGACCGGCGAGGGGCTGGCGGCCTTGCGTCAGGCGCTGGCCTCCCAACTGGAGCAACTGCCCGGCCCTCGCGACCTGGGGCGGCCGCGCCTGCCGGTCGATCGGGCCTTTGTCATGAGCGGCTTTGGGACGGTTGTGACCGGGACGCTGCTGGATGGGGGCCTGATGGTGGGCGACGAGATCGTGGTGCAGCCGGGAGACACCCACGGCCGCATTCGCGGTCTGCAGACTCATCGGCGGGCCGTCGAGCGCGCCGCGCCGGGCAGCCGGGTGGCGGCCAATATCGCCGGGATCGATGCCAACCAGGTGGGGCGGGGGCAGGTCCTGTCTTTCCCCGGCGGCTATCGGGCGACGCGAAGAATCGACGCGTACCTCGGCCTCCTGCCCGACGCGCCCGTTCCCGTGCGCCACGGTCAATCATTGAAGGTCTACCTGGGCACGGCCGACGTCGTGGCCAAGGTCCGGCTGCTGGACCGCGACGAAATCCCGCCGGGGGAGTCGGGCTGGGCGCAATTGGTCCTGGACCGGGGCGTGATCGCCGCCGAACAGGATCGGTTCATCCTGCGCCGCCCGGCTCCGCCGGCGACTCTCGGTGGAGGGCAGGTGGTGGTGGCGATGGCCGAGCGCGCCCATCGACGCCGCGATGCGCGGGTGCTGACCGCGCTCGAGCAGCTGCGAGGCGGCGGGCCGGCCGATCGCCTGTTGGTCGGACTGGCCGAGGCCGGGCCTGTCCGGCTCGACGAGATCGGGGAGGCCGCCGGACTGACATCGGCGGAGATCGCCGCCGCCTTGGCCGAGCTCGCCTCGGACGGTCGCGTGGTCAGGATTTCAGAGGGCGGCGACGCGAAGGGGGAGCCGAGCTATGCGGCGGCGGACTGGTGGAGCCGGGTCGGCAGGCGGGCAGCGACGCTGCTCGACACCTATCATCGAGAGCATCCGCTGCGGGCGGGGATTCCGCGCGAGGAATTTCGCAGTCGCCTCGACATCCTGGCGCGTCCGTTCGAGACTCTCCTCACCGGACTCGCGCACGAGGGCCTGCTGACGCTGGTGGGCTCACGTGTGGCGCGGGCCGACTTCCAACCCAGGCTGAGCGATGACGATGCAGTCCGAGTGGCCGAACTTCGGGCACAGTTTCAGGCGTCGCCGGCGACGCCGCCGTCGGTCCGGGACTGCCACGAAGCCGTCGGCGACGAACTATGGACTTTGCTGACGGCGCGAGCTGAGTTCGTCGAGGTCTCGCCGGAGGTCGTCTTCGATGCCGACACCTACCGGAAGTTCGTTAGCGAGATCACGCAGGCGCTCGGCCGAGGCGGATCGATCACGGTGGCCGAGGTGCGGGACCGATTCCACACGAGTCGCAAGTACGCGCTGGCGCTCTTGGAGCACCTGGACGTAACCGGCGTGACCGTGCGAATCGGCGACGAGCGGCGCCTGAAGGCGGCCCCGCCTCAGAACCCTGGCTCATCCTCCGGGTAGACCCAGCGGCCGGCCACCATCGTGGCGAGGGGTTGGATCGAGGCGAGTTCGGTCGGCGGCAGCCGATAAGGGTCGTCCTCGAGGACGATCAAGTCTGCATAAGAACCCGGTTGCAGTCGTCCAAGACGACCGGCCATGCCCGCCACCTCCGCCGGTCCCTCGGTGAAACCCAGCAGCGCAGCCTCCAGCGATATCCGCTCCTGCGGGACCCAGCCTTGCGGGCCGGGTGAGCCGTCGGCGCGGCGGCGGGTGACGGCGGCGTGCAGGCCGAGGAACGGATTGGGCGACTCCACCGGCGCGTCGGACCCGAAGGCCGCCAGCGCGCCGCGCTCGACTTGCGACCGCCAGGCGTACGCGGTACGGCGCCGGTCTCCCCAGTAACGGTCCGCCATCGGCATGTCGGACGTGGCGTGGATCGGCTGCATCGAGACCACCAGGCCGAGCTCGGCCGGACGGGCCAGGTCGTCCGGGTGGAGGAGCTGCAGGTGCTCGATGCGATGACGCAGGTGTGGAAGCGCGTGCTCACGCTCGAACCGGCGCAGGGCCGCCAGGCCCTCGATGACGTCGTGGTTGGCCCGATCGCCGATGGCGTGGATCGCCAGCGGTAGACCGCTGCCGGCAGCGCGGATGCCGGCCTCGAGGATTCCCTCGCGATCGATCAGGCTGATCCCGGTGTTCCCGGGCTCGCCGTCATACGGCTGGAGCATGGCGGCGGTCCGGGGGCCGAGCGCGCCGTCGGCGAAGATCTTGACGTGGCCAAGGCGGAGCCAGTCATCGCCGAAGCCGGATTGAAGCCCAAGGGCAACCGCCTGGTCCAGGAACTCGATCGGGATGCTCTTGAGAACATGCAGACGCAGCGAACCCTGCGCGTGCAGGATCTGGAGCGCGCGAAAACAACTCGGTCCGTCGAAATCGTGCACGGCGGTGATCCCGAACCGCCACAGGGCGACCTGGGCGGCGGCGATCTGCCCGGCGATCGCCTCGGTGGAGGCGACGGGGATCCGGTCGGCGACGAGCGACATCGCAAATTCCAGGAGGATTCCGGTCGGCGCGCCCCGACCGTCGCGCACGATCGCGCCGCCAACCGGATCCGGGGTTGCCGGGTCGATCCGCGCCGACTGCAGAGCCCGGCTGTTGACCCACGCCGCATGTAGGGACTTGGCGGTCAGGTAGACGGGATTCTCCGGCGCGACGTGGTCGAGTTCGGCCGCCGTGCCGTGTCCTCCCCAATCGTTCTGGTTCCAGCCGTGGCCGAGGACCCACTCGCCCCGACGGGCGCCCTGCGCCCGCACCGCCACGCGCCGAAGGCACTCGTCGCGCGTGGTCGTTGCGCAGTCGAGCTGCGTCACGGCGCGCGCATACTTCTCGAGATGGAGATGAGCGTCGCACAGACCGGGCAGGACGGTCCGACCCTGTAGATCGATCGATTGGAGCTTGCCGGTCCAGGCCGCCGCCAGATCGTCCGCCGAGCCGGACTCCAGGACGCGTTCGCCGAGAAGGAGGAGGGCGCCCGTCGTCTCCGCGGAGCCGGCGCGCGGATGGATCGCCCCGTTGTGCAGGAGGGTGGCCTTCACCCTGAGAGGTGTCACGGCCGGCTCATGCCGTATCGGCGAAGGTCGGGCAGACCGAGGGCTGCCGCCAGGAGCTCCACCGGATGAATGCTCGGAATGCCGCTGTGACCTTCGATCCACCATCGGCACGTTTCCGAATCCGTGACGACCCGATCCACGCCTGCCGTGCGGGCCTGGACGAACAACTCTCTTCCGACCTCGACGGCGACCTGATAGCGCTCGGATTTGAGCCCGTAGGTGCCGGCCACGCCGCAGCACTCCGTCTGTGAGACTTCCAGTCGCAGGTCGGGGATAGCCCTCAGAATCTGCAAGGCCGGCGAGCCGATGCGATGGGAGCGCAGCTGACAGGGCGCGTGATACAGGACGTGGAGCGGGACGGCTTGCAGGCGGAGATCGGGGAGCCCGGGCAGGAGGACGTGTACCAGATACTCGAAAAGATCGTAGGTTCCTTCGCTGACCGAGTCGACCTCTGCGCCGGCGAGGCCCAGGACGGCGCGGTAGTCGTGCTTGAGAGCGAGGGTGCAAGAGGTGGACGTCCCGACGATGGGGATGCCGCGTTCCACCCAGGGGAGCAGCCCTGCCAGGTTTCGGCGAGCACGCTGCCGGGCGGCGTCGAAGGCGTGGTTGGACTGCAAGGGCAGCCCGCAGCAGACCTGGGGCGGGATTTCGACCTCGACGCCGAGATTCTCAAGCACCTGGACGGTCATCTGGCCAAGCCAGGGTTCATAGTCCTCGGTGCTGCATCCATGAAAGAACGCTACCCGCGGCCGCGGGTCCGCGGCGCGTGGCGCCGGTTCGCGGCGCACAAGATCGGCGCGGGTACGGCTCAAAGGGCGCTCGGCGACGTCCGGCAGAGGGGCCCGCGCGGCGAGACCGAAGAGGCCGTCCGCCAGGCGGCGCAGCACCGCCGAACGAAGCGCAATTCGCGCCAGCGGCAGGATCGGCCGCATCCAGCGGGCGACCTCGGCAGGGCGGGAGAGACCCCAATCACGCAAGCTCAGCCGCGGACCGGGGCGGAGCTCCGCTTTGGAGACGATGTTCATCTCGGCCACCGGAACGCCGTGGGGACAGACCCGGCTGCAGACTCCGCAGCCCGAACACCACGTGGTGGCCGGGTCGACGGCGGGATGGGCAGGCTGCCAATAGCGTCCCATCTGAGGTCCGACGGCTTTGGGGCCGGGGAAAAGGGCCGTCACACCGGACACCGGGCAGGCGGCTGTGCAGATGTTGCACTTGACGCACAGATCACTGTCGTAGAACGGCAGGGAGGCGGCGGCCTTCGGGGTCGTCTGAGACGGGAGGATCATGACAGGGCCGCTTCCACGGCCGCGAACGCCGAGGCCAGGTCGATTCCCTGGCGTGAACCCTCGAAGGTGCGGTCGGAGCCGGCCACCAAGCCCCCGGCGGCGAAGAGGTTTTCGAAAAAAGGTCGCCCACGTCGATCGCACGGACGGAAGCGAGCGTCCACACGCAGCCCAAGGCGGGCGAAGGGTTGTTCCTGATAGAGGGTCGGCGCCGCCCAATCCTCCCGATCCTCGGAAGTCTCGATCGGAAGGCCGAACACCGCTTCCTGGACTTCGCCGTTGGCGAAGCTCAGCCAGCCACCGTGCAGCGCGCCTCCGGTTGCCAGAAGGACGGCGTGAGCGCGATAGCCTCGCGGGCCGCCGGCGGTCGCGCCGACGGCGCCGGAGACCCGCTTCCCAGCGCTTCGTCCATCGACTTCGCCCCGCACCGACGGACCCTCGATCAGATCGACACCGGCCTCGACCGCCAGCCGGCGCAGGGCGCGTTCGATCCTCAGTCCGGGAACCGAGGGAGGCAGCGTCGGAATCTCGAACGGCGCGACTCCCAGGTCCTGCTCGAGCGAGGCGAAGGCTTCCAGCGCGCGGTCGCGCCCAAGCACGGCCGGGAGGCCCAGGCGGCGGACGCCTCGCAACTTCGGCTTCCAGGCGCTGACGACCTGTGCGCGGTAGTCGGGGTCGTCGAAAAGGTCAGCGATTTCCTGCGGGTACAGGTCGCGCGGCGAGCGGGGCTGCGGCAGCTCCAGCTCGACGATCCCGCGCACGTCGACGCCTTGGGAGCGAAGCCCGGCGGCCACCAGCTCGGCCGAGAAATCGCGCAACGCCGGGAGGTTGCCGATGGAGATCGGCTCCGGATCATCGAGGGTACCGGAGGCCAGGCTCACCGGTGCGCCGGAGGTGATGTGCGTCGCGCCGAGCGCCGTCGGCAATCGCCACACGCGGTCGAGGCTGCCGGCAAAGGGCAGGCGCGCCTCGTGCATGATCTCGAGGAAGGCGGCAAAGGCCGACTCGAGCGCCGGCCAACCGGCCAGGCGCAGCGGATGAGAACGATCCAGCCGGGCCAGGGAGAAACGCAATTCCCCGTCGCGCCAGAGGTCGATGCAGCCGTGCGACAGGGCCAGACCGCCTCGACCTTCCGCGATCAGGCGGACGGAGGCGCCGCGCCGGGCCGCCAGGACGGAGGCGAACAAGCCGGCCAGGCCGGCGCCAATGACGAGCAGCGACTTGCTCATCCGTCATCCGCCGTGGCGGAGGCTGCGCCGAGCAACTCGACCTGGACGCGCCGCAACATCTCGGCCTGGCGCAACCCGCGGCCCCATGCCAGGGGTCGCAGGCCGCGCCAGCGCTCCTGCGCGAAGGCCGCCAGGCCGCCGTCCGCCGGTGGGTCGGACAGGAGGCGCGCGGCCACGGCCGCCGCCCGGTAGGCGCAGAAGGCGCCCTGGCACGGGCCCATACCGAGCCGCAGGTCGCGCCGGAGGTCGTCCAGGTCGGCCGATCCACTTTGGCGCAAGGCGTCCTCGATGTCCGGCCGCGAAACGAGTTCGCACTCGCAGACGATGCTGGAGTCGACGGGGGACGCCGAGCGGAGGCGGATTGGCCTTGAATCGAGCGCGTAGTGGCGGGACTCTGCGGCAGGCAGCGGAGTGGATGCCGTCCGACACGGCTGCTTCACCCGCGAGAGCGCGGCGACGTGATCGACGACGTCTTCGGCCATCTTGCGATAGGTCGTCAGCTTCCCGCCGATAATGCTCACCAGCCCCGGAACTCCGTCGGTGCTTGCATGATCGACGAGGACATGGGCCCGAGGCAGCGTGCGGGTCGCGCCTCGATCCCCTCCGGGATGCCCCTCCGGGGTGCCAAGACGCGAAGAAGCGCGATCCCCTCCGGGATGCGAAGCGCGATCCGCCGCGGGGCGGTAGAGCGCTCGAATCCCCGCCCACGCACGCAAGGCCCGATGCCTTCGCAGCGTCGGGATCAGGACCTGGCCTTCGCTGAGAAGCAGGTCGATTTCCCAGGCTTCCATCGCCAGGTCGGTGGGGGAGCGCACGGGGACGTCGGTCGTGCCGAGGATGCATACCGTCCCGACCGGCACGATGATGTCGCCGTCGTGCGGAGGCTTGCATCGGTTGAGGACGGTGTGTGTCAGGCGGGAGGCCATCGCCACCATCGTCCCCTTACCGAGGGCCAGGGGTAGGCGCACGCCGGCCATCGCGGCGACGGCGCCGGCGAACGGACCGGCGGCGTTCACGACGTATTGGGCCTCCAGCTGAAAGGCCGACTCATCGCCATGCGAGACGATGCGCGCCAGCAGACCGCCTCCGTGCGGCACCAAGCCGGAGACCCGGTGCCGGAGCAGGACGGTCCCCCCGGCTTGAGTCACTCCGCGGGCGAGGGCATGCAGCAGGTCGAAAGAATCGAGGGCGGCGTCCTGCACCTCGAAGACGCGCGTCAGGCGCGGGGTCAGCAGCGGCTCGCGTTGGAGCGCCGTTGCGGGGCCGATCTCATCGACGGGGAGCTCGAGCCGGCCACAGGCAACCAACCACTCGTCGGCGTACTCCGGCGAGTCGGCCTGGGTGCTGACGAAGAAGCCCCCGGTGGGTTCGATGGCGTGGGGGATCAGACGTCGCAGCAGGGCGTTCTCGCGGCGGCAGTCCGCTGCTGAGGCCGGGTCGCTCAGGACGTAGCGCCCTCCGCTGTGGAGCAGCCCGTGGTAGCGGCCGGATGTCCCCTGGCCCAGATCGCCCTGTTCGACGAGCGTGACGGACAACCCTCGCAGGCAGGCGTCCCAGGCGACGCCGAGACCGGTGGCGCCGCCGCCGATGACGAGGAGCTGAGTGGAACGGGTAGTCACCGGGCAGTGGCCAGTGGCCGGTGGCCGGGGGTCAGCGGGTGGCGGTCAGGTGCGCACTCGACAAGCGGCCATTCATAGTCAACGAGATACTTTCTTCTGGCTACTGTCCTCGGAGCACGGACCACTAGGTTCTCGGCGGCTGCGTTGGCCGGTCGGCTTGCCGCACGCGCTCCAGGTCGCGGATGAACTCGAGCGTCGTCGACGACATCTCGTAGCCGAGGGCGGTGAAGAAGGCGTTGGCTTCCGTCCGGATTACGTCGGTATGGAGCAGCAGGCGCGCTCGCCCGGACTCGAGGGCCCACGTCTCGGCGGCGGCGATCAGGTGTCGGCCGACGCCCTTGCGCCGATAGGCTCGGGCGACCACGATGGTCACCACCTCGGCCGTATCCTCGGCCGTCAAATCGCGCGAGACGCGCAGGTGGGCGAATCCCGCCAGGTGCTCGCCGTCTAGGCCGATCAGCAGCCGATCTTCCTTGGGCAGGCTGGCCAGTCGATTGCGCAGATCCTCCAGCTCGAGGCGCACGCCGTCTTCGAGCAGCATCGCGTGGAGCATGATCAGGTGCGGTTCGGGGGGATGCCGGGTTCGGACGATTTGCAAGTTCACGTTGCCCTCACGCGGCGGCAACGGGCGCCGCCCAACCGCGCGCCCGCGCCACTGCTTCTTTCCATCGAGCGTAGCGTTCGTCGCGTTCGGAGATGCTCATGGCCGGGACGAACTCCCGCTGCACCGTCCAGACCTGCCGCAGGTCGTCCAGCGAGCCCCAAACGCCGGCGGCCAGGCCGGCGAGCATCGCCGCGCCCAATGCCGTCGTCTCCTGCTGGACGGGCCGCTGCACAACGGTCCCCAGGAGATCCGCCTGGAGTTGGAGCAGCAGGTCGTTGGCGGCGGCGCCGCCGTCGGCGCGCAAGGCCTGCAAGTCGAGGCCGGCGTCGAGGCGCATCGCCTCCAGGACGTCCCTCGTCTGGAAGGCAATCGCCTCCAGAGTGGCACGCGCCAGATGCGCCCGCGTCGTGCCGCGCGTGAGACCGATGATCGTCCCCCGCGCGTACGGATCCCAGTAGGGGGCCCCCAATCCCACCAGGGCCGGCACAAAGGTGACGCCGTCGGCGTCCGGGACCGTGCCGGCCAGGGCCTCGATCTCGCCCGACGCCCGCAGGATGCCGAGTCCGTCGCGCAACCACTGCACCGCCGCGCCGGCGATGAAGACACTCCCCTCCAGCGCGAACGTCGTCGAGGACGGGGCCTGCAGGCGCCAGGCGGCCGTTGTCAGCAGCCCGCTGCGAGACAGGATCCGCTGCTCGCCGGTGTTGAGCAGCAGGAAGCAGCCGGTGCCATACGTGTTCTTGGCCATCCCGGGGTCAAAGCACGATTGCCCGAAGAGCGCCGCCTGCTGGTCGCCGGCGATCCCGGCCAGCGGAATCGAATCCCCGAAGATCTCAGGCAGGGTGCGGCCAAGGATTCCACTGGAAGGCGCCACGCGTGGGAGCAGCCCGGCCGGAATGCGCAGCTGTTCGAGCAGGAAGGGATCCCAGGCCTGCTCGGCCAGATTGAAGAGCATCGTGCGCGAGGCGTTGGAGACATCGGTGGCATGTACGGTTCCACCGGTGAGGCGCCACAGCAGGTAGGTATCCACGGTGCCGAAGGCGAGCTGCCCACGTTCGGCGAGCCGTCGGGCGCCTTCGACGTTGTCGAGCAGCCAGGCCAACTTGGTGCCGGAAAAGTAGGCGTCGACGACCAGGCCGGTGCGGGCCTGAATCGACTCGGCCAGTCCGGCTGCCTTGAGCGCCTCGCACATCGGCGCCGTGCGGCGGCACTGCCAAACGATGGCGTTGTGCAGCGGCCGCCCGGTGGCGCGGTCCCACAGGACCGTCGTCTCGCGCTGATTGGTGATCCCGACGGCAGCGACATCCCGGGCATGGACTCCCGCGCCGGCCAGCGCCTGACGCGCCGTGGCGATCTGGCTGGACCAGATCGCCTCCGGATCGTGCTCGACCCAGCCGGGCCGCGGGTAGATCTGGGGGAACTCCTGCTGGGCGCTGGCGAGGGCCTGCCCGCTCTCGTCGAAGACGATGCTGCGAGAGGAGGTCGTGCCCTGATCGAGTGCGAGGACGTACCCCGCCATCGGGTCTCCGCGCGATCAGCGACTGCGCAGGTAGACGCGGTCGAAGAACAGCGCCGCCAGGCCGCCGCCGAGCAGCGGTCCGATGAAGTAGACGTACAGGTCGGTGAAATCGCCCATCGCCAGCGCCGGGCCGAAGCTGCGCGCCGGATTCATGGAGCCGCCCGTCAGGGGACCGCCCATCAGAATGTCCATTGCGAGGACCAGGCCGATGGCCAGCGCCGCGCCGTTGCCGTTGCGGCCGGCCACGGCCGAGCCGAAGACGGCCGTGACCAGAAAGAAGGTCAGGACGGCCTCGATCCCGATCGCCTGAACGATCGATACCGAAGACGCCGGCAGCGTCATCCCGAGGTTGCCCTGAGGTCCGATCAGAAACAGGAGGAGGTAGCCGGCCAGCGCCGCGCCGAGCAATTGAGCCGCCCAATAGCGCAGCGCCCGCAACCAGGGGAACCGTCCGGTGAGGGCCAGGCCGAAAGTGACGGCCGGGTTGACGTGGGCGCCGGAGATCGCGCCCCACGCGTAAATGATGACGACAAGAGCCAGGCCGTGCGCCAGAGCGACGCCCACCAGCCCGCCGC
>Ga0209108_10002589_pt1 | contig 10326 bp, 8 predicted proteins | sample Rifsed10ft1_FD_184003 | JGI IMG/M metagenome (GOLD analysis project Ga0209108, IMG submission 184003) | Soil microbial communities from Rifle, Colorado, USA - sediment 10ft 1 (version 2) | ecosystem: Environmental > Terrestrial > Deep subsurface > Rock core/Sediment | place: Rifle, Colorado...
GGTTTCAAGGGTCCACGTGGCATGAAGGGCAGGGCGGGATAATCTTCGTGACCGCCTGCGAGTGCAGCTTGCCCGACCAGCCGGGGATGACAACCGAGTACCCGCCCGCATCTCCACCCGCAGCGAGCACGAGGATGTCCTCTGGATCGATGACTGCGCTGTAGCTCAGCGATGGTCCCGTCGCCTCGGTGGGGTCGAGGCGACCTGCACGCACCAATTCCTCCTTCGACCGGACCGCATGCGCCTGAAGCCACAACCGAATCTCTTTCTTGGCCCATCCCCGGTCGGTGAGGTATCGCCGGTGCTGTCCCCCGACAATGACCACGAACTGCTGTCCGGAGAGGCTCAGTCGCCCTCCCGCCACCATGACGTCCGCGATGGTGGATAGGATCGCCTCGGGATCTGAGGCGGTCTGGTTCGCGACCTGGTGGGGCGACTCACCCGCGAAGAGGGTGACGGCGCTCTCCTCCGATGGGACGCCGCGCTCGGCGTGGAGCGGCGGCCAGGGGCTGCGGGTCTCATCCTCGGCGATGCAATAGGTGAACTTGCCCGGGTGCCCGAAGCAGCTCCGGTCCAGGACGCCCGGGATGGCCCCACAGACGTTTCGGAGCAGCAGGCGCAAGGCCCGACCGATGGTCGCATTGGCGCGCCAGCCCGGGCCGAACAGGTTCTCGCCCGCATTCAGGCCGATCTGCGAGGCAAGGGGGCCGTTCAGGATGATCAGGATGCCCATGCCTGAAGTGCTGGCTGTCGGCCCGTGGACCGAAAACGCGGGGTCACACAGCGCTTCGGTCATGGCCAGAAGGACCGGGGCGTACGCCGGCAGACATCCTGCCATCACTGCGTTGATCGCCAGCTTCTCTGCGCTGATCATCCGCGCGCGCGCTGGGATTTCTCCGAGAATGTCCTCCGGCTGTTTTCCCATGCCCTCGAGCATCCCCCAGATGCTTTCTTCGGTGGGGGGAATCACAGGCAGACCGTCCGTCCAGCCATTCCTGAAGTAGGTCTCGATGGCCGCCGTGAGATCGGCCACCTCGATCCTCCCGGAGCGTAATGTTTCTCGGGACATCGCCAGACTCCTTCTTAAGAGGCGTTTGAGCCTACCACTGGAATGAGGGACTGTCCATTGCTTTGCCACGTCAGGCTTCTCTCGGAAAGCAGAGGGAAACGTCGGAACGAAGGGGAACCACTCGCATCCCCCGATGAGACGCCGTTTCATCGATGCTCGGAAAAATCGAAAGAAAGCGCATTTTTTTCTTGCAGATCCCAGGATCGCTGGCTATATTGTCGAAGTTTTTTGCCCGATCCGGTGAATCCTTTCCCCGGGTCTGACTCGAAGGAACTCGGGGCAGGGAATGCCCCACAGTGCTGCCACGCGCAGCAGGAAGGAGCAGCGAGACATGGCTGAGAGTAAAGTACAAAAGGTGGCTCGCCAGAACGCGGCGCGCCAGTCCATCGGGACGTGCCAGTGCGGTGGCGAGCTAATCTGGGCCCAGGTGGTCATGACCCGCCCCCGGATGATGAAGGTCTGCGAGAAGTGCGGCGCCTTCCACGCGAAGGATCAGTCCTAGCGCCCCGCCTCACCTGACCCCCCTTTCCGCATCCAAGCACCCTGGTCACGTCGGAGAGATTCCGGCGATGCAGGTGTGGTTGGACTCGTCTTTTCCAGAGCCTCCTCCCCGCCAGTTCAAATCGCTTGACGTCTCTCCCACTTTCCTGATAGGAGTATGGTTGACAATTGGTACAGAACTCTCTAGTTTTGCAATAAGTTAGACGAATACCAGTAAAGTAATTCCTGAAAGTTTTTGACATGAAGCGAATCGTCCGGAATCGGCTCGGCGATCTGCTGCTCGAGGCCTTTGGCAAGCCGGAGAACCGGGCGGCGATCGCCTGGCTGGCCTTGTTCTGCGAGTTGGCAGCCCAACGGAATCGCCCCGAGGTGCCTTTCACCGATCTGTTGGCGGTACCACGGGCTGTCTTCCCGGACATGGATCGAACCGTGGATGTTGCGCTGGCACATCTGATCGGGCCGGAGAAGCTCCTTCGCCTCCGGCGAACCGATACGGGCGAGGTCCACTCCACGGGGATCCCCAGAGTGGTGGAGGGCGTGCCATGGATGGTGGAGCCAGTGCCGGATGCGCGCGCCACCTTCGCCGCAGTCAGGGAGCGGGTCCGCCTCTACACCGGGTTGATAGCCCGCCTCGGCCGACGCGCGCCCTCTGGCCCCACGGATCCGCTGCGACAGGCCATGCTCGAGGCGGCCCTCTGCTTCAACGCCGGGCTGTTCTTCGAGGCCCACGAGCATCTGGAACACCAGTGGGCGGCTCATCCGAGGGGCATGACACGGCGCTTCCTTCAGGGAATCATCCAGATCAGCGTTGGCTTTCACCACGCCCACGAAGGCAACTACGATGGGGCGGTGAACCAGCTCGCCAAGGGTCTGGAAAAGGTGGCCGGAACGACTGGCGAGATGTTGGGGCTCGACTGCACCGACTTCCTGCCGAAGGTTACGGCGGCACGGGAAGCCATCGTGAGACGGGGACGCGCCGGGATGAACCCGGTCCCCCTGTCGGAGATCCCCCGCATGTCCGTTCGAGAGTGAAGGGCCGTCGCTTGCCGGCGACGGCCCTGCCGGCCTCGTCGCAGGGCGACGGTGGCTTGGGGCTGCTGGTCGCAATTACGGTGACGTATGCCGGTCCCCCGGACCGCCCCTCGGACGCCTGGCGCCTCGTCGATGCCGGCTCGCCCTTACCCCGGGTCGGCCGCCACAGAACGGCGGCCTCCGTGCCGGGGACGGGCTCGCCCGCGGGCGCGGCGTCTCGGGTCGGCCCGGGGGACCTGGACTCATACGGCCAATGAATACGTCGCCGTATCTATGCCCAAGAGGACTGAGGGCGGCGCACGGCCCTGCTGGGAATTCCCCGCAGGGGAGCGAGGAAGGCGTGGCGTACCAGCCGGTTCTTTTCCAGGGTGAGCGGGACTTCCCCCTTCCCCCCGCCGAGTTGTGGGATCTCTTGGCCAACACGGATCAGCTCAACCAAGAGATCGGGATGCCCCACGTTGCCTACGGGCCCGTGACGGTGACGGCTGACGGCATGTACCGCCAGGCGACCGCCCGATTCTGGGGTGTCCGTGCGGCGCGCTGGCGTGAGTATCCCTTTGAATGGGTGCGGGGCATCCGGTACGCCGTCCTGCGCGTCTTCGAGGCGGGCTTCCTCGACACGTTTTATGGGGGAGCGGACCTGCGCCCGCAGGCAGAGGGGACCTCTGTCCGGGTCTTCGCGGAGGTGACGCCTCGCACGCTCTTGGGCGTGGGCCTGTCCCGGGTGATGGGATGGAAAGGGGTCCGCGACACCCTGGCCTACTGTGAGGAGTTCGGTGCGCGCCGTCGGTCGGCATCAGATCTTCAGTCGCCCCCACCCGGCCGCCCGAGCCCCGCGGATCCCGCACGGCTCGGTCGGCTGCTGGCCGGGCTCCGAGAGGCCGGGATTCCGGAGCCCCTGGTGACGCGATTCGGCCGACACCTGGCGATGGCGCCTGACCGGGACGTCCTGCGGATGCAGCCCTTGGCGCTGGCCGACGGCTGGGGCGCGGAGCGGGCGGACGCCCTGCGGCTCTTCGTCACGGCGGCCCGGCTGGGGGGACTATTCTTCACCTGGGAGGTCATGTGCCCCAGCTGCCGGGTCCCCCAGGAGGGGGCAGCCACCATTGCCGGGCTCGCCGGTCGGTACCACTGTGACGTCTGTGCCGTGGATTACGACGCGGACCTGGCCCGCAACGTGGAGCTGCGGTACTCCGTGCATCCGTCGTTGCGCCCGGCCAAGGAAGAGGTCTACTGCATCGGTGGGCCCGCCAACTTCCCCCATGTGTGGGTCCAGCAGTATCTGCTCCCGAGGACGGAGCGCACCATCTCAGTCGGCCTGAAGGACGAGGCCTTTCGCGTGCGAGCGCTTCGGACGAATCTGACCTGCCCGCTCGACCCGGTGCAGGGGGGCCCACACGAGGTTGCGTTCACGTACCGGGATGACGGGTGGTATCAGATCCGGCAGGCATTCTCGCCGGGGCCCGTGACCGTGCGATTCCGGAACGAGACATCGCATGTGGTCGTTGCGATCATCGAGCAGGTCCAATGGGACCCGCGGGCCATTACCGCCGCCCAGGTCGTCGCCCGGCCGGAGTTCCGCGATCTGGCGCAGACGGTCGCGGGGTAGGGCGATGAGTCTTCACCCAGGACACTTGAGGAGATTCAGGGCGTGAATCCACCCAGGTGGGCTGGAAATCATAGCAGTCTGGCCCATTCGCTTAAGCGCGGCCATGTGTATCGTTAGAACCGTTGTTGATCAACCCGGGTGTACGAGAGGAGATATTCAAACTGTCCAGTGATCGAGAAGAAGAAGCAATTCGGCGTACTTGATTTCCACTTTTGTTTGGTTAATTGAATTAACTATCTGTTGAGTTAATATTTATCTTGACATTAACTAAACACTGAGTTACCTATCTCCCACACTCCCACTTCCTCGGACTGAATTCCAAGACGGTCCCTCTACGATTGTACCTCTCCTGGGGGCTGTAAGGATGCCAGTCACGATCGAATTTCTTGACTTGCCCGTGTTCCTGAACGCTTACCCCAGGACCCAGGCGCGCGCGGTCGTGTTCGCTGTCCTCGCCCCCCAGACCCCCTTCGATTCGGCGGAAGATATCCAAATTCCGCTTTCGGCCTTCGCTCCGGAAACCTCCAGATCTGAATCAGGAGGAACCTGTTCCATTGGAAAGATCACAGCCGGTAGATGCAGAGGGACTCGGGCGCCCCCTGTCAACGTGCGCCCTGGCCCCGCCGTCCCATAGCTGACTCGTCATAGCGGTGTTCGCCCCTTCCTCAGAACTCGAGAGGAAGCAATGGCAAGAAAGACCGATTTGGCGCTCGCTCGTCCGGAAAGCCGGGCTGCCGGCACCGCTTCTCCGAGGCGAATGGAGGCCGCAGTATGAACGAGCAGAATCGAAGGTGACGGAGCATCGGATCATCACCGAGCCGCGCTGTGATCGGAGTGTCAAGCTCATCGGGCTGACGAGCGCACGACGGAGGATCCAAAGATGACGGGGGCAGAATTTATTTCGAGTTGCCTCAAGCAAGAGGGTGTCTCCAAGGTGTTTGGTCAGTGCGGGCACACGAACTTTGCCTTGATGGCCGCGCTTCCCAAGGTGGGGATCGACTTTCTCTCTTTCCGCCATGAGCAACTGGCAGCACATGCGGCGGATGCCTATTTTCGAGTCTCGCACAAGCTGGCGGTGGTCCTCGTTCATCTGTCACCGGGTCTCACCAACGCGCTCACAGGGATTGCGACGGCCGCCGCGGACCTGACGCCAATGGTCGTCATTTCCGGCAACACGCCTTCCTACAACCACGCACGAGAAGCCCATCAGTGTATCCGCTTTCATGCCGACGCGTCGCAGGGGGACATCTTCAAGCCAATCTGTAAGCGTGTGTGGAGAGTGGATGACCCCCAACTTCTGCCGGATGTCCTGCCACGGGCGCTCAATCTTGCCCAAACTGGTCGGACGGGTGCGGTGTTGATCGATGTTCCCATGGATGTCTTCTCGCGTCCGGTGACGGGCGATGTCCCGGCGATGCTCAGCCGGCGCTCGGGCCATCAGCGGATCGCCGGCACCGACGCCTCGATCTCGGAGGCCGCTGAATTGCTGCTCCAGGCGGAAAGACCAGTACTGTTTGCGGGGGGAGGTGTACACCTCTCAGAGGCGTGGGGCGAGTTGAAGGAGATCGCCGAGTACATCGGTATCCCTGTGGGCACCACCCTGATGGGGAAGGGGGCCTTTCCTGAGGATCACCCGCTATCCATCGGGGTCACCGGTATCTGGGGAACGCGCCTGGCGAATGAGACCACCCGGGAGGCCGACGTAATCCTGGCGGTAGGCACCGGCTTCGGGGAGGCGGACTGTAGCTCCTGGAACCCAAAGTATACCTTTGCGATTCCGCCCTCACGATTGATTCAACTCGATATCGACCCGCAAGAGATCGGCAAGACGTACCCGGTAGACACAGGAATCGTGGGAGATGCGAAGGCGACGCTGGCAAGGCTGCTCGAGCGGTTGCGCGATCGGGTCGCGCCGCGCAAGTGGGGAGAGTCACCTCGATTTGTCAAGCTGGATGCGCGGCGACAGAATTGGCTTCGCGAACTGGTCGCGAGCCAGCGAGATGCCGGTAAGCCAATTCATCCAGCCAGGCTTCTCTTCGAACTGAACCAGGCGCTTCCGGAAGATGCCATCGTTGTCACGGATGTGGGCTGGAACAAGAATGGCGCCGGCCAACAACTCCTCACGCGCCGTCCTCTCACTTTTATTACGAGCGGCGGAATGGCCACGATGGGATTTGCTCCGGCTGCCGCCATCGGGGCAAAGCTCGCACGTCCCGATCGGCCGGTTGTGGCGCTGGTCGGCGATGGGGGTTTGATGTCCGCCTGCGGTGCACTCGCGACGGCCGTGGAACTCGATGTGCCTGTGGTCTGGGTGCTTTTCAACAACTTCTGTTTCTCGACGATCCGAACGATGGGCGAGACGTACTTCAAGAGCAAGTACGGCACCGAATTCACGCGACCGGATGGAACACCCTACAACCCGGATTTCCAGCTCCTGGCCAAGGCCCATGGCATGGAAGGACGCTTGGTCGAAGAGCCCGACCAACTGCCCGCAGCCCTGAAGGAGTGCGTGAAGATGAATGTCCCCTGTCTGCTCGAAGTGCGGACGCGTGGTGATTTGCCCATGCCGAGGACGGGCTATTGGGACATTGCCGATTTCCTGACGGACGAGCAGCCTCCCAGAGGAGCGTAAGCCATGCAAGCATTCATCAAGACGGCGCCCGGTGTTGGCAATATGGTTGTTGCCGAGGCACCGGTCCCTGTGCCGGGGCCTGGGGAAGCGCTGGTCAGGGTCAAGAACTCGGGAATGTGTGGGACGGAACTCCTGGTCTATGATGATGTGTACAGAGGGCGGAATCGCCCCATGCCGTTCCCACTCATCGTGGGCCATGAGGCCTCGGGCGAGGTGGTGGAGCTTTGTCCGGGAACACAGGGCCCCAAGCCCGGAACACGTGTAGCGATGGAGGGTGTCAGCGGATGCGGGGGTTGTTTTCATTGCCTGCGGGGGAACTATAACCTCTGTCCGGATTGGCACCACATCGGGCTGACACGCCCCGGATCGCATGCCGAGTTCGTCGCAGTGCCTACCTCCTCTCTCCTTCCCTTGCCCGACGACGTGTCGTTCGAAAGCGCCGCATTTCTGGAACCATTAGCAACGGTGGTCCACACCTTGGAGCGAACCAGGCCAGCACCAGGCCAGCCCACGGCGATCATCGGGCCGGGGGCTCTCGGCCTGCTCCACCTTCAGGTGCTCCGGTCTGCAGGGTTATGTCCCATTCTTGTCTTTGGCCGGCGCGGGGATGAGAAGCGTCTGGAGGTGGCCCGGACGTTGGGCGCGGACGCAGCCATCGTTGCCGATCGGAACGAGGCGCGGGAACACGCTGCACGATTCACCGACGGCATTGGGATGGCGTTAGTCATCGAAACCGCAGGCACCCCAGAAGCAGTCCAGACCGCCCTGGATATTGCGGGTGGAAAGGGGACGGTGGCAACCCTGGGGCTGGCGCGAACCACAGAGATCGACGCCTTGAGTGTCATGCGCAAGGATCTCACCTGGATCGGTGTCGTCGCGAGCGTTCGGAGACATTACGCCGAGGCTATCCGGCTGATCCGCACGGGGAAAGTGCATCCCGAGCGATTGATCACGCACCGAATGCCCCTGGCCGACGCCTTGTCGGGTGTGTCGCTGATGCGAGACTGCGAGGCCGTGAAGATCATGTTCACACCGGGCGTATAACGCTTGCCGACAGATCTGGCCTTTGGGAGCAGGAGATCCTTCGCTAGGTCCAAATGAAGACATACGCCGAAGGAGAGGCTGTGAGATGTTAGCAATCTTGAAAGCCAGGGAAGAGGCGGACGCCGTTGAAGTGAGGGAGTTGCCGCTTCCAAGTCCCGGTCCCGGGGAAGTTCTTGTCAAGATGGGGGCCGCCGGGATCTGTTACAGCGATGTAATGATCCTGAAGAACAAGTATAAGGGTCGGGTGCCTGTGCCAATCCCGATGATCATGGGACATGAAGGTGCGGGGGTGATCGCAGAAGCAGGCGAAGGTGTCAAGAATCTTCAGGAGGGCGACAGGGTCGGTCTGAATCCCCTCTGGGGCTGCGGCCAGTGCCAGCATTGTGCGAACGGCAACGCGAACATGTGTCAAAACTGGAGGCATCTTGGCATCACCTGCGACGGCACTTTTGCGGAGTATCGAGTCGTTCCGTCCTTTGTGACATGCAAGCTGCCCGATGGCATCTCCATGATTGATGCCGCGGTGCTCGAGCCGATCACTCTTGCCGTTCGAACCCTGGAACATGTTAAGCCGCGGCTCGGGGACACCGTGGCGATTATCGGACCGGGCTCCATCGGCCTGTTCCACCTTCAGGCGTTCAAGTCGGCCGGCGCTTCCATCATCATCGTTATCGGCCTTGATCAGGATGTCAGACGACTTGAGATCGCCAAGAAACTCGGAGCCGATTACGTCGTCAATGGAAGCAGGGAGGATGTGGTAAGGCGGGTTAAGGAGATAACCAACGGGCAAGGTTGCGATATCGTCGTCGAGGCAGCGAATCATCCCTCCACCGTGGGTCAGGCCATCGATCTCGCTAGTGCCTATGGCCGGGTGATGCTCTTCGGCCTCTATCCGGAAGCAACGATAAGTCCCCTTACGCTGATGAGGAGCGGCCTATCAGTGATGGGCGATGTGGCGGGAACGCCTCAGTGGTACCAAAGAGCGATCCGCTGGGTGCAGTACAAGAAGGTAGTTGCGGAGCCTCTGATTACCCGGAAGTTTCGCTTGGAACAGGCCAGAGAGGCATTTGAGGCCTTTCACGGAGGCCAAAGCGTAAAGGTGCTCTTTGAGATGTAAGAGCCAGTGAAAGAATTGGGTCTTGTCAAAGAAGGCGTGACTCTCTCTGGAGGGAAAAATGGCCAGGGCGATTACCGAGGAAGAAAAACAAGAAGCTCTTGAGCTATTGCAGAGGGCTCGGGCGGCTACGCAGGCCATTGAGCGCTACGATCAGGCGGCAGTCGACAGATTGTCCCGGGCGATCGGATGGGCCATGGCGAACGAGCGCACCTTCGTCGCCCTCACCCGCATGGGTGTCGAAGAGAGCGGCATGGGAAGCATGGAGGGTGGGCCTGCTCGACGATTCAAGATCGTCGGGATCCTGCGCGACGCGCTCCGGCAAAAGAGTGTGGGAATAATCGAGGAGATCCCAGAGAAGGGGATTGTCAAGTATGGAAAGCCGGCGGGTGTCATCGCCGGAGTGCTTCCCGTGACGAATCCCGTGGTGACGATGGTCTGCATGGCCATCAATGCGGCAAAGTGCAGGGATGCGGTCATCTTCTCTCCGCACCCGATGAGCAAGCGAACCGTCTCCGAGACCGTCCGCATCTTGCGGGCGGCCCTCAAGAAACAGGGAGCGCCCGAAGATATTTTCCAGTGCGTCGAGAAGCCAAGCATCCCGTTGGCCCAGGAATTGATGTCGATCTGCGACCTGACGATCGCCACCGGCGGACAGGCGATGGTGAGAGCAGCGTACAGCTCCGGCAAGCCCGCCTACGGGGTCGGGGCGGGAAATGCGACCATGGTGATCGATGAAACGGCCGATATCGAAGTCGCGGCGAGAAACACGCGAATCAGCAAAACCCACAACAACGGATCGGGCTGCTCGTGCGATGGGAATCTGCTGGTTGAGGCCTCGATCTACGACCGGTTCTTGGAGCAACTTCAAAAAGAGGGCGGGTGCCTGGTTTCGGAAGAAGAAAAGAATCGGCTGGCGGCCGTCATGTGGGATGCTGAGGGGCACCGCACGATCGAGACCATCGCCCGCCCCGCCGCGAAGATCGCCGCCCTGGCAGGCTTCTCGATACCGCCCGACAAGCAATTCATCATCGTGAAAGAGGAGAACATTGGGGAGAAGTATCTCTTCTCCGCCGAAAAGCTGTCGCCGGTCTTGGCCATCTTCAAGTACTCCGGGTTCGAAAATGCCTTGAAGATGGTAGAGCAAATCTTCGAAGTAGGGGGCAAAGGCCATTCCTGCGGCATCTTTTCCTTCGACGATCGGCGCATTCACCAGTTGGCCATGCTGGCCCCTGTCGGCCGGATCATGGTCCGGCAGCCCCAGGTGAGAGGAAATTCAGGCTCTTTCGACAACGGGATGCCGATGACGGCGAGCCTGGGATGCG
>Ga0209108_10002591_pt1 | contig 10325 bp, 9 predicted proteins | sample Rifsed10ft1_FD_184003 | JGI IMG/M metagenome (GOLD analysis project Ga0209108, IMG submission 184003) | Soil microbial communities from Rifle, Colorado, USA - sediment 10ft 1 (version 2) | ecosystem: Environmental > Terrestrial > Deep subsurface > Rock core/Sediment | place: Rifle, Colorado...
CAGACGGCGGCCGTGGCGGCGAGGGAAGACGTGCTGGCGTCCGTCGACCTCGACCACCAGGTCGGCGTGGGCCTGGCGCGTGCCGCGCCGGGCGTGGGCCGGGTTGCGCTCGGCGCCGAGCGACGGATTGCGGTCCCCTCTCGGCCGGTCGTCGAGCGTCGCCTCGGGTGGTGGGTCAGGTGTCTCTCCTTCGACTACCTCGCCCCGCGGCCTCCCGTTAAGTTCTTCATCGAGGGCCGCGGGGTCGCCGTGGCGGTTGACGAGGTACAGGCTCATCGCCCGCAGCGGCGGCAGGCGGTAGTCGATCTCCCAGGGCGTGTCGAGGGTGGTGATGTGTCGCAGCCTTGCCCCGAGCGCAGTCGAGGGGCGCAGGTCGTCGTCGTACTCGACCTGGCACAGGGCGACGGGGAAGACCCCGCGGGCCAGGACGTAGCGCTGCGGCAGCGGGATGTCGGCGTCGTAGTAGGTCAGGTCCGGGAAAGCTTCGGCCGCCGCGCGCTGCACGGCCGGCAGCCGGGAGGGCGGGCGGACGCCGATCTCGAGCACTTCCAGCTCGCGGTCGAGGAACAGGTCGCGGCGCACCGTGCGCCGCAGGGCGACGTCGCGCCGGGGACGCAGCCAGCCGGTCAGGGCGGCCAGCTCGTCCTCCGGACCGCGGACGTAGAAGCAGGGGGTGAAGTCGTCGTCGTGCAGCGTATGCATGCGGCCGGCCTCGTCGAGCAGCCAGAGGAGCATGCCGGCGCCGGCGGGGTAGACATCGAAGAGCCAGGCGGAGAAGGAAGGCATGGGCCTCAGCCTGCGGGAAGAAGAGTATGGCCCGCATTTCCCTGCGGCCCTTGAAAGCCAACGCGAATATGTGTTGCAGGATGACAGATGATAACTCGCGGTGATGCCCGTGAAACATTCTCTGCCTCACCCCCCTCACCCCCCTCTCCGCCGTGAACCGCGGTTTCACGAGAGAGGCTTCTCGGCGGAGAGGGGGGTGATTTCTTTGAAGGAAGGGGGAGCGGCAAAGCCGCTCCCCCTTCCTTCATGATTACTTCCCCCTCCCCCTGCGCCTGGGTGATCGGAGCGAGACGAAGCACATCGCAGGGGGAGGGGGAAACAGGGGGTGGGGGTTTGGATGCCATCGCGAAAGGGGGTGAGAGCCTTGCTAAGGCCTAAGTGGAGTCACCCGCCCGCCCACCATTTGCGTTTGCGCAGGGGGAGCTGCGGCGGCGCGGCGAAGCCGGCGGGGGGGAGCGCGTAGGGAGAAGGTGTTTCGTCGTGCAGGGCGGCGGGCTCCGTCGTTTCGCCGGCCGGCGGGAGGCGAGGCGTCCCGTCCGGCGTGGGATCCAGGCCGAGCAGAAGGTGCAGGCGCTCCAGCTCCATCTGCAGGTGGAGCACCAGCTTGTGTTCCTCGACCAGCATCGACAGCAGCATGATCTCGAAGGGCAGCAGGTGCGAGGCGTAGGCGGCCGCCGCCAGGTGATGGCGCGAGGCGCCGAACAGGTCGTCGAGGGCGCGCTGGTCGGTCCGGCGCAGGGCGCGGCGGAAGCGGGCGAGCGATTGCTGCTCGTGCAGGAAGGCGTTGGTGATGGAAGGGAGCGTGCGACCCATAAAAAACTAGTGAACAGTGATCAGTGAACAGTGGTCAGTGGCCAGTCGGCACCTGATCGCCGGTCGCTGACCGCCGACCACCGACCACCGGCCACCGGCCACTGTCCTTCAGAACAGCCGCGGCTGGAGGACCGGCTCGGCCGGCGGGGGCCGCAGCATCCAGGCGGCGTCGGCGGCGGCCTGCAGTTGGTCGAGCAGCAGCCAGCGTTCCTTCACCAGGGTCTGTGGTTCACGCCCACCGACGACCACCGGGCCGACGGCGGCCAGACGGCGCAGGTGAGTCAGCGTCGTCGCCAGCAGGCGTTCGCTGTCGCGCAGCGGCACGCTTTCGTCGTAGAAGGTCGCCAGCAGGTCGAGGACGAAAAGCGGCTCCGGCCCGGCCGGGGCGTTCTCGATCAACTCGGCCAATTGGAAGCAGGTGAAGGCGCGCGACAGGTGCATCCGGTCGAGGATGTCATACGGGTCTGGGAATCGGCCCGGAGGGGCCGGGGGGCGCGCCGGGGCCAGGGCGAGCTGGCGCGCCAGGCGGGCGACGAAGTAACCGTCGAAGCTGTTGCCGCCGTCGAAGAGGCGGACAGGGAGGCCGCCGGCGGCAATGGTCGTGGCCGCCGTCAGCAGGCTGCGGGTCGGCGCCTGGGCGCCCCAGAAGAGCGAGATGCGCGGTTGGAGGAGCGCCTCGAGGGTCGCACCTTGTCGCGTCTGCGTCGCGCTTTGCACCCCGGAGGGGGCATCCCGGAGGGCCATCTCAGAAGAGACCTCGGTGTCCGAGAGCGGGCCGTCCGGAGGAGCGAGCGGCTTGGAAGGAGGGACGAGGGAAGGGAGGCTCTCGGTCATGGGCGCACAGAACAGATGTTCTATTGATAGCCCAGAAGTGAGGCTGAGGCAATCACACGCGGGGGTGGAAACCTCTCCCCCGCTGGGGGGAAGGGTGGTCTACGTCTGTTAGTATTCGCCTTCGACCAGCCCGGAGGACCAAACGAATGCACACTCGTCGCGTCACCGCCCAGCAGGCGCTGACGCTCCTGCTGTTGACACTCGCAGCCTGCACCCCGCAGTCGCCGCAGATCAGCGCGCCGCCGCCTTCTTCGGTACCCACGCAGCCGGCGATTGCCACAGTACCGCCGGGAACGCAACCGCCTTTGCCAACCCCGCGGTCCTGCTTCACCCGCGCTGAACTGGCGGCGATGCCGCTGGAGGAGATCGCCGCGCATCCTTCGCTGTGCTTCGTCTCGGATGACGGCGTGCAGACCGAAATCGCCCAGACCGAGGCCATCGAGACCATCCGCGCCTTCCTGCAGGACCCGACGCGCCTGGTCGGCTTTCGGGAAGTGACCTACATGGGCAATTCGCCCAGCGGGGTGCTGCGCGTGGCGCGTTTCGAGGACGAGCGCGGCGCCTCCTACCTGGTGGCGGTCGTGGCCGGGAAAGTGCTCGAGATGAACCCGGACGCCGGCCAGGCGCCGATATCCGGCGCGACTCTCAGCCAGGATGAGCTGAAGGCGGTCGCCGAAGATCTCATCCGCCGCGAGCTGCCGGCCTTCGATGACCTGCGCCACCGCCTGACTTTCGAGGCCGGGGCGAAATCCGGCGGGTTGACCTTCTTCCGCTGGCAGCAGCCGGGCTTGGCCGACTCCGGGGGCGTGCCGCCCTTGGCTCAGGTGGGAATCACCGAAAGCGGCGAGGTCTTCTCTTACATCAATACGCTGTACTTCCTGGAGTAGTCGACGAGCGAGGTGCAGCGTTCAGGCCGCCGCGCCGCCCGCCAGAAGTTCGCGCAGCCGCGGATGCTCGGCGTAGCGCCCCCAGCGCTCGGCCGGCATCAGCGATGCCAGATGACACATGACCTCGTCGGCATTGCGGCGCAGCGAGCCGGAGCGGTCATCCGGATCGAGCGGGGGGAGCCGGAAGGCAGGCCCGACACGGACTTCGATGCGCGGCCGCCGCAGCCGCAGCCACGACGACATCGTCGCCTCGGTGCCCCAGTGGGCAATCGGCACCACCGGGCAATCGACCAGGCTGGCCAGGTAGGCCACACCCGGCTTGGCGCGGCCGAGACCGCCGTCCTGGCTGCGCGTCCCCTCCGGGGCCATGCCGAAGATCTTGCCGGCCCGCAGCCAGTCGGCGGCGCGCTCCAGCGCCCGGCGGTCCACCTGGCCGCGCCGGACGAAGAAGGCATTGCCCAAACGCAACAAGGTCCCGTAGACCACGTTGTTTTCCCACTTCTCGGCGGCCCAGGCCGTCATGTCCTCGCCGCCGACGAGGTCGAAGACCAACGCGGCGTCCAGAAAACTCAAGTGGTTGGTGACGACGATGCACGGCCCGCCGGCCGGCAGATGCCGGCGCCCGTCGATGCGCCGGATCGTCAGCAGGTCGAGCAGGACTTCCGCCGGAAGACGCAGGAATCTGGCCGCCGTCACGTGACCTCCGCCGGCCGAAATTGTAGCGGCCCTGGGCGGGTGTTACAATGCTTCCCCCGGTCCTGGCATGACGACCTTAGCCGCGCGTGTGGAGTCCCCTTCCCGAGGGATCCGAGTCGCCATCGAGCCCGTCGACACCCGACGGCGCGACCAGGCGCAAGCCTTCCTCGATTTTCCCTACCGCCTGTATGCCGGTCACCCCTTGTGGGTCCCGCCGCTGCGCATGGATGTGGCGCTGCAACTGAACCGCGACAAGTATCCGTACTACCGCCATTCCGACGCCGACTTCTTCCTGGCGCGCCGTGGTCGGTCGGTCGTCGGCCGCATCGCCGTGCTGGAGAACCGCCGCTACAACCGCACCCATGACGTGCGCACGGCCCAGTTCTATCTGTTCGAATGCGAAGACGACTTCGCCACGGCCGAGGCCTTGTTCGACCGGGCGGCGGCCTGGGCCGTGGCGCGGGGGCTGGACACCCTGGTCGGCCCGAAGGGGTTCGCGCCGCTGGATGGGTACGGCTTTCTGGTCGACGGCTTCGAGTTCCGGCCGGCGATGACGATGATGAACTACAACCCGCCCCGTTATCCGGCCTTCGTCGAGCGCCTGGGCTTCACCAAGGTCGTCGACTTCGTTTCGTGCTACCTGGGGGGCGATCAGTTCCGCCTGCCCGAGCGCGTCCATCGCGTGGCGGAGCGGGCGGCCGAGCGCAGCGGCTTGCGCGTCGTCCGCTTCACGTCCAAGAAGGAGCTGCGCGCCTGGGCCGATCGGATCGGGCAGGCCTACAACCAGGCCTTCGTCCACAACTGGGAGTACTATCCGCTGAGCGAAGAGGAAATCCGCTTCATGACCGACTCGCTGCTGTCGGTCGCCGACCCGCGGCTGATCAAGATCATCGCCCGCGGCGACGAGGCGGTCGGTTTTCTGTTCGCCTTCCGGGACGTGTCGGCGGCCTTGCGGCGTTGCGGCGGCCGCCTGTGGCCCCTGGGCATCGTTCATCTGCTGCGGGATATGCGCCGCACAGAATGGGTGGCGATCAACGGGGCGGGCATCCTGCCGGAGTTCCAGGGCCGCGGTGGCAATGCCCTTCTGTACAGCGAGATGGAGAAGACGATCCGCGAAGCGGGGTTCCGCCACGCCGATCTGACCCAGGTGGCGGAGAGCGCCGTGCAGATGCGGCGCGACCTGGAGACGGTCGGCGGTGTTTCCTATAAGAACCACCGGGTCTATGCGCGCAAGCTCTAGCGTCCCGTTCCGGAGTTAAGCGGACAAGGGCGTTCGAGCGGGGCAAGGACGCCGCTCGGGGGTGATGGTCCACACGAAAGGCTTGGCCCCTTAGCAACACGGTCAATTACAATCAAGCTGCTTACGGAACGGGACGCTAGCCCGGAGGCGAGCGGGGGGTTGAAGGCGGTGAGGGTATGGTGACGGTGGAGAGGGTAGATCTGGCGGCGCAGGCGGGCCATGCGTGGTGGGCTCCCCTGCGCCTGTCGTTCGTGCCGGGCATCGAGCACCCCGTCCTCGAGGCGCTGGTCCCGGACTTCCTCGAGCATCTGCGCCGGACCGGACATGAGGTCCACGACGCGCCCGCAGCGACGACGAATGTCCTGCTGACGACCGCCCGCTACGGCCAGCCGGTGCCGTGGCGTCGGGCGCTGATGCTCGGCCACCGACGGGCCTTCGGGCTGGGGCATTCGCCGACGGTCATGACCCTGGTGGTCATCACCCCCGGCGAGCTGTCGGCCATGCTGCGCCAACTGGAACGATCGCTGGCCAAGCATCCGCCGGACCCGGCGGAGTTCTCCTTCGCCGGCCTGACCGAGCGCGCCCATCGCGTGCTCATTGAGCAGGGCCTGCGCGGCGGACCGATGTTGTCGCTGCTGCGGCTGGTCCAGTCGCAGGCGATTTGCATCCGCACGATCCTGCTGGTCGCGGACGACCGGCCGCGGGAAGCCTATCACTTCGACCTGGTGGGGGCGCACCCGCGCGTGCCGTTCGAAGAGCCGGCGGTCTTCTACCAGGACATGGCGCGGCGGATGGCGACGGCCGCCTCGACCCACGAAGTCACGCAGCACCTGGTGCAGGAGCCGCCGCTCGACGCGGCCGCCTGGCAGGCGCTGACGACTCCGGCGGCGATGATGCGCGCCTCGCTCGAGTTCGGCGAGCGCTCGTTCTTCACCGAGATGGTGCGGGTCGCCGACCTGGTGAGCGTGCCGGGGCTGGCCGAGGCCGTCTCGACTCAGTACAGCGAGGGCTGCTTCGCCACCTGGGAGCCACAGGTGTCGGCCCTGGTGACCACGATCACCGGGAGCGCCCGGCCGGTCGACAAGGGGCGCATCGGCGAGGACGAACTGGCGCTGATCGTCGGCGTGCGGCCGGACGGGAGCGGCGCCGTCGTGCGGCATGTCGAAGGTCGCGGCGCCATCGCCCCCTCCTCGGAAGCGGTCGAAATGATGCGCATGGACGCCGTTCTCCCGCGGGTGAACGTCGCGGGGCAGGCAGCCCTCGTGCCGGTGCTGCGGTCCAAGCTGCACGGGCACCGCGGCGTCGCCGCCTTTGATCCCCGGCGCGTCGAGTTCGCACCGCTGGATCCGCCGTACTATGCCTACCCGGTCTCCTGCTCCACCGAGGCGCAGGCGGTGGCGATCGAGCGGGCCTTCGGGCGCGCCCGTTCCCTGCGCGACGCTTCCGATCCGAGGACGATCACATTCACCGTCATGCCGGGACACGGCGTCGTGGCGGCGGAGAGGTGGGTGCCGGGCAAAGTCCCCTTCCAGGAACTGTGGGAGGCGATCGACTCGGGCGCCCTGACGATTTCCAGAGAGATCCCGCAGGGCTGGCACGCCTACCGGTTGGACGGGGGGCGGAGGATGGTCGTCGTCGAGGGAGATTAGAGACCAGAGATTGGCGATCGGGGATTGGAGATTCGGCCCAATCCCCAATCTCCAATCTCGTCCAGCTTACTTCTCCGGCAGGCTCCGCGCGAAAGCCACGCCGCGTTCGACCCACCTCTTCAACTGCGCCGCCGTCTTCAACCCGGCCGGCCTGACGAGCACCCATCCCCTGGCCGGTCTTCCGGCGCTCAGGTCGAAGGGGCGGACGTGCGCTTCCTTCAGCGCGGCGTCATGAGCCGCCGGCCCGACGCGCACGATCAACTCACGGTCGTGGACGCCGCAAGCCATATTGCCCCGGATCAGAAAGCCGACGCCGCCGAACATCTCTCTCTCGCTGAGCGACGCCCGGCGGCCGAGAGCCTTGCGGATGCGGTCGGCCAGAGCTTTGTCGTAGGGCACGTTTCCTCCCGCGTGGGCCGACGCCGGGTTCGTCCGCCGGTCGGGGCCGATCAGGCCCGGCGGCGAGCGACCAGGTAGGCGACGTCGTCCCAGGCCGGCGCCTCGCCGACGAAGGCGCGCACGGCCTCGTCCAGCCCGGCGATGAGTTGCTGTGCCGAGGGCGCCTCCGACTGACGCAGGAACGCATGCAGGCGGGCGGCGCCGAACTGTTCTCCGCCGCTGTCGCTGGCTTCGGTGATGCCGTCGGTATACAGCACGATACTCTCACGCGGCTCGAGACGAAACGCGTGCTCGTTGAACTCCGCCTCCTCCAGAATCCCCAGCGGCATGCCGCCGACTCGAATCGGGTGAATCTCCCGGCCCGGATGACGCACCACCAGCGCCGGCGGATGGCCGGCGGCGGCCAGGCGCACCTCGCCGGTGCGAGTGTCGGCGACGGCGTAGACGGCGGTCACGAACATGCCGGAGTGCGACGAGGCCACCAGATCGTGATTGACGCGCGCCAGGGTCTGGCGCGGCGAATCGTCGGCCGAGGCGTAGACCCGGAACAGGCTGCGCGCCACCGCCATGAGCAGCGCCGCCGGGATCCCCTTGTCCGAGACGTCCGCCATCAGCAAGCCCCAGCGGTCCGGGGTCAGAGGGATCAGGTCGTAGTAGTCGCCGCCGAGCTGCAGCGCCGGCCGCCACAGACCGGCCAGGTCCCAGCCGGGGATGTCGGGAAGATGGTCCGGCAGCAGGCCGGCCTGGACCGCCTGGGCGGTGCGCAGCTGCTGGTCGAGGCGTTCCTTCTCGATCTGCTGGGCGTGAAAGTGCTTCAGCTCCTCGACCTGCCGGGCGTTGGTGATGGCGACCGAGGCCTGGTTGGCGAAGAGACTCAGCAGCAGCAGGTCGTCTTCGCTGAAGGGCGGGCGCTCGGCGGCGCGATCGACGGCCAGGACGCCGATGACCTCGCCGGCCTGGCGCAGCGGCACGCCCATGGCGCGCGGCACGGTCCCCGCCGGATATTCGGGCGAACGTCCCTCCCAGTGGTCGTAATCGTTGACGATCAGCGGCTCGCCGCTCAGGAAGACTCTTCCGGAGAGTCCTTCGCCCGGCTTGAGGGCAATGTGGAGCGAGGCATCCGGCTGGTTCAAACGCAGCAGCGGGACGAGCAGGTCGCGCTTCGGATCGTACAGGCGCAGGTTGGCGTAGCGCGAGTCGAGCAGGCCGGTGGCCCGCTCGAGGGTCGCCTCCAGCACGGGCTCCAGTTCGAGCCGGCTGACGACATCCAGTGAGGTTTCGTAGAGGCGTGAAAGCCCATCGGCGCGGCGGGTCACAGCGGCGTAGAGCTGCGCGTTGCCGATGGCGATGGCAGCCTGGTGGGCGAAAAGCTGGAGCAGGGTCAGGTCGGAGTCGGTGAAACGCGGGCCGCCCGGCGGCCGGGCGACGGTGATCACGCCCAGCAGCTCCTCCAGCCGGCGGACGGGAACGGCCATCGCCGGGCCGGTGACGCCCGGGGGCCACTGGGGCGAACGCCCCGGCCAACGGTCGTAGTCGTCGACGCGCAGGCCGCGGCCGTCGACCAGGACGGTACCGGCCAGACCTTCTCCCCGGCGCAGTTCCAACCGGTCGATGCTCTCGGGGGCGCGCTGGTGAATCCAGGTTTCGAGGCGGTCGCCGTCGCGCAGGTAGCGATAGAGGTTGATCTGGGAAGCGTCGAGCAGATCGGCGGCGCCGGTCATGATCGACGCCAGCAGGCGCTCGAGATCGAGCTGGCCAAGGATCTCGGCGCTGATGGCGAGCAGCCGCTGCAGGGCGGCTTGATCGAGGGTCGTCGAGCTTGAGGCCGGCATTTGGGTCGTCGTTCGGGGACCGTGAGCTTTCCCCCCTCCGGGTTAAATGGTAGCACAAGGGTCAGGGCGGAGAGCGGCGTGGCTACTTCGAAGGATAGAAGTAGCCGCCGTCGCGGCCGCCGCGGACGGTGATCAGGCGGTGGTGGGTCAGGGCGCGTAGCAGCACGGTGGCCGAGAGGCCGGAGGCGGAGAGGATGGCATCCAGGCGAGGCCGTGTGCTGCGGCCGGAGGCGCGGATCTCGTGGAGCACCGGCAGGGCCAGCGGCGCAAAGGAGCGGTGGTTCTTCTCGAACTCCTGCCAGCGTTTGAGGTATGGCAGGGTCGAAAGGTAGCGGCGCAGCACCTGTTCCTTGAGGGAGCGGTAGGTCTTGTATTCGATGCGGCTGCGCCCTTGCAGGTCGGCGATGATCGCGCTTCGCGTCCCGGAGGGGATCGCGCTTCGCATCCCGGAGGGGATCGCGCTTCGCATCCCGGAGGGGATCCTGGAGGGGATCGGCCGCAGGCGATCGATGGCCGGTGGGCCGTTCTTCCTGGCCTTGTCCGGTGCATGTGGCTGCCGCGTGCTGATGGTCAGCAGGAAATCGGTGGGCAGGGCGTGGGCGATGCCGACTTCCAGCGAGACGTTCGGGTTGGCGCCGGTGGCGTCGAACAGGCAGGCGGCCGAATCGCGGATGAGGGCGGTGATGTGCTCGAGCAGGTCGTCGGTCGAGGTAACCGAGGCGGTGTCGGCCAGCACGACCCGCAGCGGCGTCTCGGCCTCCAGCTCCGCTTTCAGACGGTCGTAGTGCTTGCGGACGCGGGATTGATAGGGGCAGCCGACGAAGAGCTGCTCCGGCCTGGCCATGTCAGTCTCCCGGGAGCCGCGCCTCGCGCTTCATCGCGTCTGCGCATCGCGCTTCGTCGCGCTTCGCACCCTGGAGAGGGCATCCCCGGGGGACCCTGGAAGGGCATCCCGGAGGGGATCCTCTTCAGGATGCGAAGCGCAATCGCCGTCCAGGTCGAGCAGCAGCAGGCGCAGCTCGGCCTTGCTGTGGAGGTCGAAATGCTCGAGGGTGCGGCGCAGGTGGGTCTTGACCGTCTCCGGCGAGAGCCACAGCTCGCGGGCGATCTGACGGTTGGTCCGGCCGCCGGCCGCCAGCCGGGCGACCTCGCGCTGGCGCGGCGTCAGGCCGGCCAGGGCGTCCTCGGC
>Ga0209108_10002595_pt1 | contig 10322 bp, 10 predicted proteins | sample Rifsed10ft1_FD_184003 | JGI IMG/M metagenome (GOLD analysis project Ga0209108, IMG submission 184003) | Soil microbial communities from Rifle, Colorado, USA - sediment 10ft 1 (version 2) | ecosystem: Environmental > Terrestrial > Deep subsurface > Rock core/Sediment | place: Rifle, Colorado...
CTGCAGTGAGCAAGTCCAGCGCGGAGTGGTAGTTCAGTTGGTTAGAATGCTGGCCTGTCACGCCGGAGGTCGCGGGTTCGAGTCCCGTCCACTCCGCCAGTTTTTGCCTAAGGCGCCGGAAACGGCGCCTTTTGTTTTTCAGTGGGTTCGGCATCGCGTGTCTAGCGCGCCGGCTGGGAAATCCCCGCCTCCGACGCGGGCGCTGCTGATCCACTCCACGCAGTGAGTTTGGCCTCCACGGCACGGCCTGCCTTCAAGCGCGTTAAACTGCCCGGCTTCCGTATCGGCGCGACCTGGATATGCTGCAGAAACTCCGCGACAACACTTCTGGCTGGATCGCCACGGTGATCATCGGCCTGCTGGTCATTCCGTTCGCCTTTGTCGGCCTTGAGCAGTACGCCGTCCAACGCACCGACAACCACGTCGCCCGGATCGATGCGCCGCCGCAGTGGTGGCAGTCGGCCCCGTCCTGGTGGCCGGTTTCGGTGTTCTGGGACCACGAGCAGATCACCGTTGACGAATTCCGCACCAGTTACGAGCAGGCGCGCCAGCAGGCACGCGCGGAGCAGGGCGAGGCATTCGATGCGCGTGCCTTCGAAGCGACGGACAACAAGCGCGCACTCCTCGATGAGTTGATCGACCAGCGCGTCCAGCGCATGGCGGCCCGCAATGCCGGCGTGGTCGTCAGCGATGCCCTGATGCGCAAGACGATCCAGGAGGTCCCGGCATTCCAGGTGGACGGCAAGTTCAATGCCGATCGCTACCAACTGGCCCTGGCCTCGCAGATACCGGCGCAGACGCCACGCGAATTCGAACGACTGGTGCGCGAGAGCCTGCAGCAATCGCTGTTGGCCGAGGGGATCCGCACCAGCAATTTTGCAACCCAGGCCGAGTTTGAGCGCTTGGTCCGACTACTGGGCGAGAAGCGCGACGTCAGCCTGCTGATGCTGCCGGCACCCGCGCCAGATGCAGGAGCGGTAAGCGCGGCCGAAATCAAGCGCTGGTACGACACCCACGCCAGCAGCTACAGGATGCCCGAAACGGTGTCGATCGAATACGTCGAACTCGAAGGCGCGACGATGCCGCCGCCGCCGCCGGCCGACGAGGCTACGTTGCGCCAGCGCTACGAGAAGGAAAGCAGCCGCTTCGTCGAGCAGGAACAGCGTCTGGCGTCGCACATCCTGGTGCGCGTGGAACCCGGTGCCGATGCCGCTGCGCAGAAGGCGGGGGAGCAGAAGGCCGCGCAGTTGGCTGCCCAGGCAAAGGCCCCCGGTGCCGATTTCGCCGCGCTTGCGCGTGCCAGCAGTGACGATGCAGGTTCCAAGGCCGCCGGTGGCGACCTGGGCTGGGTCGGCAAGGGCATGATGGTCGGCCCCTTCGAGGAGGCGCTGTTCGCGATGAAACCCGGCGAGATCAGTGGTCCGGTCAAGAGCGATTTCGGCTGGCACGTGATCCAGTTGCGTGAACTGAAGGCTGGCGCGCAGGAATCATTCGAACAGGCGCGCGAGGCGCTGGCCCGGGAGCAGGCCGAGGCCGACCGGGATCGCGCCTTCAACGACATCAGCAGCCGCCTGGTCGACCTGGTCTACAAGAACCCATCGTCACTTGCGCCGGCGGCGCGTGCCTTGAATCTTCCGGTCAAGACGCTCGGGCCGTTCGCGCGCCAGGGCGCCACGGGCATCGCCGCCAACCCGGCCGTGCAACGGGCGGCATTCTCGGAGACCCTGATCCAGGACGGCACGGTCAGCGATCCGATCGAGATTGGTCCGAGTCACAGCGTCATGATCCGCGTCACTTCGCATTCCCCCGAGCGCACCCAGCCGCTGGCGCAGGTACGCGACCGGGTGATCGCGGCGATTCGCGCGGATCGCACTGCCAAGGCAGCGGCCGGGCAGGCGGATACCCTGCTCGCACGCCTTCGTGCCGGCGAGACGCTCGATGCCGTGGCGGCTTCCCTGAATTTGCCCGCACCGCAGCAAATCCCCGGGGTTCCGCGTGGCGCGCCGGTTGTCGATCCAAGTGTTTCCGAGGCGATGTTTGCTGTACCGGCTCCGGACGCCAGCAAGACCGCATCGGGGAAGACCGTGTTGCCCAATGGCCAGGTGGTGCTGTTCGCGGTTACCAAGGTGACGCCTGGCAGCGTGGCGGAAGTATCGCCGGAGCAGCGCACGATGCTGCAGCAGCAGCTCGAGCAGGTCGGCGGCGTGAGCGATGTGCAGGCGCTGGTGCAGGCGTTGCGCAAGCGGATGAAAGTCAAGGTGGTCGAAGCCAACCTCTGATCGGTGGCTTGGAATTGACAAGCAAAAGGCCCGGCATTGCCGGGCCTTTTGCATTTCGGCGCGCCCGGAGGCGACGCCGGCACCGCTCGAGCGTCAGGCGTCGTCGATACCCGTCATGCCCAGGATGTTGTAACCAGCATCGACATAGGTCACTTCACCCGTGATGCCCGCGGCGAGGTCCGAGCACATGAAGGCGGCGACATTGCCGACATCCTCGATCGACACGTTGCGGCGCATCGGCGCATAGGTTTCGACGTGCCCGAGCATCTTGCGGAAGTTGGCGATGCCCGCGGCGGCCAGTGTCTTGATAGGGCCGGCGGAGATCGCATTGACCCGCGTGCCTTCGGGCCCGAGGTTCAGCGCCAGGTACCGCACCGTCGCCTCCAGGCTGGCCTTGGCCACGCCCATGACGTTGTAGTTGGCCAGCACGCGCTCGGCGCCGAGGTAGCTCAGGGTGACGATGGCGCCGTTGCGGCCGGCCATCATCGGTCGCGCGGCCTTGGCCAACGCGGCCAGTGAGTAGGCCGAGATGTCGTGGGCGATGGCGAAGTTCTGGCGGGTCAAGCCGTCGAGGAATTCACCCTCGATCGCCTCGCGTGGTGCATAGGCGATGGCATGGACCAGGATGTCGAAGCCCTCCGGCCAGCGCTGGCCCAGTTGCTCGAAGCACGTTGCGATCTGCGCATCGTCGGCGACGTCCAGCGGCAGGACGATGTCGCTGCCGAGTTCGGCGGCCGCCTTCTGTACCCGGGAAAGCAGCTTCTCGTTCTGGTAGGTGAAGGCCAGTTCGGCGCCTTCGCGGTGCATGGCTTCGGCGATGCCGCTGGCGATCGAACGCTGGCTGGCGATACCGGTGATCAGTGCGCGCTTGCCCTGCAGGAAACCCATGTGCTCTCCCCAATGATGATGTCGTGGCGGTGCCCGACCGCGGCGCGGTTGGAGCAAGGGCTCTAGTTTGCCTTGCGGCGATGGCTGGGGCTACTCGGGTACCTGCGGCGAATCCGGAATTGGCGCGTCGATCTGCAGGATCACCCCAGGTTTGAGCACGTCGCGCGTCGCGAGTCCATTACGCCGCAGCAGGTCGGCAACACCGATGCCGTGGCGCCGCGCGATGATCCAGGCGCTTTCGCCCCGGGCCACCGTGTGGCGCCGCGCACGCTCGGGCGCCGCGGCCGGACCGGAGGCGGTGGTGTCGGGGCTGGATGAACCGGCCACCGTGCCAGCTGTCGCTGTCGTTGTCGCAGCCGCAGCCGCAGCCGCAGCCGTTGCCGTGTGGATGGCGCCCACTGCTGCCGGCGCGATCGCGAGCAGCGGCGCGCGTCGACTTCCCAGCCTGCCGATGTGTCCGTTGCGGAAGACCGGATTGAGGCGCTGCAGCTGCGCCGCATCCTGACCATTGCGCGCGGCCCAGCCGGCGATGTCGGCGATGTCCTTGGGGACGTCGACAGCGGCCAGCCTGGCCACCGGACGATCAAGGGCGCGCAGCCATTCCTCGCGATCATCGGCTTGCTCCATCAGGCATGACAGCGCATGCAGCTTGCGGACATACGCATGGCTGATGTCGGGCAGCCCGGGCAGCTGCTCGGGCCTGGCGCTGCGAGCCTGCTGGCCGCCGCGCTTGAGCGCCCCGAGAATCCGGTATTCGCCGGCGTTGTAGGCCATCACCGCCAGTCGCCAGTCGCCGGCAAACATGCCGTGCAGGGTCTTGAGATAGCGGACCGCGGCCTTGGTCGAGTCCACCGGCGACAGGCGTCCGTCATAAGCGGCGCTGATCGGCACCCGGTGGTTGCGGGCGGTCAGCGTGATCATCTGCCACAAACCGGCCGGCCCCGACGGGCTGCGTGCCCCGGGCTTGTAGCCGCTCTCCACGAACGGGATCAGCGCGTATTCCGTTGGCAGGCTGGCCTCGCGCAGGGCATCGACGACATACCCGAACAGCGGCAACAGGTCGTCGTTGCGCGCCGCCAGACGGGCTGGTGCAGCGGCAAAATGCTTGCTCCAGCGGGAGCTGCTGCTGCCGGCCTCGCAATTCGGGTCGGCCAGGCCCTCCCGGAACCGCCGGTAGATCTCGCGGCCGCTGCGGGTGGCCGGCGTTGCCGCGCCTGCCGCCAGTTCGACGGCAGGGGGCGAGGGTGCGCTGGCTATCGGAGGCTGCGCGGGAGCGAGGACGGGGGCGGCCAACAGCACGCCGGTACACAGGGAAGTTGCCAGCAAGCGCCTCATCCGCGGAAACCGTCCTTCCAGCGCCGCAGTTCGGCGAACGTCTCCACCGCGTCCCGTGGCTTGCGACCCAGGCGCCGGGCCACCGCTGCCTGGACGGCCGGCTGGTCGCAGCGCAGGAAGGGATTGCAGGCAAGCTCGTCGGCAATCGTGCTTGGCAGAGTGGGGCGTCCGGCGTCGCGCATCTCACGTGCCTCTTCGGTGCGGCGTCGCAGCGCCGGGTTGTCTGGTTCGACCTCGCCCGCAAAGGCGGCGTTGGACAACGTGTACTCGTGGCCACAACAGACCCGTGTCCCACCGGGCAGCGCGGACAGTCGCGCCAGGGACGCGACCATCTGCGGGGGGCTACCTTCGAACAGCCGGCCACAGCCCAGGCTGAACAACGTGTCGCCGCAGAACAGCACGCCGGACCCGCTGTCGTTTTCGGCGTGGAACGCGATGTGGCTGCCGGTGTGTCCCGGTACGCCGATGACATCGAGAAGCCAGCCCTCCAGCAGCACCCGGTCGCCGTCGGCGACCCGGCGGGTGGCAGTGGCGATGCGGGCGTCATCTGGCGCGAGCACCGGGAGGTCCGGCCAACGCTGCAGCAGGGCGACCGTTCCGCCGATGTGGTCGTGGTGGTGATGGGTCAGCAATACCGCGCCTGGTATCAGACCGCGATCGGCCGCGGCCAGGACCGGGCCCGCTTCGCCGGGATCGACGATGAGAGCCCGGCCGCCATCGGCTGACAGCGTCCAGATGTAATTGTCCTCAAAGGCGGGCAGGGCCTGCAGGGGCATGGCGGAACAACTCCAGGGCTACTTGGGCGCGGTTTTGGGACAGAATCGGTGGCAACCCGGCCCGCGACCGACCCGACCATGCCCCTGCTTTCACACCGACGTCAACCCGACACCGCCCTGGACTGGTTCGGTACCCCGGCCGGGCAGGCGCTGCTGTCGGTGGAGGGGATCGCGATGGCGCGCGTGCTCACGGTCGGGCCGGCGCTGCCATGGGCTTGGCTCGGCGTCATGGCCGCCACGGCACCGGAGGCGAGCGACCGTCGGGGGCTGTTGTTGCGTCGCGATGGGGGCGGATTCACCGGCGCTGTGCGGTGCGCGCTGCCCCTGCCCATCGCCAGTGAGTCCCTCGGCGCCGTGTTGCTGCAGCACCTGCTTGACGATGGCGTTTCCGCCGACGCGCTGCTGGGCGAATGCGAGCGCGTGCTCGCCCCCGGCGGCACGCTCTGGCTGGCGACGCTCAATCCCTGGAGCCCCTATCGCGGGCGGTGGATGGGCACGGGGGTGCGCGCCCGCGCTGCCGGTCACTGGCAGGCGGCGCTGCGTCGCGCCGGCTTCGCCCTCGACTCGGTCAGCCTGCAGTGGCTTGGTCCGCGCTGGCACCCTGCGCATGGCGAAGCCGGCATCGGCGCCGCCGACCGCCTGCGCGCCGGCATCGCGCTGACGGTCAGCAAGCGCGTTTACGCCGCGATTCCACCCCGGCCGCTGCGAAACCTCCGCTGGCAGGCCGGACGAATGTCCCGCTCGCGAACCTCGCCGGCGATAATGGATCAATGACGACCGATACCTGCAAGACCGTGCACATCCACACCGACGGCGCCTGCCTCGGCAATCCCGGGCCCGGTGGCTGGGGTGCGTTGCTGCGCTGCAATGGCCGCGAGCGCGAGATTTCCGGCGGCGACCCGGCTACCACCAACAACCGCATGGAGCTGATGGGCGCCATCATGGCGCTGGAGACCCTGACCGAGCCTTGCACGGTCATCCTCCATACCGACTCGCAGTACGTGCGCCAGGGCATCACCGAGTGGATGAAGAACTGGGTACGCCGTGGCTGGAAGACCGCCGCTGGCGACCCGGTCAAGAACCGCGACCTGTGGGAGCGGCTCTACGCGGCCACGCATCGCCACATGATCGAATGGAAATGGGTCAAGGGCCATTCCGGCGATCCCCACAACGACCGCGTCGATATCCTCGCCCGCGATGCGGCCCTCCGCGCGCGCGCGGGTGGCACCAGCGCCGCCAACGCCGCCAACGCCGGCATCCGCTGAGCGCATGCGAGAATCCACACCGATGCGCCAGATCATCCTCGATACCGAAACCACCGGCCTGAGCTGGGAACGCGGCAACCGCGTGGTCGAAATCGGCTGCGTCGAGTTCGTCGAACGCCGCCCGACCGGCCGCACGTTCCAGCGCTACCTCAACCCCGGGCGCGAATTCGAACCGGGGGCCCAGCAAGTCACCGGGCTGTCGCTCGACTTCCTCGCCGACAAGCCCAAGTTCGCGGCGGTGGTGGACGAGTTCCTCGAGTTCATCGACGGCGCCGAGCTGGTGATCCACAACGCGGCGTTCGACGTCGGCTTCCTCGACAACGAACTGCGCCTGCTCGGACCGCAGTACGGCCGCCTGGCCGATCGCTGCGGCATCGAGGATTCGCTGCTGCTCGCGCGCCAGCGCTTTCCGGGCCAGCGCAATTCGCTGGATGCGCTGTGCAAGCGGCTGGGGGTCGACAATGCCCACCGGCAGCTGCACGGCGCGCTGCTCGACTCCCAATTGCTGGCGGAGGTCTACCTGGCGCTGACGTCGGGGCAGGGCGAGATAGGCTTCGACGGTTTGGAGGCGACGCAGGTCATCGCAGCGGCTTCGTTCGAGGTCGACCCGAGAGCCGCGCGACCCCGCGTACTGGTGGGTGTCGACGAGCTGGTCGCACACGAAGCCCGCCTGGCGACACTGCGCCAGAAGGCCGGCAAGGCGGTGTGGGACCAGTGGGCCGTGACCGAGGGCATCGGCACCGAGGACATCGGGGCGGGCGATGCGCTCGCGCTCGCCTGAGCGGGTCGGGCTGCGGGGGTCGCGTTGAAGCTGGGCCCCGAAGGCACTGGCCGTACCGATGCGGGACGGGAGTCCGATGCAGCAAAGCGCTTCCGGACCCGACGCCGGAAATCCCGGGCTAGTGGCTGCGCACCAGCACTACGGTGACGTTGTCCGATCCGCCGCCGTCCAGCGCCGCCGCCACGAGCGAGTCCACGCATTCCTGCGCGCTGCAGTCGTGATGCGCCAGGACCCGGGCGATGTTGCGATCGTCGACCTCCTCGGTCAGGCCGTCGCTGCACAGCAGCAGTTGCATCCCTGGCCTGAGTTCGCCGGTCATGGTTTCGACATTCAGGTTGCGCGGGTCGGTGACGCCCAGCGCCTGCGTGACCACGTTGCGGTGCGGATGGCTGCGGGCCTGCTCGTGGGTGATCGCGCCGGTCGCGATCAGTTCCTGCACGTAGCTGTGGTCCTGCGAGAGTTGGGCCAACTGGCCATCGCGCCACAGGTACACGCGGCTGTCGCCGACCCAGGCCACCTCGAAACGGTTGCCGTTCACGCGCGCCGCGACCACGGTCGTGCCCATCGGCAGGGCATCGTTGCGGCGTTTCGACGTGCGGATGATTTCTTCGTCGGCGATGCGGATGGCCTGGGCCAGCGGCGTGCCGTCGCGGATCTCGCGGACGATGGTTTCCCGCGCCAGAGCGCTGGCGACCTCGCCGTATTCGTGGCCGCCCATGCCGTCGGCCACCAGCCAAAGGCCGAGTTCGCTGTCTCCGTAGTAGGTATCTTCGTTGAGCTCGCGGCGCAGGCCGGCGTGCGTCAGGTGTCCAAACTCGATCATGGGGCCGCCAGCTGTCGTCGTCGCTATACGCTAACGGAATCTTCGGCGCGCTGCGGCCTTTTAGGCAAGGCGGACAAACACCCAGGCACGGAAAGGGGGCGGGCGAGGGCCAAAAAAGCAAAAAGGCCGCCGGGGCAGCCTTTTGCGTTTACTGGCGGAGAGGGAGGGATTCGAACCCTCGGTAGGCTCACACCTACGCCTGATTTCGAGTCAGGTACATTCGACCACTCTGCCACCTCTCCGTGACTCGAGCGCACCCGGTCCGGGCTGCGGTCAAGCGCGCAATGATACGGGCCGAGGGCAACGCCGACAAGGCATGGCGCGAATACGACCACCGGCCGGCTACACTGTCGCCCCCTGTTGGAACGACAACCCCCATGTCCGAGATCCTGGTTCCGGTGTCCTTCGGCGAGCTGCTCGACAAGATCGCGATCCTGCAGATCAAGTCCGAGCGCATGAGCGATGAGGCCAAGCTGGCCAACGTGCGCAACGAGTTGTCCGCGCTCGAACAGACCTGGATGGCCCACCCCGCGGCCGGTGGCGATATCGTCAAGCTGCGCGCCGACCTCAAGGCCGTGAACGAGCGGTTGTGGGTGATCGAGGATGACATCCGTATCAAGGAGCGGGCGCAGGCGTTCGACGACGAATTCACCCAGCTCGCCCGCAGCGTCTACTTCGAGAACGACGAGCGCGCCCGGATCAAGCGGGAGATCAACGCGGCGCTCGGCTCGGCCTATGTCGAGGAAAAGTCGTATCAGGATTACCGGGCAGGCGCCGCGCCCTGACCGTGGGCTGGGGAACGCGGCACGGAGGCCTGTGCCGGTGGCGCATCGCTGGCGTGGGATCGGCCGCGGTTTTGCCTACCCGGCACGAGGATGGCAGTCGCGCCGGCGTCGCGAATGCCTGTCGAAACGCTAGCCTGCGACTGGCGGGCGCGATTCCAAATAGCGCTCGAACGCCGCGATTGCGTCCCCGATGCTGACCAGGTCCATGACTCCGTCATGCTCGATCTTGGTGCCCCATCCGAGCGCCGATGCCGGTTTACCAAGGTACCTGCGCGCCGCGTCGTCATAACGATCGACGCAGAAGCGCCGGTCGCTGTACGGGCCGCTGCGGGCCGGGTTGCTGGCCGCGTGCAGGCCCAGCACCTTGGTGCCCATCGCATTGGCGATGTGCATCGGCCCCGAATCCGGCGTCATCACCAGGTCGGCGCGTTCCAGCAGTGCCGGCAACTGCTTGAGGGTGTCCTTGCCGACCAGATCCAGCGCGGGCCCGCGCATGGCGGCCAGGATCGCGTCCGTGGTGGCGCGTTCGAGCTCGCTGCGACCGCCACACAGCACCACCCGCCAGCCGCGGCCCACGGCATGGTCGGCGACCGCCGCATAGCGCTCGCTGCGCCAGTTGCGACGTACGTGGCTTGAACACGGCGAGATGAGCAGGGTCGGCACGCCATCGTCCGGCCATTGGGCCCGCGCCCAGTCGCGCGCGTCGGCTGGCACCGGCAGGTCCCAGCGCACCTCGGTCTGGCGCAGGCCCAGCGGTTCGCAGAAGCTGCCGAGCGCGTCGAGCACATGCAGACCGGGCCGGTCGGCGATGCGCTCGTTGATGAAAAGTCCGTGCAGGTCCTTCGAACGCGAGCGGTCGTAGCCGATCCGACGCGTTGCCGGAATGAACGCCGACAGCACGTTGGCGCGGGCGGCAACCTGCATCTGCAGCAGCACGTCGAAGCGCCGGCCGTGCAACTGGCGGCGCAGTGCGCGCATGCCGGCCAGGCCGGTCTTCTTGTCGTACTCGATGAACTCGACGCCCTCCAGCCCCTCCAGCAGGCGCCGTTCGCCCTTGCCGATCACCCAGCTCAGTGCTGTCTGCGGGTAGCCGGCGCGCAGCGTGCGCACCAGCGGCACGACATGGGTCACGTCGCCGAGCGCCGACAGGCGCAGCAGGCAGATGGAATCGGGGCGGGACTGGGGCGAGGGCGGCATGTGTCTTGCTAGACTCCGGGCGATGACGGGGTATGACGCGACCGAAGGACTCACGCCGCTCCGCGACGATAGCGGCTATGGCGCGATTCTGTTCGACCTCAAGCGGGTGCGGCAAGCCAGTGCCGACTGGTTCTCGCCGGCGTTCTGGGGTTCGCATGCGCGGCCGGTGGAAAGCGGCGGGCGCGGCGGGGCG
>Ga0209108_10002596_pt1 | contig 10320 bp, 17 predicted proteins | sample Rifsed10ft1_FD_184003 | JGI IMG/M metagenome (GOLD analysis project Ga0209108, IMG submission 184003) | Soil microbial communities from Rifle, Colorado, USA - sediment 10ft 1 (version 2) | ecosystem: Environmental > Terrestrial > Deep subsurface > Rock core/Sediment | place: Rifle, Colorado...
TTCTTTGGCCCCCTTTAAGCCCGGCGATATGAACCTTTTCCGGCTTTTGGGTTTTCTGCCTTTTTTCTTTCTTTTCTTCTTCCTCTCCACCCACGAAGGCTGTCTTTGTTTTTCCCATAAAATTTATATTTTTGTTACTCCTGTCCCTCCACCGTTATTCCCATTGAGCGGGCCGTTCCCGCAACTATTTTCTTGGCAGCATCCAAGTCTCCGGTGTTTAAGTCTTTAATTTTTTCCTGGGCAATCTTGGTTAACTGTGCGTCTGTCAGGGTGCCCGCAATTTCCCTGGGGGGCACCCCTGAGCCTTTTTCTATTCCGAGTTCTTTCTTAATCATGTCCGCAACCGGGGCGAGTTTGGTGACAAAATCAAAGCTTCGGTCTTCATAAATGGTAATTACCGCCGGGACGGTGTTGCCTTTCATCTCTCCCGTTCTCTCGTTATATTGCTTGACGAATTCCATGATGGCCACGCCGTGCTGACCCAATGCGGGGCCCAAGGGGGGAGCCGGAGTTGCCTCTCCCGCGGGAAGGTTAACCTTAATTACCGTTTTTATTTTCTTGGTTGCCATATAAGTTAAAAAGTAACGAGTATCGCGAAGCGACTTGAAGCTTTCGACACTCGTAGTGTCTCCCTCAAAATTGAGGTAAAGCTATTTTAGGCTAGACCTTGGCTATTTGCAAGAAGTCCAGCTCAACCGGTGTTTCTCTGCCGAATATTGAGACTAATACTTTTACTTTTCCTTTCTCCTCGTCTATCTCGTGAATTGTTCCCAGGAAGTCCGCAAAAGGTCCGTCGGTGATCTTAACGGCTTCACCTACGGAGAACTTTGTCTTAAACCTTGGGGCCGGGGCGGATATGAATTTTTGAATGTTGGCAACCTCCGCATCGGACAAGGGGGTGGGTTTATTTCCTGCGCCAACAAATCCGGTTATTCCGGGAGTGGTCCTGACAGCCAGCCAGGTAGGGTCATCCAGAATCATCTTTACCAGAAGGTAACCCGGAAAGATTTTCTCCTTAACGGTTGCTTTTTTACCTCCCCGAATAATCACCCTGTCCTGGGTGGGGACGAGAAGTTCAAAGATTTGCCCCTGCAGACTCATTGTTTCCACCCTTTGTCTTAAGGTTTCGGAAACTCGGGCTTCGTGTCCCGAGGCGGTGTGGACAACATACCATCTGGCATTGGCGTCGGCGGTTTCGGAAATGACGATATGGCCGGGAATTTTTTTCTTCCCGGTTCCTCTTTCGTCAACTGCGGTTGGTGTATCCATATGTTTAGCGGGCAACGATTGCTTCCAAGAGCTTGGTAAAGACATAATCCAGGCCCCCGACGTAGAAGGCGACGATAACCGATATCGCAAAAACCACCAAAGTCAGCCTTACTACTTCTTGTCGCTTCGGCCAGGTTACTTTGGAGAGTTCTGCCCTTACTTCTGAGAAATATCCCAAAACCTTCTCCACGCTGAAAATTGTAACAAAAGTATGGGAAATTCACAAGTAAGGCGTATAATAGCGGGAAATATGAACACGGAAAGAAGAAATATTGCTCGAATTGTCGAGAGACGGTCCAGAAGTTACCTGAAACAAGGGGTGTTTGAAACAGCGCTCCTTTATGTGAGGGACGTTTTTTCCGAGGAAACGATGGGCGTGGGCGACGCTTCTTTCTGGGTAGAGTTGGAGAAAAAGGCAGGAGCCTTTAAAGGAACCCGCAAACAAGCCCTGTTTCAGTGTTATATGAAGGGTTATACCCACGTTTCACTTGCCGAGACGCTTCTTAACTTTTTCCCCGAATATCGGGTGCAGATGGGATTGGGGACGATGTCCCGTATGGAGCAAGAAAATCGGGTATCCAGACTTTCCTTGGCTCTGCTTGAAGATTTCCCCCCGAGGTATAAGAGGGCACACAGAGGAGATGCCTAAACCCGATTTCCGATTTGAAAAGCTACTTTGGAGAAGGAAATATCTTTTTATAGCCGGAGCAGATGAGGTCGGAAGGGGGTCTTTTGCGGGCCCGGTTGTTGCGGGGTGCGTCGTCTTTTCCGAAGAAACAATAATTCCTCAGGATATTTCTGTTAACGACTCCAAAAAAGTAAGTTCCGGAAAAAGAGAAGAAGCGGCAATGTGGATTAAAGAAAATTCCTTGGCCTGGGGAATCGGGGAGGCCCCCGCCAGTTTAATCAATCGAATCGGGATGGCAAAAGCTACAAAGAGAGCTTTCAGAAAAGCGATAAGCGAAGCCAGAAAAAGACTGGGAAAACCCATCGACTATTTGCTTATCGATGCCTTCTTTATTCCTTTTGTTGCGGGGCTACCTACCAAAAGAAGAAAAGACACCCAAGGCCGCTTCAGGAAAAACCCCAAAGGAAAGCAGACGGCGATTGTTGGCGGGGACGAGAAATCCTTAACAATTGCAGCCGCCTCGATTATTGCCAAAGTTTACAGGGACAAGCTGATGGCCTCCTTGAGCAAAAAACGAAACCTGAAAAAATACGGATGGGGGACAAATAAGGGCTATGGTACCAAACAGCACCAGAGAGCTCTTAAGAAATACGGACTGACCCGCTACCACAGAAAAGAATTTGTTAATAGTTTCTTTTCTTCTCCATCTCGATGAGGTACTTGATGCGGTACTTCTTTTCTTTGCGGCGCTCGGCCGGCTTTTTATAGCGTTCCCTGTCCCTAAGCTCCAAGAGAATTCCCTCGTTAAGGACTTTTTTCCTGAAACGGGCAATGAGACGATCTTCCGATTCGCCTTTTTTCTTCTTGACCACGAACATTGTTCGTAATCGCCCCCTTCCCTGTTAGAGTAAAGATACTCATAAAAATCACCTTCCGTTATTGTATCAAATTGGTGCAAGCGAGAAAAGGGTTTAAAAACCCGATTGGAGATGCTATTATTTAGCTTGTTATGACGAAAAAGGCTCTTATTACGGGCGTTACGGGACAGGACGGAAGCTACATGGCGGAGCTTCTTCTTAAAAAGGGGTATAAGGTTGCCGGTATCGTCAGAAAAACCAGCCACCTTCATTACCCCAACATCGGCCATATCCAGGAACACCTCCACCTGCTCCAAGCCGACCTTATAGATCCCGTCTCGATAAGGGAAGTAATCCAGAAAGTTAAACCGGACGAAGTCTACAATTTTGCTTCCCAATCCGTTCCCCGGGAATCGTTCCTGCAGCCCATTCACACCGCAGAAATTACGGCAATAGGGGCCCAGAGGGTTCTGGATGCCGTTTGGGATATTGTTCCCAAGGCCAAATTCTATCAAGCCAGCTCCTCCGAAATGTTCGGTTGGGTGAAGGAAATTCCTCAAAACGAGGACACTCCGTTTAATCCGGCAAACCCCTATGCCATCTCCAAGCTTTTTATGCATAACATGATCCAGATTTATAAAAGGGGATACCATATGTTTGCGGTATCCGGTATTCTTTTTAACCACGAGTCTCCCAGAAGGGGTCTCTCCTTTGTTACCCAGAAAGTGGCTTTTGCCGCGGCCTGTGCCAAGCTGGGAATCAGAGATTCCGAATACTTAAATGAGGAGGGTGAGCCGATTGTAAAAGACTCACAGGTATCGATGGGAAACATGGATGCCGAGCGCGACTGGGGATTTGCCGGCGATTATGTCGAGGCGGCCTGGATGATGCTCCAGCAGCCTAAGCCCGAAGACTATGTGATAGGGACAGGAGAAACCCATACGGTTCAGAAGCTTTGCGAAGAAGCATTCGGCTACGTAGGCAAAGACTGGAAAAAACACGTCAAGGTAGACCCCAGATTTGTCAGGCCCACAGAAACGGGTCCTCTGGTCGCGGATCCCGCTAAAGCAAAGAAGATGTTGGGTTGGAAGCCGAGAGTTCACTTCAAGGAATTAGTCAAGATGATGGTTAACGCCAACATTGCCAGACTGAAGTAGCTTCTTAGTGGATTGGTATTACGTTTTCGGAGTGAGTGTTATTGCCCTCATTTGATTCGTCAACCCCGTTATCCGCATCCGCAATAGCCCGGGTGGTGTAGTTTGCCCAGCCCCCGTAGGTATAAGTGCAGGGCACCGTTCTTTCCGCTCCGGAGGCAATACTGGACACAACCGCCCGGCAAGCATAGGTGGGGGCGGTGATTGTTGCCCACCACTCCCAGAAAAAGTCTCCCGAAGACGAATTGCCCTGGTTTTTAATCGTCACCGATATCGTAAAAGGAACGCCCTGTTCGGGAGGGTGGTTAAATGAATAGCCGGTAATTGTCAGATCGGCCCGGTTATCCGGGGTGGGAGTCGGAGTCGGGGTGGCCGTTGCCGTCGCGGTTCCCGTCGGTTTGGTTGTGGGGGAGGCGGCTGTCGTTCCGGTTGCCGTTGCGGTGGGGGAGGTTTCCATAGATTCGGTAGGAGTGTCCGTGGTTGTCTCTGCGCCTTTCTTGGAAAAGCCCAGGAAATAGGCCCCGCCACCTACCAAAACAATCAGGATTACAATGACAATGATGATTATTACCGGCGAAAATCCCGAAGTATTTTTGGGCACGTTAAATTATATTAGGGGTATATCGAATTAATTGTCAAGAGAGACTCTAGCGGAATAAAATAATCAGAAGCACGGTAAAGACTCCGAAGAATACCAACCAGCCCGCGGTATAAAACACGACCCTGACTGCCTTTTTGGTTTGTTTATGCTCCGACCAGAGGATAAAGGGGTAGTAGCCGAAGAACAGTCCGCAAATAACAGCCGAGAGAACGAAAATAATAAGAAACAGCGTCGGGCCAAGGAAAGTATCCATTTGGCCGAAAATAGCATTGCCATTTTGCATCAGAAGACCAACAAGGGATACATAAATAGTAAGCCCCAAGGCCTGAAGAAAAGAAATAAATTCCAATGATAATTTTTTCATCTCCACCATTATACTATATTAAGACAGCGTTGATGAAAAAACAATTTATCCTGGCGGTAGCTGCGATTTTGGGAATATTAATTGTCGGGTCCATGTTGTTGCTGATCAAAAGCAATACACCGGGAAAGGACGGGCTTATTCAGGGTAAAGAACTGCCGGCTTTATACACCGAGGGTAACCAGATAAAACGGGCCGACAGCCATGAAAGTGTACGCCTTAAGGGTGTGAGCACGATGATCTTTAACTGGAATTTACCCCTGAATCAGAAATTCCTTTCCGTCTTGGAAAAAATAAAGACCTGGAACATTAATTTGTTGGGTTTATATATAACCCCTCAATATATTGACAGTAGAACAGCTGATATAGATTTCATGATCGATTGGGCTGAAAAGAATAGAATCTATATTTATCTGATGCCTGTTGAAAGCGAGGAGAAAAACTTAACCTCCCAACTTATCCGGATCCCGTCAGATATGGGTAAGCTTGCCGAAAGATACCGCAACCGGAAGAATGTTTTATTTGGTCTTTGGGCTGAACCCAATATGAGGTGGGAGCAGTGGTATCCCTTAGCGAATGGAATAGCCAAGGAGATAAAAAAATCTAATCCGGATGCGGTAATTTTATTTAGCGGGGCTGAATTTGCCAGAATCTTTGATTCTAGCGAACAGTTTCCCTACAGCAATGTTATCTACAATTTTCATGAATATCGTACCGAGGACATTAAAGGTCTTAGCTCCGCCTTGGCCGAAAAAGTCACGTTTGATTGGACCCAATTCAGCGAGCAGTACCCCGTGCTGATAGGAGAATTTGGCGGAGTTTGGGGGACTGGGTTTGGGGAACCCGAAGACTTACTTTTCATCCAAAAAATATTGGACGAGGCAAACAGTAACAATATCAGCTATACCGCCTATACAATGGATGACTATCCGGACGCCAGCGTCAACAAGCGGTGGGCTGGCATGGGCGGTTTGGAATTGATAAATTGGGAAACTCTGGAACCAACCAAAAAAGGGCAACTGATAAAGGATGATTTGCGCAATTACCCCCCAACCTATTTCGGGAATTATTAAGTAGGCACAATAGGGTTTGAAGCTGGCAGGGACTAGTAAACTACGTCAGGAACTTCTTTTTCCAAAACTTGAATAACTTACCAAATAGTTTAATTGCGGCGGATGTTACGATATAGACAAAAAGTGAAAAACCAAGCATCAACAAAAAGGGGTACCAATCCCTTAGCCAAGCATATGACCCTATAAGTACAAGTGGAGAATATCTGTCAATTACATACCCTCCATTTTCAAGTTGAACCCTCTCTCTAAGTATGGGAAGGGCAAGGATAATTAAAGTAAGAAGGGCATTTGTCCATCGTAGTTTAAGGAAATTACCCGTCTTCTTCTGGACCATGGTTTAGTATAGCACGCAACAACCGTCTGAGGCTATTTTGCAGGGGATAGTGAACTTTGTAAGGAACTTTTATAAAGAGGCAGAATTAATTCCCAAATGTTCTTCAATCTTCTCAATTCGCTGGAGCAACTTAAGATAGTCTCTGTCAAGGAAGTTTATTGTGTAGTCAAGTTTCCTTTCTAGCTTGTCAAATCTCTTATCCAATCGTATCTCGGTGGATTTTAAAATCTTTCCGATTTCATTCAAATCTGTCTTGGTTAGCATAAAAAGAGTGTATCTAAACCCTGTTAGATTTTCAACAACTCAAATTGTATCAGTTGCATAGTATTTGAGGCTAATTTGCAGGGTCGGGAGGAATCGAACCTCCGATGAGCGTTTTGGAGACGCCCGGTATACCACTTACCTACGACCCTAAGATGTCAGCAAACGTATTATAGAATGAACGGAGTTCAAGGGCAATTTTATAATCATAATATCGAATTCTAATACTTCCGCTATAATTTTCTCTGATCCTTTTGCCCGTGTGAGGTTTTTTGTAGCTTTTCGAAAATTGTGCCAACGGTATCTTTGTAATTGTTGACCAATAATCTAATATTTGTTTCTCATCGTGATACTCGTGAATATGGACCATAGCTCTTAGTTTCTTTTCGTCAACCTTAAAAGAACCCCTTAAGAGTTTCAGAAACGTAGCTACCATTTTTTGATCAGAATTGATGAAGAAAACATAACTATCAGTTGATTTGCCACCTTCAGTCCAAAATAAAAACGAACACAGGAGTTTGTAAAGGCTTTTGTTCAGATTGACATTTTTGAGAGAACTCAAGGCAACACTGTTGAAATGGGCTTTTTTTGTTTGCCTTTTGGGATCTTGAAGTATTGTATTTATCTGTCGTATCTCTCTCCGCCGGCCTTCATGGATGCTTTTTCGCAAGGGTCTCCCTCAAATTTCCTTAATAGACTTGTTTGATATTCAACGTCCCCAACAACGACTGTTCCTCTCTCCTCTGGAGATTTGTGTGTTTTGACATGTATCGGGTCTTTGGGGTCGTAATCGTGCTGAATATGCCATAGTCCTTTGGGATCTTGCCAAACATTGGGTACCCCTCCCTGAATTTTGACGTAATCTTCCCGTGTTGCTTTCCGAGGCATATTATTTAAGCTTCGCGGTTTCTTTGTGGATTTGAACTTTTCTGCAGGTTCTGCAGTATTTTTTAAGTTCAAGTTTTGATCCCTTATTGCCTTTTGTTTCCATATTAATCTTATTCCGCTCTGTTAAGTAATTTTGACTTTTACAGACGGAACAAACCAAGGCTATAAGTTCTCTAGCTCCTTTTTTTGCCATTCGGAGCCTGGAATCGGGATCGAACCGATGACCTTGCCCTTACCAAGGGCACGCTCTACCGACTGAGCTATCCAGGCGCAGCGCAATTATACCAAATGTTGATATACTTAAAAACAAATGAAAAAAGAACAATCGTTTCTCTTGATTCTTGCCGCGTCCTTCCTGATTATCCTTATCTATGTAATGAGCTCCCTAATAAGCTCCGGTCCGCAAAACCCCCTGGGGCCTTAATCTGTGCTGAGACTAGGATTCGAACCTAGGTAGGCCTTTCGACCGCGAGATTTACAGTCTCGTGCGTTTGACCGCTCCGCCATCTCAGCAGGTGCTATATTTTATCAAAAATTTGGTTTTTATGGTACTTAGCTATGCGCCAGGCCCGACCTTTTCCCTTGTTTAAGTTCCTGAAATTTGGACTGAGTGAGTGACAATTTGGACATAAGAGTCTCAAGTTTTCTTCACTATTGTTGTCTGAATCGCCATTGAGATGGTCGACTTCAAGAGGAACCGTTCCCGTTACTGGATGCTTTTGTCTCCATCCACAGAGTGAACATTTTTCATCATATTTTTCTAGTAAATATCGCCTGATATGTTTAGAAACGTTCTTTGTTCTGACGCCTCTTCCTCTGCTCGCAGATCCCTCTTTCCATTTTTTTATATATTGATGATATTGGTATGTAAACTGACACTTATTTGAGCAGTATTTATAAGAAGCCCTTTTGGGATTTTTACCACAGAATAAGCAGTTGGCCATACGTAATTGGTGGGTGTTGAATGTGGAGCCACCTCAGGGATTCGAACCCTGGACCTTTACTTTACAAAAGTATTGCTCTACCAGCTGAGCTAAGGTGGCCTGAATGATAATTATACCAGAAAAGGGGATTGATTTGAAGCTAAATGTTCCGAATGTATGACCCCGCCTCGAGGGCCGGGAAGAAGTTTCCCCCTACATTTGCAGGTGGGTGGGCTCAGCCCTAACCCAAGGGTTAAAGCGATTCGCCCTCCCAAGAAAACTTTCGGTGAGGAAAATTTTCCCTAGTCCCCTTAGCAGGGTCACTTATATTGTATCAAGACAGGTCAAGAAAGTTAAATAACCGGGTTTCCGGGGATAAGAATTGCCAAGACAATATTCAGAACAGGAGCAATAATCAGGGAGAAAATAGACACCCCTCCGAAGGTGGGAAAGATAATAAACAAAAGAAGAATTAGCCCGTAGCGGGTCAGAAACAAATCAACCTCTCTTGCCTGACTTCGGGGCAAAAGTCCCACCAGAACTTTCCCTCCGTCCAGGGGATGGATGGGGATAAGGTTAAAGATTGCCAGGACAACATTCAGAATGATAAAGGGGTAAAAAAGACCCAGATAATACGAGAGAGGGGAAAACCCTCCCGGAATAAGCCTGATGATAACCGACAATAAAGCTGCCAGAGCCAAATTTGCCGCAGGGCCCGCGAATGAGATTAAAGCCGTATCCCGTCTCGGGTGTCTTAAGTTATACGGGTCAAATCCGACGGGTTTTGCCCAACCGAAGGGTATAACCGGTGCGCCCAAGGCGCGAAGAATTACCAAAACCAAAAGCAGGGTAGTGCCAATGGGGTCGTAGTGGACCAGAGGATTTAAAGAAAGCCTGCCTTGGAGTCTGGCAGTAGGATCTCCAAGCCTGTCCGCCATCCAGGCGTGCGAGGCTTCGTGGATGGTAATGGCGACAATAAATGCCAGTATCCAAATGACTATAGACATGGGCTTTACGACAGCTAGGGATAATTGTATAATACTTGGACTCAAAGCTGAAGCTTTGAGTTTATTATGGCCTACAGTTGCGACAATTGCGGAAAAACAATTTCGGCCGGGCGCTCTCAGCACCACAGGCGGGGAGTTGCCGGAAAACGTTGGGCAAAAAGGGCCCAGATGACTATCAGAACCTTCAAGCCCAACCTCCAGAAGGTTGGGGTGCTGTTGGGAGGAAAAAAAGTTACGATGAGGCTCTGTGCCAAATGCCTGAAGCTTTTCAAGAAACAGGGGAAACTTTACTCTTCGGCAAAAGCCGCATTGGGGTAACCCGCGATAAACTCTTCCCAGGAAACCGGATTTTTTCCTTCGAGCTGTACTTCATCAAGAACCAATTTTTCCTCTTCGAGGTGTGCATTTAGAATTTTTAATCTCTTGGACTGCCTTTCCGAAAGCCGGATGTAGGCCCAGGCCCCCGGCCAGGAAGTCATGCTACGAATGAAATTATGAATAGATTCCGGAGAAGGAAACAATGAAAAGTCCTTGATAAAAGGAATTTGCCAATCCTCCTCGACGGGTTCCCCCCCTAATGCGGAAGAAAGGTATTTGGGGGGAATAAATCCGTGGACTTTCTTAACCAGGGTGGTATGGGTTGCCTTCTTATCATCCTGGGTCCGGGGAGCGATTTTTCCCTTGACATAGGGCTCCAAAAGTTCAACCAAAACCTCCGCTCCACGCGAGAACAGCCTTTCCCTGAGAGTATCGGTTGTGTCTTCGGGAAGAATCTGTTCCTTAAATTGGGAAAGGATGGGGCCGTGGTCAAGCTTGGCATCAAGTTTAATTATGCTCACTCCCGTCTCGGCTGCCCCCGAGGCAATAGCTCCCTGAACCGGGGAGGCTCCCCTGAAAAGGGGGAGGAGGGAAGGGTGCAGGTTAAGTATTCCGTATTTGAAATTTTTCAAAACCGTCTCCGGAA
>Ga0209108_10002597_pt1 | contig 10320 bp, 5 predicted proteins | sample Rifsed10ft1_FD_184003 | JGI IMG/M metagenome (GOLD analysis project Ga0209108, IMG submission 184003) | Soil microbial communities from Rifle, Colorado, USA - sediment 10ft 1 (version 2) | ecosystem: Environmental > Terrestrial > Deep subsurface > Rock core/Sediment | place: Rifle, Colorado...
GGACCGGCCGTACAAGAAAGGCAAGACGCTCACCGAGTCGCTCACCATCCTCGGCAAATTCAAGCTGAACGGGCACATCGATCCCGATCTCTTCGACATTTTCATGTGGGATAAGGTGTACGAGAAATACGCGCGGCAATTCCTCGACCCGGATCAGATCGACGAAGTGGACGTCGCCAAGATCCCCGGTTATGTTCCGCCGCCCGTTGCATAGGCTCGGGCCCCCGCGGCCGCTCCCGGCAGTATCCGGCATGATCCATTTCCGGTGAGACGGGTTCATGGGAATCCTTGAATGGTTCGGGACTCGGGAAGTCGACGAGCTTGCGGCCGCGATCGCCGCGGAGCTGGTCAAACGCGTTCCACCCTCCGCGCTGGAATCCCGCACCAGGAAGGCGGCGGAACGCCTGAGAAACACGCATGAAGCGATTTTCGCCCGCGCCGGAAAATTTGCGCGCACGCACCCGCTCAACATCTATAAGCGAGCGCGGCTGGGCAACCAATTCCGGTGGGCGCTCAAGGAAGCGGGCTATCCGCCGGAGTTTGTCGAGTCCTGGACCTACGAGCTCGCCATCCTGATCACGCTCAATAACACTCCCCGCAAGGCGGCGGGCGGTTGATCGAAGGCGGCTGCGTGAGCTTCATGCGCGGCTGACCGCCGGATCTCCGCTGTTGCGATCCTGCGACCATGCCGCGGTGGGGCGGCCGCGTCATGTCATGTTGCGAAAACTGCTGAATCGCCTGCTATCCACCGGCCGCGCGCCTGTAGCGCGCGATCCAACCCCGGCTCCGCGCGAGGCAGCCGCCGACCGCTTGATTGCCGAGGGCAATCGCGCCGAGGGCGCAGGCCGGGTGCAGGAGGCCTGCGAGCGCTATCGCGAAGCAGTGCAGGCGGCGCCGGGCTATGCCAAGGCGCATTTGAACCTCGGAATCGGGCTGGAGGCGGCCGGCGCGACCGAGCCGGCGGTCCACTCCTATGAGGCGGCGCTGGCGATCGACCCGGCGGACCCGTTCGCAGCCTACAACCTCGGAAAACTCCTGTATACGCGCGGCATGCCGGCGGAAGCCGAGCGGTTGCTGCGGCAGGCCTTGCGGAGCCGCCCCGGGTTCCCTGAAGCGCAAGTCGTACTGTCGCGCGTCCTTGAGTCGCAGGGAAACCTCAGCGCGGCCGCAGCGGCACTGGAAGCCGCATTGAAGCTGCGGCCGGATGATTTCGCGGCGCTCTACCACTATGCGGGCGTGCTCAGGAAGCTCAACAGGCTGGACGAGGCGGAAAACGCGTTGAGACGCGCAATCGCGATCGACCCCGAAAACGCCGATGCGAGCTACGATCTGGCCACCATGCTGATGGCGCGCAGCGAGATGCGACAGGCCGAGCCGCATTTGCGGGCCGCGCTGACGCGCAACCCCGATTTCGTGGAGGCGCACGCCGCGCTTTCCCACGTGCTGGACGCGCGCGGCGACCTGGCGGGGACCGTGGCGGAACTGGAGTTGGTCCTCAGGCAACGCCCCGACTGGGCGGATGCGCGGTACAACTATGGATGCGCCCTCAAGAAGCTCATGCGGCTGGGGGAAGCAGAAAACGCCTTTCGCCGCGCGCTCGCGGCGGATCCAGGGCACTTCCGCGCCTACCGCATTCTAGGAAGCGTTCTGCTCGGGCTGTGCCGCACGGATGAGGCGCTCGCGCTCTACCGTGCGGCCCGCGAGCGACTCCCCGACGATCTCGATCTCGAATCGGCCGAGCTCTTCGCGCTCAACAGTTCCGAGCGGATTGCGGAGGACGCGCTTTTCGCGAGGCACGCGGCGTTCGGGACGCGCATCGAGCAGGCCCATCCACCGCGCTTCGAGCCATTTCGGAACGTGAGGGACCCCGAGCGGCGCCTGCGCATCGGTTATGTGTCCGGGGACTTCTGTTATAACGTCGTCACGCTATTCACGCTTCCGGTGGTCGAGCGTCACGACCGGTCCGCAATCGAAGTGTATTGCTACTCGACTGGCGGCAGGGTGGACGAATTCACACGACAGCTTTCGGCGCGCGCGGACGTCTGGCGGGACGTCTCCTCGCTGTCGGCATCCGGGCTGGCCGATGCGATCAACCGCGACGGCATCGACATCCTGGTTGACCTGGGCGGGCATTCGGGTATTCCGCAACTGGCGGTTTTCGCGCAGCAGCCGGCGCCGGTCCAGGCCACCTGGCTCGGCTACCTGAACACCACCGGCATGACGCGGATCCACTACCGCATTTCGGATCGCCATGCTGATCCGCCGGGACTCACCGACCCGTACCACACTGAAACCCTGGTCAGGCTGCCGCACAGCCAGTGGTGCTACCGCCCCTTCATTTCGGCCGCGTGCGCGGAGATGCCGCCGTTTGTACGTAATGGACATGTCACCTTCGGTTCGTTCAACCAGGCGCTCAAGATATCCCGCGCGGTGCGCCGCCTGTGGGCCGAGATTCTCCAGCGGGCGCCCGGTTCCCGCCTGGTGATCCTCGGCGTTGCCGAAGGCCGCGCCCGGGACGAACTGCTGGCGGATCTCGCGGGTGCCGGAGGCGAGCGCGCCCGGATCACGGTCCTGCCGTACGCTTCGCTGCAGGACTATTTCGAATGGTTCAACTCCGTGGACATTGCGTTGGACACGATGCCCTACAGCGGCGGCACGACCACGTGCGATGCGCTGTGGATGGGAGTCCCCGTGGTAACGGCTCCCGGATCCCGGCCTTCGTCGCGCAGCACGGCGAGCATCCTCTCGACCGCGGGACTCCCCGAGTGGATCGCCTCGAGTCCCGAGGATTACGTGCGGCTGGCCGCCGAATATGCCCGCGATGAGGCGCGCCTTGTCGGGCTGCGCAAGTCGTTGCGCGAGAGGCTACGCCGGTCACCGCTCATGGACGAGGAGCGATTCGTGCGCGACCTGGAAGCGGCCTACCGGCAGATGTGGCGCCAGTGGTGCGAGGGCGGGGAGCGCGAGCGATGAGCCCGGCACGGCGATGCTGCGCAAATTGCTAAAACGGCTGATGCCTTCCGGGGGAGAGCCGGCGCAGCGCGCCCGATCCCCGGCCCCGCCATATGATGCCGCCGATCGGCTGATTGCCGAAGGCAACCGCGCCGAGAACGACGGCAGGTTGCGCGAGGCATGCGTGCTGTATCGCAAGGCCGTGGACGTCGCCCCCGGTTACGCGAGAGCGCATCTCAATCTCGGCATAGGCCTCGAGGCGATCGGCGATGCCGACGGCGCGTTCAAGTCCTACGATTCGGCACTCGCGTGCGATCCCGCAGACGCCTACGCCAACTATAACCTCGCCAAGCTGCTCTACGCGCGCGGAGAGCTGGCGCGCGCCGAACGATTGCTTGGTACCGCCCTGGAGCGCAAGCCCGAGTTCGCCGAGGCGCGCGTGGTCCTATCCAACGTCTACGACCTGCAGGGAAACCTCGCTGCCGCGGTGACCGCTCTGGAGGTCGCTCTGAAGCAGCGGCCCGACGTTGCGGGCGCCTGGTATAACTACGGAGTCGTTCTGCGGAAGCTGGACCGGCTGGCCGACGCGATCGCTGCTTACCAGAAGGCGCTCGCGCTCGCGCCGGATTATGTTGATGCGCATATCGGTCTGGGCAATGCTTTCGAGGCCCAAGGCAGGCTGGAGGACGCCGTTACGTGCTATCGAAAAGCCGCGTCACTGGCTCCCCGCGTTACCGAGATTCACTTTGATCTGGGGAATAGGCTCTTAGACCTGGGCAAAGCGCCGGAAGCAGTCGCCTGCTTCCGCAGGGCGCTCGAACTCCAACCTGATTTCCCGGCTGCATGCTCCAATCTGGGGAATGCCCTGAAGGCACTGGGCCGGCTGGAGGAGGCCATCGCCTGCTATAAAGAGGCCCTGCAGCTCAAGCCCGATTTCCTCGATGCCCACTACAACCTGGGGATTGCCTACCGGGATCAGGCCCGACACAACGAAGCCGTCGCCTGTTTCGAGAGGGTAATCGATCTCAAGCCTGATTTTGCTCAGGCGTACTACTGCCTAGGTCAGGTCTTCCACGAAGAAGACCGGCATGACGAGTCCCTCAACTTCTTTCAAAAATCGGTGTCGCTTAATCCCGAATTTGCCCTCGCGCGCTGGGCGTACGCAATGTCCCAGCTGCCAGCAGTGTACGGAGCGGAAGCTGATCAGGAGCGGGCCAGGACGGCGTTCTCCGCGGAACTGGAAAAACTGAACCGCTGGTTCGACGCGACGCGCACGCCGGAAGGCTTTAACGTCGTGGGCGCCCACCTGCCGTTCTGTCTGGCCTATCAGGAGACGAACAACCGGGAACTGCTGCAACGCTACGGCAGGCTCTGCGCCCGATTGATGGCCGATTGGATCGATCGACAGGGCTTTCCCCCTTCGGCGAAACATGGCTCCAGCGGCGTCATCCGTGTCGGGATCGTTTCCCAGTATTTTCGGTACCATTCGGTCTGGAATGCCATAGTCAAAGGCTGGTTCCAGCAGCTCGATCGCGCGCGCTTCAGCCTTCATGTGTTCTATCTGGGGGTGGAGCAGGACCGGGAAACGCACTTCGCGAAGTCCCGGGCAGCGTATTTTGAGTCAGGGCAGAAAGGTTTGCGGCAGTGGGTGGATGCCATAATTGGCCAGCAACCCGATGTGCTCATCTATCCTGAAATCGGAATGGATCCGATGACGGCAAGGCTGGCGAGCTTACGTCTGGCGCCGGTTCAGGCCGTCACTTGGGGCCACCCCGAGACAAGCGGGCTGCCAACGATTGATTACTATCTGTCCGCAGAAGACTTGGAGCCGGCCGACGCGCAAGCGAACTACACGGAGCAGCTCGTTGCCTTGCCCCATCTCGGATGCTGTTATCAGCCTTCGCCGGTTGCCGCTGTCGGTGCTGACTTGGGCAGTCTGGGCATCGATACGGATTCCCCCCTGTTCATCTGCCCCGGCATGCCGTTCAAGTATGCGCCTCAATACGATTCGGTCATTACCGAGATCGCTCGCGGGCTGGGCCGATGCCGGTTCATCTTTTTTAAGTCTCCGCTAAACAGCACGTGGGACAAGCTGCGCCGGCGGCTCGAAGCCGCGTTTGCCCGGAGTCGGCTGGACTTCGACGATTTTGTCACTTTCATCCCGTGGCAGGACCGGCCGGGATTTTACGGTCTGCTGAAACGCTCCGAAGTTTTACTGGACACCATCGGCTTCTCCGGTTTCAACACCGCGCTGCAGGCGGTGGAATGCGGCCTGCCGATCGTGACACGGGAAGGCCGCTTCCTGCGCGGCAGGCTGGCGAGCGGTATCCTCAAGCGTATGGGGCTGCCGGAGTTGGTTGCGCGGTCGGAGGAAGACTATGTCGCGCTTGCCGTCAAGCTGGCACGGGACGCCGAATATCGAAAGCATATCTGCGAACGCATCGTTGCATCGCGTCACGTGCTTCTTGAAGACATTGCGCCGATACGCGCGTTGGAAGCTTTTCTGGTCGAGGCGACAAGCCGAAGCTGAACTTCATGGTGGCGACTGATGTTGCGCGGAATCCGGCCGGCTCGCGGGTTCGCGTGCCGCGCTCTGGGCTGTCTATGTGGGCAGCCCCAAAGGGATAATTACCGTGGCCGTTCGGACAGAACTCCCAGGTGACGTTTTTCGTCACACAGTGACGGGGGTGGGGAACGTTCCCCTGAGATCCATTGAGCAACTACGGTGAAAATACCGATGTCATGGGCCCTCGCGAGCAATCTATCACGGTTACGTGGATCAGCCGGCATTGGCACATTACTTGCGTGCCCTAGGGTCGCGAGCAATGAAAATTGCTTGTCTTTTAGAGGGTTAACTGAGAAAGGAGCAATCAAATGCGTTATCTTCAGAAGGGCTTCACGCTGATCGAACTGATGATCGTGGTCGCGATCATCGGCATTCTGGCGGCGGTCGCGCTGCCGGCGTACCAGGACTATACCGTCCGGGCGAAGATGTCCGAGGTGATCCTGGCGATGAGTGCATGTCGCACGACCATTACCGAGGTGTATCAAACCGGTGGCACGCCGCCCGGGGCGAATTTGTGGGGTTGCGGCGAGGTGGGGAGTCCCAGTCCCATTCTTACGAAGTACGTGGCGGGCCTGGACACCAATGGCGACGGCGTGATCAAGGCAACGATCCAGGGTATCAACACCGACGTCAACGGTACGTTCGTGACGCTGACCCCGCTCGCGACTGGCGGCGGGCTTGCGACGGTTGCGGCAAATATGGGCTCGGGCCTGTTCGGCTGGGTATGCGGTAGCTCGGGTTCGGGCACTAGCATACCTTCGAAGTACCTGCCGGGTTCGTGCCGCGGGCAGTAATAGCAATCTAGTAGTGAAAAAGAGGTACCCTCCGGGGTACCTCTTTTTTTGCCCATGTCCGCCAGCGCCGCAGTGTGGCTTCCACGCCTGATCGGGATCTGCCTGATCGTGGCGCTGGCTGCCGGGCTGTACCTGCCGTTTCTCGGCAATCCGCCGGTCTTCGACGATCGCGGTTTTTTTTCGGGAATGGGATTTTCGTACTACGCCACGCACCCGTTCGATTTCGGGTTGCGGGTGCCTTCCTATTTTTCCCTGGCCGTGGTGCAAGTTTTCTGGGGGAGCATCGAGGCGCACCGCATCCTGAGCCTGGCGCTCCACGTCGCCTGCTCGCTCGCGCTCTACAAGCTGCTTTACGAGTTGCTGAGCGCGGCGCGCGAGCCGGAGCGCTTGGGGGCTGTCGCAGTGCAGCCCGGCAACACCGCACTTGCATTGATCGGCGCAGGAGCGTTCGCGCTTCACCCGGTGGCAGTGTACGCGGCGGCCTATCTGGTGCAGCGAAGCAGCGTCCTCGCCACCCTGTTCTCGCTGCTGTCGGTCATCCTGTTCGTGCGGGGACTCCGGCGCGGCAGCCATGCCGATGCGCTGTCCGCGGCGGCGCTCTACACCATCGCGGTACTTTCCAAGGAGCACAGCGTCCTGCTGCCGGCAGCGGCCTTGCTGGCCATCCCGTTGGTGCAGCCGGAGCGACGCTTCGCCGTCCGGCACGCCGCCATCTACCTGGCCGGCTGCGCGCCCGCGGCGATCCTGGTAGCGCTGCTCAGCAAGGGCGTGATAGCCGCTGCCTATGAGCCGGAATTCAGTGCCATCGCCGCCGAGATCGAGATGGATGCCGGGCATTCCATCACGGACTTCCCGTGGTGGCTGAGCGCGGCGACCCAGGCCGGGCTCTTCTTCAAGTATCTTGCGCTGTGGCTGTGGCCCGACACCGGCGCCATGTCCATCGATCTGCGCATCGACTTCGCCGATTCGTGGTCGCTGCCGATGGTGCTGCTCGCCGTCGCGGGGTTCTTGGGCTACGGGCTGCTGGGACTATTCCTCCTCACCCGCCGGGTTGGCGCGGCTCGCGTCGCGGGATTCGGGCTCCTGTTCCCGTGGATCCTGTTCCTCACCGAGTTCACGACGATCCGTATCCAGGAGCCGTTCGTGCTCTACCGCAGCTACCTCTGGGCGCCCGGCCTGATGGTGGCGCTCGCCGCCGCCCTCACCCGCGTCTCCGTCCGCGCGGCCACTGCGATGGCGCTCCTGGTTCTTCCGATCCTGTTCTTCCAGGCCCATGAGCGCCTGCGCACCTTTGCCAGCGGGCTGGCCCTGTGGGAGGACGCGGTGGCGAAGCTCCCGCGAGGGCGCGTTCCCGGCGGCTCGAGGACGCTCTACAGCCTGGGCCGGGAATATCTTTACGCCGACCGACCCGACTCGGCCATTGCGGTCGTGGACCGTTGCCTGGCCGAGTACCCCGTGTCCTATCATTGCCCGTTCGCGCGCGCGGCAATCCATCTCCATCTGGAGCAGTACCGGGAGGCGCTGCCGTATCTTTCGCGTGCGATCGCGCTACGCCCGGAGTCTGGCGCGGCGCGCCATCATCTCGGGGTCGCGCTGGAGAACCTGGGCTGTCTGGACGAGGCCAGAGAGCAGTACCGGCTCGCCACCGACCTGGGCTTTACGGGCGCTGCCCACCGCCTGAGCCGCCTCGACTCTCCCGGCAGCGGACTTCTGCCGCCGACCAAGCCAAAACCGCGCACGGACGCGTGCAGCAAGCCACTACCCGGAGGCGCGGCGCCGCCGCGGCGTTGAGCCGCGCCTCCTCGAAGCGCGCCCGGGCAGTCAGTTCAGATTGACGACGTAAACCACGTGCGGGGGAATCGCGCCCCCGGGGTAGAGAGCGGTTCCGTAATTGCGCCAGATCCGCAGCGCTTCTTCGTGCTCGCCCGCGACCTGCGCGCCAAGCATCGCGGTGAGCAGCAGGTAGCGTCCCCAGTCGTCTTCGCCTTCAGCCGCTCTGCCCTGCTCGAGCAACGCACGTGCGCGTGCGAGCATGGCGCCCGCGTCGCGCGCCGCGATCGCGGCGTAGAGCTCCAGCCGCTGGCGCACCCGCGGCGAGAGCTTGCCTGGGGCGCAGTCGAGCCAGCGCCTCTCGATCCACAGCGCGCGCCGCAACTCCGGCGCCAGTTTGGCGAGCGTCAGCTCGGCCGCGCGGTGAAGTTGCTCGATGGCCGCCTTCGATACCGCGGCGCCGCATAGCGCGCCGGGCTGCTTCAGCGCGAGCAACGTGGTGATCACCGCTGGCTCCCCGGTGCCGAGGGGCTCCGCCGAGCGTTGGAGGAGTCCACGCGCGAGTGCCAGCGCCGCGGACTGGGTCCGCAAGTTGCGGGACGGAACGTGCGCGGGCACCGGCTCGCGCAGGTAGGTCATGGCCCTCCCGCGGGCCATCTCGAGGATCGGCAATGGCGACACCACAAGATCGGGAACGGCCGTAGCGATGCTGCCGTGGAAGCGCGCACGGGGCGCCTCGAGCTGCACGAACGGGCGGTAGTCCGAGTTGACCGGTGATGCGAGCGGTGCAAATAACGGCGCAATGTCGCGCTTGCTGCCGACGCTCAAAGCGGATATCTCTTCCGCGCGCGTGATGCCGAGGCGCTTCAACTGGTCCATGAATAATGCTTCCTTGGCCGGCAGCGGTCCGGGGCGCGGCACGCGGCCTTCGGCGACCGCGACCACGATGAGATCCACGCCGTTCACCTCGTAGAGCTCGTAATCCGCGAAGTTCTCGCCCAGCGCCGCCAGTATGGAACCGAGCAGCCGGTCGTTGAACTCGTAGGTCTGCAGCCACTGCACCAGCAGGCCGCCGGGCGCGAGGTAGCGCTTCACGTTGCGGTACCACTCGGTCGTGAACAGGTTTGCCACGCCGTTGACCCACGGGTTCGAAGGCTCCGATATGATCACGTCGTAGCGCTTGCCGTGGCGCGCAAAAAAGCTCTTGGCATCCTCGATGACGATGTTGCTGCGCGGGTCGCGGTAGGGCCGGATGACGCGCGGGACGAAGGAGCGCGCCCCGGACACCATCGCCGGCTCGATCTCGATCGTGTCCACTTGGCGCGGGCCGCCGTGCGAAAGCAGCGCCTCGGCCGTGAGGCCGGAGCCGAAGCCGATGTTGGCGTAGCGCGTCGCGTCGGGCTTCATCAGCAACGGCAGCGCGGCGGCGATGACCATCGTGTACTCGTCGCGGGTGGGCTGGCGGTCGGGGTCCATCTGGATCGCTGCGTCCGGCTTGCCGTTGGTGATGATCGCGACCCTATTACTGGTGTCGCGACGCACCGCGACTGAAGCTGTCTTGCCGTCGCGATAGAAGAAGACCTCGCTGTCCGCGTGCATCGCGCGGCCGTAGCGGAACACGCCGGATGAAAGCCGCTCGGGCTCCAGCACGTCGGCGCGCGCGGTCCCCGTCGCGGCGAGCATGCCGACGATCAAGGCAGTGAAGGCGTGCACACGGCGGAACGCCGCCTGCGAATAGCGCAGGAGCCAGGCCCCAAGAATGATGTCAGCAGCGGCCCCCACTACCAATGCAAGTTTCATACCGGCTTCCGGCACCAGCAGGTGCACGGCCAAGAGCACGCCCGCGATCGCGCCGAGCGTGTTGGCGGAGTAGATCTGGCCGATCGCGCGCTCGCCGTGCCCGCCGCGCAGCAGAACGTGCGTGAACAGTGGCAGCGTCATGCCAGCGAGGAACGTCGCCGGCAGCATGACGGCAAACGCAATGGCGTGGCTGAAGAGGTTGAACAGCGGATAGGCCTCCTCGCTGCGCTGGAGCACGCGCAGCACCCACGCCATCCAGTCGAAGGTCTGGTGGTAGACGAAGATGGTGGCGAGCGCGGCCAGCCCCATGGCGAGCTGTACCATGCCCGCGAAGCGCACCGGATCGGCGATGCGGTCGATGCGGCGGCGGATCCACAATCCGCCGAGCGCGAGCCCGGTGATGAAGGCCGACAGCATCAGCTCGAAGGCCTGGAACGA
>Ga0209108_10002598_pt1 | contig 10315 bp, 8 predicted proteins | sample Rifsed10ft1_FD_184003 | JGI IMG/M metagenome (GOLD analysis project Ga0209108, IMG submission 184003) | Soil microbial communities from Rifle, Colorado, USA - sediment 10ft 1 (version 2) | ecosystem: Environmental > Terrestrial > Deep subsurface > Rock core/Sediment | place: Rifle, Colorado...
GTGGTAACCGCACAATTCGCACAGGCGCTTCGCCGCAGCCTCTTCGCGGGCCACAGCCTCGGCCAACCCCGGCACGCCGCGCAGCAGTTCGAGCGCCTGCGCCTCCGTCATCACGTCCAGCGGGCGCACCGCGCCCGCGCGCAGGCCGGGCAGTTCGTGGAGGCGGGAGGTGATCAGCGCGCCGCAGGGCGGGGAGGGGGGCAGGCACAGCGGCAGATCGGGGGCGAATTCTCTGCGGATGTCGTCGAGGACGATCAGCCGGAACGGGGACTGATTGAACGCCGCGCGCAGCATGTCGCAGCGGCCTTGCGCGTCGAGGTTGGGCGGGAGGGTGACGCCCAGCGCACGGGCCATCTCCCCGTGGACTTGTGCGAGCGGGCGGTCGGCGACCGTGACCCACAGCACGCCGCTGGGCGATGCGGCTTCGACCTCGGCGGCGAGGTAGCGAGCGAGCTCGGTCTTCCCGACTCCACCCATGCCGCCCACGCCCACGATGCCTGTCGTCTGCCCGGCCTTCAGCGCGCCTCGCAAGTCGTCCATGATCGGGCCGCGCTCGACGAAATTCGTGACGCGCGTGGGAGGCAGCGCGCTGCCGGAGGGCGGCTGGCGCTCGCCGTAGATGTTGATATCGCGGCCTGCGGTGAGCTTGTCGCGACCCACCATGTCGCCGTGAGCCGTCACATTGCTACCTGCCTGTATGTTCACACCGCCGGATTGATCGTCAGCCATGTCGCGCGCCCCTTTCTGAGTCGCCACAGGCGTGAGTGTAGCCCCGAGCCGCCTCGCGCGCAACCGCTGGCGCACCCCCACAAGCAGAGTATAATCACTCAAACTCTAACTCCCAACTCAAACTCATGGATACCTCCCCTGTCTCCGTCACCGTCTTCCCTGACCGCGCGCGCGTCACACGCTCTGGGCACGTCAAGCTTGAACCGGGAATTCAGAGATTAGAGATTAGGGATTTGCCGCTCGCGCTGATCCCAGATTCCGTGCGCGCCACCGGGCGGGGCGCGGCGCGCGCCAAACTGCTCGGCGTGACCACCCGGCTGGAGAACTTCGTCGAGACGCCTGCCGAGGTCGCGCGCGAGCTTGAAACGCTGATCCAATCCACCGAGGATAGTGACGCCGACCTTGCCGCCCGCGCCGCCGTGCTGGAAAAGGAACAAAAATACCTCGAAGGGCTGGCTGCGCAGAGCGAGATGTTCGCGCGCGGGCTGGCGCTCCGCAACCGCACGCCGGAGGAGCAGGGGGGCATTTACGCCTTTATCCGCTCGCGGATGGAGGCCGGGCAGGCGGAGATGCTCAGGATCACCCGCGAGCGCCGCGAGTTGGCCAAGACGCTCGACCGCCTGCGCCGCGACCTGCGCAACCTGCAATCCGCGCGGCCCAAACAGCGCTACGTCGCCACCGTCGAACTGGACGTGAGCGTCGCAGGTGAATTCGATCTCGAACTCACCTACGTCGTCAACCACGCCGGATGGCAGCCGCTCTATGACTTGCGTCTCTCCGGCCTGACGCTCGAAGCGACGTACCTGGCGCAGGTCGCGCAAAACACGGGCGAGGACTGGACGGACGTCGCGCTGGCACTCTCGACCGCGCAGCCCGCGCTCTCGCTGACCGTCCCCGAACTCAACCCGTGGTACATCGCCCCGAAGCCTCCGCCCCTTCCGGTGGCGCCCGCGATGCCCAAGCGTGCGCCCGGCCCGCTGGCCATGGCCGCCGTCGTGCCCACTCCGGCCCCGCAGGCGCGGCTGGCCGGGGCCGAACCCGTCGAAGAAGAATTGGCGATTGAGGCCGCAGCCGTGTCCGAGGCGGGCGCTGCGCTCACCTATCAGCTGGCCGCCCGCGCCGGCATCCCCGGCAGCAACGAGCCGCGCAAAGTCACGGTGGCCGTGTTCAGCCTCAAACCGGAACTGGACTACGTCACCGCGCCGAGACGGGAGCAGAACGTCTATCGCCGTGCGACGGTGAAGAACGACAGTCCCTATACGCTGCTGCCCGGCAAGGCGCAGTTGTTCGAGGGCGACGAATATCTCGGCGCGACCCGGCTGGAGTTCACCGCCCCCAACCAGGAATTCGAGCTCGTGCTCGGGGCCGACGAGCGCGTGCGCGTCGAGCGCGAACTCGCCGCGCGCGACGTGGACAAGACCTTCATCGGCGACCGCCGCCGCATCCGCTACGCTTACACCATCGAGGTCGAAAACCTGCGCGACGCGCCGCAGACGATCTTCGTGCGCGATCAACTCCCCGTCTCGCGCGACGAACAGATCAAGGTCCGGCTCGAGGCCGCCGACCCCAAACCCGTCGAGCACACCGAACTCAACCAGCTCGAATGGAAGCTCACGCTCGACAAGTCGGCGAAGCAGACCATCCGCTTTGACTTCAGCGTGGAGTTTCCGCGGGCCATGGAAGTGATGGGGCTGCCGTAAGCATGCCCAAACGCCCTCTCCCCACTGAACCCCCAACCGAGCGCGCCTTCCTCGTGGGCGTGGAGGTGCGCGGCAGCGGCCAACTGCTCAGCGTGGAGGATTCGCTCGCCGAGCTGGCGCAGCTCGCGGACACGGCTGGCCTGCAGGTCGTCGGCGAGACGTACCAGAAAATCGCCCGGCCCGACCCCAACACGTTCATCGGCTCCGGGAAGGCGGGCGAACTGAAAGACTTCGTCGAGGAGACGCTCGCGGACGTTGTGGTTTTCGACGACGAGCTCTCGCCGCGCCACCAGCGCGAGCTGGAGGGCATCCTCAACAACAACAACGCCGAGGGCGGCGTCAAAGTCCTCGACCGCACCGCGCTCATCCTCGACATCTTCGCCCAGCACGCGCACACGCGCGAGGGGGCGCTGCAGGTGGAGCTCGCGCAGTACGAGTACCGCCTGCCGCGCCTCACGCGCCAGTGGACGCACCTCGCGCGGCAGGCCGGCGGCGCGGCGGGCCGCGGTGGCATCGGCGGCGTCGGGCTGCGCGGCCCCGGCGAGACGCAGCTCGAAGTGGACCGCCGCGAGATCGCCGCGCGCATCGCGCACTTGAAGAAGGAAATTGAAAAGGTGCGCGCGCACCGCCATCGCTACCGCGCTCAACGCCAGCGCAGCGCCATCCCCGTCATCGCCATCGTGGGCTATACCAACGCGGGCAAGAGCACGCTGCTGAACACGCTCGTCGGCAGCCAGGCAGTGCTCACCGCCGACCAACTCTTCGCCACCCTCGACCCGACCACGCGGCGTGTCGTGCTCCCCGGCAAGCGGCCCGCGCTCTTCACCGACACGGTCGGCTTCATTCAAAAACTGCCGACCACGCTCGTCGCCGCCTTCCGCGCCACGCTCGAAGAAATCACCGAGGCCGACCTGCTCTTGCACATCGTGGACATCACGCATCCCAACGCGCGCCAGCAGATCGTCGCGGTGCAGGAGACGCTGGACGATCTCAACACGCGCGACCTGCCAGTGCTGCTGGCGCTCAACAAGATAGACGCGCTCGACCCCGCGCGGCGGGCGGAGGCCGAAGCGCATCTCGGGGAGTTGTTCCGTCAGGGGACGTGTATCTCCGCCCTCACCGGGGCTGGGACTCCCGAGCTGCTTGCGCGCATCGAGGCCGAACTGTACGCGCAGCTCGTACCCATGAAGGTCCTCATCCCGTACAAGTTCGGCCAGTTGATCTCGCTGTTTCACGAGCAGGGGATCGTCGGACACGCCGAGCATTTAGGAGAGGGCGTCCGGCTGGAAGGGCGCGTCCCGGAGCGCGTGGCCGGGAGGTTCAAGCCGTACCTCGTTAAGCAGAAGCGTGCTGTTCGAAAGCGTGTTGCATAGTGCGTGTTCCGTCGCGCACCACGGAAACTTTGCGACCACGATCCACTCTAACTCCCAACTCCAACAGGAGGTTGCCCCATGTTGTGGCTGAACAGATTCTCGTCCTTCATCTCCCGTTACAAGGGCCTGCCGACGATGATCGCGGTGGCACTCATCGCGCTGAATTTCATCCTGCAATTCTTCAACTTCGGCTGGCTGAGCACGAGCAACCTCTTTCTTCACCTCGGCATCATCGTGGGCCTCGCCGGGCTGCTGCTGGCGGAGGCGTTGGGGTGAGGCCTTGCGGGAAGAGTGGCAGCCGGGGGAACTAAAGGAATTCCCGCGGTGAAACCCGATTCGCTTGCCCAGCTTCGGCTTGACCTCGCCGCCGAACTCAGCCACGCCACCAAAGGCGAAGTCCGCTTCGACCCATACTCCCGCGCGCTGTACAGCACCGACGCCAGCAATTATCAAATCGAGCCGCTCGGCGTGGTCATCCCGCGCACGCGGGACGACGTGCAGGCGGTGATGGAAATCGCCGCGCGCCACAGGGCGCCGGTGCTCGCGCGCGGGGGCGGCTCCAGCCTCGCCGGGCAGGCCGTCGGCGCGGCGGTCGTCGTGGATTTCTCCAAATACCTGTGCCACATCGTGGAGATCAATGCCGACGAGCGGTGGGTGCGCGCCGAGCCGGGCGTGGTGTGCGACGCGCTCAACGCCGCACTCAAGCCGCACGCGCTGACGTTCGGCCCCGACCCGGCCTCCTCCAACCGCGCGACCGTAGGCGGGATGCTCGCGAACAACGCGACCGGCGCGCATTCAATTCTCTACGGGATGACGACCGATCACGTCCTGGCGGTGGACGCGCTGTTGAGCGATGCCTCGCCCGCCCATTTTTCCGCGCTCGACCGCGCCGCGCTGGAGGCAAAGCTGAAAGCTCCGGGGCGAGCAGGCGAAATCTACCGCGGCCTCACGGCGCTCGTCGCGCAGCACGAGGCCGCCATCCGGGAGCGATTCCCCAAAACGTGGCGGCGCGCGTCCGGTTATTCGCTAAATTATCTCGTCCCTAATCTCTTGCAGACCCCGCGCGCGGAGCAAGCGGGGCAATCTCCAATCTCCCACATCCCACATCCCATATCCCACCTCCAGCCCTTCGGCTACACCGCCACTCGCCCCGCCGAATGGTACTCGCCCGAACCCTATCCGCTCACGCATGGCTTCAACATTGCCAAATTGCTCGCCGGGTCGGAAGGCACACTGGCCGTCGTCACCGAGGCCAAACTCAACGTCGTCCCGCGCCCGAAGATGGCGGCGTTGTGCGTGGTGCATTGCGACTCGGTCGCCGAGGCGGCCGAAGCCACGCCCCCGATCCTCGAATGCCATCCGTCCGCCGTCGAGTTGATTGACGCGGTGATGATCAACCTCGCGCGCGCGCTCCCGGCCTATGCGCGGCTGCTGACGTTCATTCGAGGCAACCCCGGCGCGATCCTGGTCGTGGAGTTCTTCGGCGAGACGGAGGCCGAACTCGTCGCGCAAATTGAAAGGCTGGAGACACATCTGTCGCCGACCCTCTTCGGAGGGCAGGGGAAGGGGATCGCGGATACCTTCGTGCGCGCCATCACGCCCGACGAGCAGGCGAACGTGTGGGGCGTGCGCAAAGTCGGGCTGGGCATCCTCCAGTCCATGAAAGGCGACGCCAAACCGCTCGCGTTCATGGAAGATGTGGCCGTGCCGGTCGAAAGATTGGGTGAGTACGTCCGCACGGTCGAACGGCTGTTCAAGGAATACAACGTGGACGCGGCCTATTACGCGCACGCCTCGGCGGGCTGCCTGCACATCCGCCCGGTGATCAACCTCAAGACCGCCGACGGCGTCGCCCGGATGCGCGCGATCAGCGCGGCGGTGATTGACATCGTGATTGCGATGGGCGGCGCGATGAGCGGCGAGCACGGCGACGGCCTCAGCCGTTCGCTGTGGAACGGCAAGCTCTTCGGCCCGGAGTTGTACGAGGCGTTTCGCGAGGTCAAGCGCCTCTTCGACCCGCAGGGGCAGCTCAACCCCGGCAAGGTCGTCGAAGATCCCCGCCAGGGGATAGCGGCGCAGGACTTGGGCGAGAACCTGCGCTACGACCCGACCTATCATGCGCGCGAAATTGTCACCCATTTGAGTTTTGCCCGAGAGGGCGGCTTTGCGCGCGCGGTGGAGCAGTGCAATGGCGCAGCCGTGTGCCGCAAGGTTGATGGGACGATGTGCCCCTCGTATATGGCGACGCGGGAGGAGGAACACTCCACGCGCGGGCGCGCGAACGCGCTGCGGGCCGCGCTCTCGGGCCGCCTCCCGCCGAGCGGGTTCACCTCCGAGCGGATGCACGCCGTCCTCGATCTGTGCCTGGAATGCAAGGCCTGCAGGGCCGAGTGCCCCTCCGGCGTGGACATGGCGAAGATCAAGTACGAGTTCCTGGCGCAGTTTCAGGCCGAGCATGGCGTTCCGCTGCGGTCACGGCTCTTCGGGAACATTCATGGCATATCGCGTATTGCCGCTTCGCGTCGCATATCGCCGCTCGTGAATTTCGCGCTGGGCCTCCAGCCCGTGCGCTGGTTGAATGAAAAGCTTTTGGGGATTGCCCGCCAAAGAGTGTTGCCGCCGTTCGCCGCGCGGACGTTCCGGGAGTGGTATCGCGACTATCGCAAGGCTTATTGCGCGCGGGACACCGTGCGGGTCGTCTCGACGCCCGCGCCAGCCAGGCCGGTCGTGCTTTTTGCAGACACGTTCACGAACTTCAATCAGCCCGAGATCGGTATCGGCGCTGTGCGCGTGCTGGAGGCCGCCGGGTTCGAGGTGCTTCTCGCCGATCACGGCTGCTGCGGGCGGCCCATGATCTCCAAGGGCCTGCTGGATCAGGCCAAAGCCGCCGCCGCGCGCACTGTGAACGTGCTCGCCGATTTTGCCGAACGCGGGATTCCGGTCCTGGGGCTGGAGCCGTCCTGCCTGCTCACGCTGCGCGACGAAATCCTCGACCTGCTGCCCGACCCCTCGGCGCGTGCGCAGCGCGTGGCCGACAATGCCATGCTGATCGAAGAATTTCTTTCCGGGCTGGCGGAGCGCGGCGAACTCCGCCTCAAATGGAAGCCCGGCCCGCGCCGCGTGCTTCTCCACGGACATTGCTATCAAAAAGCGGTCACAGGCACGGGGCCGCTCCTGCAAATGCTCCGGCTGCCGGGGTGGGAGGTAAGCGAGATCAATTCCGGTTGTTGCGGCATGGCGGGGTCATTCGGCTACGAGGCGGAGCATTACCGCCTTTCGCAGACCATCGGCGAAGAGCGGCTCTTCCCCGCGGTGCGCGCTGCTGCCCCCGAAACGTTGATCGCCGCCTCGGGCATGTCGTGCCGCCACCAGATCGAGGGCGGCACGGGCCGCATCGTGCAGCATCCGATTCAGTTGTTGGCCGATGCGTTGGCGTAATTTGCGTGGGGCGTGGGGCGGGCAGCGTGGAGCGACGCCTCACGCCTCACGCCCCACGCTTCTCCCGGCGCTTGCGCTCCTTCTCCTGTCCGCCTGCGCACCGCCCGCGCCCCCATCGCCGCTGCCGCCCGTCACGCGCGTGGCTTCGGTTGACACAGCCGCCCCATCACCGCAGCCTCCGACCGGCGCGGCGACCTCTGCGCCCTCGACGACCCCACCCCCCACGCACACGCAGGTCGTCCAATCACCCACACCCGAAGTGCCAACCGCCACCGTCCCACCGATCATTCACCTGATGGCCGTTGGCGATGTGATGCTCGCAAGGAGCGTCGGCGACCGAATTGTCGTGGAAGGCCCGGCGGTCCCCTTTGCGGGCGTCGCGCAGACCTTGGACAGCGCCGGTCTGCTGGTCGCCAATCTCGAATGCGTCATTTCCGAACTCGGCGAGCCGCAGCCGAAAGCCTACGCGTTCCGCGCGCCGCCTGCCGCCGTCGACTCGCTCGCGCTCGCAGGCGTGGACGTGGTGAGCCTCGCAAACAACCATTCGCTCGACTACGGTTTCGAGGCGCTGAGCGATACGCGCCAACGGCTGGCCAATCGGCAGATCGCGGCGGTGGGGGCAGGCGACAACGAAGCGGCGGCGCACACGCCCGTCGTCGTCGAGCGCAATGGACTGCGGGTGGCCTTCCTGGCATACGTGGACGTGCCGGTCGAGACACGTTCCGGCTTTGACACGCGCACGTGGGTTGCGACCGCCGATGCGCCCGGGATCGCGTGGGCGGAGGTCGAGCAGATTTCAGCCGACGTGGCCGCCGCGCGCGCTCAAGCCGATGTGGTCGTCGTGTTGCTCCACTTCGGATTCGAAAGCCGGACGCAGGTCACCACCGCCCAGCGCGCCGAGGCGCACGCGGCCATTGACGCGGGCGCGGCGCTCGTGCTCGGCTCGCACCCGCACGTCTTGCAGGGCGTCGAGCGATACAACAGCGGGTTGATCGCCTACAGCCTGGGGAATTTCGTTTTCGATGGGTTCACGTTCCCGGAGAACTATTCGGCCATCTTTGCGGCCACGCTGACGCGAGACGGGGTAGGGGAGTACAATTGGATTCCAGTCGTGGTGGAGGAAGGTGTCCCGCGCCTCGCCACGCCCGAAGAAGCGCCGAACATCCTCGCGCTGGTCAAGCCGCTCGACTGAAGGGAAGGCCCGGATGAAACCGCTTACGGTTCGCTCAAATAGGGGGCAGGGGTTGGTCGAATACGCGCTGATTCTGGTGCTGGTGGCGATTGTGGTCATCGCCGTCCTCGTGCTGCTTGGGCCGACGATTGGTCAGGTCTTCAGCAGCGTCGTGACGAATCTCCAGCCGAGGGGTGTCATCACTGGCGTCTCGGCTGCCCGCACGGGCGGCGGCACCGGGAATGACGTGGTGGTGACGATTACGGTGTCCACTGACACGACCGTGGACGTCAGCGACTCGCAAGACGCCGCGCCGCAGACGAATGTGACCTGCAACGGGAGCTGCACCGTCACCCTCCTGGGGGTGGGCTTCAATGCGGGGACGGTCACGGTGACGGCCGCGGCCGGGGGAACGGCGACCGCCAGCTACGATCCGAAGAGCTGATTACCACTGACCACCCGGGAACGTGTTGAGGCCGGCGTGCTTGCCCAGGTGCTTATACATGTGCACCTCCGTGTACGGTTCGCCCATGATCCCGTCGTGGATGGCCCACGAGCGCCCGCGGATGCTGTTCTCGAAACCGGGTTGGCGGAAAGGCGTCGAACCGTCAAGTTTCGCGCGCAGATCGCCGCCGGGTGAGAAGCGGATGTTGATGCTTTCCATCCACCGCTTGCCCTGCTGATAGGCAAACCCATACCGCTCGAGCGCCACCGCGTTGTGATACGAGAGCGGCTCGACGAAGAACAGGCTGTGCCCCAACTGCGCCACGAATGACTCGAAGGCCGCCAGCGCCTCCTGCATGACACGCAGGCCGCGCCGCACCTGCCCGGGAGCCAGACCGGCTCTCAGCGCGGCTTCCTCCGCGGCCAGATTCCGCTTGAACGTTCCGAATTGAGTCTTGGTTCCGTCCGGCATCCGATCCACGTCAAAACGCGGCCCCTCCGGGTCGTTGATGACGACGAGGAGTATGATGAGCTGCCCATTCATCGTGTCGGCGAAATGGCCGTAGAAGAGCGGGTCAGGCGCGCCCGGCGCATGACGCAGATCCATTTCGACGCTCGACGCGGCTTCCGACCCTGAGATCGTCGCGAGCTTGTGGCCGCCTGGGCCGGTGAGAGTTTGGGGATCAATCTGAAAGCGCTCCAGCAGGGCAGGGGGGATCAGGGTCGCGTAGTAGCGCTCTTTCTCAGCCGGTGGCAGCCGGTTGAGCGCGGCGATGGAGTGGGGGGCATCGGCAGCCACGGGTCAGCCCTTTCGACCCAGCGCGCGCGCGATCTCGCGTTGGCTGTCGCGCTCGGCCATCGCCTGGCGCTTGTCGTACTGCCGCTTGCCCTTCGCCAGCGCGATCTCTACTTTGGCGAGGCCCTTTGAGAGATACATTTTCAGCGGGACGACGGTGTATCCCTTTTGCCGGACTTTCTCGGCCAGCTTGGCAATCTCCCTTTTGTGGAGCAGGAGCTTCCGCGTCCGCAGCGGATTATGATTCTGGCGCGCCGCCGGATCGTATTGGGCGATGTGCGCATTCAGCAGAAACACTTCGCGGCCCTGGGCCTGAACGTAGGCTTCCCGCAGGTTGACGCGGCCCGCGCGAATGGATTTGATCTCGCTGCCGGTCAGCACGATCCCGGCGTCGAAGCGGTCTTCGAGAAAATAGTCGTGCGCGGCCCGGCGGTTCTGGGCGACGATTTTGATTCCCTCGTGCGCGTCGGCTTTCGACATGGCGAGCTACTGTCCGTTCAGCAAGTATTGAATCGCGCGCGCCAGCTCGGCGTCGCTGCCGTCGGTGGCCGGTTCGACCGTGATCGTGGGCGGCAGGCCGCTTTTGTACAGCTGCCGGTGAGAGGGCGTATACCACAGATATGCTGTGACGTGCAGACTGGATTGGTCGGGCAGCTCAAAGACC
>Ga0209108_10002599_pt1 | contig 10315 bp, 9 predicted proteins | sample Rifsed10ft1_FD_184003 | JGI IMG/M metagenome (GOLD analysis project Ga0209108, IMG submission 184003) | Soil microbial communities from Rifle, Colorado, USA - sediment 10ft 1 (version 2) | ecosystem: Environmental > Terrestrial > Deep subsurface > Rock core/Sediment | place: Rifle, Colorado...
TATCGGCATTCAAGAATTTGTTACATCTGGCCGGCTTCTGTTCCTTGGGGGAAAGTTGAAAAAGGTGTTGCGATTGGTTTCTGCAAAGGCGCTTCATTTTTAGACGAAACTTTTGAAGCCACAAAATTTGCTTCAAAACAAACTTTCAATGCTGTGAAAGAAATTGATGTTGTAATATTGAAGCAACAAATCTATGAAGCAGTTTTAGTAGATAGCCAAATCGTTAAATCGAAACGTAGAAAAATCCAGTAAAGTCAATTTATAAGTAGAAAATAATTAGGTGTAATATTCAAACACGAATTTCACTAATTTGCATTAATTCGTGTAAATTAGTGTTTTACTTTTAAATATTGGATTTTCTTTATGCTAATAATCGCCTCGTCCTTTAAATCTCGGATCATCTCTTTTGATAAATTCTGTTCTTCGTTTTGCAGGTTCAGCTTTCGGTAAACTTGCTTCTTCGGTTTTGCTCGAAGGTTCAATCAATTCGTTTAATTCTTTGATTTCGGCATCAGTCAAATCACGGTATCTACCAACGGGAACATCCAGTGAAATATTGATGATTCTGATGCGTTTTAAAGCGGTTACTTCAGAGCCTAAATATTCACACATTCTACGAATTTGGCGGTTTAGACCTTGTGTCAGAATGATTTTGAAAGTGTATTTGCTAATTTGTTCTACCTTACATTTTCGGGTTACGGTATCTAAAATTGGAACTCCATTTCCCATTCTTTCGATAAAACGATCCGTAATAGGTTTGTTTACGGTAACTGTATATTCTTTTTCGTGATTGTTTCTGGCTCGTAATATTTTATTAACGATATCTCCGTCATTGGTCATGAAAATTAATCCCTCACTGGCTTTGTCTAATCGGCCAATAGGGAAAATACGTTTCGGATAATTGATGTAATCCACAATATTATTGCGAACATCCAAGTTAGTGGTACATTCGATTCCGACTGGTTTATAAAAAGCAAGATAAACGGGTTTCTCATTTTTCTCACGGATTAATTTTCCGTCAATACGCACTTCGTCATTTGGGGAAACTTTAGTTCCTAACTCGGGAACAACTCCATTGATAGTCACTCGACCTTCTTCAATGATTTTGTCCGCTTCACGACGCGAGCAGTAGCCAGTTTCTCCTATGAATTTATTGAGGCGTTTTAGATTTTCTTCCATACAGCAAAAGTAATCAATTTGTTTGTTAGATTTTAGACTTCTTAGATTTTTGGATTGTTAGAAAGCTTAGTCTCGTAGATTGTGCAAAGTAACCTTTGATTTAATTCACAAGTTCTTATTATCTGATGAGCCTAGAAATCTGATGAGTCTATTTTTCTTCAAATAAAAAACGGGATACTTTCTTATACAATTCATCATCGTGCAGGCTATGTCCCAACCCTTTTGTTTCAATAAAAATTGCATTTTTCCAAGCACCCGCAATTTTTTTACCTTCTTCAAATAAAACGACCGTATCATCGATATCGTGAGCGATTAGGCCCTTAGTTTTGATTTTTGAAGCAAATAGTTTTCCTGAAAAATGATCGAGTTTGAGTTTAAAAACATCTAAATAATGATTCTCCAATGCTTTAGAAATTTTTGAATTTAGACTTAATAAAGTAATGTAATTATTAAGTATAATGTTAAAATCACTTGGCGCTCCCAGAATTACCATTTTTTTTAATGCGTCATTTTGATATACGGATTGATAGTACAAACAGGTTTTTCCACCAATGGAATGACCGATTAGGAATTGCGGTTTGAATTTTTGGACAGCAATATGGATAAATTCAGCATACTGCGGAATGTTAAATTCTTTTCCGCTTGATAAACCATGCGCCGGCCCGTCTATGGCAATAATGGTGCTTCCTGATTTTCTTAAATAGGGTAATAGATTTTCCCAGCGAGAAGCGTTGCTTTCCCAGCCGTGAACCAATAAAATGACAGTGTCATTTCCTTTCCAAGTATAAGTCTGAAACTGATGTCCATCCTGCTGAAAAGTTTCGGTTTGTGCCTCCTGCAGAATCTGTGGAAGCTTACTTTTTGATAATTTGCCTTCTCTGGGTTCACTAAAAAAGGCATACGCTATTTGTGATGCTTTTTTTGGAAAGATATAACTCAAAAGGTTAATGTATAATCCAATTGATTTAGTGAATATAAAAAAAATCGTTTTTTTCATAATAAAAAAGCCTCCGATTAGGAGGCTTAAATGTAATTAGAATTTAGAAAATAATTTTTCCATTTTTTCTTTTTCTTCGTCAGCCAATGAACTGTCGACTAATATTCTTCCAGAATGCTCATCAGTGATGATTTTCTTTCTCGAAGCAATTTCTACTTGTGTTTGCGGTGGAATAGTAAAGAATGATCCTGCAGATGCACCTCTTTCAATAGAAACAACAGCTAAACCATTACGAACACTTGATCTGATTCTATTATACGCTTTCAATAATCTTTCTTCGATCAAAGCTTGGTATTCTGCTGATTTTTCTGTTAAAAAAGCTTCTTCTTTAGCAGTTTCAGACATAATAGCATCCAATTCCGATTTTTTGTGTTTTAAGTGATTAGATTTAGTTTCTAATCTTTCTTTTGACTGAGCGATTACCTCTTTCTTATGTTCGATAGAAGCTTTCATTTCTTTAATTTGTTTTTCAGACAATTGAATTTCTAATTCTTGAAATTCAATCTCTTTAGTCAACGAATTAAATTCTCTGTTGTTACGAACAGTTTCTTGTTGCTTAGTATATTTTTTGATAGCTTCTTTGTGCTCATCAATTGCATTCTTTTTTGCTTTGATTAGATCCTCGATAACCTCAAGTTCTCCTTTCAATTTTTCTGAACGTGTGCTTAAACCTGCAACTTCATCTTCTAAATCTTCCACTTCTAGAGGAAGTTCACCTCTTACATTTCTGATTTCGTCAATTCTAGAGTCAATTAGTTGTAAATCGTAAATTGCTCTTAACTTGTCCTCAACACTTAATTCTTTCGTATTCGCCATATTCTATAAGTACTTAACTGGATTTGAATTTTCTTCTGATAAAATAACTGCAAAATTAAGGATTTTTTTCCGAAGATACTCAACAATATAATTTTTTGTATAGCGTTCGCTTTCAAAATGTCCGATATCTGCCAATAAAAGCTGATTTTCGGCTTCATAAAACTGATGATACTTTAAATCGGCTGTCAAAAACACATCGGCTCCAGCCTGAATCGCATTTTTTATTGCAAAACTTCCAGCTCCGCCAAGAACAGCAACTTTTTTTACTTCTTTTCCTATAAAGTTGGAATGTCGAATGCCATCAGCTTGCATTTTCTCTTTTGTAAAAAGCAGAAATTCTTTTTCTTTCATGGGATTTTTCAATTCGCCAATCATTCCTAAGCCAATATTCTGATGTTTGTTTTGCAAGTCATAAATTTCATATGCGATTTCTTCATAAGCATGGCTTTTGAATAAGGCTTTTAGAATTTTGTTTTCCAAATGCTTTTCGAAAGTAACTTCGATTTTAATTTCGTCTCCTTGCACGAATTCAAAACGCTCTCCAACTTGTGGATTGCTTCGTTCATTTCCCATATAAGTTCCAATTCCTTTCGAATTAAAACTGCAATTTTCGTAATTTCCAATCGTTCCCGCACCTGCATCAAACATGGCATTTCGAACTTCCTCCGCATTTTCCGGAATAGTATACGTTACTAATTTCCTAATGAAATTTTGCTTGGGAATTAGAATTTTGGTGTTTGTCAGACCCAACGCATCACAGAAAATTTTATTCACGCCCTCTTGATGATTGTCCAAAGCAGTGTGAACAGCATATATTGCAATGTCATTTTTTATAGCTTTAATTACGGCTCGTTCCACATAATTCTTTCCTGTAATTTTTTTTAACCCAGAAAATAAAATGGGATGAAAACAAACTACCAAATTGCACTTTTTAGCTATTGCTTCATCAATTATATTTTCTAAAGCATCATGGCAAACTAAAACACCGGTTGCTTCTGATTCCTGGTCACCAACTAATAATCCTACATTGTCAAAATCTTCGGCGTAGGCCAGTGGAGCCATTTCTTCGAGGACGGTAATAATTTCTTTTATTTTCATGATTATTTAGTTTTAGCCTGAGATTTAAAATTTAATGTTGATTAACTTTAAACATTAAACAAAAGAAACAAAATTTTAAATCAAAGATAATTTATTCTACTTTCGTAAAATGAATTTACTTCGAAAATTACTGTTTCCGTTTGCCATTTTGTATGGTATGATAACGAGTATTCGGAATTTTCTTTTCGACAAAGGTATTTTGAAATCCTATTCATTTGATTTGCCAATTATTGCCGTTGGGAATCTTAGCGTTGGTGGAACTGGGAAAACGCCTCAAATTGAATATTTGATTCGTTTGCTCTCAGATAAGTATAAAGTTGCCACATTAAGCCGAGGTTATAAAAGACAATCTAAAGGTTTTATGTTGGCGAAAGCCAATTCAAATGCGGCAATTCTTGGCGATGAACCTTTTCAGTTTTTTCAGAAATTCAAAAACATCAAAGTTGCTGTTGATGCGGATCGAAAAAACGGAATCGAACAATTGCTTTCTCTTCCAGAAAAGCCAGAAGTTATTTTATTAGACGATGCATTTCAACACCGGAAAGTGAAAGCGGGTTTTTATATTTTGCTTACTTCTTACGGGGATTTGTATTCAGATGATTTTATGTTACCAACCGGAAATTTACGCGAAGACAGTAGTGGAGCAAAAAGGGCTAACGTGATTATTGTAACCAAATGTCCTTTTAATCTGTCGCAAAAAAAACAGAACGATATTAGAAACAGATTAAAGCTTTCATCAAACCAAGAATTGTACTTTACTTTTATAGCGTATGACAATTTTATTTATGGTGAAAACCGGAAGATAAATGTAAATGAAATTAAATCAGTTCCTAAAGTCTTGGTGGCAGGAATCGCAAAGCCCGAGCCTTTTTTTGCCTTTTTGAAAAATACCAATGATGTCTGTTTATCTTTTCCAGATCATCATAATTTTACCGATAAAGACATTTTAGAAATTAAAAAATTAGCTCAAAACAACATTATTATCACTACCGAAAAAGATTATGTACGTTTAAAAGGAAGTTTGCCAAACGAGCAACTTTTCTATTTACCCATACAAAGTTCTTTCCTTTTAAAAAGTGATGATTTTGATAAAAATATTTTAAATTATGTGGGAACAAGTACAAGAAACCGTTAGTTATATTAAGGAAAGAATTAATTTAACTCCAGAATACGGTGTGATTTTAGGATCAGGATTAGGAAGTTTTACGGATGAAATGAAGGTAGAATATACCTTGCCTTATAATGAAATTCCAAATTTTCCGGTATCGACCGTTCAAGGTCATAAAGGAGCATTAGTTTTTGGTACAATTGGAGAAAAGAAAGTAGTTGCTATGCAAGGACGATTCCATTTTTATGAAGGTTATTCCATGACCGAAGTAACTTTTCCGGTGCGAGTGATGAAGTTTTTAGGTGTTGAAAAACTGGTAGTTTCTAATGCTTCCGGTGGAGTAAATCCAAATTATAAAGTGGGCTCGATCGTGATTATTAAGGATCATATCAATATGGCTCCTGAACATCCATTACGCGGAAAAAATGATGAACGCTTTGGACCCCGTTTTGTAAATATGAGTGAACCGTATTCCAGAAAAATGATTGCTAAGGCCAAAGAAATTGCATTGGATTTAAACATTGAAGTTCTTGATGGTATTTATTATGGACTTCAGGGACCAACTTTTGAAACCTTAGCCGAGTATCGAATGGTGAAAATTCTTGGTGCAGATTGTGTAGGAATGTCAACCGTTCCAGAAGTAATCGTGGCGCGTCATATGGATGTTGAAACTTTCGGAATCTCAGTTATTACTGACATGGGAAATGAAGAAAGTATTGATACTATTTCGCATGATGAAGTATTGGAAGCAGCCAAAAAAGCAGAGCCAATGGTGCGAAGTCTAATCAAAGAATTAATTTTGAAATATTAGAAATTGCTAAACATAATTGGCAATTGTACTATAAAATTCTTCTGGAATGAATGGTTTTGTAATCACATCATTCATTCCAAAGGAAAGCAGCATTTCACGATTTTCATCTAGAGATATAGCCGTAAGCGCAATAATAGGTGTTTTTGAATCAAATTTTCTGATTTGTTCCGTTGCCACGGTACCGTTTATACCCGGTAAATGAACATCCATAAGGATTAAGTCATATTTATTGTTTCTGGCCGTTTCAATAGCTTCTTCGCCATTATCAATTATATCACAAATTATTCCTTTGTTTTTAAGCATTTTTGCAGAAATCATTTGGTTTATTTTATTGTCTTCCACCAAAAGAATCTTTTTATTCATTAAAACAGAATCATCGTATGTTTTAGCTTTTTCTTCCACTTTTAATAAGTCGGAGCCAATATTAAACTGCAATTCAAATGAAAAAGAAGATCCTTTTCCCACAACACTTTTGAGTGCTATTTGGCCGCCAAGAGTCTTGATTATTTTTTTAACGATTGTTAATCCTAGACCGGTTCCTCCATATTTACGATTTACTTCTATTGAACCTTGAGAAAAACTGTCAAAAACACTTTTTAATTTGTCTTCAGGAATTCCAATTCCGGTATCAGTTACTTCAAAATATAAAACAGCATTTTCGTTCTCTATAGATTTTAGTTTCGTGACAACGCTTACAGTCCCGTTTTTAGTAAATTTTAATGCATTATTAATTAAATTCATCATTACTTGTGACAATTTTGTAGGATCGCCAATTAAAAAATCAGGAATATCAGAATCAATTGTAAGTATAAATTTGTTGTTATTTACCGAGGCTAATTCTTTTAAAGAATTTTGTATGTTTTCTAATAATTGTTTAAGATTAAAATTGATGTATTCTATTTCAAATTTATTAGAGTCAATTTTATTTATTTCCAAAATTTCATTTATAAACTTTGTCAGATAGTCACCTGAAAATTTCAATGATGACAAGTAATTTATTTGTGACTTCTTTGGTTTTTCTTCCAATAATAAATGAGTGATACCATTTATAGCATTCAATGGCGTTCGAAGTTCATGGCTTACGGTTGATAAAAATTCAGATCTCGCATTAGAAGCTTTCTCCGCTTTATCTTTGGCAATTTCTAGTTCTTTATTTTTTTCTTTTAGCATCAGATTGGATTGAGTTCTGATGATATTGTTTTTGTATAATGACAAACTCAATAACGATAAAATCGAAATTAAAGCAATTGCAAGTATGCTGATGAGTTTAGAGAATTTATTCGCCTTTTCCTGCTGTTTATTTTTAGAATCGATTTGAGTAATTTCTTTTAACCGTTCGGATTCTCTAAATTTATCATAATCGTCTATTTCGAGTCTTTTGTTATTTAAAATAGAGATACTCTCTTTCAAATGGAGATGTTGTTTTAAATGGGAATACGCATTATTTTTGTCTAACATTTTATCGTAGACAGAGCTTAATGCCAGTAAAATATTAGATTCTTGGTCTGTATTTCTATTTTTAATACTCAGGTCTAATGCTTTATTGAGATAATTTAAAGCTAAATTGTATTTGTCTTTTGCAGCTTCAATAGTGCCTATTTGGTATAAAGCTTCTGTTCTGGAATTCGATATCGCAGCTGTATCCTGTTCTGCTATTATTGTTTTGAAAATTGCTGAAGCTACATCATGATTTCCTTTAGATTTGCTAATTACACCTTTTTGCAGAATAAGTAAATTGTTTATTTCGGCTGTATCAGAGTTTCTTAATTTATCAAGTATTGATTTGGCATTATTAAAACAAATTTCGGCAGCATTAAAATTTCTTTTTTCAATATAACTTAATCCTAGGTAGTAATTACAATACACGTAGTCAATATTTGGTTCTAATTTTTTATAGAATTCGATGCTTTTATGAAAAGTTTTTATAGCATCATTATATTTTTTTAAATCAAAATATATTTTTCCCAATCTATAACTTTGATCAGCTTGGCCCTCTATATTACGGGTTTCTAAAGAGTAATTTATTGCTTTTTGTGCATAAAATAAAGCTTTTTTGTATTTATCTGTTTTGATATTTGATTTAGATAAATTGCTGTAATAAGTGAGACTATCTATTTTCTCATTAGTTTGAGAATACAGATATGAGTGGCAAAAAAAGATAAAAACGAAGAAATGCTTCATTTATAACTGAATTTATTTTTTATTTTTACTTTCCATCAAAAGAATCAAATCAATTATTCTGGAGGAATATCCTATCTCATTATCATACCACCCAACTACTTTTACCATTTTATCAATAACGGACGTCAGTTGTGCATCAAATATACAGGAATTTCTGTTTCCAATAACATCCACAGAAACGATTGGATCTTCCGTGTAATCTAGAACTCCTTTTAAATTAGTTTGTGCTGCCAACTTGAAAGCAGCATTTATTTCATTTATGGTGACTGCTCTTTTTACATTGAAAGTAATATCAGTTAAAGAACCATCAGGAACTGGCACTCTAATTCCACATCCACCAATTTTGCCTTGCAATTTAGGGAAAATTTTTGTTAAAGCCTTAGCTGCACCTGTAGTTGTTGGAACTATTGATTGGCTTGCGCCTCTAGCCCTGCGTAAGTCTTTGTGTGGTTGGTCATGCAAACTCTGGTCAGTCGTATAGGAATGAATAGTTGTGATGTAGGCTTGTTCGATACCGCAAAGTTCATCAATAATCTTCATCATTGGTGCGGCATTGTTTGTGGTACAACTCGCATTAGATACTATAGTTTCGGTGCCGTCAAGAATGTTTTCATTTACGCCCAGAACCACAGTTTTTATAGTGTCAACCTCAGAAGGTGCCGAAAGAATTACTTTTTTGGCTCCAGCCAGAATATGCATATTGAGCTCTTCAAAAGTTTTGAATTTTCCTGTAGACTCGACAACGCAATTTATATTTAGACTTTTCCAGTCCAGATTTGAAATGCTTTTTTCATGAAAAAATAAAAAATGTTTCCCATTTATTGAGAAACCTTTTTCATCCTCACTTACCGTATATGGCAAAACCCCGTGAATACTGTCATATTTCACTAAATGAGCCATTGTTCTGGTATCGGCGATATCATTGATGGCAATTACTTCAATATCGGGATGGTTTAAAAGAAGACGAAATAAATTTCTTCCTATTCTTCCAAAACCATTAATAGCAATTCTTGTTTTCAAATTTTAGTTTAATGTTTGAAGTTTGAAGTTTAAGGTTAAAAAGTTTTAAACCTTAAACTTTAAACCAAATTTTTATAGAATGTGTTTCTGCGCTTTGTACGAAGAACGAACTAATGGACCGCTTTCTACATGACGGAAACCCAATTCCAAACCAAATTTTTCATAGGTAGCAAATTGATCCGGCGTTATGAATTCTTTTACGGGCAAATGTTTTTTGCTGGGTTGCAAGTATTGGCCTATGGTAACAATGTCAACATTGGCATTGCGCAAATCTCTCATGGTTTGAAAAACTTCCTCTTCTTTTTCTCCAAGTCCAAGCATAATTCCAGATTTTGTTCTGTTGATCCCTTTTTCTTTTAAGTATCTCAAAACTTCCAGACTTCTGTCATATTTGGCCTGAATACGTACTTCACGAGTAAGCCTGCGAACAGTTTCAACATTATGCGAAACTACTTCGGGATTGGCTTCCACGATTCTGTCGATGTTTCTTTCGATACCTTGAAAATCAGGAATCAAAGTTTCCAGAGTAGTGTTGGGATTCATTCTGCGAATAGCTTTAACGGTTTCTATCCAAATAATAGAACCACCATCCTTCAAATCATCTCTGTCTACGCTGGTAATAACGGCATGTTTGATGTTCATGATTTTTATAGAACGCGCCACTTTTTCAGGCTCATCCCAGTCTACGGTTTCTGGTCTTCCGGTTTTTACACCACAAAAACCGCAAGAACGCGTACAAACATTTCCTAAAATCATGAATGTTGCCGTTCCTTCTCCCCAGCATTCTCCCATGTTTGGGCAGCTTCCGGAAGTGCAAATCGTATTCAAACTATATTTATCAACTAAGCCACGAAGCTCTGTGTATTTTTGTCCAATTGGAAGTTTCACCTTCAACCATTTCGGTTTTCCAATCGGTAAAGTATTTTCTAAAACAGTTTCCATATATCAATTTTCAAAGGACAAAGATAAGGAATGTAGTTTATTTGTGGATTCGTTTATTTGTTTATTTAAAGGAAGGAAAATGTAAGATTTAGGAGAAGAATATTTGGTTTTTTTAAACTAATTTTAAACAGAAAAGCAGAATCTTTCGACTCTGCTTTTCTTA
>Ga0209108_10002600_pt1 | contig 10308 bp, 5 predicted proteins | sample Rifsed10ft1_FD_184003 | JGI IMG/M metagenome (GOLD analysis project Ga0209108, IMG submission 184003) | Soil microbial communities from Rifle, Colorado, USA - sediment 10ft 1 (version 2) | ecosystem: Environmental > Terrestrial > Deep subsurface > Rock core/Sediment | place: Rifle, Colorado...
TGCATCTCCAGATCCTGCAGGTGAAAGGTCGCCTGCGGGAACAGGAGCGCCATGAGCCCGAGAATTTGGAAGTTCTGGGGCATCTTGTCGGTGACGCGGCTTGCCGCCGCATCGATCTTCTCCAGCACCGCGAGATAGTCCTTGGCCACGGCGGCGGCCGCGCTCTCGTCCATGTCGACGACACACTCGGGAAAACGCGCGGCAGTTCCAAGACGCTCCGGCAAATCCCGCGAGAGATCGCCCATTGTTTCGAGCTCGCCGCCCGCCGCCACGTCGGGGTGCGAGGCGATGATCTGCTCGGTCAACGTGGTGCCAGACCGCGGCATTCCGAAAATGAACACGGGCCGGCGCGAGGAGCTTGCGAATGATTTTCGCGTCTCGAAAAAAGCCGGCGTGAAAGCCGCGATCATGCGATCGACATACTCGGCCCAAATGTTTGCATCGAACGATGTCTCGGGAACGGCGAGTTCGTTTCCTCTGCGATAGCTCTCGAAAGCCCGCTCGCAATCGTCCAGATCGTCGTAAATCTTGCCCAGGGAAAAGTGGAGCAGGGATTTCTGTTCTTGCGCCGGGCCTGCCGTCAGCAATGCCTCGATTCGGTCCGCCATGGCGGCGGTCGAATACGTCTTCGACGCATTCGTCAGCCCATAGAGCGCGGCCGGGTCGTTCGGGCGAACCGCGAGCGCGGCTTCATAAGATTCGACTGCCTCGTCGAAACGCCCGAGCGTCGTCAAAATCGTGCCGAGCCGGTCATGGGCCTCGACAGATCGGGGATCGAGGCTCAGAGCCTGACGGGTCTCCGCCTCCGCTTCCTCGTACCGTTCCAGTTTCAACAGGCACCAGGACAGCAGATTGCGCGCCTCGATGTTTCGCGGATCGAGGGCGACGACCTTGCGCGCTTCGGCCGCGGCTTCATCGAAACGTTGCGCGGTCTTGAGCGCGCGCGCCAAGTTGAAATGCCCTTCACGCGATTGAGGCGCGATCTCCACCAGTTTGCGAAATTGGGCGATCGCCTCGTCATATTTTCCGCTGTCGCTCAGGACATTTCCGAGGTTGAGCCGCGCATTCATATAGTCGGGGACGAGGGCGATCGCCTGACGGAAGCAGGCAATCGCCGGCTCGAACTCGCGCCGCTTCTGGAACGCGAGGCCGAGATTGTGATGGGCTTGGGCCAGCTTGGGATTTAGCTTCAGCGCCTTTTCGAGCGAGTGCCGCGCGGCATCGAGATCGCCGAGCGCAAGCTCGGCGATCCCGAGATTGTTGGCGTAGTCGGCCGAGCCGGGACGAAGCGCCACGGCCATTCGCAAGTGCTCGACCGCCTTGCTGTGCCCTCCCATTTGCTGGCATACGACGCCCAGCCAGTTGTGGGCATCGGCGTGGTTGGGATCGAGTTGCAGAACCCGCCGGAATAGCGTTTCCGCTTGCTGCAATCGGCCGGCCTGAAGTGCGGCGCCCGCCTGGGCGAACAGCGCGGCCACTTCGCCGGATCCCGGCGCGCCACCGTGCGGCTGAGCCGCGCCGGCCGCTCGGCGCCCTTGGGCGCGCGATTGCCGGCGCTCCTTGCGGTTCACGATCCGTCTCCTTCCATCCCTTCGAGGGCCGCGCGCAAGGGGGCGAGAAATGATTCGTAATTCCGCCAGCGTTCGACCGCCGTCTTATAAAGCGGCTGGCGCACCTGCCAGGCGCTCGCGGTCATGACCGGGCGCTCGGTCTTGTGGAAGGCGAGGCACCGGTCGTCCCATTCGAGGCCGCAATGCGCGATGATGCGGCGGCTCACGGCTTCCTGATCCGCGATCAATTCCTCGTAATCCACGTCGAGCATCCTGACCGGCAGGACTTTTCGCCAGAAACCCATCAGCCGGCGATAGCCGCGGTAGTAAGCGCCAAGGCTTTCCAGGCCGAAGCTGAAGTTAAGTTGGTGCTCGAATCTGGCGAAATAACAGGACAGGCAGGTATCCATCGGATCGCGCCGGCAATGGATAACGGTGGCGTGCGGAAAGAGCAGCGCGATCAACCCCAGATTCAAGAAATTCAACGGCAGCTTGTCGGTGACGCGAGCCGCATGCTTGTCCACCCGGTCGAGCGCCGCGAGATATTCCGCCGCGAGTTCGCGCGCCGTGGCCGCGTCGATCTCGGCGATGCAGGCGGGATACGGCATTTTGGATTTGAGGCGCCGCGGCAGATTGGTGGCGATATCGGGCATGGCCTCCAGCTCGTCGCCGGCGGCGGCGTCGGGGTGAGAGGCGATGATCTGCTCGACCAGAGTCGTGCCGGAGCGCGGCATCCCGACGATGAAAACCGGCCGGCGGGAGTCGTTGCCGAAGGATTTCCGGCTGGCAAAGAAATCGGCGGAAAAAGCGGAAATTGCGCGATCGACATTTGCCATCCACGCGCCGGCATCGAAGGGCGCTTTCGCGCCGGCAAGCTCGTTCCCGGCCCGGTAATTCTCGAACGCGCGCGCGTAATTGCCGAGGTCGTCGGAAATCTTTCCCAGCGCGAAATGGAGCATGATTTTCTCGTCGGGCGGCCAATCGGCCTTGAGCGCCGATTCGATTCGCGCGGCGAATTCGGGCGTCGAATGGGTTTTCGTCGCCAAGACCAACTGGTAGATCGCCGCCGGGAAATCGGGCTGCGCCGCAAGCGCCGCCTCGAAACTGGCGACGGCGTCGTCGAAACGCCCGAGGGTGGTCAAAACCTTGCCCAGCGTGCAATGGGCATCGGCGTCGTTCGGGGCGATGGCCACGGCGCGGCGCGCCGACGCCTCCGCCGCCTCGTGCTGGCGGATGGTCCACAGGAACAGGGCCATGATGTTGTGGCCGAAGCTGGAATTCGGATCTTTGGCCAGGATTTGCCGCGCCACGTCCGCGGCCTCGTCGAACTTGCGCGCCGCCTTGAGCGCCGTCGCCAGATTGAAAAGAACCGCCGGCACGTTGGGCGCCATCGCCGCGAGCCGGCGCAACACCGCGACCGCGTCGTCGTGCAGGCCGGCGTCGCTCAGGGCATTGCCCAGGCTCAAGTAAGCGTTGGCGTAGTTGGGCACGAGCGCGATGGCCTGGCGGAAACAGGCGATGGCGCGCGCCCGCTGGCGCCGTTTCTGACAGACCAGGCCGAGGTTGTAATGGGCCTGGGCCAGCCGCGGGTTGAGGGCGATCGCCTTTTCGAAGGAACGCGCCGCGGCCTCCAGCTCGCCCAGCTTGAGCTCGGTGATGCCGAGGTTGTTGGCGAAGTCGGCGGAGCCCGGCGCCAGCGCCACGGCCTTTCTCAGGTATTCCAGCGCCGCGCCGCCGTCGCCCTGCTGCTGGCGCGCGACGCCGAGCCAATTGTGCGCCTCGGCGTGCCCGGGATCGAGGCGCAACGTGCGGCGGTACAGCGCCTCCGCCTCGTCCAAGCGGCCGGCCTGATGGGCGCTTAGGGCCTGGGCGAAAAGGGCGGCGGGATCGCTGCTGCGCGCCTCGCGTTTTTCCTTGGAAGCCACCCGAATTTCCTTCGTCATGCGGTTGCCGTGCGAAAGTGAACATCGGCGGCCCCGGGGTCAAGAACATCGGCCGGGGCCGCAAGCCTGTTCTTGGGCGCTGTGTTACCGGGTAATGGAATTCAGAATCGGCGGACACCCCCCACCCGAGTTTGAAAAAACGTGCATTCGGGCGCGTTTTTTTTGCAAACTCCCTCCCCCGCATGGGGGGAGGGGAAATATTTTTGCCCCGGCAAGTTCACCCTCCCCCTCTCGATGGGGGAGGGTTGGGTGGGGGTGACCCGCGAAATTTCGATAGCGCCCTAGCTGTCGGCGACGATGCGATTCTGAATGGCGATGCGGATCAAATCCGCCGTGCGTTTCGCGCCCAGCTTCGTTCTGATTTGCGTGCAGTTGTTGGCGACGGTCTTATAGCTGACGCCTAAAGTGTCGGCGATCTGCTGCAAACTCCGCCCTTCGCCCAAGAGACGCAGGATCTCCAGATCCCGGCGCGACAAATCCTCCAGCGGGTGCGCGTCGGCGCGGACGTTGAAGAGCGCCAGTTCCTGGGCAAGCTCGTGGCCGACATAGGTGTGGCCGTCGGCGACGCGGGCGATGGCTTCGAGAATCTGCGCGGGCGGCTCGTTCTTGCTGACATAGCCGGCGGCGCCGGCCTGCAGCGCGCGCATCGCGTAGATGGCGTCGTCGTGCATGCTGAACACGAGGATGCGCGCCTTGGTTTCTTCCAGGGTGAGCCGGCGTATCAGTTCCAGCCCGCCCATGTCCGGCAGATTGAGATCCAGGATCACGAGATCGGGACGGAATTCCCGGAAAATGCCCAGCGCCTCCTTTCCGGCGTCGGTTTCGCGAAATTCGATGTCCGGGCGATCGGCGAGCATCCGCTTCAACCCGGCGCGGACGATCGGATGATCGTCGACGATCAGGATCTTCATGAGGCGATGGCCGCAAGCGCGGGCGGCCGCGCGCCCGGCGGATAGGGAATCGTCGCCGTCACCGTGAACCCTTCGCCGGGCTTGCTGGAAATCGTCAGCCGCCCGCCCATCGCCTTGACGCGCTCGCTCATGCCCAACAGCCCGTAGCCGACAGCCGAGGTTTCCGCCATTCCGTGGCCGTCGTCGGCGACCATGACCGTCACGGCCTCCTGGCCGTTCCGGTCCTCCTGTTCGAGCAGCACGGAAACGGAAATGATGGTCGGCCGCGTGTGCCGCACCGCGTTGCTCAAGGATTCCTGCACCACGCGATAGATCGTCGGGTCGATCAGCTCGCCGAAGCTCTCCGTCTGCGGCGCGAACTCGAGTCGATAGACGATGTTGGGATAGCGCCGCCGCCAGAACTCGATCAGGTTGTCGATGGCCTCGGCCAGCCCGAATTCGGCCAGCCCGATGGGCCGCAGCTGGCCCAACATGCTCCGCACCTGCTTCTGCATGTGGCTGACGGCCTCGACGATGGATTGCACGTAACTTCGAATCTGTCCCGTGCGCCCGGCGTCGACATGGCGCGAAATATTGGCCGCATCGACGTTGATGGCGAACAGGAACGGGCCGATCTCGTCGTGCAGGTCGCGGGCGATGTCGCTCCGCTCTTCCTCCTGCAGCGTCAGCAACTGCTCGTTCAGCCGCCGGTTTTCCGAATTCATCTCGGCGAGCTGCCCGGCCATCAGGTTGAAGCTGTCGCGCAGCCGGGAGAGCTCGCGCGGCAACCGGCCGCTGAACCGGATGCCGTAGTCGCCCTGCCCGATCCGGCTGAGCGCGGCGGCCAGGCGGTCGAGCGGCCGGAGCGCCCGGCCGATGAAGAAATAGACCAACAAGACCGTCGGGACGGAAAACAGAACGAGGATGAAGAGGCTGTCGCCGAACTCCTCCCAGATTTCGAGAATTTCGTTATGCGGATCGGTTTCGATCAGGACCGTGCCGTGGTTCCGGCCGCCGATCGAGACCGGTATCCGAACCGCGGTGGCCGGCACGCCGACGAGACGGACGAACCAGTCCGGCACCTCGCCGACCGGCGGCAGTTCCACGGTCGGCGCGGCAACCGCGTCTTCGTCGCCGGAGACCACGACGCGCAGATGACGGTTGCCCTTGAACGACGCGACCAGACGTTCGATATCCCGCCGCGGGTCATCCGATCCGCCGAGTTGCGCGATGCTCGTTTCGATCACCTGCTGCGCAACGGCGAGAGCCGAGCGCATTTCGGTTTGAACGGACCGCGACGCGTTGAAACACGCGATCACGCCGCCCACGGCGAGACTCGCGGCAAGAATGATCGCGATCATGACGATCAAGAAGAGTCGCAGCGACATGGTGTTCGGCTGTTGCGTCACGGCAATGTCCTCGAAGCGGCCGGCGTCGCGCGCCGGATCAAGGCGCCGGACGCGGCGGCGGCCGCATCATACCAAATCCCCGGGTGCCGTCGCCGCCGTCCCGCGAAGATTGGGAAAAATTCCCGGCGATATCGGGAAGTCGCGGAATGGCGCCGCGGCCCGGTCCGGACTTTAATGGGCGTTTCGCGCCTGGGCGAAACAGCCGTTGGGAGCCCCGTCATGGTCCTGCCATTCGCGACGTTCTTTGGGATTCACGGGCGATGCCTCTGTCTTCGGGGCCGGGCGTGACCGTGGCGCGGGACGGTATCGCGGTCAAGGTCCGCGTGTCCGGTCGCGTCGCGCCTCGGCGTTGCAAGGCGTAACTCGGCGCGGCATGCGAAGCGGAGGATTAATTGCCGGTTCAGGTTGCGCGGGTTAGTGACGCCGAGTCATCGTCGGTCCGCGGGTTCGGCCGCGCGCGACGGGAGGGCCGCGGCCCGCACCGGTAAGTGTGACATAAGCACTTGAAAAAACGATAAAAAATAGCAGGGAGCCCCGTGATCAAGTCATCGACTCTTATTGCCGCCGGGGCGCTCGTCGCCTGGGCCGCCGCCGCGCCCGCGCTGGCCGAGGAGGCGGCGCCGGAGGCCGCGCCCAGCCAGGACGCAGGGGCCGGCGCCGGGGAAAGCGCGCCGCCGCCGGTGTTCGCGCTGCCCACCGTCGAGATCATCGGCACCACGCCGGTCCAGGGCATCGGCATCGACAAGGACAAGGTTCCGGCCAACGTCCAGACCGTTCCCAAGAAGCAGTTGGAAAAGCCGGCCGCGGCGACACTTTCCGACATCCTCAATTCCGGCGTGGGCAGCGTCACCGTCAACGAGGTGACGGTCAACCCGTTCCAGCCCGACGTCAGCTTCCGCGGCTTCACCGCCTCGCCGCTTCTGGGCGTGCCGCAAGGCATCGCCATCTACCAGAACGGCGTGCGCGTCAACGAGCCGTTCGGCGACACCCTGCAATGGGACGTGGTGCCCGAATTCGCCATCGACTCGGTGCAGGTCATTCCCGGCGCCAACCCGGTGTTCGGATTGAACGCGCTGGGCGGGGCGATCGCCCTGCAGATGAAGAACGGATTCAACTTCAAAGGCACGTCGGCCGAAGTCTACGGCGGCTCGTGGAACCGCAAGCAGGGCACGGTCGAATTCGGCGCGCAGGAGAACGACCTCGGCTTCTACATCGGCGGCACCGGCTTCGACGAAGACGGCTGGCGCGATTTCTCGCCGTCGAAAGTCGGCCAGCTTTACAGCGACGCGCGCTGGCGCGGCGACGACGGCGAGGCGGGAATCAGTTTCGGTTACGCCTGGAGCAAGATCAGCGGGGTTCAGCCCGCGCCGGTCGAGCTTCTGGATCAGGACCGCGCCGCCGCCTTCACCAGCCCCGACGTCACCAATAACCAGCTGATCGGCATCACCGGCGACGGAAACTGGTTCGCGACCGACACCGTGTCGGTGCAGGGCAACCTCCATTACCGCCGGCTCATCAGCCACGGCCTCAACAGCAATACCGCGGAGTTCGCGGACTGCACCGGCATCGGCGGCGCGCCCGGAACCTTGTGCGCGAACGCCGGCACCCCGGACGAAACCCAGATCCTGGACACGGGCGGCAATCCGATCCCGACCAGCGTCGGCGGCAGCGCCGTGAACGTGACCAGCACGACCGACACCTCGGCCGTGGGCGGATCGCTGCAAAGCACGTTGTCGGACGATTTGTTCGGCCAGACCAACCAGTTCATCGTCGGCACCAGCCTCGATTTCGCCACCGTCGCCTATCACAACGAGGGCAACATCGGCGCGCTCGACTCGCAGCGTTTCGTCGTCCCCAGCGGCATCTACATCGCCGGCAACGAATTCAACACCGGGTTGGACACCGAGAACATGTACTTCGGCGCCTATTTCTCCGACACGCTGTCGCTCACCGATGCGTTGGCGGCGACGGTTTCGGGGCGCTACAACATCGCCACGCTCAAGCTCATCGACAAGCAGGGCACGGCGCTTAACGGCGATCACGAATTCATCCGCTTCAATCCGGCGGCCGGCCTCACCTACAAGCTCGCCGACAACGTCACCAGCTACGTCAATTACAGCGAGGCCAACCGCGCGCCCACGGCGGTCGAGCTTTCCTGCGCCGATCCCACCCAGCCGTGCCGCGTGCCCAACGCGTTCCTCGCCGATCCCGCGCTGGGGCAGGTCGTCAACCGCTCGGTCGAGGTCGGCGCGCGCGGGCATCTCAAGGCGCTCGACGGCAAGGCCCCGATCAACTGGTCGGCGGCCCTGTTCGGCAGCCGCAACTACGACGACATCATCTTCGTCAGCAGCGGCGCGGGCGCGGGCGGCGGCTTCTTCCAGAATGCGGGGATCACCCAGCGCCTGGGCGCCGAGCTGGGGCTCAACGGCACGCTCGGCGATTTCGACTGGTATCTCAATTACTCTTATATCCAGGCGACCTTCCAATCGAACCTGACGGTGGCCAGCCCCTTCAACCCGATGGCCGACGCCAACGGCAACATCCAGGTGACGCCGGGCGACCGCATCCCCGGCATCCCGCTCCATTCGGTCAAGGCGGGGGGCGGCTACAACATCACGGACAAGTGGAACGTCTCGCTCGAGTCGATGTTCAATTCGAACGTTTTCCTGCGCGGCGACGAGGCGAATCTGCTCAAGCCCGTTTCCAGCTACGCGGTGTTCAATCTGCGCAGCTCGTACAAGATCGCCGATTATCTCGAGGCCTTCGTCAAGGTCGACAATCTGTTCGACACCAATTACGAAACCTTCGGCACGCTGGGCGACCCGAGCGAGGTGTTTCCCGGATTTTCCAATCCGGTATTCCTGTCGCCGGGCGCGCCGCTGGGCGCCTGGGCCGGAATTCGCGTGACGATCTGAGGACGGCGCGGCCGCCGAACCGCTCTCACTGAACCTTGTAGACGACCGGAACCTCGAACGCCGCCGCGTCCTGCTTGAGCGAGACGGGGAGCGGCGGGAAGGGGGCGGCGCGGCGCACCGCCTCGAGCGAAGCGTCCACCAGCCGGCGCGGGTCTTCGGTCGGCGAGGCGACGTCGATGAGCTTGCCGTCGGCGGCGATCTTGAGCCGCACCACCACGGTTCCCTGCTCGCGCCGCTGCAGCGACTGCGGCGGATAAACTTTCTTGGCGTCGATCATCGTGAACAGCGTGGTGACATAGCGGTTCATCTCCGCCTGCGAGGTGGCGCCGGCGACGCCGGTCTCGATGCCCTTGCGCGGCGTTTCCGTAGCCGGGGCCTGTTCCGGGGCTGGCTGCGCCGCGGTGGGCAGGGGCGCCGGCTGCGGCTCCGGCAGGGGCGGCTCCGCCGGGGGCGGGGTTTCGGCCACCGGGGGCTCCGGCTCGGGCTTGCGCAAGGGCCGGGGCACGGCCTTGACCTGAGGCGGCACGACAGGCTCGGGTTCCTTGGCGGGCGGCGTCTCCGGCAGCTTCGGGGTCTCGATTTCGGGCATCGGCGCGGGCGGCGGCGGCGCTGCTTCGGCCACCGGCGGCGGCGGCGCCTTCTCTTCCGGCGCAGGCGGCGGCGGCGGCGCCTCCTCGGGCGCCTCGGGCGTGCCCAGGGCCGCGAGCTCGACGACGATCACCTCCGCTGGCTTCTCCACGGGGGGCGGCGGCGTCTGCCGGGCAAGAATGAGCAGGGCCAGGAACAGGAGATGGACCGCGGCGGAGAAGCCCAAGGCCACGAGCGACCGCGGCGAGCGGCGGTGCACCGCAAGCTGCGGGCCCGGCGGGACCGGATCTGCGGGCGGATCGGCCGGCGCGGCTTCAGGCGCGGCCGCAGGAGCGGGCCGGCCAACGGCCCCGTCGCGCCGGTTCAAGACGGCCGCCACCGTGGCCGGCATGGCAGGATGCGGCTCCGGTCCGTTTCCGGTCTCAAAAGACCGCGTTTCAACGATGTCGAGTTCGTCGTGCATTCTGGCCTGGGCCTGCCTTGGGCACTGAGGCGAAATCTACCACCCGGCGGCGGTAAGCCGTTTTCCTGAAAAACCCGGGAAAAATTCCCGATTCAGGCGCGCTCGTGGGCGACATTGACGAGCCCCGCCAGCAGTTGCGGGTAGCGGGCGAGCAGGTCGCGCCGCAGCGCATCGATCGCCGGGTCTTGCAGATTGCGGGGCCTGGGCAGATTCACCGGCAGGTCGAGGACGATACGGCCGGGGCTGGGCGACAGGAACAGGATGCGGTCGGCGAGCGAAAGCGCCTCGCCCAGGTCGTGGGTCACGAACAGGACCGTGGTGCGGCGCGCCTTCCAGGTGTCGAGCAAGAGCCTACGGAGCTTGTTGGCCACCGGGGCGTCGAGCGAAACGAACGGCTCGTCCATGAGCAGGAGTTGCGGCTTCACCGCGAACGCGCGCGCGAGCGCGACGCGGCGCTGCATGCCGAGCGAGAGGCGCTCGGGGTAGGCGTGCTCGGTGCCCGCGAGCCCGACGCGCTCGAGCATCTCGGGGATGGCGGCGATGCGCGGGT
>Ga0209108_10002603_pt1 | contig 10303 bp, 8 predicted proteins | sample Rifsed10ft1_FD_184003 | JGI IMG/M metagenome (GOLD analysis project Ga0209108, IMG submission 184003) | Soil microbial communities from Rifle, Colorado, USA - sediment 10ft 1 (version 2) | ecosystem: Environmental > Terrestrial > Deep subsurface > Rock core/Sediment | place: Rifle, Colorado...
CGGCCATCACCGCCCTCATGTGTGGCGAAGCCTACGCGCAGTCCGCGCGCGTGGCCGAGCAACTGGGGCCTTTCCCCGGATTCGCCGTGAACCGCGAGCCAATGCTGGATGTGATTCGCATGCACCGCGATTCGCTGCGCCCCATCCAGGCGGAAAACGTCCAGCCGGCGCTGCTGTCCGCCGCGCGCGACTCCTGGGACGCCGCGCTCGAGCTCGGTGAAAAGCACGGCTACAAGAATGCTCAGGCCACTGTGCTGGCGCCCACCGGCACCATCGGCTTCATGATGGATTGCGACACCACGGGCATCGAGCCCGATCTGGCCCTGGTCAAACACAAGAAGCTGGTGGGCGGCGGTGTCATGAAGATCGTCAACAATACCGTTCCCCAGGCCCTGATGCGCCTGGACTACTCGCCCGAGGAAACCTCCCAGATCGTTTCCCATATCGACCGCGCCGGCACCATCGAGGGCGCGCCGGGGTTCAAGCCCGAGCATCTGCCGATTTTCGACTGCTCGCTGGCGCTCGCCGGCGGAGGCCGCTCGATCGCCTGGCGCGGCCACCTGATGATGATGGCGTGCACGCAGCCGTTCCTCTCCGGCGCCATCAGCAAGACCATCAACATGCCCGAGGAGTCCACGGTCGAAGACATCATGCAGGCCTACATCGAGTCCTGGAAGCTGGGCCTCAAGGCCGTGGCCATCTACCGCGACAACTCCAAGCGCAGCCAGCCCCTTTCCGCCGCCGGCGCCAGAAAAGAGCCGGCCGCGGCCAAAGTGGAAACGCTTTCGCCCGCCGAACAGCAGCAGGAGATGTTCGCGCACATCAAGCGGCACAAGCTGCCGAGCGAGCGCCAGTCCATCACCCATAAGTTCTCCGTGGGCGGCCACGAAGGCTACATCATCGTGGGCATGTACGAGGACGGCAAACCCGGCGAAATTTTCATCAAGATGGCCAAGGAAGGCTCGACGCTTTCCGGCTTCATGGACGGCTTTGCGCTCTCGGTTTCCATCGGCTTGCAGTACGGCGTGCCGCTCAGGGCCCTGGTGGACAAATTCGTGAACACGCGCTTCGAGCCTTCCGGCTACACCGGGCACAAGGCCATTCCCTACGCTAAATCGGTGCTCGATTACATCGGCCGATGGCTCGGCGGCCGCTTCATTTCCGCCGACTACCTGACGCAGAGCCCGGTCACCAACGGCGACACTGCCGCGCCAGTTGCGGTTTCGGCTGCGCCGACTGCCACGGACAACCCGGATTCATCCGCGCGAACGCGCGCCCAGTACGACGGCGCACCCACCTGCGCCGATTGTGGCATGCTAATGACCCCCAACGGCGGCTGCTACAAGTGCGAAAACTGCGGCGGCACCTCCGGCTGTAGCTGACGAGTAGACGCCGTCATTTTTGCGTCTTGGGCGTTGCCTTGGTCACGAGGAGAATTTCGATGTGTGGTAAACCAGCAACCGGATACATGCCGGCTGCCAAGTCCTTCGTTAGTCTGCCTTCCAAGGAAAGCTCCAGACATAGCTGTGGTGAGCCCCTAATTAGACATTGGCCGCTCTCTGGACGATATTCGTGCGACGATTGCGCAGCCAAGGAAGGGCTAATCTGGTAAGCCAGCTAGCGCCAAATGTTAGCATACTGTCGGCAACCGATTGGCGATGCTTACACTGCGTCAGCTGATTCCGCCATTGACCGCGCGCACTGCCGCGGGCGAGGTGGTCCGCGCCTGGGACTACAAGCAGAAAAAAAGCCTGCTCATTGCCTTCCTGCACGCCGATTGCCCGCAGTGCCAATCCTTCGCGGCGCGTCTGGCCTCACGCGCTGCCGACCTCCTCGAACTCGACTCCGCTGCACTGGTGATTTTTCTCGAAGCGCCGCGAGGGGGAATGGCGGCGGCGCCGCCGGTCATCTTGGCGTCGGATGCGACCGGGCGCGCGGCGCAGGCGTACCTGGGGCCAAACGTCTTTGGCCCGCTGGGACTGGTCCGCGTCGGGCTGTTCGTTGCCGATCGTTACGGAGAGTTATTCGCGCAGTGGGAGGCCCGGGACGCTGACGGGCTGCCTGCGCTCGCTGAAGCTTTCAAGTGGCTGGCTCACACCCAGATGGGTTGCGAAGAGTGCAGCACACCGCACTGGCCAACTGGGGAGTGAAACGCAATCAGTGAGGGCAAAAGAACAAGGGGCCCATCGTCCCTGGGCCCCTTTGAACTTCGAATCCTAAATTTTTCCTTCCTTACAACCACCCCGGAAAAACATTTAACCTTGGTAAGTGCAAGCGCTGTGCCAAGCTAGTATCAATCTGCGTGTAAATCATAAAGCACTTTATATCAATTAGATGCGGGCAATGATGGCTGACTCGTCCGCAGGCCGCAGATAGTGAATCTACTGTTTTTCACAGAACCCAGCCATCCCCTACGTTCTTTAGGAGGGATCTTCAGGCACCCACGGCCGAGCGCACGGCAGCCGCAATCCGTTCAGCCCACAGTGTCACGTCCTCGGCGCGCTCGGCTTCGACCATCACGCGGGCCTTGGGCTCGGTTCCGGAATAACGCAGAACGATGCGCCCGGAATCCGCCAGCGCCTGGTTGGCCTCGTCGAGTGCGCGCGCGACTTCCGCCAACTCTTCGAGCGGCGGCTTGGCGCGGACGCTGACGTTGATGATGGTCTGCGGGTAGACCTTCAGGTCGCGGACCAGATCATCCAGCGGGCCGCGCAGAGCGACCAGGCAGGCGATCTTGAGAGCCGTGAGCAGTCCGTCGCCGGTGGTGGCGTCGTCGAGGAAGATGATGTGGCCGGATTGTTCGCCGCCCAGATTCGATCCGCTGCGCAGCATCTCTTCGAGCACGTAGCGGTCGCCCACCGGCATGCGCACCAGCGTGAGACCTTCGGCCGCCAGCAGGCGCTCCAGGCCCAGGTTGGCCATGGTGGTGCCGATAATGCGCGCTCCATGCAATCGGCCGGCGGAACGGAGATAGCGCGCCGCGATCAGCAGCACACCGTCGCCGTCCACCACCCGGCCGGAGGCGCTGACGAACATGGCGCGATCCGCGTCGCCGTCAAAGGCCACGCCCAGCGCGGCGCGCTGCTCGATCACCGTGCGGCACAAGCTTTCGGGATGAAGCGCGCCGCAGTCGGCGTTGATGTTGCGGCCATCGGGCTGATCGTGAATGGCGGTGACGCTGGCGCCCAGCGAGCGGAACAGGTCTGGCCCCAGCGAGCTGGCGGCGCCGTTGGCGCAGTCCAGCACGATTTTCAAACCTGCCAGCTTGGCGCCGGGCAGGACGCAGCCGCGCAGAAATGCCAGATACTCCTCATCCAATTTACGGTCGGGCACGAGCGGCTGGGCGCTGGCGGGCGGCGGGCCGTTCCGGTGGCGCAGGATTTCGATCTCGAGCTGCTCTTCGGTCTCATCGGGAAACTTCATGCCCGAACCGGCAAAAAGTTTCACGCCGTTATCGTGATAGGGATTGTGAGAGGCGGAGATGACCACGCCGGCCGAAAAACTTTGCTTGCGCACCAGGAAGGCCACGCCGGGCGTGCTGATCACTCCCGCCGAGACGGCCGCGGCGCCTTCCTCCCTGAGTCCGGCCGCGATCTGCCCGGCGATGTGCGGCCCGGACTCACGCGTATCCATGCCGATCAAGACGCGCGACGGCGGGCCCTGCCTGCGCAGGTACGCGCCCAGGCTGCGCCCCACCCAGAAGAGGGTGTGATCATCCAGCGGGTACTTTCCCGGAATCCCGCGGATGCCGTCCGTTCCGAATAGTTCTCTGGGCATGATGAACGCGCCAGGCTCGGCTCGTGCTCGGGGCCGATGGCCGATGAAAGCGCGCTCGATTTTATCAAGGGCTGAGCGGGCGCGCTATTTGCGTTCGGGCAGCGGTGCCGAACCGGGCACCAGGGAAATCTCGATCTCCGGCGGCGTGATGCCCACGATCTCGGCGCCGTAGGGCGCGCCGGCCATGTTCGGCGCCAGCTTCACGAGCTGGCTGCCGGCCCGCGCCTGGCTGCAATCCGCACTCACGCTCACGTCGCCGGGCGCGAGCCGCAGCAGCCGGGCCAAACGGCCGCGAACGCGCAGCCGGACCGTGGCGGGCACTTCGCCCGCGACCTCCAGGCCAGGAGGCACGTTCACCAGCATCAGCGGCGCGCTGTAGCCAGTTTCCACCACAGGCTCGAAGCTGTAGGCCACCCATAGCGCCAGCGCGATCGCCAGCGCGCTGGCTTTCAGCCCCAGGTGCTCCAGGATCATCCGGCGAAGAAAGCGCATCACTCCACCCGGTCTGCCACGCGCGCGCCTGGCGACGGCAGATCCGGCGTCGCGCGGAACCGCCGGAACAGCGCCGCCAGCCGCTCGGTGAGCTGCCCGACGGTCAGGCCGAACTCCATCGTTCCCCCGACCGCCAGCGAGATCGCACCGGTCTGCTCGGAAACCAGCACGACCACCGCATCGCTTTCTTCGGTCACGCCCATGGCCGCGCGGTGGCGCGTTCCCACCTGGCTGGAGATTCCGGGATTGAGAGAGAGTGGGAGAAAGCAAGCCGCCCCGGCGATGCGCGTGCCCTGGATGATGACGGCGCCGTCGTGCAGCGGCGAGCCCGGGCGAAATATCGCCAGCAGCAAATCGTAGCTGAGATGGGCGTCCAGAGGTATGCCGCTTTCGATGTAGGTGTGCAGGCCCACCTCGCGTTCAAATACGATTAGCGCCCCGATGCGGTTGGCCGAAAGGTATTCCGCCGCCAACACCACGTCGTCGAAAACCGCGCCGCCGGCGCTGCCGAAAAAACGCGCGGGTGTCAGGCTACGCCCGATGCGCGCCAGCACCCGGCGAATCTCCGGCTGGTAGAGCACGATGAGCGCGATGGCCGCGTAAGGCGCCATGGCGGCCATGAGTCCTTCGACCATCTCCAATCGCGCCCAGCGCGCGACTTCGTAGAAGCCCGCCAGCAGCACAACCACCGCCACCGCCTGCACGGCGCGCGCTCCCCGCAGCAGCCTCAGCAGGTAGTAAATCCCCGCGGCCACCACGAGGATGTCCATCACCGCGCGGAGCGTCAGGCGCGACAGCAGCTCGGTCAGGACGTCGGCGAAGCCCATGATTTACTCGTTACGGTAGCGCATCCGGGCAATCCCCGGCAAGCCGCCGGCGGGAGTTGTCGCTGCCAAGTGAGAATGTCCGGTTTGTGCAAAGTAGAAATGTCCGCTCTGATGTTCGTCGAGTGCCGCACTCTTTCCGCTCCCCGGAAAGGGTGCGCGGATTCGCTGGAGCTCGGGTTTTTCCGCTTCCGGCGGACCGACCCAAGCCCGCCATTCAGATTGGCGGGCAAACCATCGGCGCGGTCCTATCCACGGATTTGGCGGAGCAACCCGGCGATGTCCTGCGCCTCCTGGAACAGGCGAATGGCCGCGATTCCGGCCGCGCCGGCCTGGAGGCAGGCGGCGGCATTTTCCACAGCAATTCCCCCGATAGCCAGCACAGGAATGGAAACGGCGCGGCAGACCTGGCCCAGCTTCTGCAATCCTTGCGGCCGGCCGAACGCCGCCTTCGACGGCGTGGCAAACACCGGCCCGAAGAAAATGTAGTCAGCGCCTGCGGCCGCAGCCTGGACGGCCCCTTCGAGTGAGTGACACGATGCTCCCACCAGAAAATCGGCGCGTCCCGCCTGATTTCTCCATCGCACCACGTCGCCTACCGGCAGCGAGGTCTCTCCCAGATGCACGCCTGCCCCGCCATCAGTCTGGCGAGCGGCCCAGGCCACATCCAGCCGGTCGTTGACCAGAATGCGCGTCCGCCTCTCTGCGCTGCGCGCCGCGACGGATACGGCCATTGCTTTCGCGGTGAGATCGAAAAGCGTCCGCCCCTCGAGGTCTTTTTCGCGCAGTTGAATCCAGTCCACGCCGGCGCGCGCCGCCTGTTCGATGTGCTCGAGTAGCGCGCCGATTCGGTCGGGGCCTGCGCCAGTCGCCAGCGGAAGCGATTTGCGGTCGGTCACGTAGCAGAGGATGGGTGCATTCATGTCCGTGCCGGCGTCCGCCTGCGCCCGGCGTTGTGCGAAGCGTCCCGGCGCCGGGATGCCGGGGCGTTCTCCCAGGCGTCAGGCGGGCATCTCGTCGAAACTGACGTGCCCCGACCGGGTCGGGGCGCTACAAAAAACTTCTCAAATCGCGAGTTCTCACGCCGGCTCTTCAGGCGCTGCGCGCCTGCGTCGTCTTCACACTCATGCGCCGCCGCACCAAGCCGGCGGCCAGCAAAATGTCCAGCGCGCCCAGCCCGGTGATGGCGCCGCGCAGAGACGGATGCAACAGATACGGCCGAAGCGCGGGATAGTTGCTCAAGAAATAGTTGGATTCCCACAATTGGAGCCACGGCAGAAACAGCAGAACGACACCCAACTCGAATAGGATTATCAGCCAGAGGACGCTACGCAGGCGATGCATCAGGGCGGCGCTAGCGCCGATTCAACTTGCTCATCTTGCTCACCGGGCGCTGCGCCCGGGACGGCGGCGCCCGACGCAGGCGGTTTACGCTGAGAGCCGGGATGAACGCTGCACATCGCCGGAACTGCACTAGCGCGCTCTTCCCAGTGCCGCCAGCCGATCCGCCACGTCGCGGTAGTCAATGTTCACCCCGTAGACCTGTGAGAAGCTCTTGTGAGCGGCTTCCATATCCCCGGCCAGCTCCTGGGCCAAGCCCAGATCATACCGCAAGGCCAGCACGGATTCCTGTTCCAGGCCCGGGATCTCCAGTGCGCGTTCGTACCAACTCACCGCGATCGAGGGTTGGCCTTTGTCCACGAATGCCAGCGCCAGCAGAGTGTAGCACTGCATCGCGTACCGGAACGGCTGCCCTTGCTGATGGGCTTTGGCTACTTTCTGGAACTCGCTGATGGCTTCCTCCAGCAATCCCATCTCGCGGTAGGCGGTTCCCAGATTGTAATGGGTTTCCGGGTCTTCCTTCTCGGAGCTATCCCCCATGTCGGCGCGAAATTGGTCGAACAAGTCGCCCAGGGGCCCGCGGGTTTGCGAGTCGCCGGCGCTCGGAGCGGCCGCCTCGGAATGGTTTGCGGCGACTCCAGGAAGGGCGACTGTCGGGCCAGAGGGTGTGCGGGCCGGGGCAGGCAGAATCGCGTCGAGTTCAGCCGAGATCGAACGTATGAAGCTGTCAACGTTCTCCGGCGACCCGTCCGGAGAGCTGCTGGCCGCCGCGCCATCGCAGGCGCGTTCAAACTCCGCGAAAAGCTCCTCACCCAGTCGCGCAGCGGGGGCATCGCTCTCCTGCGCGCCGCTCAAGCGGCTCTGGTCTGTCCCGGCCGGATCCGCAGGAGCAGGAATTGTAGTTTGGCCGGCCCGGCTGGCCACCGCAGCCCACTCCTCGGAAAGATCCACCTCGTGCACTGCGGATTCCGAGAAGATCTCGACATCCGCGGGATCCTCGCTCGGCGCGAGCTCCGGTTCGGGTTCGGCGTCCACCACGGGAATGGCAAATTCGAGCGGCGCCGTAGGCGCAGCCGGTGCGGCTTCCTGCGGCGCCGCTACCGCCGCATGGCGCTCAAAGCGGCGGCGCAGATCGGCAAAGCGATCCGCGGCGGTCTTGTCGCCGCACTCACCATAAATCCGCTCCAGCCGCGAAGCCAGTTCTACCGTGCGGCTGTCATCGCCCAGCCCCAGCATGAGATCCAGCAGGCGCTCCAGGGCGGCCGTATGATCCGGCGCGCGCTGCAGGACGACTTCCAGGAGTTCCAGGGCCTTCTGCGTCAGACCGTAGCTCGAGTAGAGATCCACGTCGGTAAGCGCCTGGCTAATGAACATCCGCGTCTCTTCATCCAGGGCCGGCTCGGGCAACGCCGGCTCGGAATCTCCTGGCGCTGCCGGCGGAGCGGCCTCCTCGGCCGGGGGCGCAATCGCCGCGTCTGCCGCGTCCTCGGCCAATCCTAACCGGGCCTGCACGCGTTCCCGTTTACGCTGAACCGCCTCATTTTCCGGCTCGCGTTCCAGTAACTGCGTGTAGGCCTGGAGTGCGGGCTCCAACTGGCCGGCTGCCTCGCAGGCTTCCGCCAGGCGGATCAGCGCGTCCGGGAGGCGGAAGGAGTCGCTGGTATGCCGGTACACTTGCACCAGCAACTCCCGGGGCTCGATCTGTTCCGGCAGCGCTTCCGCGGCGCGAGTGAGCAACTCCGAGAGCCGCTCATGTTCCCCCGCTCCGATCATGGCCTGGTGCACGAGCTTTAATAGGGCCAGCCCGCGCTCCGCTTGGCCCGCCTCCAGCAGCGACGAGGCCACGTGCTGGACAACGGAATATCGCTTGGCTTCGCGGGCAAAAATCCTTTCCGCCAGTGCGCTGGCGCGCCCGTTTTCGCCCGCATCGAGGTAGAGATCCACCAGAAAGCCGGAGGCCTCGCCGCCCGCATCCAGATCGGGCAGGGACTCCAGCATGCCCACTGCATCGTCACGCTTTCCGGCGCCGACGAGCGCTCGCGCCCGGAGCGCCAGTGTGGGCCCGTCGGCCGAGTCAATCTTCAGCGCGCGGTCGGCGTACACCAGGGCCTCGGCGTGGTCGCCGCGACGGTGAAGCTGCTGGGCCGCCGTACGCAGGGCGGCCACCGCTTCCGCCGGCTGGCCCATGGCCAATGACAGATCCGCCAGACGCGACTGCACGCGCACATTGTCCGGCTCGGCATCCAGCAATTTGCGCAGCAGTCCGATGGCCTGCGCCGGCCGCTGAGCGCGCTGGTGCATCTCGGCCAGTCGCAGGTAGATCGGCCGGGCCTCGCTCATCACGCCCTGCTGCACGTACAAGTCGGCCAGCCGTTCGACCGGACGAGTCTCTTCCGGCGCCAGCTTGGTGATCTTCTTGTAGATGGCGATAGCCTTGGTAAGAAAACCGTCGGAGAGATAGATTTGCGCCAGGCGCTCGAAATATTCCAGCGCCTGAAAAGTCTCCCCTTGGCGCACGTACAGGTCGCCCACGGTCATCAGCGTGACCTGGTCCTTGGGCTCGTGCTTCAGGATGACCTGGTATTCGGCGATGGCCTGGGAGATCTTCCCCTGCTGGAGATACTTCTGCGCCGCTTCCACATGCTTGGTTTTATGATAAGCCATCAGCGATGCTCTGCGTGCCTCTCCCGCCAGGAAGGGGATGCGATGAACCGAGCCCGGGCTGCAGTCCCTGGAGTCGGCAACTCCGAAGCCCGGCAGTCAAACTCAAGAAATGCCGGACAAAAATTACGCTAGCATGCGCTCGAAAGCCAAGTCAACGAAACGCCGTCCGGGGTGTTCGCGGCAGTTATCAGGGTGGGGTCAGGCAGGAACCGGTGCAACCCCCTGCCGGCGGGGTCTGGGGACATCCGGACCCGGTTTCTCGCTGCCGGGGCCGCCCGGATCCAGCGGCAACGGCCGTTGGCTGGCGCCCGTCGCCCAGCAGCACGCTTCGCGGACAGGCGCGAAGGAATAGCGATGCAGCGGCGAGGGACCATAGGCCCGCAGGGCCGCCAGGTGCCCGGCCGTGCCGTAACCCTTGTTGGCAGCCAAGCCATACTGCGGATACTGCTCATCGCAGGCGCGCATCAGGCGGTCGCGCTCGACCTTGGCCAGGATGGATGCCGCGGCGATGGAAACCGAGCGGGCGTCGCCTTTGATCAGCGGCTTCTGCTCTATGAGCAGGTCCAGGCGCAGCGCGTCGATCAGCAGAAAATCCGGCTGCACGGAAAGCTGCACCACGGCTTCGGACATGGCCCGCCGGCTGGCCTGGTAGATGTTCCAGGCGTCAATCGAGCGCGCGTCCACCTGCGCCACGCACCAGGCCACCGCGTGCTCGCGGATGCGCCGGGCCAGCAGTTCGCGGCGCGCCGGAGTGAGTTTCTTGGAGTCGTCCAGGCCCACGATACGGCGCCGGGGATTGAGTATGACGGCGGCGGCAAACACCGGCCCGAACAGCGCGCCGCGCCCGGCTTCATCCAGTCCCGCAATGCGCTGCCAGCCGTGCTGGCGCGCCGCGCGCTCAAATCGCGAGGAGCAAAGCCGCTGCATCGGCGCGGATTTTAGCACACCGCGCCGCAGGCCACACGGGACGGAAATAACCGGAAAATGAGGAAGTCCGCCGTGGCGGACTAGGATTTCGATTCGGCGGCGGCCGGGGTGGTGGGCTGCACGACGCGCTCGACGCGCTTGATGCGTGCCGACTTGCCTTTGAGGCCGCGCAGGTAGTAGAGCTTGGCGCGGCGCACGCGGCCCTGGTGCAGCACTTCGATGGAGCTGATGGTCGGCGAGTTGATGGGGAAAATGCGTTCGACGCCGATGCTGAAACT
>Ga0209108_10002604_pt1 | contig 10302 bp, 9 predicted proteins | sample Rifsed10ft1_FD_184003 | JGI IMG/M metagenome (GOLD analysis project Ga0209108, IMG submission 184003) | Soil microbial communities from Rifle, Colorado, USA - sediment 10ft 1 (version 2) | ecosystem: Environmental > Terrestrial > Deep subsurface > Rock core/Sediment | place: Rifle, Colorado...
GTGCTGGAAGAGCTCTTCGGCGTCAAGCCGGCGGTCTTCTGGAACTCGGAGCGGTGCTGGCGGCAGTCGCTCGTCCCCGTCGTCGCCGAGGGCGGGTACACGACGATCCTCGTCGAGGATCACATCCTTCGAGCGGCGGGCCTGGCAGACCCGGTTCCGGCCTCGACGACACTCAACGGCCAATCCCTGATTACCATTTACGATGATAACGAGCTGCGCGAGCGCTTCAACTACGCGGCGTGGTTTGGCCGCAAGGCGCAGTTGTTCAAATACTTGAAGAGCCTCGCGGCGCGCCCCGGATCAGAGCGTTTCCTCGTCGCATACGCCGAAGATGCGGAATCGATGGGCCTGTGGAGTTGGGAGATGGGCTACCTGCCGCACGCCGCGTGGGCGCACCTCGACGCGATCCTGGCTGAGTTCGAAGAATCCGGCGAGTACACGCTCGTGCACCTCTCGACCGCGCGCGCGCAGCAGGCCGTGGCCTCGCTCCCCGATCGCGCGGCGCTGTGGATGGATCAGGCGCTGGTCAATCCGAAGATGCGCTATCACGAGGACGGCTACCGCGACTGGTTCGACTTTCTCGAGCGCTCGCCGAAGGTCGCGTACTTCCGCAAGCTGTACGCCGTCGTGCGGTCGCGCTTGCAGTCGCTCGGCTCCGTCCGCAGCGACCCGGGTTTCCCGCAGCCTGCGCAGTCCCCGGCGGACACGTTCTACCGGCAGGCCATCGAGGCCTTTTGCCATCACCAGTACGAGTTCGGCTGCATCGGCGTGGGGGGCCGCCAGTATTGGGGCTGGGAGAACGTGCGGGCCGCGTTCCTGTTCGCGCGCCTGGCCGAGATCGCCGAGGAGCCGCACCCGCGCATCTGGGTCGAAGACATCAACGGCGACGGCTCCGACGAGCAGATGCTGTGCGACGGCTGGAACCTCGCGGTGTTCACCGCGCACGGCGGCCGCCTGATCTACTGGTTCGATCTCGTCGAGGGCCGCCAGTGGGCGGGCAATCAACTCGCCATCCCGCCCGCGCCTTATCAGAATGGGGCCACCAAGCAGCCCGTGTTGACGCCTGTCCCCAAAATGTGGCTGCCGGATTCATTTGAGGCCGATCTGAAGCCGTGGCGCTCTTTGCGGACGAAGGAACCGACGCCGACCCGCCTCGGCGCGCAGCTCCCGGAGTGGGTGTTTGAGCGCAAATCTGAAGCGCTGACCGTGTACCCGCGGCGGAGGCGGCAGCCCGGGACGCGCTCCCCCCTGCGGGCGCAGACCGGGATCCTCAGCGACCTCGTCACCCTCGATCACCGCGACGACTTCGCGCCCGACTATCTTCTCGATTATCGCCTCGAATCCGAGGGCGTGTTTTGCTATCTCAATTACCTCACCCCGACCGTCGTGATCGAGAAGCGCGTTCGGCAGGCCTCGGATGGCCTGGCCGTTCACTACACGATTGACAATCAGGATAAAGCGGCGCACCGCCTGCGCTTGCGAGTGTCAAGCGAGTTGTGCCCGGATTATGCAGAGGTGTTGACCGGCGGGCGCGCGGCGCTGAGTTTTTCCATGTTTGAAGACCGCTATCCCGGCGTGCTGAACCTTCGCACCCGGCGTGGGCTGATGCTCAAGCCTTCCCGCGATTGGACCCGGCTCGAGCACACGGTCAACTTGCTTGCTCTGGAAGTGTGGCTGACGTTCGAGTTCGACCTGGCCCCGCGTTCGGCGCAGACGTTTGAGATTGAAGTGAGCATTCAGCGGCCCTGATTTTTGCCACGAATTACACGAATTTTCACGAATTCGTGGTAATTCGTGCAATTCGTGGCTAGATTCTCCCACCCAATGCGCCCACGCCTCTGGCTTGTCCTCATCCTCCAATGAATATTCTTTTCCTCTCCGCTGAAGCCGCGCCTCTTTCCAAAGTCGGCGGGCTGGGCGATGTGGCCGGGGCGCTGCCCAGAGCATTGGCCGCGCTCGGCCACGACGTGCGCGTGGCGATCCCCTTTTCCGGCGTGATTGACAAAGCGAAGTTCCAGCCCGTCGTCGTCACGCGCTTTCACGTGCCGCATCTCTCCGGCGGGCAGACGGCCGCCGTCTCGGAAGTCCGGCACGGAGGCGTGATCTTCTACCTCATCGCGGGGCCGCCCATCCCCAAAGCCAAACGCGTGTACGGCACGAGCATCAAAGAGGACGGGCCGAAGTTCATCTTCTTCTCGCTCGCCGCGCTCGGGCTGTGCCGCGCCCTCGACTGGCCGCCGGACGTTTTGCACGCGAACGACTCTCACACGGGCGTGGCCGTGTACTGGCTTGCGAACGACGGCGTGCACGACCCGTTCTTTGCCAATACGGCCTCGGTCTTCACCATTCACAATCTGGTATATATGAATAACCACGCGAGGCCGTACTTGCGCGAATACGGCCTCGTCCCCTCGGACTCGCCACTGCTTCCTGACTGGGCGCGCGACTCGCTCATGGGCCTCGGCCTCGCCCACGCCGACGTGTTGAACACGGTCAGCCCCACGCACGCGCGCGAAATCCTCACGGCGGAATACGGCTACGGCCTCGAAGGCGTGCTGCGCGCCCGCCGCTCACGCCTGTTCGGGATTCTCAATGGACTGGACACGGAGCTTTGGAATCCGAAGCGCGACCCGCGCCTCGCCGCGCGCTTTGACGCTGCCCACCTGCCGAAGCGCGCGGCGAACAAACTCGCCTTGCAGCGGGAAGCCGGCCTGCCGCCCCGGCCCGACGCGCCCCTCGTGGGCATTGTCTCCCGGCTCGACACGCAAAAGGGCTTCGACATCGCCGTGCCCGCCCTGCGGCAGTGCCTGGCGGACGACGCGCAGTTGGTTGTGCTGGGGACGGGCCTGCCGCAACTGGAGGCCGGGTTCAAAGCGCTGGGCCGCGAGTTCCCGGATCGCGCCCACGTCGCCTTGCGCTTTGACAGCGCCCTCGCGGCCCGCATCTACGCCGGGGCCGACCTGCTTCTCGTTCCCTCGCGCTACGAGCCGTGCGGCCTCACGCAGATGATCGCCCTGCGCTACGGGGCGGTACCGGTGGTGCGGCGCACGGGCGGCCTCGCAGACACGGTCACGGATTATGGCGTCGAAAAAAGTGGCACCGGTTTTGTATTTCGCGACTATAATTCAAGTGCGCTGCTCAGAGCGTTGCGGCGCGCGCTGGCGGTGTACCGCCGCCCGGCCCGCTGGCAGGCGTTGCAGGCGCGCGGCCTGCGGCACGCGGCAACGCATTTCTCCTGGGCGCGCGCGGCACAGGAATATGTGGCGCTCTATCAGAAGGCGCTGGCCTACCGCCAGGCGGCAGTCAAGGCGCTCAGACAAAATACCTCGGCATCTGGTTCCCTATCCTCGTGAGGTGGCGACATGAAAACTCGAGCTGTGATTTTAGCAGGCGGGGAAGGTTCGCGGCTGGGGGTGCTCACGGCCAAGCGCGCCAAACCGGCGGTTCCGTTCGCGGGCAAATATCGCATCATTGACTTCACCCTCTCCAACTGCGTCAACTCCGGCATCTTTGACGTGATGATCCTGACGCAGTACCGCCCGCACTCGTTGAACAGCCACATCGGAGCCGGGCGGCCGTGGGACCTCGACCGCGGCTTCACGGGCGGCGTGCGGCTGTACCAGCCCTACAAGGGGCGGACGGACACCGATTGGTACGCCGGGACGGCCGACGCCATTCAGCAGAACTTCAGTTTTCTCAAAGACACCAAGCCCGAACTGGCGCTGATCCTCTCCGGCGACCACATCTACGAGATGGACTACGACACTATGTTGTCGTTCCACGCGGATCACCAGGCCGACCTGACCATCGCCACCCTGCGGGTGCCGCGCGAGGAAGCCACGCGCATGGGCATCCTCGCCACCGACGACAACTACCGCGTCACGCAGTTTGTGGAAAAGCCCAAAGACCCGCCGGGGACGCTGGCCTCGATGGGCATCTACGTGTTCAACCTTTCGGTGCTGGACCGGGTGCTCATCGAAGATGCGAAGCGCAAAGACTCCAATCACGATTTCGGCAAGGACATCCTCCCGCACATGGTGAAGACCGGGATGCGCGTGTTCGCCTTTCCCTTCGGCGGCTACTGGGTGGACGTGGGGACGATTGACTCGTACTGGCGCGCGCACATGGATTTGCTCAAGCACCCGCCAGAGCTTGACCTCAACGACCGGAGCTGGATCATCCACACCCGGTCGGAGGAGCGCCCGCCCGCCCTCATCCAGAGCGGCGCGACCGTCCGCGACTGCCTGATCAGCGATGGTGTGACCATCGCTCCCGGCGCGGTAGTGGAGCGCTGCGTGCTCTCGCCGGGCGTGTACGTCGGCCCGCAGGCCGTGGTGCGCGAGTCCATCATCCTGACCGATGCGTCCATCGAAGCGGGCGCATGCGTGGAGCGGGCTATCGTTGACAAGAACGTGACGGTCGGCCACAACGCCCGCGTGGGCCGCATCCTCCCGGACGCAGCCGACCTCGGCGTCGCGACCGTCGGCAAGAGCGCCCAGATTCCCGGTGGTGTGGTCGTGGGCCGGGGCGCGACCATCGGCCCGAACGTGGGGCCGGACCACTTTTCGCGGGCGGGGGTGAGAGATGGGACCACCCTGGAGAGGGAGCCTTTCCGGGCCGGGACGTGATTACCTTGACCATGACCGCAACTTCCTCTACTCACACCCAAAGCCCTCGCAGCGCCGGTATCCTTCTGCACCCGACCTCGCTGCCCGGCCCCTATGGCATCGGCGATCTGGGCGCGGGGGCCTTAGCGTGGGTGGATGCGCTCGTCCGCGCCAAACAGAAGTGGTGGCAGATTCTGCCGCTCGGCCCCACCGGCTACGGCGACTCGCCGTATCAATGCTTCTCGGCCTTCGCGGGCAACCCATATCTGGTGAGTCCCGACAGCCTGCGCGAAGACGGCCTGTCCTCACGCGGCGACGTCGAGGGCGTCCACTTCCACAACGCGCGCGTGGACTTCGGGCCGGTGATCGAGTTCAAAGTGCGCCTCCTCCGCCGGGCGTGGGAAAATTTTCAAGCCGGGGCCAATCCCGCGCTGCGTTCCGAATTCGACAACTTCTGTGCAGAGCAAGCGAGCTGGCTGGACGATTATGCGTCCTTCATGGCGCTCAAAGACGCGCAGGGCGGCGCGAGCTGGCTCGGCTGGGACGCGCCGCTGGTGTTGCGCGAACCGTCGGCGCTGGCGCAGGCGCGCGAGAAGTTGCGCGCCGAGATCGGCCAGCACAAGTTCCGGCAGTTCCTTTTCTTCCGGCAGTGGCGCGCGCTGAAAGAGTACGCCAACGCCAGACGCGTGCGGCTCATCGGCGACGCGCCGATTTTCGTCTCGAGCGACTCAGCGGACGTGTGGTCGCATCCGGAATATTTTCTGCTCGACGAGCGCCGCCAGCCCAGCGTGGTGGCCGGTGTGCCTCCAGACTATTTCAGCAAGACCGGCCAGCTCTGGGGCAACCCGCTGTACAACTGGGCCGCGCTCAAAAAAGATGGTTATGCGTGGTGGGTCGAGCGCTTGCGCGCGACGCTCCAGCAGGTTGATCTGGTGCGGATTGATCACTTTCGCGGCTTCGAAGCGAACTGGGAAGTTCCGGCGGGCATGCCCACGGCTGAGAAGGGAAGATGGGTCAAGGGGCCGGGCGCAGATCTGTTCGAGGCCTTGCGCGCCGGGCTGGGCGGCTCCTCGCGCTTTGACACGCTTCGCAGCTCAGGGTCGCTCAGGGAGGAACTTCCCATCATCGCCGAAGACCTCGGCGTGATCACGCCGGAGGTCGAGGCGCTGCGGGAGCAGTTCCATTTGCCGGGGATGCGGATTTTGCAATTCGCGTTCGCGGGCGCGACCGAAGACCGTTTCCTGCCGCACAACTATGAGCGCAACACGGTGGCTTACACCGGCACACACGACAACGACACCACGCTGGGCTGGTACCTGAGCGCCTCTGAAAAGGAGCGCGATTTGGTGAGGCGCTATCTGGGGCGCGATGGCAGCGACATCGTGTGGGATTTGATCCGGCTGGCGTGGGCCTCGGTGGCGGATCACGCGCTTGCGCCGCTGCAGGACGTGCTCAACCTCGGCCCCGAAGCGCGCATGAACCTGCCGGGCCGCCCCTCCGGCAACTGGCGCTGGCGCTACACCGCCGATCAGCTCACGGGCGCGGTGCTGGACCGGTTAGGGGAGTTGACGGAATTGTATGGGAGATGAAAGCTTCAAAATCTCAAATTTCAAATTCCAAACCCCAAAGTGCGGCGTCGCCGGGCCAATCACGGGCGCGAGCGGAGGCCGTGTCGCGCGCCGCCGAGTCTGACGAGGTGTGCTGGTGCTGCGGGGAGCGGACGGTCAAACGGCATTGCAAAATCGTCTGCACGAACTGCGGCTTTATGCGCGATTGTTCCGATCCATAGAGCGACGACGATGCGGGGAGAAACCGGGTTTCTGGCTATCACGGTTCCGATCTCTGGAAGGGAGGCCTGATGCCTGAACATTACTTTTGCGTCCACACGAATTTTTATCAACCGCCGCGCGGCAACCCCTTTGCCGACGACGACCTCGCCGACGAGCCGGGGCACGAGCCGTTCCGGAACCTGAACGAAAAGGTCAACGCGGAGTGCTATACCCCTAACGCGCAACTGGGCAATTTTGATTTCTTGTCGTTCAACGTCGGGAGCACGTTGACGCGCTGGCTGGAGCAGCATGCGCCCGAGACGTACCGGCGCATCCTCGCCGCCGACCACACGAACGTCGAAAAGTGGGGCGCGGGTAACGCCATCGCCCAGCCGGTGCATCACACCATCCTGCCCCTGGGCCGCGAGCGTGACCAAACCTTGCAGGTGCGCTGGGGGCTGATGTCCTTCGAGCACCGCTTTGGGCGCGCGGCGGAGGGGATGTGGCTGCCAGAGATGGCGGTGGATTTGCGGACCCTGCAAACGCTGTACGACAACGGCGTGAAGTTCACGATCCTCTCGCAGGCGCAGGTGCGCGGCGCGACCGAGGGGGCCGGCCCGTATTGGGTGAAGCTGCCCTCCGGAGGCCGCCTGGCCGTTTACGTCCGCGACGACTACCACTCGACGCAGCTCGCCTACGAGGTGCGCACGCTGGGCGGGGCGGGGCGCTGGGCGCGCGGGACGCTCGCGCCGCTGAAGCGAAGTTATGGCCGCCTGTTCCTCCTCGCGCTCGCGGGCGAGACCTTCGGCCACCATCACATGGGCGAAGAGCACTTCCTCCACTGGCTGCTGGCTTACGAGGCCGGGGCGATCGGCTACGAGGTCACCACGCTGGCGCGCGACCTGCGTGACCATCCGCCGGAGAAGGAGATCGAGGTCATCGACGACACGGCGTGGAGCTGCCCGCACAGCCTCGCGCGCTGGCTGACCGGCTGCGAGTGCACTCCCGGCGACACGCGTTGGAAGGGCGCGCTGCGCCGCGCGTTCGACAACCTTGCGAACCGGGTGGACGATGCGTACTTTGGCTACTGCCGGAACCTGGGGATTGATCCCTGGCCCCTGCGCGAGTTATGGTTCCGGGTGCGGCTGGGGCAGATCACGGAAGGGTTGCTCTTGCGCGAGGCCGAGTTGACCCGGTTAGACGCGGATCAGGCGAATGTGCTGCTGGCGCTGCTCCGGTCGCAATTTCACCGCCAGCGCATGTACATGAGCCACGCCTTTTTCTATGGCGACCTCGACCGGCCCGAGCCGCGCTACGCCATCGCCAACGCCGTGCGCGCGCTGCTGCTGGTGAAAGAGACGACCGGCGCCGATTTCAGCTCCGACTTCCGGCGCGACCTGGCGCAGGTGGCCTCGAACCAGAACGGCAAGACCGGGGCCGCTATCCTCGACGAGGTGATGGCCCAGGCGCGGGAGAGTGGTGCGGCATGACGGATTCGACCCTTTCCTCTCAGGGGCCAGAGTCTGCGGCGAGCGGGCAAGTCCTCCCGGTGGATCGTTACCATACCGGTGTACGTATGGCTTCGCTGGCGTTGTGGTTCGTGGTGATTATGCTGTTCTATCTGATAGGCCGCATTCTCTTCGGCCTGGTGGGCGGCGAGATTAGCGGAGGGAGCCTGCTGGTGCTGGTCGTGGGGGCGATCGTACTTGCGCAGCCGGTGGCCCGCTGGGGTGAGAAACAGCTCGTCGCGCGCTGGACGAGTGGCCGCTCTGTTCGCCTGGAAACCGGGGCCGTCACCCTGCGCGAGAAAACCGGCGCGCTGCGGATTGACCTGCGGCAGAAAGTGAATTACTGGCGCTGGTGGTTCGTGATTCGCGGGCGGCGCGGCGGGCGCGTGTCGAGCGGGCACTACTGCGTGGCGGTGCGCCTGGCCCAGAACGACGCCGCCTTCAGCGTGTACGCCTTCCTCCCGCCCAAAGCCGCCGAGGCGTTCGGCGCGCGCTACCGCTTTTACGAACTGCGCGGGTCAAATGACAAGGAAAAGACGTCGCTGGGAGGCCGGGACGCCGTATACCTCGCCGCCGAGCGCGCGCGCTGGGAGTCCGGCGCGGAGGTGGACCTCGCCGACTTTGAAACGCTGCTCAAGCATCTGGCCGCCGCCGTGCCGGAATTTGTGACGATGACGTCGTCGTAAGACTATCCCACCTGCCCGTACAAAAACCAAAACTCGTCTTTCGGAAATGCGGCTTGCAACTCTGTGGGCCAGATGAAGGCCCCGGACCTCAAGAGCGCGCGGAGTTGCGTGTCGAGCGGGGCGAGGCGCTTGGCTTCGGCGGCGTCGGCGAGGCGCGGGAAGCGCAGGAGGAGCAGGGCGGCGATGACGCGCTGGGTGACCTCGTCGGCGTAGTGGTGGGCGTGGGCGTACGGGTCTTCGAGGTAGTCGTCCCAAAATGCTTTCCAGAGATTGATGCGCGAGCGCAGTTCTTGCAGCGCTTTCTTCTCGGCGGCGACGGGCCATTTGGCCAGCGCCACGTCAATGGCGCGGCTGGCCTTTTCCACCTCAGCCAGCTGGGCGGAGAGGAGTTGCGGGCCGCGGGCCTCGATCTCGGTGCGGATCAACAGCATCAATCCGAGGCTGAGCTTGGGGTAATCGCTCGAGGCCTGCATCTGCCAGAAGAGCACGTCGGAGAGCAGATAGTCCGGCAGCTCGGCGGCCATGAGTTTGAGCGTGGCGGGGTCGTGGGAGAGACTCATCGGATATAGATGTGAAAGGCGACCGGTGTCGGTCGCCTTTTGGATTAGTTCGCTTGGTCCAGCCGCGCCGGGTTGCGGAAGGCGGGCTTGCCCTGAATTTCCTGCCAGCGTTTGTCGGCGGCCCCCGGCTCGATCCACCATTCCCAGACCGTATGGCCTTGCGGGTCTTCGTAGCGGAGGGCGGCGCGGCGGCGGAGGATGTTGGCGACGCCCTGCGCGAGGGCGGGCGAGGCGGGCGCGGTCGAGAGGCGCATCCATTTGGCCGGTTCCCATTCGAGCCTCACTTGCGCGCCGTCGTGCGTTCCCTCCATGACGATGGGCGGCTCGGCGCTGACCACGTCGAGCCACAGGCTTCCCAGCCGCTCATCCCAGAACGTGGTGCGGACGCGCTCCGCGAGCAGATAGGGGGTTTTTTCAGGCGTGCGGTAAAACCAGGTTGCTGAATTCGTCGTCATATCTCTCCTGAACTTGGTTCGTCATGCTGAGCACCGTCTCGCCCTCGCGCAGCACCCCTGAAGCGGAGCGCAAGGGGCGCTCGACGGGGAAGCGAAGCATCTCTGCGCCCATGTTAGAGACTCTTCGCGTCGCTCAGAGTGACCGCGCGATGTTTATTTCTTCGCATCGGCCAGTGCGGCCTTCACGGTTTCCAGCAGTTTTTCACGGGAAGTGGGCTTGACCAGATATTTGTAGGCCCCGGCCTCTATGCCCTCGGCCATGTCTTCCACGCGGCTCTTGGCCGTGAAGAGGATGACGGTGGGCGGGGGCGCGCCGTGCTTCCCGCGCAGGGTCTTGAGCACGTCCAGCCCGGTCACGTCGGGCATCATGATGTCGAGGATGATCAAGTCGGGCTTTTCGCTCTGAGCCAGCTCCAGCGCGGCTTTGCCGCTGTTAGCCTTGAGCACGGTGTACCCGGCCCGGCTCAGGGTCATCCCCAACAGGGTCACGGTATCGGGTTCGTCGTCTACGACCAGAATTTTTTCGGGCATAACTATCCTTGGCAGAAGTGTACGCGGATTGGCGTCTGCGCGCAAGGTGGCGGATGGCTTATGGCACATGGCAGTTGGCTTACGGCTGATAGCCAATCTCGCCATCTGCTATCGGCCATCCGCTACCCCACCAGCAGCCGCAGCGGCTCCTCCAGATTCTTCTTCACGGCCTGCAGGAACTGCGCC
>Ga0209108_10002608_pt1 | contig 10294 bp, 9 predicted proteins | sample Rifsed10ft1_FD_184003 | JGI IMG/M metagenome (GOLD analysis project Ga0209108, IMG submission 184003) | Soil microbial communities from Rifle, Colorado, USA - sediment 10ft 1 (version 2) | ecosystem: Environmental > Terrestrial > Deep subsurface > Rock core/Sediment | place: Rifle, Colorado...
AGCGTCGAAACGCTGCGTTCAGATCGCCTGGTCGCCCTTTCGCAGCCGGATCGACTCGCACATTCTGAACTATCTCCAGCCGTCTCTCCTCCTGATCGTCAATTGCTTCTCTGCGTCTTCTTGATCTAACCTCTCGCTGAACCTGTGTCCGCGCGCACGTGTATCTACGCGTGCGCATTGGCGAAAACCCTCTTCAGCGAAAAGGGGAAGGTCATGAGAACGCAACAGGTACTGATTTGGACGTTGGTGGTCTTGGTCTGCACAGGCAAGGCCGCATGGGCGCAGCAGCAAGCGACCTCAGCAGAAGTTGTAAAGCTGGCAGACTTGGTGGCCGAGGCGGAGCGCAAACACCCTGCTATCCACGCTGCGGCACGAATGGTCCAGGCCAAGCGCGCCCGCGTTCCACAGGCGCGGGCCTTGCCCGACCCACAACTCTCCATTGGCTACATGGGCGATCCCGCGCCCTTCAAAACGCAGGCCAACGACCCGGCCAGCTACCGGCAGTTCGGCGTAATGCAGGAATTCCCCTATCCGGGCAAGCGCGAGCTGCGCGGCAAGATTGCTGAGAAGGAAGTTGACGCCGAAGGCTGGAACGTGGAAGCCGCGCGTCGCCGCGTGCGGGCCGAGGTCAAGCTCGCCTACTTCGAACTCTGGGGCGTGGATCGCGCGCTGGACACCACCCAGAAAAACAAAGATTTGCTGGAGAAACTCGCGCGCATTGCCGAGGAACGCTACAAGGTCGGCAAGGGCCTCCAGCAGGACGTACTACGGGCGCATGTGGAAGTCACCCGGGTCTTACAACGTCTCACCATCCTCCGCCAGCGCCGGCGCACACTCGAAGCTCGACTGAACAGCCTCCTCCTGCGCCCGCCGGATAGCCCGTTCGGGCCGCTCGAAGCCGTCGAGAAATCCTCCTTCGCCTACACACTCGATGAGCTGCTCGAAAAGGGCGTGGCCAACGCGCCCGAAATCCGCCGGCAGGAGCAACTGATCGAGCAAAGCCAGGTCGCCATCAACCTGGCCAAGAGGGACTACTACCCGGACTTCAGCGTCGGCTGGGATTACCAGAACCGCGGCTCAGGAATGCCGGAAATGTTCGGCCTGCGGTTCACCGTGAATCTGCCTGTCTTCTATAAGGGCAAGCAGAGACAAGCGCTGAGCGAAGCCTCGTTCACCCTGGCCGCTACCCGCGAAATACGGGAGGCGGTAAAGACAACTCTATTGTTCCAGGTGAAGGAGCAATACCTGACCGCTCGAGCCTCGGAGGAGTTACTCACCCTCTATGCGAAGGGAATCGTGCCGCAGTCGATGCTGGCTCTGGAATCGGCACTCGCCGCGTATCAGGTCGGGTCGCTCGATTTTCTGAGCCTGATCACGAACTTCATCACCGTTCTGGACTACGAGATTAGCTACTATGAAGAGCTGGCCAACCATCAGAAAGCTCTCGCGCGAATCGAAGAGATCACTGGAATTGAGCTAGCGAAGTGAGGAAGCCATGAAAAAAGGAATCGTCATTTCCGTTGCCGCGTTGGTGGTCATCGCCGGGGCCGTCTACCTGTCCCGGTCGTACATCGCTGCGTGGTTTGCGCCGGGCCGCTCCGCCCCGGCAGCCAGCACCGGCGGGGATCACTCGAGTCGCGCGGCGACTGTGACCGCTTCCGGCGAACGAAAGATTCTCTATTGGGTGGACCCGATGCACCCAGCCTACAGGTCCGATAAGCCCGGCATCGCCCCCGATTGCGGAATGCAGTTGGTTCCGGTGTACGCCGATGAAGCCGAGGCCATGAAAGACATGCCGCCCGGGTCCGTCATGATCACTCCCGCAAAGCAGCAGTTGATCGGGGTCCGGACTGCCCCAGTCGAGCGTCAACACCTGCGCCGGACGATCCGGGCTGTGGGAAGAGTCAGCTTCGACGAGACCAAGGTGGCCCAGATTCACACCAAGGTGACCGGCTATGTCGAGGACGTCTTCGTGGACTTCGTGGGCAAGTCGGTCAGGAAGGGAGACCCTCTGTTTACGGTTTACAGCCCGGACCTGGTCTCCACGCAGCAGGAATACCTGATCGCGTTACGCGGGAAGAAGTATCTCAGCGACGCTCCTTTTCCTGAGATTTCCAATAGCGCGGATACGCTGTTGCGGGCCGCCCGCGAGCGCCTCCTGCTTTGGGACGTAAGCAGCGACCAGATCCAGGCACTGGAACAGGAAGGCAAAGTCCAGCGCACGCTCACGATGTATTCGCCTGCGACGGGAATCGTGACGGAACGAGCCGTTTTCCAGAAAGGGCGTTACATCACCCCGGAGATAAGCCTGTACACTATCGTGGACCTCTCAACGGCCTGGGTGCTGGCGGAGATTTACGAGTACGAAGTGCCCGATGTGCAGGTGGGGCAAATCGCTACGATGCGTCTCAGCTACTCACTGGGAAAAATCTTTACAGGCAAGATCACCTACATTTATCCGACGCTTGACCCGAAAACTCGAACCGTCAAAGTCCGGTTGGAGTTCCCCAACCCGGATTTTGAGTTGAAGCCTGAAATGTTTACGGAAGTCGAACTGAAGATTGATTACGGAAGTCAGATCGTGGTCCCGCAAGAGGCCGTGCTCGATGCGGGGACGGAGCAGGTGGTGTTCGTTGCGCACGGAGGAGGCTACTTCGAGCCGCGCAAGATTCAGATCGGCGCGAAAGTCGACGACCGAATCATTGTCATTGGCGGCTTGCGGCCCGGCGAGACCATCGTTACGTCCGGCAATTTCCTGATCGATTCGGAAAGTCGCCTGAAGACCGCCATGGGCGGCATGAAGCACTGAACTGAAGGGGGCAGTCATGGGAACGAGTGGCAAGACAGCGGCCTTTGTGCTGAGCGGCCTGATTCTCATCGCCCTGGCGGCGGGGGGCTACTGGTTATTGCAGGAGACAAAATCACAGATGTGCCCCATCTGCCAGAGGAGCATCCACGCGGAATCTCGCGCGGTCGTCGTCTTCGATGGTTGGCGGACGCCGGTTTGTTGCATCCGCTGCGGCCTGACGCACAGTCACCAGATCGGAAAACACGGCCAGCTGGTGGAGGTGACCGAGTTTCACTCACTGCGACCGATGAAGCCTGAGTCCGCCTTCTACGTTGAAGGCAGCCGCATCTCCAAATGTGATCCGCACGATAGCGCGCTGGTAGACCAGACGAAGCGCCCGTACCAGCGCGTCTTCGACCGGTGTGAGCCGAGCACGTACGCCTTTGCGCGGCGCGAGGACGCCGAAGCATTTCAACGCGAAAACAGCGGAGTTGTCCTGAGCTGGGCCCAGTTGCAGAAGGAAGTTGAGAAGAAGCCATGATCAACCGAATCATTGAATTCTCCGCCCGCAACCCGTATCTGGTGTTCCTGTTCGTCAGTGTGGGCGTCTTGTTCGGGTGGTACTCGCTGAACAACACCAAGGTCGACGCCATTCCGGATCTATCCGACACGCAGGTGATCATCTACAGCCGCTGGGACCGCAGCCCGGACATCATGGAGGACCAGGTCACCTACCCGATCATTTCCTCGCTGCTTGGGGTGCCGAAAGTGAGGGACATTCGGGGTTTCTCTGACTTCGGCTACTCCTACGTGTACGTGGTATTCGAGGATGGCACCGACATCTACTGGGCCCGCTCCCGCACGCTCGAATACCTGAGCAGCATCCTGCCGCGTCTGCCGCAGGGTGTCCAAACCGAGTTGGCGAAGGATGCCACGGCGGTGGGCTGGATCTACCAGTACGCGCTGGTGGACACGAGTGGCCGATACGACCTGGCGGAGATGAGAACCTACCAGGACTGGTACTTGCGCTACACCTTGCAGGCCATTCCGGGGGTTGCCGAAGTCGCGCCCGTCGGCGGATTCGTGCGGCAATACCAGGTCAACATCGATCCCAACAAGCTCCTCGCGTACAAGATTTCAGTGGATACGGTTGCGGAATCCGTCCGCAAAGGCAACAACGACGTGGGCGGAAGGCTCGTGGAATTTAGCGGGCGAGAGTATATGGTACGCGGCCGGGGATACCTCCGCAGCCTGCGGGATATCGAAAACATCGTCGTGGGCACGAACCCGGAAACGGGTACGCCGATCTTGGTGCGGGAGCTTGGGACGGTCACGCGGGGACCCGAACTGCGCCGCGGCATCGCCGAGCTGGATGGTCAGGGCGAGGTGGTGGGTGCAGTTGTCATCATGCGATTCGGAGAGAACGCACAGAAGGTCATCCAGCGGGTGCGCGCGAAGATAGCCGAGATTGAGCCTACCCTGCCTCCCGGACTCAAGATCGTCACCACCTACGATCGGGCAGAGCTGATCGAGCGGTCTATCGAAGCTCTCAAGAGTACGCTCACCGAGGAACTGATCATCGTCAGCCTCGTGATCCTGATTTTTCTCTGGCACATTCCGAGCGCAATCATCCCCATTGTCACGATCCCCGTCGCCATCGTGCTCTCGTTCATTCCGATGCACTCGATGGATCTCACGGCAAACATCATGTCGCTCGGCGGGATCGCCGTGGCCATCGGCGCGATGGTGGATGCCGCGATCGTGGTCGTCGAGCAGACGCACAAGAAGCTTGAGCACTGGGAGGCGGAAGGACGGCCCGGTGACTACCGAGAAGTCATCATCGGCGCGGTCAAGGAGGTGGGCGGGCCTAGCTTCTTCGCGCTGCTCGTCATCGCCGTCTCCTTCATGCCGGTCTTCACCCTGGAAGCCCAAGAGGGACGTCTCTTCAAGCCGCTGGCCTTCACCAAAAACTTCGCCATGGCCATTGCCGCGGTGCTGGCCATTACGCTCGACCCGGCGTTGCGGCTGGTCTTTACCCACATGAAGAACTTCGCCTTCCGGCCGCGGTGGCTCGCCCGGGTCGTCAACGCGGTCGTGGTGGGTAAGATCCACAGCGAAGACAACCATCCGATCAGCCGTCCGCTGATGAAGATCTACCACCCGGTCGTGCGCTTCGTCCTGCGGCACCCCTGGCCGGTGATGGCTGCGGCCGTGCTCATTGTTGTCGTCACCATTCCCGTCTATTTCCGGCTGGGCTCGGAGTTCATGCCGCCACTCGACGAAGGCACGCTCCTGTATATGCCCACGACCCTGCCGGGCATTTCCATCACCGAAGCCGGCAGAATTCTTCAAGTCCAGGACAAGATTCTCAAGAGCTTCCCTGAAGTGGATCGAGTGTTCGGAAAGGCTGGCCGGGCCGAAACCGCCACCGACCCCGCTCCCTTCTCGATGGTCGAGACCGTGGTCGTCCTGAAACCACACGAACAGTGGCCCAAGAAGCCGCGGTGGTACTCAAGCTGGGCTCCGGATTGGCTTCAAAATTTGCTCCGACGCGCCTGGCCGGACCACAAGAGCACTCAAGAACTCATCTATGACCCAGGCGGGTTAAACGAGGCTCTGCAAATGCCGGGGATCGCCAATGCATGGACGATGCCCATCAAGGCCCGCATCGACATGCTCACGACGGGAGTGCGAACGCCGCTCGGCATCAAGGTGCTTGGCTCGGACCTCAGCAAGATCCAGGAAATTGGCGAAACCATCGAAATGGTTCTGAAGGACATTCCCGGCACGACCAGCATCTTTGCTGAGCGCACTACTGGAGGGTACTTCCTCGATTTCCAATTGAAGCGCGAGGAAATGGCTCGCTATGGGCTGACCATCGACGACGTGCAGATGGTACTGACTTCTTCCGTGGGCGGGGAGCGCGTGACCACCACCGTGGAAGGCCGCGAACGCTATCCGGTCAACGTCCGCTACTTGCGTGACTACCGCAGCGACCTGACCACCCTCCAGCGGACTCTCGTGAGCACGCCTGATGGGGCGCAGGTGCCCCTGGCCCAGGTTGCGGATATTCGGCTGCTTACCGGTCCCGGGATGATCCGCGACGAAAACGGCCGGCTGAGTGGCTACGTGTACGTGGACGTCACCGGGCGAGACATCGGCGGCTATGTGCGCGACGCAAAGAAAGTCGTCAATGAGAAAGTTACGATTCCACCGGGATATCAACTGGTATGGAGCGGGCAGTACGAGTACATGGAGCGAGTCAAGGAACGCTTGAAGCTGGTCGTGCCCGCCACGCTCTTCATTGTTTTCCTGTTGCTCTATTTCAACACCGGTTCCACTGTCAAGACGTTCATCATCTTGCTCGCGGTACCGTTCTCCGCCGTCGGTGCGATTTGGTTCCTTTACCTGCTCGGCTACAACACCAGCATCGCCGTGTGGGTCGGGTTGATCGCCCTTCTGGGCGTGGACGCGGCAACTGCAGTCTTCATGCTGCTCTACCTTGACTTGGCCTACCACGAGCGCAAAGCCAAAGGCCGAATGAAGACTATGGCCGATCTCAAAGAGGCCATTGAGTACGGCGCAGTGAAGCGATTGCGACCCAAATTCATGACCGTGTCGGTGATCTTCATGGGGCTCGTGCCCATCATGTGGTCCACAGGCGCTGGCTCCGACGTGATGAAACGGATCGCGGCACCCATGATCGGCGGCATCTTCACGTCGTTCCTGATGGAGCTGATCGTCTATCCGGCAATCTACGCGGTCTGGAAATGGCACTTTGAGGTCAAGCGTTCTGCGCCAGCTTTGCTCGAGGAGGGCTGAGATGAGCCGAATCGTCCGGTTCATGTTGATAACGACGCTGGCCGTTCTGGCGGTGGCACCGTTGAACGCGCAAACACCGACCCCGTTTGAGGCCTGGCACAGCGATCTGTCATGAGTCGTGGATCAGTCCGCAGATAGCGGTCTAGGAGGTGATTCATGGATCTTCTTCAGCAGTGGCGAAACATCTACCAGGAAGCGATTCACCTGGCGGAGGAAGTCGAAGGGCTTCCGGATGAGTGTCCGTGCGGCGACGCAGACGCGCATCTGGAAGGCCGTTGCCTTTGCTGCGAGCGTCACGAGCGCAAGTCGGGCCCCCACGCCCATCATGCGAACTGTGTAGCGGTGCTCGCCCGCATGCGCGCAGACCTCGCCATGCTCTGCGAAGACTTTATGAACATCGCCGGTCCAATGAAGGCGGTGGCCCTGGACGCGCAGCAAGTGGAACTACGGCGGGACATCTTTCTGACCGCAAACGACCTGCAACACATCGCCCAGGCGCTGGAGCGTGTGGGCGAGGCGTTCGTTGGTTTCCGACAGAGTTGCGCCCTCACCGAAATGCGAAGCGTCAAGCGAAGCAGTGCGGAACTTCGCGAGCATTGTCACCAGCTCAACATTGCTCTCGGAGAAAAGTGAAGAGGCTGCGCCCGCAGGGAGGGCGAAATGCATTCACATGCAGTCAAGCAGCGGCTCCAAGAAATCGTAGCTCGGCACCAAGTGTACTGGGAGGTGTGGCCGGAATGGGCGATCCTGCGTAACCACCGGAGAGAGCAGATTGGGTTTCGCTTGGAGCTCTACGCCAGGCACTTATCTAATTCTACTTCCACTCCGGGCTGTGAACACTGCCGGAATCTGTACGCCCGACTGCGCGAAATTGCCAACTGGATCATGCCAAAGGAAGAGCGCGATTCTGCCTACGAGGTGCTCTCCTTCGACGCCGCTCTACATTATGGCTCTTCCGGAAACGCCACTGGGGAAGTGATGCTCGCGATCCTCATCGTGCATCGCAGCGGGTTCGAGCGTCCCGTTGACGCCTGCGAGGTGCGTTGCCTTCGCGAGATGGAACAGCAGTTGCGTGAGCTGGGCGCGACGAATGGTCGTCCCTATGGACGCGCAACGAATTCGGAGTCTGCCGCTCGTGCTGCAGGAATGTCGGTGTAGTAAAAAGGAGAGAAGGCTGCCATGAAAAATCTGCGATGGTCACTGGTGGTCAGCATGACGATTTGGCTTACTGCACCGGCATGGGGCCAGGCGCCCGCTCGCCTGCTTCCCGACGAGCAGAACACAGTCGCGGTTTTCCGGCAAACTGTGCCGGCCGTCGTCCATGTCAACACTCACCAGAAGGTCTTGAGCCGGTTCGAAGACATCAGCCCGAAAAGCGGCCTTGGCACGGGGTTCTTCTTTGACCGTGAGGGGCACATTCTCACGAACTTCCACGTCATCGAAAACAGCAATCAAATTGAAGTTGTGCTGAACGACGGCCGCCGCCTGCCGGCCCGACTGATTGGCACGGCACCGGGCCTGGACCTTGCTGTCTTGTCGGTCGAGTTGGCCGCAGAGCAGATTACACCTCTTCTCCTCGGAGATTCCGACACCCTGCTGATTGGGCAGAAAGTCCTAGCCGTGGGGCATCCGCTGGCGCTCCACAACACCCTGACTGTGGGAATCGTGAGCTCGACGCGCCGGACGCTCGAATATCTGTCGCCGGAGCTCGAAGAGTCCGTCATTCAAACGGACACAGCGATCAATCCCGGAAACAGCGGCGGCCCGCTGCTGAATTCAAGCGGCGAAGTGGTGGGGATCGTCACTGCGGTCATGGGCGAAGCGCAGAATCTAGGGTTCGCGATCCCCGCGAACACCGCCCGCCAAGTGATTCCCGATTTATTGCGCATGGGGCACCCGTATCGGCCAGCTCTGGGGTTTGCCGGAGAGCCCTTGAACCGGTATCTGGCCACAATGTTCGGCATCCCGCTACAAGGGGGGTTCCTGATTGAAGAAATTGTATTCGGTAGTCCAGCCCAGGCAGCAGGACTGCGCGCGGGCGAGCGGGCCGTCACTGTCGGTGCACGCACGATCGTGCTGGGCGGCGACATCATCACGGCGGTCAACGGCAACAAGGTCAGCACAATGGGAGACATCGCTCGGAGTCTCTTGTCCGGAAAACCGGGAGAGAAAGTGACGCTCACGATTTACCGGGACGGCCGGTTCTTTCCGGTCGAATTCGTGTTGCGGCCAATGCACTAGAAAGAAGGTGCAGTGTGAGGAAGGCAAGCATATCCGCTTGGGGCCCCAAAAAGCTCGGTTTGGCGCTCGCAACTTTTCTGCTGATAGCGGAGCAATCGCCAGCTCAGGCTCCGCAGTCCACTCCACCTCCATCGGAGCAGCGCTCAACGATCAAGGTGAATGTGGACTTGAAGACGCTCTACGTGACGGTGACAGACCGGAGTGGGCGATCGCTCACGGGCTTAAGAGCGGAGAATTTCCGGCTCTATGACAACGAGATCGAGCAACTGATTGCCCACTTCACTACTGAAGACGTGCCCTTCACCATGGGGATGGTACTCGACCGCAGTGGCAGCATGCTTCCCGTCATTGATGAAGTCTATCAGGCAGCATTTCATACAGTCCGCGCGAGCAAAGATGTGGATGAGTTTTCTATTCTCACGTTCAACGACCGTGTCGAACTGCGACAGGACTTTTCCACAGATCGTGAGCTGCTGAAGAAGCGGCTGAAACGCGTGCGCGCTGAGGGGGGCACAGCGTTGTATGACGCGGTGCTCACCGCCTTGGATCACGTCCAGAAAGGTAGCCGCGAGAAGAAAGCACTTCTCGTCGTCACCGATGGAGACGATAACAAGAGCGAGCACTCCTTCCGCGAACTACTCGACCGGGTTCGGCAACAGGAAGACGTCACCATCTACGTGGTCGGTTTTTTCGGCAGCGCACCCTGGTCGGACTTTCGTATCTATAAAGATTCACTGCAAGCGCGTCTCACCGAGCTGGCCACGGCGACCGGCGGGCGGGCGTACTTCCCGCGCACCATGGAGGAGTGTGATCGAGCATGCATCGCTATCGCCGAGGAACTGCGGCAGCAGTACGTGTTGGGCTACTACCCTCGGCCACGCTTGGACGGAAGCTGGCACAAGATACAGGTTCAGTTGCAATTACCAGCCGAGCTAGCGGCCAGCGGACTCACCGCTCGCACTCGCGTCGGCTACTTTGCCCCGAAGGAGTAGGACGTATCGTCTCGCAAAGGAGGAGTCGTGAAGTGAGAGACAAACCGAAACAACTACGAAGGAAAAGGCCAGCATGGAGGATGCTTGCGGGAATCTCGCTCGCGGCAGTTGTGGCTGCAGGCATCTATTGGGCGGCGCGCGAACAACAGCCGCACCAGAAGGACTCGGCCGCAGCCGCGGCGCCGGTGACGTCCATCCCGGCCAGCGCGATCCCTCCTTACTACGAAAGCGAGGAGGCGGCCAAGCCATACCCAGCGATCTTACTCGCGACATACTTCCGCAACCCGTTCGTCGCGCGCGCGTATCGCGTGGCGCAGCAAATCTCCGGCGTGCTCGCCCAACAGCCGTGCTATTGCCACTGCGACAAGTTCGGCCATCGCAGCCTGCTGGACTGCTACGCTTCCGATCACGGCGCGGGTTGCCTGATCTGCATCAAGGAGGTTCTCCTTGC
>Ga0209108_10002612_pt1 | contig 10276 bp, 5 predicted proteins | sample Rifsed10ft1_FD_184003 | JGI IMG/M metagenome (GOLD analysis project Ga0209108, IMG submission 184003) | Soil microbial communities from Rifle, Colorado, USA - sediment 10ft 1 (version 2) | ecosystem: Environmental > Terrestrial > Deep subsurface > Rock core/Sediment | place: Rifle, Colorado...
GGAGCAGACATTACAATTTTTGACAATTCCGAAAAGCAGTTGCAACAAGACAAAACTTTAAGCGACAAGTTTAACCTTGACATAAAAACAGTTCAAGGAAATATGAAAGACCTTTCAGTGTTTGCAGACAATTCATTCGACCTAATTTTTAATCCTTGTTCAATACTCTTTGTTGATGATGTTTTACCAGTTTGGAAAGAATGTTTCCGAATTTTGAAACTAAACGGAATTTTAATGACAGGTTTAATCAATCCAATTTCCTTTCAACTTGACAAAGAAAATTTGAAACTCATTTACAAGCAACCATTTTCAGACCTGCACTCATTGCCGACAGAAAAATTAGAAGAATTGAAAAAAAATAATGAAGCTTTGGAATTTGGACATAGTTTGACAGATCAAATTAACGGACAATTAGATGCTGGCTTCATTTTGACAAATATGTATGAAGACAATTGGGGTGGAGAAAGCAAAATGGACGAATTTTTTCCTGAATTCATAGCGACAAAAGCCATTAAACTACAAAAATGACTGACAAAAACAACTGGCGCTAACAGCTACTCCTATGTAAAGCATCGTAAAGTTATTCACAACTTTTGAGCGGGTTATATGTTGGTTATTTTTCGAGTATAAAATTCCGTTCCAACTTTTTCAATAATGCCAGGAATTTTGATCTCTTTTACTTCATAGTCTTTCTTGCTATTGTGGGCTCGGCTTTTGGTATGCGGATTTGATTTATCAAAATAAAATAAGAATCGAAAATAATTATGAAATCTACCGCAGACGGCAAGCCATTGTGGAGCATCCATACGGAGTGATAAAACGCCAATGGGACTTTTATTATATCATGACAAAGAAAACCATCAAACACGCCTCAGCCGATGTAGGATTGATTTTCTCCGCCTAGCGTCGGATTTTTAACCTGATTGACCACAATCTACTAAAAGAATATCTAAAAAGATTGGCCTTATATTTAGGGTTCCTAACAGCATTTTTTAACGCTTTTTACGACTTATTTTATTTTGAGAATGTGAAAGTGACTTTTCTTATAAAGAATTTTAATTGTAGTTTTAATCCCATATATTTACTCCATGATTAACCTAATAAAGTTCGTTTGAGGGTTTTTAGACGAACTGACGTTGTAGGCAATGCTAACGCAGAACATTCAAAACATTTTTTTATATTAAACCAAAATGAACATTAGCTTTTTTTCTAACTTATTTTTTTGGTTATTATTAATAACTTTACCAGAAATTGTATTTTGTCAATCGGCCGACTTTATCATTCAAGATGTAAGATTTGAAAGTCAGGGCGCCACTCTTGCAGGCTCAATTTTAACGCCTAAAAAAACATTTGCAGCAGTTGTAATTGTTCACGGGTCTGATCCTGTAAAAAGAGAAATGGACTTCGCAATACGTCTTGCCAAAGAAGGTATTGCTGTACTGACATATGATAAACGAGGAGTTGGGGAATCGGGCGGTGTATATGTAGGGCCATCTGTTGGTACTAATAATATTGACACTACTAATCTTAATTTATTATCTCACGATGCAAGTTCAGCAGTAAACACATTTCGAACCTATTTGAAAGATAAAAAAATACCAATTGGATTAGTTGGCTTCAGTCAAGCAGGATGGATAATCCCAATTGCTGCAAGCAAAAATCCACAAATAGAATTTATGGTTTTATTTAGTTGCCCTACAATTACAACTCTAGAACAACTTCGATTTCAGTTTTATACTAATGGCAACAATAATTTTTGGGAAAATCATACAGAATCAGATTCTCGTGAACATACTAAAAATGACCCAGACAGGTATCAATTCGTTGCGACTGACCCAAAAATTTATCTGAATACTCTTTCAATTCCGGGACTTTGGCTTTTTGGTGAGAAAGATATACAGATTCCAGTAAAGTTGTGTATGGAGCAATTAAATACATTGAAAGCTCAAGGTAAACCTTTCGAATATACTTTGTTTTCTAAATTAGGACACAATACTGCTTTTGACAATGATAGAATACCTGTTGATATTTCAATTCAATGGATAAAGCAGAAAACTTTTAACATTAAGAAGTCTAAAGTATCAAAATAAAGCACTGCCTACAACAGCTAAGGCTTCGTTGGGCTTGAAAAGCCAACAATGAAACCCGGGTTGAACCCTTCGACAAGCCTAGGACAAGCTCACCGATTACAGGTCCTATTTTTGTAATCTGATCTCTTTTATCATACGTTCAATTTCTGCGTGTTGCTGTTTCATTTTTTCATTATGTGCCTTTTGTCTTCTTTCGAAAGTGATTTGTTGTTGATTGAGTTCTTTGTTTATTTGCACAAGTTTTTTTTCCAGTAGCAAAGTCTCAATGTGATTATAAATCAGGAGAGCCAATAACTATGTAATACTTAAGAAATAAAACGATATTCCAATAGTAAGTATTTTAGTGTTGCAATTGTTTTTGATAACATACTATTAAAAACTTTAAATGTTCTTGTGAAAAAATCATGAAACTAAGATAAATGTACTACAAATTGCAAAAAAAAGCTATTTCATTTCATTTCAATTTGCATCGTAAGTATTTAGTTAATTTCTAAAATTAATGTTTTTAGCAATTATATTTAAAGAAATAAATATGATATTGTTAATTTATTCTAAAAATAATTACTTTTGCTTAACTTCTGATTTAGCTCATTAAATCACCTAATAAAAAATAATTTCTAAGAAAAGTAAGTCTTACTTAGTGAAATTGAATTCTTAGTGTACTCAATATAAATTTTATGAATACCTCAAATTTTATGTCAAGAAGAATATATATATTATTGGTACTAATTACAATGTTTTCCTGTAATTCAAATGATAATAGTAAAAAAACTATTTCAATTGGATTTTCACAAAGTGTAGATCAGGATATTTGGAGAACAGAGATGAATCATGCAATGGAAGTTGAAGCTTCACTTCATCCAGAGGTTAACTTAACCATTGATAATGCGAATCGCCAACCAAAAAAGCAGATCAGTGATATAGAAAAATTTATTAAGAATAAAGTTGATGTTATCATCGTTTCTCCATTTGAATCAGATTCTATTGTCCCAGTAATAGAAAAAGCAAAGATTAAAGGTATTCCGGTAATCGTAGTTGACAGAAAAGTAAATACGACTAATTATACAGCATATTTAGGTGCAGACAATATCGAAGTGGGACGATTGGCGGGTAAACATCTCGTTTCAATTTCTAAAGGACATGCTAATGTGATTCAAATTTATGGGGATTTAAATACATCGCCTGGTTTAGAAAGAAGTTTGGGGTTTAAACAAATTGTTAAACAATATCCTGGTATTAAAGTTTTTGATATAGATTCAGATGACTTTGGACATCCAAAAACAAATTATGTAAAGTTATTAGATAGTCTGTCTAATATTGATTACGTATATGCCTTTAATGATTTAATTGCGTACAACGCATGGAAAATTGCCAAGGATAAAGGGTTAGATAAAAAAATAAAATTTATCGGGGTTGATGGACTTAATGGGCCATTCGGAGGAATTCAATATGTTAAAGATAAAATTTTAGAAGCAACCGTTTTGTATCCAACAGGCGGTAGCGAAGCGATACGACTAGCGTTGAAAATAGTCAATCAAGAAATAGTTCCTAAAAATAATAAATTAAATACGATATTGATTGACTCTCTTAATGCAGATATAATGAGCAATCAATTTGATAAAATAACGATTCAACAATCTGATATTGAGCAACAACAAAAAATTATTAAAAATCAAGAAAAGAAGTATTCAACTCAGAGTAATCTTCTGAAACTTTTAATTTCTTTATTTATAATTGTGCTAAGTTTAGCTATATTTAGTATTTATTCCGGAATTACAATTCGTCATAAGAAGAAAGAATTAGAGGAAACTAATAAAAAAATTGTTAGCCAAAGAAATGAAATCGAAAAATTTTCTGAAGATTTAAAACGAAGTAACGAAGCAAGACTTAATTTTTTTACAGGTTTGTCTCATGAATTCAAAACGCCGTTAACGTTGATATTGAGTTCTATAGAATCTTTGGGGAATGAATTTAGAAATAAAGGGGTTTCCGTGAATAAGGAAATTAATTTGATGTATAACAACTCCAGAAGGTTACTCCGATTAATTAATCAATTATTAGACTATAGAAAAGCGGAGGATCAAAAATTTACTCTGCGAGCATCAAAAACTAATATTTTGAATTTTTCAGAAAGTATTATTAGTGATTTTGAGCGGGAAGCGAAAAAAAGAAATATTGATTTTTCATTGACAATTAATAATCCGGCACTGGATGTCTATATGGATCGAAATTTAATGGATAAAGTCTATTTTAATTTGTTGTCAAATGCCTTTAAATTCACCCCTGAAAAAGGTAAAATTTCGATTGTAATAAAAGAAGATAAAGGTAATAATACAGTTAAAATTTACTTTAAAGATTCTGGTATAGGGATTCCTGAAAATGATTTGAAGGAGGTTTTTAATGCTTTTTATCAGGGTTCAAATAATTACCGGAACAGTTCTGGTATAGGGCTTCATTTGTCAAAAAGTTTTGTCGAGCTACACAAAGGAAAAATAGAGATTAATTCAAAAAATGGAGCAGAATTTATAATTACATTACCATTAGGAAAAGAACATCTTGATGAAAAATATATAATTAAAGAGCCAATTCTGGATTTTGTTCATGAACCGGATTATCTGGATTCAGAGTTTATTCAGACTGTTGAACCAAAAAACACCGAAGATAAATATTCGATTCTATATATAGAGGACAACAAAGAGCTTCTAGATTTTGTATCACATATATTTTCTGCTGAATATACTTTTTTTGCTTCTGATGGTACTAATGCAATTGAAAGAGCATTGGAATTGATTCCAGATATTATTATCTGTGATTTGAATTTGCCAGAAAAGAATGGTTTTCAAATTTGTGAAATGCTCAAGAAAGATTTGAGAACGTCACATATTCCTATTATAATACTTACCGCTTCGGATAATCAAGATTCCTATTTGAAGGCTCTAGAAAGTGGTGCCGATATCTTTTTGACAAAACCTTTCAATTTAAAAGTATTGGCGCAATCTATTAAAGGATTGCTCTTTAACAGAGAAAAACTACGATTTTATTACACCAATAATATTTTAAATATTGAGGAAGGTGATTTTGGTGTTTCTGAGCAAGATTTTCTGAGAAAGTTGAATGATTTGATTGAAAGAAACTTGGATAATTCTTCTTATACCGTTGAAGATCTTGCAAGAAGTTTAACAATTTCTCGGGTACAGTTGTACCGAAAAGTGAAAGCCATATTAGGAATTAGTGTTAGTGACCATATTATCAATATGCGATTAGATAAATCAAAAGAGTTGTTGAAAAAGGCGGACTTGAACATTTCAGAAATTGCATATGCAGTTGGTTTCTCCTCACCAAATTATTTTTCAACTTCTTTTAAAAATAAATTTGGTGTTACACCGAAAGAATATAAAAGTAAAAAATAGATGGTTTTCTATTGAACTGGTTTCTTCCTAAGAAAAATAGCGTAACATAATTGTATTTTAGGTAACATAAGAGCAACTACGAGAAGTAGTTGCTCTTCTTTTTTTTTGTATCTAATTGTTTGGTAATTAGTGTATTGTTGTGTTTTTTGATAGTTTTTTGTAAACTAACATATATAAGAGCAACAATCTTGATATAAAAACCAGTTTTTTAAAAATATCTTAGTAATTGAATTTAAGATTTAAACAGAACTAATTTTTTTGTTTCATTTTAAAGTGCTGATACGAAAGATTTTGAGAGTTTTCAATTTCTTTTTGATCGCTTCGTTTTTCTGATAAAAATATTTAATCTGAGATTATCAAGACTTTTTTGTGTACTTAATAATCCTCGCAAACTATCAAAATATGAAAATAAACCGTTTTTTTTTATGTCTTCCACTTTGTTTAGCATTATTTAATAATTGTACTAAAGAGGATAAACCAACTGAAACCCCTATTGTAGAAACAAACGCTCCTGCGTGTCAAACTCCCAATGAATCGGATAATACGTATCGGACATTTTTTAAGCCTTCTGTGGGTTGGGTTGGTGATCCCATACCATTTTATGAAAATGGTATCTTCCATCTTTTCTATTTGTATGATGCAAGAAATACAATGCCCACCTTTCACCCATGGTATAAAGTAACTACGTCTGATTTTGCAACCTTCACCGACACTAGTGGAATGATTGCCACAGGAACTGCGAATCAGCAGGATGGTGCATTGGGAACCGGATCCGTTTTTAAATTGAATGGAATTTATTACGCTTTCTATACAGGACATAACGGAAATCTTGATCCTAAAGAAAAAATTATGCTTGCAACGTCTACGGATTTAAAAAATTGGACCAAAGATCCTTCGTTTTTATTGCAGGCTTCTTGGGGATATGATCGCAATGAATTTAGAGATCCAATCGTCAAAGAAGATAAAAGTACAGGCACGTATAAAATGTTGATTGCGACACGTTCTGAGGTTGGTTTAGTTTCTAACAGTACTGTGCCATGGCGGGCGGTTATCGCGCAATACAGTTCTGTGAATTTGAGAGATTGGACTTTGGAAAAGCCATTTTATGAGGATACAACTACCTTTATAACAGAATGTCCTGATGTGTTCACGATGGGTGATTATCAGTATTTGATTTACTCAAATATTGATGATCGAATGATACATTATAAATACCGTTTACTGACTGCCAATACTTGGATTACTCCCGTAAATAGTGTGTTAGATGGAATTGCTTTCTATGCTGGAAAAACAGTTACCGATGGCATAAACCGGTATATAGCAGGCTGGTGTCCCACTAAAAACAAAAATAGTGATGCCGCTATTTTTGATTGGGCTGGATCGCTTGTAACGCATCGACTTGTTCAGCATCCAAATGGAACATTAGGTATTGCTATACCCAATGGTGTAGACAACAAGTTTATTATTAATAGAGCTTTAAATGCGAAAATAGGCTTTGGAACTACAAAGGAAGTAGATGCCTATACATTGAAGGGTAATGCTTCTGAAAAAACATTTTCAGTGTTTGACAGAGAAATTGGAGCATTTAAAATTAAAACACATATAAAAGCGACATCATCTACTCAATTTGGTTTTGAATTTGGAGCCTGTGGAACACGAAATGAAGTATTTGCCATTGTATTCGATTTAGCCAAAAAACAATTAAGATTAGATAAGGTTATAAAAAATGCGTCCTCCTTAAATGTAACGCAGATTCCGCTAAATGTACCGGCTAATACAGAGTTTGATATTACAATCATTTCTGAAAATTCGGTATGTGTGATATACATTAATGACGAAATCGCTTTTACAAACCGTATCTATAAAATGAATCAGAATCCTTGGGCTATTTTTGCGGATAATGGGGAAGTCACTTTTTCGGACTTAAAAATTTTTAAATAAAAGGAGTATAGAAAAGGATGACTTTAATCTTTATTATAACGTTAGTTTTTATAAAGGTTCAGGTTTAGTAATTAAAATTAATTCTGTTCATTTTTTACTTTCTTACCTTCTTAATGTTAAAATCAAAACCATCAAAATCTAATTTTGATGGTTTTTTTATGGCTTTATTTCAATGCAATAACTCTGCTGCTTTCCACGCTGGATGTAACTATTGGGAATCTGGGTTCGAGTGCCTATTGCGTAATAAAACGGAGCAGAAGATATATTGGGATTGTTTTAATATAAGTTGTCTTATTCTTGCTGCAATTCCTGTACTCAGGTATAAAAGCGTCCCTGAATCTTGACTCACGTTGCATTTCATCTGTGTAATTTTTCTTAAAAGCTTTAGAATACTTCATAATATAGAATTGCTTAATAAATTCATTTTTTTTATCGATTATTTTTAAACTTCCTATAAAAAAAATTTTAAAATTTTATTAATCGAATAAAATTCATCAAGTGACTTTTTTTATTCCTGAATATCTATTTTTTTTTAAAAATACGTGTAACATAATTGTAACATGTGTAACATAATCGAACTACAACGAAGTAGTTATTTGTTTATTTTAAATTGTAATTGTCTAATAATGAGTGTTTTGTTGTTTATTCGCTATTGTGAAACAGTATTAAATGAAATTGTAACATCCTCAAAATAAAAGCGAAATTTATGCGGATATCTTAGCAATCTAATTTAATATTTTTTGATAATGAAAAAAATTGTTGTTTGGGCTTTGATTGCTTCATTAGCAGGCTTCCTATTTGGTTTTGATACAGTTGTTATTTCTGGAGCAGATAAAAAACTTCAAGTTCTTTGGAATTCTTCGGATGCATTTCATGGTACAGTTGTTATGGGAATGGCATTATGGGGAACTGTACTTGGGGCAATATTTGGAGGGATTCCCACTAATAAGATTGGGAGAAAAAACACCTTATTGTGGATAGGGATTTTATTTTTGTTTTCTGCAATTGGATCTGCTTTTGCAAATAATCCATTTGTGTTTGCCGCATTTAGGTTTGCTGGTGGTCTTGGTGTTGGGGCATCGACCATTGCAGCACCTGCATATATTTCAGAAATTGCTCCTGCAAAAGATAGAGGTAAGTTGGTTGCTTTTTATCAGTTCAATATTGTTTTAGGGATTCTTATGGCTTTTTTGTCTAATTATCTTTTAAACGATGTGGGTGAAAATTCGTGGAGATGGATGATGGGAGTACAAGCAATTCCATCCGTAATTTATATTTTATTAATTATTTCGATTCCTGAAAGCCCACGATGGTTGCTGTCTAAACTCAAGAATGACGAAGCTAGAAGAGTCTTGCAATTAATGGGGCAAGAAGCGGATTATGAAAATATAAAAGAAGAAATAGAAAAAGATAATAATGATGCTTCTAAGGCTGATGATACTATATTTTTAAAGAAATACAGAACACCTTTAGTATTAGCCTTTTTAATGGCTTTTTTCAATCAATTATCTGGAATTAATGCTTTTTTATATTATTCCAGCAGAATATTTCAAGAGGCAGGTCTAGGTGAAAGTACCGCTTTACTAAGTAGTATTGGAATAGGAGTGGTGAATTTACTTTTCACACTATTGGGCGTTTTTTTAATCGACAAATTAGGGCGTAAAATATTAATGTACATTGGTTCTGTGGGGTATATTATATCACTTTCACTTGTTGCAATGGCTTTCTTTTTTCACTGGGAAGGAATGGCGGTTCCCGTTTTCTTATTCTTGTTTATTGCTGCACATGCTATAGGTCAGGGTGCTGTAATTTGGGTTTTTATATCAGAAATTTTTCCAAATCATCTAAGAGCATCAGGCCAATCCTTTGGGAGTACTACGCATTGGGTTTTGGCAGCTATTATTCCATCATTAATTCCGTATCTATTTTCTACAGTAGGGCCTGGAGTAGTATTTATATTTTTCGCAGTGATGATGGTTTTTCAACTCTTGTTTGTTCGATTTATGATGCCAGAAACCAAAGGAATTTCTTTAGAGGAGTTAAGTAAAAATTTAATAAAAGAATAAAATTATGAACAAATTAAAAATTATGAAATATGTTGGAATGTTAAGTTGCATAATGATTTTCACAACGATATTTAGTTGTAAAGAGGGTTCTTTAACAGACAAGAAATATACTGAAGAAGAATTGTATCGGCCTAATTTTCATTTCACTCCTAAAAAGGGTTGGATGAATGATCCTAACGGGATGTTTTACTACAACGGGTATTACCATCTTTTTTATCAATATTATCCGGATTCAAATGTTTGGGGGCCCATGCACTGGGGTCACGCCATCAGTACTGATCTTATAACCTGGACTGAAAAACCTATTGCCCTTTACCCAGATGAAAAAGGGTATATTTTTTCGGGAAGTGCGGTTGTCGATGTGAAAAATACTTCAGGATTTGGAAGCCTAAAAAATCCACCTATGGTTGCGATGTTTACGTATCATGACATGAAAATGGAAAAAGCAGGAGAGACCAATTATCAGTCACAAGGGATTGCCTATTCCTTAAATGAAGGGTTGACTTGGACAAAATATGATGCTAATCCAATTATTAAAAATACAAACATTAAAGATTTTAGAGACCCTAAAATGACTTGGGACGCGATTCATCAACAATGGTTAATGATACTGGCAGCAGGAGATAAAACGATGTTTTATGGTTCTAAAAATTTGAAAGATTGGTCACTGCTTTCAGATTTTGGGAAAGAGACTGGAGTTCATGGAGGCGTTTGGGAATGCCCGGATTTTTTTCCGATGCTAGTTGACGGGACTGATGATTACAAATGG
>Ga0209108_10002616_pt1 | contig 10267 bp, 10 predicted proteins | sample Rifsed10ft1_FD_184003 | JGI IMG/M metagenome (GOLD analysis project Ga0209108, IMG submission 184003) | Soil microbial communities from Rifle, Colorado, USA - sediment 10ft 1 (version 2) | ecosystem: Environmental > Terrestrial > Deep subsurface > Rock core/Sediment | place: Rifle, Colorado...
GCCGCGATCCGCTCCTCGGCCTCTTTCGATTGAAAGCAGCGGAGCTGGTGCTCGCTCTCGAGCTCGAGCTGCGCGCGAAGGTCGTTCCCTTCCGACTCCTGCAGCGCGCGCTTGATCCCGGCGACGGCGATGTGACTCCACCTCCCGATGCAGAAGTGAGCGGCATCCTCCCGATGGAGCCTGTGCCTGACTCCTCTGCGCCGGAAGCCATGGCCTTTTCTGCATTCGCCGCCTCAGACCTGGAAGGCAATTCCATTGCGACTGACCCACAGGCTGAAATCCGACCTGCGATGGTTTTCAACCCATCCAACCAGCGATACTTTGTGGCCTGGATGGATCAAGGCGCGCCTCAGCAGATTCGGGGTCGTCTTCTCGACGCTCACGGCCTGCCCATTGGCCCGGCATTCACCATCGCTGTCAGCAGTGTCGGCGATGTGTTTTCGCCGAAGCTCGCCTACAGCCCGGCCAGCAATGGCTATATGGTGATCTGGGCCGAACGTAATGGGCTGGTGAGCGTCGAGAGTTATTGCCTGAGTAACTGCTTCACTTATTCCCTCTACCGCTACAACTTGTACGCGTTGCCGCTCGCGGCCGATGGCACACCGATGCAGGCAACGCCCCTCTTGCTTAGAGCCTGTTTGAAAAATCGGTTAAGCCCTTGACTGGTTCAGGTAAACTTGGGGGCATGAGCCGACAAATCTACAAAACCGATCTGAGCGATAAACAATGGAAAGTCTTGGAAGCACTGGTACCTCAGCCTTCGCGCCGGGGTCGTCCGCGCGAACATTCGTTACGTGAAATTGTCAACGCCATCCTGTATGTTGTGGATGGCGGGATCAAGTGGCGCTTGATGCCGCACGACCTGCCGCCTTGGCAATCGGTCTACTATTATTTCCGGCTGTGGACCAAGCACGGAGTCTGGGAAACCCTCAACGCGGCTTTGCGCGAGAGGGTGCGGCAGAAGGCCGGACGCAATGCGCAACCCAGCGCGGCGGCGATTGACAGTCAGTCGGTCAAAACAACCGAAGAGGCGGAGGTCGAAACTTGCGGCTATGACAGCGGAAAACAAGTCAAAGGGCGCAAACGCCATTTGCTGGTGGATACGTTGGGCCTGGTACTGAAGGTCATCGTCTTGAGCGCCAGTGTCCAAGACCGCGATGGAGCCCAAATGCTCTTTAGTCAAACGCGCAAGGCCTTGACGCGTTTGCAGAAGGTTTGGGCCGATGCTGCCTATGCCGGGCCGCAGTTGGGCGAGTGGGTGAAAGCGACCTGTCATTGGGTTCTCGAAATTGTCAAACATGCCGAAACGGTGACCGGCTTTGTCGTATTACCGAAACGCTGGGTAGCCGAACGCACTTTCAGTTGGCTTGGGCGCAATCGACGCCTGAGCAAGGACTATGAACGGTTGCCCGAGTCGAGCGAAGCGTTTATCTATATTGCTTCCATCCGGTTGATGACCAAGCGATTGGCGCACGCATGAATTTTCAAACAGGCTCTAAAGACCAGCACACTGGTCGGAAACTTTTTCATGGCTCACAACTGGCGAAAGAATGCGACCAACTGCCGCGCGATAATTTCATTGGTGTAATTTTTAATTACCCGTTTGCGGCCCGCCTCGCCCAACTGCCGCAGGCCGTTCCGGTACCGGCCGATGATCAAGCCATCGATCAGCTCGGTGAGCGCATCCATCGCCTCGGCGCCGGATGCCCCATCCAGCAGACGCTGCTGGATCAATTGCCGCCGCCCGGTCAGCGCCGAGCTCTGTGTATTCACGCTGTCCCGCATGGTTCCTACAGTGCGCTCTCCCCTGACTCGCCGGTGCGGATCCGGACTGCCGCGCCCAGGTCCCGTACGAAGATTTTCCCGTCTCCGATGGTGCCGGTCTTGGCCGCACGGGTGATGGTTTCCAGCACCTTCGGCACCTGGGCGTCCGCGACCGCCACCTCGAGTTTGACCTTCGGCACGAACTCGATCGTATATTCCGTGCCGCGGTAAGTTTCCTTGTGGCCCTTCTGCCGGCCGAATCCCTTGACCTCGGTCACCGTCATGCCTTGGACGCCGATTTCCAATAGTGCGTCCTTGACCTCGTCGAGCTTGAACGGTTTGATGATCGCTTCAATCAATTTCATGTCGCCCCTCCTACAATTCGGACCTTCGGTTTTTCGATCCGGCCCGTTCAGTCGCGATTACAGCACGAGCGCCGTGGACGTCGGCACCCAGGCCGTGTCGCCGGTATCTAATTTAGAAACCGCCGTGGCCGCCTCCTGCGCCATGGCCGCCGTCGGCCACCCCATCACTAGACCTCCCAGCGTGCGCCACAGCGCCATGCGGTAGGCTCCTCTACCGGCCTGCTTCCCCATGTCGCTCACGTCTCCCTCCCCGGTTTACGCCTCACGCCGTTCCGCCGGCCTCCAGGACCGGCGGTCAGGAATAGGCCCGCTCCTCGTGTTGCGCGAGGTCGAGGCCCATCCGCTCTTCTTCTTCCGTCACCCTGAGACTCGTAAAGGCACCGATCACTTTCAGAATGATGAAGGTCCCGATGAACGCAAACGCGATCGAGACCAGCACCGCCACGGCCTGGATCCCAAGCTGGGCAGGGTTCCCGAAGAATAATCCGTCCGCGCCGGCCGGATTGATCGCTTTGGACGCGAACAGTCCGGTCGCCAACGCGCCCCAAATACCGCCCACGGCGTGTATGCCGACCACGTCGAGGGCATCATCATACCCCAACTTGCTCTTCAACAACACCGCCCCGTAGCAGAATACCCCTGCGCCCACCCCGATCGCAATTGAGGAGAGCGGCCCCACGAAGCCGGACGCGGGTGTGATCGCGACGAGACCGGCCACGGCTCCGCTCGCGGCGCCCAGAACGGTCGGCTTGCCTCGATAGACCCATTCCACGAACATCCACCCCAGCGCCGCCGCTGCCGTCGCCGTGTTGGTGACCACGAACGCGCTGGTCGCCAGCGCTCCGGAGGACACTGCGCTGCCGGCATTGAAGCCGAACCAGCCGAACCACAACAGCGACGCGCCGAGCACGGTCATGGGAAGGTTGTGCGGCGCCATGACTTCGCGTCCGTATCCCAACCGGCGCCTGAGGACCAGCGCGCATGCGAGCCCGGAAATGCCGGAGCTGATATGCACGACGGTTCCCCCTGCAAAGTCCAGCGCGCCCAGATTGCGCAACCATCCGCCCACCCCCCACACCCAGTGAGCCAGGGGATCGTAGATGAACGTGGCCCAAAGGACCACAAACAGCAGGAAGCTGCTGAACTTCATGCGCTCCGCAAAGGCCCCGGTAATAAGCGCCGGCGTGATCACGGCAAACATCAACTGGAAGACCATGAAGGCCTGATGTGGGATCGTGGCGGCATAATCGGGGTTGGGGTCAAGGCCCACGCCCTGCAGTCCCAGCCATTCAAGCCCGCCGATGATGTGTCCCTTGTCGGGTCCAAAGGCCAGGCTGTACCCCCAGAGCACCCACTGCACGCTGATCACGCACAATATGATGAAGCTCTGCATGATCGTGCCGAGCGCATTCTTCTCCCTGACCATGCCGCCGTAGAACAGCGCGAGACCCGGCGCGGTCATGGCCAGCACCAAGGCTGCCGAGACCAGCACCCAGGCCGTGTCGCCCGTATCGATCTTCAGCACCGGGGCCGCAGGCGCCGGCGGGGCTTCCTGAGCCCAGAGTCCTCCTGCCCACAGGAGGATGGCCAGGCAGGCCAGGAGGGGCAGAATCATTCTCACTCTGAACGGTTTGCGCAACATATTATCCCTCCTTGCTTAGAATAGGTAGACGATCTGGAACGACATCGTTTCCTGATTGTTGGTCGGATCGTTTCCGTTGAGGAACACATTCTTGTTGGACTTGTCATACCGAAACTCCACCCTGGTGATCAACGACGGCACCGGCCTGTACTGGAGCGTGTACGTGGTTTCCCAAAGAGTCTGGGCCACCGGGGCTACGCCGGGGGCGCAGGTATTCCATCCGCCGGGGACGCCGGTGATCGGCGTATTAGTCCCCGTAACAGACCCCGTGCAGACGCGCGCCCCGCCGGCATCCTCAAAGATTTCTCCGCGAAGCCGGAGGCTCCACTGGTCGCTGAAGTCATGAAGCAGATAACCACCCAGCCCGTTCCACCGCGCATTCCTGGACTTGCTGATGGTGCTGGCGTTTCCCTCATTGACATAGTAGGGCTCCAGCACGATCGTGTCCTTGTCCGTGGGTTTCAGCGTGATGATCGAGCCGACCGCCGTGCGTTTTGCGCTCGCATCAAACCCTGTGCCGCCGGTCACAACCCCTCCTTGGGTATTCGATTGTTCAGCCCCGTAGGAGCCGTAAAAGTTCACCCCAAGCCGCTCATGCGGAGTCATGGCTAGGAGCCACTCGATCGTCTTCCCCTTGTTGTTGTCGTCCACATTGTCCCAGCCATTGACCACACCGAACGACGCGGTGACGATCGGGTTGAACGTATAGGTGGCCCGAATGCCCGTCGTCGTAAACGCCTGGCCAAGTCCGAACATGAAGGTGCGGGAGAAATTGGGGTTCTCCCAGCTTTGGATCACCTCGTAGCCGATCAGCGTATTGATCTTGCCCGCTTGGATTTTCAGGCCGTTTCCGACGGGAAGGAGGTACTCGGCGTACAGCTCCTGAAAATCCATCTCGTCACTGGCCACCCCCGGTTGAAAATTGGTCCGGGCACGTGTCACCCGCGAGTCGAGACCGAAGTTGAGCCTGGCGCGAAACCCGGCTCGGTCCAACAAACTGCCTCCCCCGTCCGTCGGCCGTTCCAGCATGATCTGGACCAGGTGCGGCATGAAGGCGTTCGCGTTCGTGTCGAAGATGTGGCCTTGGTTGAGGTTGGTGCTGGGATTGTTGAAGTTGTGGGTATAGGCCACATCCACATATCCGGACGCCTTGAACCCCAAGGTCTTCCAGAGGGATGGGGCCTCGACTTTCTTTTCTAAGGCATCAAGCCGCTCCTGCACACTGGGAGTCGACGCCGGAGCCGGCGCGGGCCCTTGACCCAACGCGTGTTCGCCGCCGAACAGCACGGGGCCGATCAGCAAAACGAACAGATACACATACAGGAACTTCATATTGCACACGTGCATGACGGCCTCCTTTGTTCTCATTCTCCCGCTGATGCTGCGTTGTTGACTGACGACTCTCCTTGACATCATCGTCGCCACGCACGCTCGTATGCGTGTATGACCACCATGTCGCCGCCCGTAGCCTGTGTGCCCTGCTCTCGCTTGACCAAGGCACCACCTCTACGGTTGCTCCTTCAGCTTGGCCCGGTGCTCCGCAGCCAGCGCATCGGCCTCATCCGCCGCCTTGTTATACATGGCGGCGATGGTCTGGCAATGCTCCACGAATTCGATCTTTGCGGAGACGACTCCTCGCGATTTCCGGCCGGGTCGCTTCTCATACGCTTCCGCCATCATGATCATGTCCTTGGCATGCTGGCGCAGATGCGCGGCATCTTTCTCGTAGAAGCTTGCCAGCGCTGCATGGTCGTTCTTGGCAATAAGATCTTCGGGAGGGGTCGCGATCAGCGCGCAGGCGACCAATCCTCCGAGCACCACACCCCACAGAACGCCACGGTTGAACCATCGTTTCTGAGTCGTCATGATCTCCTCCTGTTAGAGTGAGCGATACCCATTCGTAATCGGCATCCGTCGATCCTTGCCGAACGCTCGGTGCGTGATCTTGATCCCGATCGGCGCCTGCCGCCGTTTGTACTCGCTGCGGTCCACCATCGCGATCACTCCGGCCACGGTCGCGGAATCGAACCCGAGAGCCATGATTTCTTCGGGCGACTTGTCCTCTTCCACATAGGCCTTCAGAATCGGATCGAGGATCTGATAGGGCGGCAACGTATCCTCGTCCTTCTGACCGGGCTTGAGCTCCGCTGTCGGAGGCCGCTCGAAGATGCGTTTGGGGATCAGCGGGGCCGGCGCCTGCTCGCTGCGAAGCCGGGCCAGCTCATAGACCATCGTCTTGGGGACGTCCTTGATCACGGCGAAGCCGCCGGCCATATCCCCATAGAGCGTCGCATAGCCCACGCTCATCTCGCTCTTGTTGCCGGTGGTCAGCACGAGATGGCCGAACTTGTTGGACAGGGCCATCAGGATATTGCCCCGGATGCGGGCCTGAAGGTTTTCTTCCGTGGCGTTCGGCCGCCGGGCCTCGAAGACCGGCTCCAGCTCACGCAGATAGGCCTTGAACGTCCGCGTGATCGGGATGGTGCGCACCGGAATCCCAAGACGTTTCACCAGCTCAGCGACATCCTCTCGACTCTCGCGCGAGGTATAGGGGGAGGGCATGAACACCCCGAGGACGTTCTCTCTCCCGATGGCGTCCACAGCGATCACGGCAGTCAGTGCGGAGTCAATCCCGCCGCTCAAGCCGATCACCACTCGTTTGAACCGGTTCTTGGTCACGTAGTCCCGTACCCCCATGACCAATGCCTTGTAGGCTTCCTCCGACGGGCTGAGCAGCTCAACTTCCGCCGGCACGAGTCGGTTCGCCTTTCCCCCGTGCCGCAACGCGACCACGACTCGATCGACATCGGCGACGGTTCGGCCAGGCCCCCATTTCTTCCGCCCGGTGGACAGGCGCGCACGGGCCACCGCCTCGGCGTCCAGATCCGCCAGGATCAGGTCCTCCTCAAAGGCGCGCCCACGCAGAATCACCTCGCCGGACTGATCAAGGATCAGGCTGTTCCCGTCGAACACCAGTTCGTCCTGGCCGCCGACCATGTTCGTGTAGGCCACGATGACCCCGTTGTCCCGCGCCCGCGTGGCAAGCATCTGCTCCCGGAACCGGCTTTTGCCCACGTGGAACGGCGAGGCGTTGATGTTGACGATGATCTCGGCTCCGGCGGCCGCCTGCGCCCTGGTCGGCCCCTCGGGAATCCAGATATCCTCACAGATATTGATTCCCAATGCAGTGCCGTTGAGCACGATCACCGGCATCAGCTTGCCGGGATGAAAATACCGGCTCTCATCGAAGACGCCGTAGTTCGGGAGGCACCTCTTGTGATAAGTGGTCACCAGCCGCCGATCCACGATGACCGCCGCCGCGTTGTACACCTCATGCAGTCCCGCGGGCACCACCATCGGACGACCGGGCTCGGCTTCCACCAGACCCCCCTGTCCCACGAAGCCCACCACCGCGGCGAGGCCGCGGCACTGTCCCGCCACTTCCTGCAGGGCGCGGCGGTTGTCTTCCAGGAAACTCGACTTCAAGAGCAGATCCTCAGGCGGATACCCCGTCACCGCCAATTCCGGAAACGCCACGAGATCCGCCTTGGCCTTCCGAGCTTCCCGCAGCCAGGCGGTAATCAAGCCGACGTTGCCGTCGAGATCACCGACAGTCGGGTTGATTTGTGCGAGTGCGATCCGGAACTTCCTCATGCGTCCGCCATCACCATCCGAACAAAAAAAAAGTCCTCTGTCACTTGCGTGACGGAGGACATCATCGTCCATTTACCCGGCGATCTCCGCCGGACCACGGGGAAACGCCGTTGTTTCCCCATCAATTACTGCGCGCTTATAGCACCGTGGTTATGCGTGTGTCAAGCACATCGAGCGACCCCCTCTGTTCGCCATTAGAAAAGCCGTGGTAAGATCGCGCTCCCTACACTGACCGCGTGGCGGAAAGCGGGCACCCTGCGATGAGCATGATTCCAACTGTACGACCCCGATATTACCCGGGACCAGCGCCTCTCTTCGTCGCCTTCCTCTGCGTGCTCCTGGCTGGATGCACCTCATTGGGCCGGCCGGGGTCCCCCCTCTACCAGGATGCTGGAGTCACTGTCTGGTTGGAATCCTTCCCCGACACGGCATTCCACGCCACGCACCCGATCTCGATCGACCCTTCCCTCCTGGTCCGCCTGCTGCAAGGGGTTCAGGTTCGTGAAGATCAACGCCTTCTCCAGACCCTGATGGCCGGCCCGTCCTCTGCCATTCGGGCCTTTTCAGACGAGCAGGCCGCCGCTCTCGCCCCCCCGCTCGCGCGTGCCCTGACTACCGCGACACCGGACCTCTTGGTTCGATTCCAGGTGACGGACTCCCGTGCACCGGTGTCCGAACCTACCGCCGGCAGGCTCTATGCCTACGGCCGATCGCTGTATGTGTCGATGACCCGTGCTCGAATCGCGGCCGAACGACCCGGTACAGACACAAAGCCAGGCCGAGAGCTTCCGGATCCGTCCGGCCTGCAGGGGTACAAGGTGGGGTTTTTTCCCCAGGAGGCGCTGCGCGCCGACGTCCTCGCCGAGCACGAGGCGAGCTGGGGATGGCCTCTTTCACGGACGGTCGTCATTGACTACGTATATCTGGCCGGCCAACCGGCCTCGGGTGCACCGCGATCCCCAGCCGACAAGGTGCAGCGGGATGCCCTGTCACTCGACCCGATCGCGCAGCCTGATCGTGCCGGCGAACGACCCGTTCCGACCTCCCAGGAGGTGCAAATGCTGCGCGACCTCGTGATCCAGAAAGATCTGGAGATCGAGGCCCTGAAGAAGGAGCTTGCCGCCATGCGGCGGCGCTTGCCGGAGCAAGCCCCACCCCGCGGGACACCGGCGCCGAAACCGAGACGCTCCACTGTGCCCAAGTCTTCCCGCTGACCTCACACATGAAGTGTTTCACCGGTCTGCTGGCGCGCCACGGGGCTTCTCGCCACCCTCAATCTGTTCGGCCAGCAGGATTGCCTCGGCCACTTCCCGCATGGATTTGCGTAAATCCATGCTCCGTCGCTGGATGAGACGGAAGGCCTCATCCTCCGACAGTCTTTTCGAACGCATGAGGTACCCCTTGGCCTGTTCAACCAGCTTGCGGACCGCCAGGGCCTCCTGCATCTCGAACGATTTTTCAAGCAAAGTCGTATGCTCGATGGCGATGGCCGACTGATTGGCGATGGCCTGCATCAGCTTGACCTCTTCCCCCGTGAAGGCATGGGGCACCGACGTGTAACTATTGATGACCCCGACGGCCTTGTCGCGGACCAGCATCGGCACGGACAGGAGCGAACAGAGCCCTTCCTTTCTGGCGAGGTCAGGATACATATAGTCCTGCTCGCGCGTGACATCCGGCACGATCATCGGACGTCGTTCCTGGACCGCCTGCCCGCTGATACTCTGGCCGAGCTTCAAGTTCGGTTTCAACCGGTACTGCTCGCTCAGGCTCTGGGTGGCCACGATGCGCAATTCCCCGGTTGGCTGATCCAGCAGCATGATCGAGCAGATCTTCGAATTCATCATCTGCGCGGTCATCGTCACGATCAATTGAAGAATATCGTCGATCAGGCGGTTGGACGTGACGGTTTCCGACACCTGCGAGAGCGTGTCGATCTGCCTGGCCTTGCGTATCATCTCGGCGTACAGCCTGGCGTTCTCGATCGCGCCCCCGACCTGACTGGCTATGGTTGAGAGCAGTGTCAGTTCGTCGGGACGGTAGCGCCGCGGGCGCTTGTGCTGGACGTTGATGACCCCGACCACTTCGTTCTTGGCCATGATCGGCACGGACACAAAGGCCTGATAGCGGTCCTCCGGAAGGTTGTGGAAGAATTTGAACCGGGGATCATCGCTGGCGTTGCTGGGGATCACCACCCGCGTCCGTTCCCGCGCCACCCAGCCGGTAATCCCCTCGCCCAGACCGATCGTGATGCGGCCGATCAGTTTGGGATGTGGATTTTTCGACGCCCGCAAAATCAGTTCTTCCCGGCTGTCGGACAGGAGATACAGCAGGCAGGCATCGGCCTTCGTCACCTCCACCACCACGTCCACGATGTGCTTGAGGACCGACTCCAGATCCAGCGTGTTGGTGATGGAATCCGTGATCCGGTGCAGCACGTCCACCTCGCGGGTTTTCTCCCGCAAAGCCTGTTCAAGTTGATGGAGCGATGATCCGCTCCTGGATGTTTTGGCCATACCGTGCGCCGTCTCGTTCCTCAACCCCGCGCCCTTCGGGATGACCGGCGGCGGGGCCGCGCCGGTGTGTCGTTCCGCCGCTGACGGTCGAACCACTGCCGGCAGGCTTCCTGTTCAAGCGGATGAATCACCACCCGCCCGATCCGCTCCGGCAGCACACAATAGACGCGTCCCTGGACCACCTTCTTATCATGCTGCATCGCCGTCCAGAGCTGCCCAAACGTGGCCTTCGGCAACGCGTCCGGCAGGCCTGCCCGGCGCACCAGCGTACGCTGACGATCCACGACATCGGTCGCGCAGAGGCCCAGATGCCTGGCCAGATCCGC
>Ga0209108_10002618_pt1 | contig 10257 bp, 16 predicted proteins | sample Rifsed10ft1_FD_184003 | JGI IMG/M metagenome (GOLD analysis project Ga0209108, IMG submission 184003) | Soil microbial communities from Rifle, Colorado, USA - sediment 10ft 1 (version 2) | ecosystem: Environmental > Terrestrial > Deep subsurface > Rock core/Sediment | place: Rifle, Colorado...
GGCTTCACCGATCCCTCCACCGAGATCAACTACACCGTGGGTCACGTGGAAGGCGGGATCGACGAATACATCCTGACCGTCGAGGGTGATCGGATCACCGCGTCGGTCAAGGGGCGGGACCATCTCTCGAAGATGCTGGACCGCAGGATCAAGATCCTGTTCCTGCGGAATCCACCGAAGACGCCGCCGACCGATCCCTATGAAGTCGGCCTCTTCCGCGCCAGTGAGATCGCCAGGACCGTGGTGGAAGCGGTCGGTCTGTCCCTGTCATGGTCCTGCCGCGATTACACCATGCTGGAGGATTTCGACGCCAGCGGCCGGCCAGCGGACATCCTGCAGAAGCTGCTGGAGCCCTGGTCCCAGGTCGAGGCATTCAAGGTGGACCTCTTCATTCAAGGGAGCACGGTCTTCTGTCGCGAGCGCACGGCCAGCGTCACGCCCGATTATACCTACAGTGCCAAGGATGCGCGGATCACCAGGCTGACGTATCGGAAGATCGCGCCGTGGAGAGCCGGAACCCTCTTTAGCAAGGTGACACTGTATGGCCGCCTGATTCCCAAGAAAGGCGGGGTCGTTGTCGGGCCGCAGACTCCACCCCCCGAACCAGGCACGCCGATCATCCCCTGGGAGAGCGAGGAGAGCAAGCTGTCCGAGACGCGGGACAAGAGTGGGCTGGTCCTGACGCAGGTCAGCACCCTGACGACCTACCGGATGCCGGACAAGCTCATCCTGAAGGTGGTCGAGAAGACCTACAACCGGCAGGGGAAAGGTTCGGCCACCGTCCTCAAGCTGATTTCAGAGAAGATCACGGAGAACGAATACGAAAGCTCGCGCTACGACGACCGCGGTCCAATCAATCGCCCAAAGCAATTGCGGCAGGACGTCCGCTCCAACGGGATCCACAAGAGCGACAAGGCGAAGAAGTTTCAGGTCATCGCCAGAGATGAGACGGAGTTCGGCTACGACACGGGCGGCTATCAGGACCTGACCTATACCCGGAAGTGGGAGCTGAACGTCAAGGACAAGCAGCTCCAAGAGCGCGAGCGCGTGGTCAAGTCCCTGCGGGATGTGGAGCAGCTCAAGGTGGAGCAGGCCACGGCGGTCTACAAGGCCAAGGGGAACGAAGGGGAATTCTATCTCTCCCAGTACGACGTCCAGACCAGCGCCGGCCTGCGTCCGGCGGGTCCGCGCCCGCCCGCGGCCACCAAGGGGGCGCCGACCGCCGGCAGCGGCGACGATGACGTGCCCAAGGAAGCTATCATCCTGGAGCAGACGATCTCCTCGGACCCTCGGGCCGTGGATGTCCGCTACTCGAACGCCAGCCTGACGGAAGCCGACCTGGCCTACCTCATGGCGAAGTTCGCGACGGCGAACGGGAAATGGGCGCACGAGCTGGAGATCGAGTATGTCTCCATGCCGTGGCTCCGGAAGGCCAACGCGCTGTCCATCACCGGGCTCAAGGCGGCGGATGGCACGACGGCCATCCCGTTGCAATCCGCCCTGATCACGGATCAGCGACTGGTGTATGCGGACCGGGGCGATAGCCCGGTCATGCTCTCCTATCTGACGGCGAGGTACTGGGCATGAGGCTGATCCAGGCACTCCAGCTTGCCTGGCGGACCGCCGACGAGCGGCAGCGGACGGCCACGATCAATCGGGAAGATACCCTGATCGAGGAGGCGCTGGTCACATCGCTCATGGAGGACGGACGGCTGACCGTCAAGCTGGAGGACAAGGAAGTGGTCGCCACGCCCGTCACGGATGAGCCGTTCGAAGTCAGCATGCGCGTCTGGGTCTCACGGACCAAGGAAGGCGTGATCGTCCACGGGGCCATCAAATGAGCTCCCTGCTGGCTGCCCTCCAGAAGCTCGCCCGGACCCGGGGTCGTATGCCAGCCGGGGACGCTCCGGGGAAATCCTCGCCGGCCATCACCTGGGAAACCGTCGAATCTGTCCAGGAAAACGGCTATGCCCTCGTGCAGGGGAAGCCCCTGGCTGCCACGGGGACGAAGACGTTCGAGGCGAGCGAGCGGGTGGCCGTGGCCTGGAAGGGCGGCAGGCCCCAGGCCATCCTGGGCCATCGCTGGCGCCGGGCCCAGTTCGGCCAGACCTTCCGGACGACGGTCAGCGGCATCGTCGAGGAGCTGCTGGTCGGCAACCTCGACGCCACGCAGACCGACGTCTGGTATCGGAATCACGAGCAGGTCGTGAAGCTGGACATCCTGGGCAGTCTGGCCGGCCAGACCCCGCAGACCGTAAAGTGGGGGCTGGACGGGAGTGCCTTCGCGGTCGCGTGCTCGAATGGGTACTACGCCATCTTCACCCTGGATCGTGCCGATCCCAACGTGGTGGATGACGCGTCCCCCGGAACCGCCGCGTTCGTCTCCATGCACAAGTCCCTGGACTCCGCCACGAATTTGGTGTCGGTGACCTTTCGGAATTCGCGCACGCTCAGCTTCCTCTGGTTCGTCGGAAAACGCTATCTGACGTACTCCTACATCAAGGCGGCCTTCAACGTGCCTTGGTTTCCCTGGCCGCTGTATTGGTACTGGCAGCAGATGTGGGGGTCGCTGGTGCAGGGGTGGAGGGGGAGCGATGCATCAGGGAGCGCCACCGCGTCGGTCTCTGCGACGAAGAACTTTCCCCTGAAGGATATGCTGGCTGGAACGATCACGGATTTCCTGGGCGAGGGTGGGAAGGCTTCCGCGCAGGTCGTGGACTGGTATCTGGATATAGACCGTCACGTAAAATTTCTGATTATCGCGTCCTGGAATTACTTTGTTATCGGTTCGACCAGCACCGGGACGGCCATGCTCCAATATCCGTGGGGACAAGGGCCGAACGCGATGGACCCGTATGACGTGTCGGTGCAGGTGTCGGGAGCCGCCTCTGGCGTTCTCGGCGCGAAAAAGCAATCGGATCAACACACAATAAACGAGCAACACGTCTTCCTGTTCGACGGGACAGTACAATCGGTGCTGTGGGCGACTGCCGGTAATGCGACACAGGGCCAGCAGGTGAAAGAGTTCCAGGCGCGGATTTGGGAGCATCATAACACCTCTGACCCAGGCAGACCGACCTGCGGAAATCCGTGTCAGCAGGGAACGCCGCCGAGCGATTCGGAATCGTATTATTCGGGCGCGTTCTATGGAAACCCGACGATTACCTACGCGAGGGCTGAAGGGTTTATCGGAGAGCAGCGGACGATCCCATACAGCAGTACAGCGACCTACCAGTTGTTCGACCCGGCGCTCTTCTCCGTGGTCGTGGGACCCTACATTACAGACACGCCGAGTGGGGTAGAGATAACCGCAACCCTCATCGGCGGAGTGACGGCGTTCTACTCAGCCACGTACCAGGTCCAGCAGAACCAGGTGTATAGATCGTGGCATTATCGGGTCGCGTCTGTGCAGGCCTTTCAGGCGAACAATGAGATCAGGCTGTTCGTGGTGGTCGAGAGATACCCGTTCATTGCCGGGACCAACTTCATCAACGACATTCCGCAGGTCGGTATCTTCATCCTCACGCCCGATGGAACGCTGGTTCTGACTCTGCGAAGCTTCAATTTTGGTGTGGCTGGCGGTACGCTGATTACGGGCAACGCCCATCGGATTCTCTGGGTGCTCCTGGATGGTTCATACCTCAACCCCACGGCGAATTATAAGCATACGAAGTTGGATGATGGCGCCGAGGTCTCCTTGACGCCGGCGCAGCGTGACACGCTGTTGTCCGGATCGGCCAGACTGTACTCCCCGGACTTTCTCTGGGAGCGGGTGGATCCGCAGCCGTTCTATCTTATGGCCGACCTGCCGGAGATGAAAGAAGACGACTCCCTGGACGAATACAGCAAGCTCACGCCGGTCACGGATGCCCCGGAGGGGAGTGTCCGGATCGTCAACGACGAGGAGATCTTGACGCCCCTGGATCGGTACCAGGCTGCGTAATCGGCAGGGTCTATCGCGCCGAGAAGGGAAGGCCAATGCCCGACACCGAGTTCGTCAAGCTCCTGCACAACCTGGCCGCGGTCTTTGGCCCCGTCGGTGCCGTGGCCATCCTGATGTCGGGGGTGATCGCCTACTTCTACCGGCGGGACTTTCTGCTGGAGCGGAAGCGCGCGCGGGCCATGCATGAACGGGCCGAGGCCAGGGAAGATCGGGCGGTCGATCTGGTAAAGGAAAACGCCACCACGAACGAACGCCTCTCTCAGACCATCGGGAGGTTGGCGGACTCCATCGAGCGGGCCGAGGAAAACCGGCAACGGCATCTGGACACGATGACCCAATTTCTCGCGAGTCGGAGAGAATGACATGCTGAGGGGGGCCAGCTTCCTGCTGCATTCGTTGGTCGCGGGGTATCTCCTCCTCATGGCGCGGGATTTCTATCTCGAGGCCAAGAAGAACGGGATGCTCATGTGGCGATTCACCTACCTCTTCGGGGCCCTGGCCTTCACCTTCCTGTGGATCTGGATCGGGTACTTCGAGGACATGACGGATTTCCTGCCCGGCTTGGAGCTGCGGCGGATCACGATCCGGTATCGCTTGATTCCCTACATGGGTCTCCTGGCCTCGCTCGTCGCGGTACGGAGAGGCCTGCGAAAGGGGCGGCGATGAAACCCAAGGATGCCTCGGTCAACCTGGAGGGGCTGAATCCGGAGGTCCTGGCCGCGTTTCCCGTCATCGAGCGGACCAGCCGCGAGGCGCTGCAGTGGTGCCTGGACCAGGAAGCGGTCTGCACCTCGGCTGCGGAGGGCCAGCCCGGCGACGGGATCCACAGCCGGAAAAGCCTGCACTATCCCGAGAATTGCCCCGGAGGCCTCGGCCTGGCCATCGACGCCGGCATTCTGGACTTCGCGCGGCGCTGGGCCTGGCTGCTGGACCAGGCGCTGGGCGAGGGCTGGGATATCCTGATCGAGCCCGGGCCGACCATCAAGGTCACCTGCAAGAATTGCCGGCTCGAGCAGGTCGTCCCGATCCCGACCCCGCACGCGCACCTGGAGCGGGACCCGAAGAAGAAGCCCCTCCCGGACCCTACTGGTGGGAGTACAACTTCTGGAGGACCGCCTGATACGCAAAGCGCATAGGGCATAGCGCATAGCGAAGGATTCAGACGCCATGCGCTTCCCGCTATGCGCTTGGCGCAAGGACGGGCGATGAAACGCAGGGGGCATCCCAAGACGATTGGGCGGAAAACTCTCGGCTACTCAGTCACCGGCTGTTATTGGCGCCCCCACCGCAGCCAAAGTCCTCCGTGGCGGACCGCGAAGAACGGCAGCAGCCAGCGACTTGAGGCTGCCTGGAAAGACCGATGATCCTGCGTTGTCCGCGATGCCGTGGCCAGCACCTCGAATTCGATGTGGCCGATCCGCGCATCCGGCGTTGTGTGGAGTGCGGAGCCTATACCGTGGCAGAGGATGACCACTGGCAGGTCGGGGATGGGAGCGATGCGGAATTGCTGGATCGCCCTCTGGGTGCTCCTCTGCATGGCTGTGCCGTCTAATCTTACCCCAGAGGAGTGCCAGGCCACGTGCAAGGCGTGCATCTGCAGGTACGATCGTGGCTGGATCTGTACGGGGTATGATTGCAAGGAGGAGAACCCATGACCTTCTACGAAATCGCGGCGTTCGTGATGTCCGGGATCGAGATCGCCAAGCGGTTCATCCCGGACAAGTACCGAGGCTGGGCGAATCCCGCCCTGGCCGTGATCCTCGGCCTCGGCATGGCCTATCTCGGCGGAGGGACGGATTCAGTGAAGGACATCCTCTTCCAAGGACTCGGTGCCGCCGGCACGGCCATGGGGGCGTACAAGCTCCCGAAGCTGGCCGGCCAGGCCCTCGGAACCGAGGAAGCGCCAAAACCAAATCTGTAGACCAGTGGAACACTATTGAAAGGAGGAGGCGCATGAGAAAGATTGCCATTCTTTTGGCATTGTTATCCCTGGCCGCCTGCGCCGGGCCGTTCGGCATGGCCGGCATGAAGGCGGACGAACTGCGCGAGCTGGCCAAGATCAAGGACGCCTCGATGACCTGCGTGCGGGGCGTGTACGCGGGCGCCCTGGTGACCATCACCACGATCAACGTGGACAAGGGCATCCCGTCCGGGATCACGGTCAAGGACTCCTGCGAGGTCATCTTCGCCACCACGCCGGCGCCGAAGCCGACCGCTCCCGGTCCGTGAAAGGTCTCCGCGCAAGGCGCCAAGCGCATAGCGCAGAGCGCATGGCGTCGGATTCTGAACGCTAGGCCCTATGCGCTCTGCGCTCTGCACTTCGCGCAGGACGTCGCAACGAGGGAGGAGGTGATTGCAATGGTCGAGATTGGAGATGCTGTGGAGTTCGTGGATCAGCGCGGGCAACGGCGTCCTGCTCTGGTAACCGCGGTCTGGCGGCGGCAGAAGGCGAACCCAGAGGTCTTTCCAGATGGCCAGTGGGATGACGCCAAGGCCAAGGAGGCTGAGGCAGCAGGGAAGCCGGTCAGCGTGATCGATCAGTCGTTCATGCCCGGGGTCAACGTGGTCCTGGTCAGCCAGGACCCGAAGAAGGACGACCCCTATGGGCGCCAGATCGAGCGGGAGACGAGCATCCCCCACCAGATGAATCAGGTGGCCCACGGGTTCTACTGGCGGCGGGCGGATGACATGACCCCGCTGACCCCGTACCAGCCGCAGGAGGTGGGCCCAGGTGTAGCCCACTGAGCATCCGCCGTCGCCACGGAACCGATGAGGAACCTACCCGGCGCCGGCATCCGGAATCCGACGCTCTGCCCTATGCGCTCTGCGCCCCCCCAGACAGCCCCCAGCGCACCCTCCTGCCACGATCCTCCTCGTAGCCCCATGCGCATCCATGCGCATGGATACCCCGGTGTGACTTGGGCTGTGACTCAGTCCGGGCAGACCGGTCAGGCCGAGCATCACGACCCAGCCTTAACTCCTCGTATTTTCCGCCCCATTCAATCATGGCGCAAGTTATGCTTGCTGGCAGGCCTCATCGGCGGCCAAGGAGAGGGGAATGGGTCAAGGTGTTGATTTCTCAAGGGGTGGCTCAGGTGGCCGGTGGGGAAATGGCTGGGGGTGCTGGCCGGAAACGGCCTCGCGGAGGCGGGCCTGGCGGGTGTGGGCGACGTAGCGGAGGGTGGTGTGGTAGGGAGGCTTGTGGCCGAGCAGCTCGCCGACTGTCGGGATGTCCCAGCCGGCCTCGAGGAGGCGGACGGCGAAGGTGTGGCGCAGGTCGTGGAAGCGCAGTCGGGGGAGGCCAGCCGTGGCCACGGCCGCTCGGAAGACTCGGCCAAGCTCAGAGCCCTGGGTGGCCGTCCGATTCCGGGTGGCGAAGATGTAGCCGGAGGCCGGGAGGTGGGGCCGAAGCAGCGCCATCGCCTCTGAAGACAGGGGGACCAGCTTGGCCGTGCCGACCTTGCGCTGTGTGAGGTGGAGTTGCGCCGTCTCCAGCCGGATCTGCTCGCCGCGGAGTTGGCAGACCTCCTGGCGCCGGAGGCCGGTGAGGATGGCCAGGTGGATCATGTCCCGGTACCGGGGGATCTCGACGGCCTCCAGGAGGGCGGTCTGCTCGGCCCGGGTGAGGATCCGGTCCGGCCACGCCTCCTCCCGTGGGAGCCGGAGGCCGGCGCGCGGGCTTGATGTTAGATAGCCCCGGCCGATCGCCATCCGGAAGAGATGCCCGACCCAGTCCAGTTCCCGGCGAAGGCTGTTGGCGGATACCGCCTTGAGCCGGAGATCCCGGTAGGCCTCCAGATGCCGCGTGGTGACGTCGGTTAAGCGATTGGCGCCAAGCGCAAAAATGAATGGCTTCAGTGCGGAGCGGACGGCGATCACGGTGCTGTGGGCGCGCGTGGCCAGCATTTCTGGTAGGTATTCCTTTTCGAAAAACTGCCGGACCAGGGGAACGCGCCCCCGCGGCAGGCCGATGCCGTATTCCTTGGCCAGACGCTGATCGGTGAGGCGCGCGCGCTGGATTTCTTGCGCCTGCTTGGCCACGGCCCGGGAGGGAAAGCCGGAGCGGGTGTAGCGGACAGACTGGTGCCAGAAGTCAAAGGCATAGTGGCCGCTGGCCCGGCGGAAGACGGTCATGTCTTACGGCAGGCCGATATAGACGGCATGCGGGACGGTCACAGATCCGCCATATGCGTTCCTGCCTTTACTCAGTCCGATCGGACTCACAACAATGTCATAAAATTCCCCGACAGCGAATCCTTGGCTTCGCCGTAATCCAGAGACGAGTAGCTCACAACTGCCTTCGCCGAAGGTTCCGCTATCCAGGTTGAGCAGCCGCTTGAACTTCACTTCTCGCAACACGACCGTTCGGCCAAGATACTGACTAACACTTCCGCAGAGCGTGTCGAGGTCCAGGGAGTCCGCCCCAGGGGCGCCCTTGAGGAGTGCCCGTGGTGGAACAAATTCCCCGAGGGTCTGGCCCCTCATCTTTTCAACCTCGGCCGCGGCTTTCGCCTTGGCAATATTCTGTTCGCATTCTGATCGGGAGAGCGATGCAGCGGGGAAGGTTGAGCAATCAACGGCGGCGGATGATGGGCGGACCAGGATCAGCAGCGCAAAGCTTGATGCAATAGCTAGCCCCCTCATTGAGCACCTCCTTCGCCTTCTGGGATTAAGCGGGCCGAACTTTCCGGGTCATTGGGTCATTCCCCAAATCATAACCCCCAAAAATAGCAAGAGGAAGATCGCACATCCGATTCGACCCTGCGACCAAAGGTACGCCCCGCAGTGCGGACATCTCCGAGCAGTTTGGCTGATTGGTTTCCCGCATTCCTTGCATGCTTTAAGCGCCATACTCGCCAACCGGGAACTCTTCGCTGGCCCCCCGCCCCTACTCGCCCAGTTTCTGGCGAGCCCCCCGTTTCCCACCCCGGACATCTCGGTGGATGACCTCGATATACTTTGCCACCAGGTCCCAACGGTCTGGATCACGATCATGAATGAATATGAGCATGCGAATATGGGACATGACGGCTGCTGGGGCGACAGGCTGGAGCATATAGCGAGGCCGTTCACTTTCGGTGGAAAGGCTACCGGACTCAGCATCGCGTTCAATCGGCTCTGCGAAATCAGTGAGGGACGCGCCGAGAGCCTTGGCGATCTTGCGGATCGTCTTGGGACTCGGGGCTTGTTTTCCAGATTCAATGCGGGACAGATTGCCCTGTTTAACTCCGCTGAGTAACCCAAGTTCCTTTTGGTTTAGACCACGTCCTTCCCGTAATTCTTTGATTTTACGGGCCTCATAGGAAATATTATCGAATACCGATTTGGGGCTTGACATGTATAGTGAGTGCGTATACGTTATCTAACGTAAGTGATAGCAACACCATCTCGGTATCACAGGAGGCCACAGGTGAGCAAGCCGAAAAATTCCGATGGCCGAAAAACGATGATCGTGCGTGTACCTCGCCAGCTCTACGACAAACTTCTGCGAGCGAGTGCATCGCGATCCGTGAAGGAAGGCCATCCTGTCAGCATGAACGCAATCATGCTGGAAGCGGTTGAAAAGGTTTTGAACAACTAGGCCTCGGGGAGCGGCCATGGCCAATGCCCTGCTTGACGAGACCCGTTCTGAACGTATCGACCTCGGCCTCCCGTGGTTGAAGCAACTGCGCGTCTCTCCCACCGTGTTTGAACTCCTATCCGAAGAGAAGCCGGCCAATATGTCGTGGGGCGATTTCTTGCTCACCGCTGCCCTCTGCTATGTCCGGTGTGCCCGAGATATACGGGGAGACTTCCGCGGAAGCAACCGCCTGGGTGTCAGGCTGTTCGGACCAGTGTCGGACCAACCTGACAGCCGTCAGAACGGCACTGGAAATGGCCGTTGACATGAGCATGCGCTGTTCGGTCTGCGGGGGGCCCCTGCCGGCGGAGCGTGGGATGGAGCATTTTCCGGGCAAGGCGCCGAAGCTGTGTTCGGAGAAGTGCATCCGCACGGCGATCGAGGCGTACTGGGAGCGCCTGGGCTCCCGGGCCATCGGGGTTTTCCTGCAGTATGGCGATGCCCTGCGCTATCGCCTGCATCGGGTGGTGCCAGTTCAGAGGTCAGTTGTCAGTGGTCAGTAGTCAGTAGTCCAGAAAGGGGTCTGCCGACATGCCCCTCCTTTCCCGTCCCAGCCGCAAGCGCATGCGCGTCGGGGAAGCCGCCGAGTACTTGGGCGTGTCGAGGCAGAAGGTGCAGCGGCTGATCGATAGCGGCCAGCTTCCGGCGGAGATCATCCCGGGGGAGGTGCGCCGAGATCGGTGGGTGAAGCGGG
>Ga0209108_10002619_pt1 | contig 10256 bp, 7 predicted proteins | sample Rifsed10ft1_FD_184003 | JGI IMG/M metagenome (GOLD analysis project Ga0209108, IMG submission 184003) | Soil microbial communities from Rifle, Colorado, USA - sediment 10ft 1 (version 2) | ecosystem: Environmental > Terrestrial > Deep subsurface > Rock core/Sediment | place: Rifle, Colorado...
TACGCCGGTGAAGTTGGGCAAACGGGTCGCGGTCTTTGGCGGCGGCGATACGGCGCTGGACGCGGTGCGGACGGCGCTGCGACTCGGTCCCGAGCACGCATATCTGATGTATCGCCGGAGCAAGAAAGAAATGCCCGCGCGCGAGGAAGAAGTGCGCCACGCGCTCGAAGAAGGCGTAGAGCTGCACGAACTGACGAGCCCGCTACGCTTTATCAGCAAGGACGGCAAATGGGTGAACGCGGTCGAGTGCGTGCGGATGCAGTTAGGCGAGCCGGGTCCGGACGGCAGGCGCAAACCGGTGGAGATCCCGGGCTCGAATTTTATTCTCGAAGTCGATATGGCGATCATCGCCATCGGACAAAGTCCCAACCCGATCTTGCAAGCGACGACACCCGGACTTGCGATGTCGAAGAAGGGCACCGTGGTTGTCGATGAGAATGGGAAAACAAGTCGCGAAGGAATTTTCGCGGGCGGCGACCTTTCGCGCGGCGGCGCGACGGTGATCCTCGCGATGCAAGACGGACAACGTGCGGCTGCGGCGATTCACACGTACCTCACCGAGAAGGCGACAAAGCGCGCGAGCGTCCGGTCGAACTAAACTACATAATCCGGTTGCGTAAAAAAATATGGCAAACGGTCAAGGATAGAATATGTACCTCGGACCCTTCTTTGGAAGGGTTCTTTAGTTGTGCCCCTTTTGCACCCCTGAGAACCCCTTTAATAAATTCCCGATTCTGAGAAAAAACCTTCCTGTTCTGCTTCAAAATTAAGTTCATTTTCCATAGTTCTTTCGGCATGTACTTTGCTCGCTTTTATTATAGAGAAAAATAATAGAGCGAATGTTAAACCGTCAGAACGAGGGTGAATTTATGGAAACCACCATTGCCGTTGTTTCAGACCAAAGTTTTCAGAAAGACGTGTTGGATTCGACCGTTCCGGTGCTCGTGGATTTCTGGGCGCCGTGGTGTGCGCCGTGCCGCCTCATTACGCCGCTGCTCGACGAGCTTGCCGAAGAATACGACGGCAAGTACAGGTTCATGAGCATGAACACGGACGAGAACGCGCACGTCCCGACGGAGTATGCGATCCGCAGTATCCCGACGCTCGGCATTTTCCGCAACGGGCGCATGGTCGATATCGTCATCGGGGCGCGCTCAAAAGAGTTCATCAAATCGAAGCTCGATGAAAATTTACAGGGCGATAGTTACAACGAAGAACAAGATTCGATGCCGTTCTCGAATGAATTCTAAGCACTGCAGACAGTTCATCGGATTTTGACCGAGAGGAGAGAACAACGATGTTTACATCGTATGAGCGATACCGGTTTCTCGACCGGATGAAGCGCGAGGAAGGTCTCTCGCCCAAAGTTGAACGAAATTTCAAGCTGCTGTTAGGAACTTCGTCGGCGAAAGTGTACGAGATCAGCCTGAGCCTGGCGCTGTTTCTGGCGATCGTCGCGTTCAAATTTTTCCCGTTCCAGCTCGAGAAAAAGCATATCGTTGTTACCACCAAGGAGATGGTGAGTTTCGAGGACGTTGAACAGACACGGCAAGAGAACCGCCCGCCGCCTCCACCGAGACCCGCAGTGCCGATCGAAGCGCCAGCCGCCGAAGCGTTGGAAGACGTCGATATTGCGAGCTCGGAAATCAACGTTGCCGAGCAAGTGCCGCCGCCCCCTCCCCCAGCAGCGAATGAAGGAGACCGCGACGAAGATTATTTTGTTGTCGTCGAGGATATTCCCCAGCTTATCGGCGGGTATGAGGCGCTGATGAGCAAGGTGGGTTATCCGCAGATTGCGCTACGCGCGGGAATTCAGGGGAAAGTGAACCTCATTGCCTTCGTCAACGAGCAGGGAACCGTCAACAGGGTGGAAGTGATCGCCGGTTTAGCGGGTGGATGCACCGAGGCGGCTGTGGAGGCAGTGAAGCATGCAAAATTTACGCCGGGGAAACAACGAGGGCGTCCGGTGAAAGTGAAGGTGGCGCTCAGCATTCGGTTCAAGATTACCGGGTCGACCTCGTAGCGTAACGACCGAATCGAACGGAGGGAGGATACACCATGCTTACGATTAAAAAGATATTATTTCCGACGGATTTTTCCCGCTCGGCAAACCACGCGCTGGTGCAAGCGCTGTATCTTGCCGAACGGCACAACGCCGTGCTGCATTTGTTCCACGTTGCAGGTCAGTACGACGACCCAAACAATCCATCGTATCATTTTCCGACGCCGGAGGAAATGCTTCGGATCGTCCAGAATCTTGCGACCGCCGAGTTGGCGAACGAATATAGCCTTGAACGACTGCAGCAGTTACTGTTTATCCAACGACAGGAGCGGAGCATTGTGGCGGCGCCCGCAATCCTCGAATACGCGAGCAAAAACGAGATCGACCTCATTGTGATGGGGACGCACGGCAGGCGCGGGTTGGGGCACATATTGCTGGGAAGCGTTGCCGAGGAAGTCGTGAGGCTTTCTCCGTGTCCGGTGCTGACGATGCGGGAACGGAAGGACGGGGACAAGGTGCAGCCCGTGCGGCGCATTCTCGTGCCGGTCGATTTTTCCGGGCACGCACGTCAGGCGCTGGCACATGCCAAAGAACTTGCGCGGATGTACGCCGCGGAGTTACAAGTGCTCCACGTCATCGAAGAAGTCATGCACCCCGCGTTTTACGTGAGCGGTCGGACCTCCATTTTTGAGTTTATGCCGGAGGTGGAGAAGGACTCGACGAAACAAATCCAGCACATGCTCGATGAGGTCATGGGTCCGAATCTACCCGCTGAGATTTTCCTTCGCGAGGGGCACCCGGCGCAGGAAATCGTTACCTTTGCGGAGAACAGAAAGTCCGACCTCATCGTGATTGCGACCCACGGTTTGACCGGCATCGAGCATTTCCTGTTGGGCAGCGTGACGGAGAAAGTTGTGCGCCTTGCGCTAGCGCCCGTGTTTACAGTTAAGGGGTTTGGGAAGTCGTTGGTGGAAGGCTCGTTTGTCGACGCGAGCAACGAATTTGCGTAACGGTGCTTCTGCACTTCTCCGTGAACGGGCAGGCTATCTCACGAAGTAGAAACCTCCTTAAGAATTCTCAAGGTTAAGAAAAGCCGTCATAGACTTCTTTCTTTTGGGAGAAAAGTGAAAAAGAGCATTCAGAAGATAGGAAGTATGGGGCTTTTCGCGTGGCATAGGCTTTGTAGATTCTTTCAACATTCACTGCTGTTCAATTTATCAACATTGTCAAGAAAGGACTGGAGCATGCGGATCCTCAACGGTGTGGGAAAGTTCAGTCTAGGTTTTGCTGCCGTACTGTTCTTTATTCTGCTAGCACCATCACAGGCAGAGGCAACCAGCCAATGGTCACGTAAAACCGGATTGTCGTGCAATGCGTGCCATACGGTGTTCCCGCGTTTGAACTCATTCGGAGAAGAATATCTTCGTAACGGTTATCAGCTTATGAGTCCGCGGAAAGAAAAAGTTGATGAGGAAAGCGATTTCACGCTGGAGAAAGTGGAAAACCTGCTCGGGTTCCGGCTGAATATGACACCGGTCATGTGGGAGACAAACGCATTCCAGAAAGATTCCGTGTCGGCGAAAGAGGGGAGACTGACGCTCGGCAGCCCCGTGTGGATTCAGTTCTTTGTCGCAGGCTCGTTCTATGACGATGTGTCGTTTTTCTCCGAGCTAGAGTACAGTAAGAGCGCGTTTAAGTTCAACTGGTTCTACTTTAATTTCACGAATCTGTATGGCTCGCAGGCGCTCAATTTTCAGGTCGGCAACATTTCACCCGTCGAGTTTGCATCCTATCCGGACAGGTTGCCGCAGCTTCCGAATATCAAAGGCGAGGTCTTCCATGTTCTGTCATCCAACGGCGCTGGTGAGAACTCGACGAAAATTCGCGATGCCCACCCCGGTATTCAGTACTACGGACGCAATGAATGGGCTCTTTGGTACGCCGGCCTCTCGCCGGGCAAAACGGCGACGAGCATCAGCCAGTATGCGGAGTACTGGGGTGGTCTTGTGCTGAAGCTGCCGGAAGACGTCCTTCGTGGGTTTGACGGAAGCACCGCGACGATTCACTATCAGATCGGAACGGATACCAAGAATACCGGTATTCAAATACCCGATAGAGTTCAACTCACGAACGAATGGACGCGGATTGTGCCATCCGTGAACATTCGGTACGCCGAGAAGGTCGATATTCAAGCGGCGTACATGATCGCTGAAGATAAGAACTGGGGGTTGGTCGCAAGCCCGGCGAAGTCCTTCAAGTATAGCGGCATCGCGGTCGAAGCGACCTATATGCCTTCGGATATCTGGCAGCTCGGATTGCACTATGACCAATACGCATCCGACGATAAGCTGACCAGCGGCACGAACAACGGCAAGCCGGTGTTCGAATACCAGCGGATTGTCCCCGCGGTAACCTATGTTGTGAATCAGAACATGCGGTTCTCGGTGTATTACGAAAAGGACCTTACCCCGGAACGGAACAGTGCGGCAGGAAAGGTTATCGACCTGATTGATAGGCTGTACCTCAATATCCGCATGATGATATAATGATCGGTCTGGGAGCGGGGGAAGCCCGCTCCCAGACTGTTTAACGAATTATCAAGGATGTAGAAAAAGAAGAGAGGAAGATTTCAACATGAAAACCGTCATTCGCATGCTCCTTATGCTCGTGGTGAGTGTCGCGGTGTCGCTCGTTGTCAGCGCGCAGGAGCAGGAGAAAGAAATCCCGGGAAAGAAAATATTCACCGAGAACAAATGCCAGTCCTGCCATTCCGTTGAAGCGGTGGGCATCAAGAAAAAACCGAATCAAAAACCGCCCGACCTTTCTACAGTTGGGTCGGAGAGAAAGGCGGACGTCATTGCTGCTTTCCTGAAGAAAAAGGAAACGCTCAACAATGCAAAGCACATGGTGAGCTTCAAGGGAAGTGATGAGGATCTCGGAGTGTTGAGCACATGGCTTGAATCTCTCAAAGGAGATAGTGCGAAGACGGGTAACTAACGTAAGGTGTATTGTAATGGTATCCGAGTTAACTACTATGCCCCGCCCGTGTTTTGTTCGAGCGGGGCTATTTTTGTCTCAAAAATTAGTATCTTTCCCGACGATGAAATTGCACACAATAGCCGAGAGTAAGTATAGCCTTTCTCATTTTTTGGGCGAGAAAATGAATCGTCAGGGCGTAAAGAACAACAAAGATGTACGGTCGCGGGGCTTCGGAGCCGATGCTTTGCTTGGCGTCCTTCGCGCCTTCGCGGTTTTCTCGCTTATAGTTCTTGCAGGGATGGTAGACCTCGAATCCCTCCACGCCCAAACCAACGACGATTGTCTCGCCTGCCACAGCGATAACGGCTTGACGATGGAGAAAAAGGGAAAGGAAGTTTCCCTGTTTGTCGATGGCGCCATCCTGGCGAAATCCCCGCACACGAAGCTTGCCTGTATCGCCTGCCATACCGGTTTTGACGCGGAGAATGTGCCGCACAAAGAAACAATCGAACCGGTCAATTGTCTTACCTGTCATAAGAATGCCCCGTTGAAGCACACGTTCCACCCGCAAATGTTGAGGGCAAGCGGGAGGAACGGCGCGCCGGGCGTTTCGTGCAAGCAATGTCACGGCACGCATGACGTCGTCTCTCCAAAGGTGCCCGGCTCGAAGTTTCATTCGAGCAATCTTACCGAATCCTGCGGCACGTGCCACGCTGACGTGAAACACACGTTCGAAACATCCGCCCACGCGCAGGCGTTCGCGCAAGGGGTAACCGGAGCGCCGAGTTGTATCACTTGCCACAGCAACGGCATGTTGAAAGTAGACCCGGAGAAAGAAATTGCGCCGCAAAAAATCGCTCAAGAAAAGAAATGTCTCAGCTGCCATTTAGACGACCCGGATGTTCGCGCGCGCACGTCGCCCTCGGCCGGATTTATTGCAGCGTACGAAAAAAGCGTCCACGGCAAAGCGCTCCTCGAAGGCAATGGCACAGCGGCAAACTGCGGCGATTGCCACGGCAGCCACGAGATGAAGAAGGGCTCCGACCCGTCGTCAAAGGTCAGCAAAGCGCACATTCCCGAAACGTGCGGCAAATGTCACGGCGAAATTGCCACAGAATTCGCCGCCAGCGTGCATGGACAAGCGGGGCTCAAAGGCATCGCGGATGCGCCGGTCTGTACCGATTGCCACGGCGAGCATAATATCCTTTCGCCATCAGACCCAAGGTCTCCCGTCGCGCCGCTGAACGTCTCCGGGCAGGTCTGCGCGCCGTGCCACGGCTCGGTGAAGCTCACGCAAAAGTACGGCATCTCCTCTAATCGCTTCGACACATTCTCGGATAGTTACCATGGTCTCGCGGTGAAAGCCGGCTCGGTGGAAGCGGCGAATTGCGCGAGCTGTCACGGCGTCCATACCATTAAGCCTTCGAGCGACCCGACCTCCATGGTGCACAAGGAGAACCTCGCGACGACCTGCGGCAAGTGCCACGCAGGCGCGAACGAGCGCTTTGCAATCGGCGCAGTTCATGTTGCGGTCACGCAGCAGGAAGAGCCGATCCTGTATTGGATCGAGACGGCGTACATCATCATGATTATCAGCGTCGTCGGTGGAATGTTCGTCCACAACGCCGCGGATTTCTACAAAAAAGCGCGGCGAAGGCTGCTCATTCGTCGCGGGCAGATGGCGGAGGAGCATGTCGGTCATAGCCTGTATCTTCGCATGACGCTGAGCGAGCGGCTGCAGCACGGCTCGCTGTTAGTCAGCTTTACCGTGCTGGTTGTGACCGGCTTTATGCTCCGGTACCCCGATGCGTGGTGGGTCGCAAGCATCCGCAGCCTCAGCGACAGCGTGTTCGACCTCCGCAGCTTGCTGCACCGTACTGCCGCCGTCGTGATGATTGCTGCGAGCGTGACGCATCTGTATTATTTGTTTTTTACGCAGCGCGGGAAGGAGCTGTTGCGAGACCTCTTGCCGAAGCTTCAAGATGCGCGCGACGCGGTAACGGTGTTGAAATATAATTTTGGATTTTCAAAGACGAAGCCGAGATTCGGCCGGTTCGGGTATATCGAGAAAAGTGAGTACTGGGCGCTCGTGTGGGGCACCGTCATCATGGCGGCGACGGGGTTCGTGATGTGGTTCGATAACACGTTTATTGGATTGTTCACCAAGCTTGGGTACGACATTGCGCGCACGATTCATTTCTACGAGGCGTGGCTCGCAACGCTCGCCATCATTGTCTGGCATTTCTACTACGTGCTCTTTAATCCCGATATCTATCCGATGAACCTCGCCTGGCTCACCGGCAGCATCACCGAAACGGAAATGGCAGAAGAACACCCGCTCGAGCTGGAAGCCATGAAGCGCAAGGAAATGTTAGGAGAAATTGTGGTCGAGGAGGGCGAGACTTCTGAGACCGAGAAAGAGGATGACGAAGCGAAAGACGGAGAATCGAAGCAGAAAAAGAAAAAATAATGCGTAGGGGCACGATATATCGTGCCCTTGCTGTTTTTTGTCCCCCTCAACGAGGGGAAAGTCCGCCGAAGGCGGACAGGGGGAGGAGGCTTTGGTCGTGTGCCCTCCGTAAAATCTGTGACGCACTTCTCCGAAAAGGCGCTGCGGAGAAGATTTGCATACAGTACGTTGCAACGAAGTAACGAATAAGCGATATTATACTATGCGTTCCACCACCGTTATTCTTGCCCTCGCTTTATCTCTGAGCTCTCCGCTCTCCGCGCAAGAGTTTTTTCCACTCCATGTTGGCAACAAATGGCAATATGAATCCTGGTTTATGGGGACTTTTCGGGGATATTATAATATTGAGATCCTCTCCGATAGCACCATGCTTAACGGCAAACATTATTATCTTTCAAGTAACCCATTTGAATGGATAAGAATTAACGACTCGCTTGTCACGTATCGATATGACCGCTTTGCCAGTAATCAAGATTCCTCCACCCCAGAGTTTTTAATAGATAGATTTCAAGACTCCACAGGTCAATCTTGGTTATCGTACAAATTTTATGGGTCCGATACAGCATATGTGGAAAGTTCCTATCCCCTCGTTCTCTTCGGAGAACCAGTTACAGCCAAAGTGATTTCGTATTACGGAGGCCAACTTTGGCTTAGCACAGAGTATTATTCATCTAAGCACGGTTTGTTTTTTTTCTATCGCGAAAGAGGGGGTGAGTACATCTTAACGGGGATAAAAATAAACGACGTGACGTACGGAACCATTGTCTCAGTAGAAAACCCACCCCCAACCCCACCACTTGTTTTTCGTTTGGATCAAAACTACCCCAACCCCTTCAATCCACGCGCAACCATTAGCTATTCTATCCCGGATGAAGGCTTGGTGGAGTTGAAACTGTACGACCTGCTCGGCAGGGATGTGCTTACTCTTGTCAGCGAATACAAGCCACGCGGCTCACACACTGCCGTTCTGGATGCAACCAACCTGCCGAGCGGTCTGTACTTCTATCGGCTAACCTCTGGACCCTACTCTGCAACGAAGAAGCTCGTGGTATTGAAGTAGCCTGCTCAGGTATTGGCGCAGTATATATATTCTTGTACCTTCTCTACATTCTTGTCTGTCCTGATTCTGCTCCTGTGTTGCTCCTGATTCTGCACCGGATTCTGCACCGGATTTTGGTCTGTATGTTGCTCTGCAGTTGAGCCGTCAAGCTCAATGTTGCACAGTAATGACGGGCAAATCTGTACGAATTCTGATCTGCTCGCCTAAGGCGGGTGGGCACAGTGTGCACTCTGCGGAGCCATTCCTGAGCGAGACTATGCCGTGGTGCTCAATCCCTTCCCACGCTCAAGATTCGTTCGCAAGAATAGGAATCCATCCGTTCATCCGCTGTCAAAACTGCTAATTTCTCACGTCTTTTAAGCCCTTTCTGTTGGTATGCAAGTTGCGGGTTGTGTGGAAGGATTGTTGTTTTTTGTTCAGCTCAAAAAGTAGGACGGGACGCTGTCCCGTCCATGAGAATCGGTCGGGTCAGCGACCCGACCAACAGTTCAACTATGAGGGAACTTGTATGCCACTCATGAATTCCCAAAACGGACTCGTTCGAAAAATTTATACCGTAAGCGAACTCGAAAGCGCGGCAAAGCTCATGCGCGGGTACAACCTCGTTGCGCTTACCGCGTCGGGCTCAGGCCATGCCGGCGGCACGCTCTCGATCATGGATATTACCGCGGCGCTGTATTTATCCGTCGCGCAGCACGACCCGGAAAATCCCGCGTGGGAGAAACGGGATCGCATCATCTGGTCGGCGGGCCACAAAGCGCCCGCGCTGTACATCGGGCTGGGGATGGCGGGCTACTATAATATCGAGGAGGTCGTGAAGTTACGGAAGTTAGGGAGTCCGTTCCAGGGGCACCCGCACTGGCTGAAGTTGCCCGGCATTGAAGCATCGACCGGCTCGCTCGGACAAGGCTTGAGCATTGCCATCGGGATGGCATTGGGACTTCGATTAGACAAGAACACGGAGTCGCGCGTCTACTGCATCATGGGCGACGGCGAGCAGCAAGAAGGACAGGTGTGGGAAGCCGTGATGGAGGCGGGGCACTACAAGTTAGATAATCTCGTCGGCATCATTGACCGGAACCGGTTGCAGATCGACGGATGGGTGAAAGACGTGATGAACGTGGAGCCGCTGGCGGAAAAGTACCGGAGCTTCGGCTGGGAAGTAATCGAAGTCGACGGGCACAACATGCGCGATATCCTGATGGCGTTCCAATCGGCGCATCAACTACAAGGCAAGCCGGTAGTCATCATCGCCGATACCGTGAAAGGTAAAGGCGTCGATTTTATGGAAGACGTCGCGGGCTGGCACGGCAAATCGCCGAGTAAAGAAGAAATGTGGAAAGGGTTGAAGCAGCTCGGCGTTGAGGGCGACATTCCGGTCGAGAAATTGTTATCCGACGCGGATGCGTACCAACGGCATGCCTACAGCGAACTCAGCCGCCGGATGCCGGAGTTTGGGCGCGACTACTGGTGGAATAGCGACGAGTGGATGCGCGTCGAGATGGAGCCGACGCGCAAGGGATTCGGCAAAGCGCTCGCCGAGCTGGGAGGGGATGAGCGAGTCGTTTGCTTAGGGTTAGATATATCGGGGTCGATCACGATCAGCGATTTTTACGCGAAAAACCCCGAGCGCAAGGACCGCTGGATTAGCATCGGCATTGCCGAGCAAAGCGCCGTCAACGTCGCCGCAGGGTTAGCGCGCGAAGGAAAAATACCGGTGCTCGGCACGTACGGAACGTTCGCGG
>Ga0209108_10002620_pt1 | contig 10256 bp, 6 predicted proteins | sample Rifsed10ft1_FD_184003 | JGI IMG/M metagenome (GOLD analysis project Ga0209108, IMG submission 184003) | Soil microbial communities from Rifle, Colorado, USA - sediment 10ft 1 (version 2) | ecosystem: Environmental > Terrestrial > Deep subsurface > Rock core/Sediment | place: Rifle, Colorado...
GCGAGTTTCATCATCCGCGCGGCAAGGCCGGCACTCACGATCATGTAGTGTTCCACATGTCCTCGGGCGCCACCGTCACCTTCAACGACCCGCGCCGCTTCGGCGCGATGCTGCTGGTTCGGGGCGATAAACTCGCGCAGGACAAGCTCATCCGCGCGCTTGGGCCCGAGCCGTTGGATGCGGCTTTTACCGCCGCCGTGCTGGCCGCGGCCTGCGCGAGCAAGAAGACGAGCCTCAAGGCCGCGCTCTCCGACCAGCGCGTGGTCGCCGGGCTCGGAAATATCTATGTCTGCGAGGCGCTGCATCGCGCGCACCTGTCGCCCAAGCAAATGGCCGCAATTCTCTCGCACCGCGATGCGCCGACCGAGGCGGCCAGGAGTCTGGTCAAGGCGATCCGGCAAGTTCTGCGCGACGCAATCAAGGCCGGGGGCTCGAGCCTGCGCAACTACGTCAAGGCCGATGGCGAGCTCGGCGACTTCCAGCACCGCTTCCGCGTCTATGATCGCGAAGGCGCGCCATGCCCGACACCGCGCTGCAAGGGCCGCATCCGCCGCATCGTGCAGGCCGGCCGCTCCACCTTCTATTGTCCCGTCTGCCAACATTGAGCGGACGGCCAAAGCGTATTCTACTCGTCTGCAGGAGGTTCCCATGGCCTACGAGACTATCCTCGTCGAATCCCGCGGCCGTGTTGGCCTCGTCACGCTCAATCGCCCGAAGGCACTGAACGCGCTGAACCAGGCGCTGCTGTCCGAGCTGATCGCGGCACTTGAGGCCTTCGACGCTGATCCCGCCATCGGCTGCATCGTGCTCACCGGCTCGGAAAAGGCCTTTGCCGCCGGCGCCGACATCAAGGAGATGCAGAATCTTACCTACCCGGAGAGCTTTCTCGGCGACGTCTTCACCCCCGCCGACCGCATCGCGCGTATCCGCAAGCCAATCGTCGCAGCCGTCGCGGGCTTCGCGCTCGGCGGCGGCTGCGAGCTGTCCATGATGTGCGATATCGTCATCGCCGCCGACAACGCGCAGTTCGGCCAGCCCGAGATCAAGCTCGGCGTCATGCCCGGCATCGGCGGCACCCAGCGGCTGCCGCGCGCGGTCGGCAAGGCCAAGGCCATGGATCTCGTGCTTACCGGCCGCATGATGGGCGTCGAGGAAGCCGAGCGCGCGGGTCTCGTGGCGCGCATCGTGCCGGCGGCCAAACTCATGGAGGAGGCGCTGAAGGTGGCCGAGACCATCGCCGCCATGTCGCTGCCGATCGTGATGATGGCCAAGGAGAGCGTGAACCGGGCGTTTGAGTCGCCGCTCGCCGAGGGCATCCGCTTCGAGCGGCGCCTGTTCCACTCTATGTTCGCGGTGGCCGACCAACGGGAGGGAATGAGCGCTTTCGTCGAAAAGCGGAAGCCCGATTTCAAGCACCGCTGAGGCCATTTGGCGCCGTTGACGGGCTCTGGGCGTGCCCCTATGGTCCGCCGCAATCGCGACGGCCGTGCGGTCGCCGCGCTCTCTCAACCAGCGAGTCATTGCGGCGGAGTGTAGACGTCCCGCCGCGCGGATACAGGACGGGGAATGGCGAATACTTCTTCAGCGAGGAAAGCGGCGCGCAAGATCACGCACCGCACCCAGATCAACATGTTGCGCCGCGCCCGCATGCGCTCCCACCTTCGCCTGGTGGAAGAAGCGATTACCGCCGGCGACGCGAAGAAAGCGCGCACGGCACTGACCGCCGCCGAGCCCGAGATAATGCGGGCGGCGCAAAGCGGCATCATTCATCGCAACGCTGCCTCGCGGAAAGTTTCCCGCCTCAGTCAGCGCGTGCGTAAGCTCGGTGGCTAACCGCTTATATTGCTGCGTTTCCAAGTAAAAATCCGGCCTGCGCCGGATTTTCGTGTCACGCCGCCCATGCCGGGTCGTCGGGACCGATCGGGTGTCCGATAGCGACCGGCTTTGTCGCGCGCTTCGCGATTGACGGTGTTCGCCGGCGGAAAAATCCTTTGCCGTACAATAAATTTCGAGAGTCAACAGAAGCTTGAGCGTAAAGCGGCGTGCGGAATGGATCGTTTACTAGGCGGCGCGCACTTTTCGGCGCGATGAAAAAAGATTTTATTCGACTGCGCGTTTTCTGCATCGCCTGCTCGGTGCGCTTGGATTCTCCAAATGCGCTCAGAGCCTTGATCGATAGCGCGGCCGCAGCTCGTCATCTCGAATGGTCGCGCAAGCGCTCTGCCGCAAGGGTTCTCATCGAGATTCCCATTGCGCCCTTCCGGCGACTATGCCTATCGTTTTGCCGATCTCGGGCGCTTGCCCGGGAGCGTGCGGCAGTAGCTCCGTGGGGTCGCTCATCGTCGGTGAGATGGAGCGGATAAAATTGTAAGTCCTTGTGTGGGCCGTCGGCGCGACGGTTTCGGGTATCGCAGCCGGCATCGTAGCGTTCGTTGCGTACGACCGGGGGTAGCGTCGTTCGCCGATCGGTCGAGGCGTTTTTTTTGACCGGCGTATCGGCACGGCAAGAGCGATAACAGCCGCTCGGAGGCGAGTGGCGGAATGGGGCGGCGATGAATTATGGACGGGAAATGAATTCCGCGCGCGCACTGCGTGTTGCGGATTGGCATTGGCGGCCGATGCGGGATGACGCCTGTCGGGGCGCGAATGCGACGACACTCTTTGCTATTCATTTCCGATGTGGCTTGGCCGCGGGACCGCCGTCGAAGCGTACCCGCGTGCTGGTTCTCTGACCTTCACGCTTTTGTAAAAACCGGTTTCGGGTAACGCCGATGCGTATCGCGGCGCAACCCCGGCCGCACATCGCTGTTTCGTTCGTATCCGGATCCAACGCGCCTTTTGCCGAAACAGGACTTCTTCGCAATGACGCCACGCGAACCGAGAGAGCCCGGTAGCGAAAACGACGCAGGTCGTTGGGATCGTGTGCGCCGCCGCTTGCGCTCCGAGGTCGGCGAGGACGTCTATTCGAGTTGGTTTACCCGTATGGAACTCGACTCGGTTGTGTCCGACATCGTGCGCCTGTCGGTGCCGACGCGTTTCCTCAGAAACTGGATCCAGTCGCATTACGCCGAGCGCCTGCTCGTGCTGTGGCGCGATGAGATCGCCGAGATCAAAAAGATAGATCTCGTCATGCGCTCGGCGATCACCGGCAGCGCGAACCATGAGGCCAAGCCCGTAAGCGCGGTACCGCCGGCGCTCGCCGCCGCCCGCCAAGCCGCCGCACGCGCGGCGCAAGCGAGTGCTCAGCGCGGCGATGGCCAACCGGGCTCGCCGCTCGACCCGAGGCTCACATTTGCAAGCTTCCTCGTTGGCCGTTCGAACGCGCTCGCGCACGCCGCGGCCCGCCAAGTCGCCGAGGCCGTGGTGTCGGCGCAGCCGCGTTTTAACCCGCTCTATGTTCATGCCGCGGTCGGGCTCGGAAAGACGCACCTTCTGCAGGCCATGGCCTGGATCGCCGAGAGCCGCGGACGCCGCGCGCAATACTTGACCGCGGAAAAGTTCATGTACAGCTTCGTGTCCGCACTAAAGAGCCAATCGGCTATTGCCTACAAGGAAGCGATCCGCGGGATCGAGATCCTCATCATCGACGACCTGCAGTTCCTGCAGGGGCGCACGGTGCAACAGGAATTCTGCCATACGCTGAATGCGCTCATGGACGCCGGGCGGCAGGTGGTCGTCGCCGCCGACCGGGCGCCTGCTGAGCTGGAAAGCCTCGAGGAGCGCGTGCGCTCGCGGCTCGCCGGCGGTCTCGTGGTCGAGATCGGTCCGCTCGAAGAGGAGCTGCGGCTGCGCATTCTGGAAGCTCGCCTTGCGGCCCTCACGGCCGAGCACCCCGGCTTTGACGTCCCGGCCACGGTCATCAGCCATGTGGCCCGTCAAGTTACCCAGAACGGCCGCGATCTCGACGGTGCCGTGAACCGGCTCCTGGCCCACAACCAGCTGAGCGGCCGGCCGGTGACGATCGAAATGGCCGACGAGGTAATCCGCGATCTCGTCCGGCCCGCCGACCCCCGCCGCATCCGCGTCGAGGACATTTTGCGCATCGTTTCCAAACACTATGGCGTCTCGCGCGCCGATCTGCTCTCCGCCCGCCGCACCGCCAACGTCGTTCGGCCGCGCCAGATCGCCATGTATCTGGCCAAGACCCTCACTTTGCGCTCGCTGCCGGAAATCGGCCGCCGCTTCGGCGGTCGCGACCACACCACCGTCTTGCATGCCGTGCGCAAGATCGAGGGACTGGTGCAGGGCGACAAGGTGCTGGCCGACGAGATCGAGGTTCTGAAACGTCTCCTGCAGGAGTGAGTCTTGCCTAAAGCGGGCCGAGAGGCCAAAGTCGGTGGTCCGGTGCGCGCGCAAGGCGCGGATCGCAAGATCAAGGTTTCCAACCGGATCGTCCCGTCATGAAGGTCACCCTGGAGCGCTCCGAGCTCGTCAAGGCGCTTGCCCATGTCCATCGGGTCGTGGAGCGCAGGAACACGATTCCGATTCTGGCCAACGTGCTGATCCGCGCCGGCAAGGGCGGGCTCGAGCTGAAAGCGACCGACCTCGATCTCGAAATCATCGAGCACGTGCCCGGCGAAGTGAAGCAGGCCGGCGCCACCACCGTTCCCGCGCACATGCTCTACGACATCGTGCGCAAGCTCGCCGAAGGCGCCCAGGTGCAGCTCGAAGCCGCCGGCGACCGCGCCACTCTACTCATTCGTGCCGGCCGTTCGCGTTTCACGCTGCAAACCTTGCCGGAGAGCGATTTTCCCGATCTCGCCGCCGGTGAACTGCCGCACCGCTTCAAGCTCGCGGCCAAGGACTTCAAGCGCCTCGTCGAGAAGACCCAATTCGCGATTTCGACCGAAGAGACGCGCTATTACCTGAATGGCATCTATCTCCACGCGGTCGACGAAAAGGGCGCCAAGCTCCGCGCGGTCGCCACCGACGGCCATCGCCTGGCCCAGGTCGAGATCACGGCGCCGAAAGGCGCAAGCGGCATGCCCGGCGTGATCGTGCCGCGCAAGACCGTCGCCGAAGTGCAGCGGCTTCTGGAAGACGCCGGCGACGAGATCGAGATCGAGCTTTCGCCGACCAAAGTTCGTTTCACGCTCGGCAAGACCGTGCTCACCTCCAAGCTCATCGACGGCACCTTTCCCGACTATGCGCGCGTGATCCCGGTCGGCAACGACAAGACGCTCGTCGTCGAGAAGAGCGAATTTGCCGCCGCGGTCGACCGGGTCTCGACGGTGTCGAGCGAACGCGGGCGCGCCGTGAAGCTTTCGCTCAGCGAAGGCAAGCTCACGCTTTCGGTCACCAACCCGGATTCGGGCAGCGCCACCGAGGAGCTCGAAGTCGAGTACAGCTCCGATGCCCTCGATATCGGCTTCAACAGCCGCTATCTCCTCGACATCACATCGCAAATCGAGGGCGAGAAGGCCGAGCTCAAGCTCGCCGATCCCGGCTCGCCAACGCTCTTGCGCGACAAAGAGTCGGCTGGCGCGCTCTATGTGCTGATGCCGATGCGGGTGTGAGCCGCGCCACGCAGAAGCCTGCCGCCGATTTGCGCGCCGCGCGCCGCGCGCGGGCCTTGCGGCTGCGGTTGGAGAATTTCCGCTCCTATCGCCGCACCGAGCTCAAGATCGGTGATGGACCCGTCGTGCTGCTGGGCGCGAACGGCGCGGGCAAGACCAATCTCTTGGAGGCGATCTCTTTTCTCGCGCCCGGCCGCGGTCTGCGCCGCGCCACGCTCGAGGAAGTCGCATCGAGCGAGGGCGACGGCTCTTGGGCGGTCGCGGCCGAGGTCGAAGGAGCGCTTGGCGATGTCTCGCTCGGCACCGGGATCGAGCCACCGGCCGAGGGCGCGCAGCCCATCCGTCGCTGCAAGATCGACCGCGAGCCGGTCGGCTCGGCCGCCGCCTTCGCCGATCATCTGCGCGTCGTCTGGCTGGTTCCGGAGATGGACGGACTCTTTCTTGGTCCCGCTTCCGAGCGGCGGCGCTTCCTTGACCGGTTGGTGCTGGCGATCGACGCCGAGCACGGCAGCCGCGTCGCCGCGCTCGAGCGGGCGCTGCGCTCGAGGAATCGCTTGCTCGAGGAGCTGTCGCCCGACCCGCGCTGGCTAGATGCGATCGAGCACGAGGTCGCCGAGCTTGCAGTCGCGGTCGCCGCCGCACGCGCAGAATGCGTGCGCCGGCTGCGCGCCGAAATTTCGGCCTCGCGCGATCCGACCTCGCTGTTTCCCTCGGCTGAGATCGGCCTCGACGGCTGGATCGAGGCGGCGCTCAGCGATACGCCGGCAATTGAGATCGAAGACCGCTATCGCGAGAACCTGCGCGAAGCCCGACTGCGCGACCGCGCCGCCGGCCGCACGCTCGAAGGCCCGCATCTGTCCGATCTGCTGGTGCTGCATGCCGGCAAGGGAATCGAGGCCGCGCGCGCCTCCACTGGCGAGCGCAAGGCACTGCTCGTGGGCCTCGTGCTCTCGCACGCGCGACTGGTCGCGGCCATGCATGGATGGGCGCCCGTGGTGCTGCTCGACGATGTCGCCGCCTTCCTCGACGTGGAGCGGCGCGCGGCGCTGTTCGAGGCGCTCGGTTTTCTCGGCGCGCAGGTGTTCATGACCGGTGTGGATGCGGAGGCATTTTCGTCGTTCGGCACGCGCGCGGAGCGCTTTTTGGTGACGCCGGGGCGCATCGATCCGGCCGGCTGAGGCCACCTGCTCAGGGAGGCGAAAAAGCCCTTTCCGGATCATGCCTTGCAGCAGTTTCGTATCCGAAACGAAGCGCGTGAAATAAGGCCGGATGCGGTAGAATTGCTGTTGGAATTTGCCCCCAAGGCATCGCCCGTCCGGGCTAAGAATCGGCCCCATTCCGCCAAACGATTCGAGATCATCCATGGCCAAGCCGGTCCGCAAGGACACCGAAAAAGAGACGCCGAAAGGGGCGCCGAAGAAGCCCGTCGAAGCCTACGGCGCCGAGTCGATTCAGGTCCTCAAGGGCCTCGACGCCGTGCGCAAGCGGCCCGGCATGTATATCGGCGACACCGACGACGGCTCGGGCCTGCACCACATGGTCTACGAGGTCGTTGATAACGCCATCGACGAAGCGCTTGCCGACTACGCCACCGCCGTCGATGTGGCGCTCAATGCCGACGGCTCCGTCACCGTGATCGACGACGGCCGCGGCATTCCCACCGATCTGCATAAAGAGGAAAAGGTCTCCGCCGCTGAAGTGATCATGACGCGACTGCATGCGGGCGGAAAATTCGATCAGAGTTCCTACAAGGTCTCCGGTGGTCTACACGGCGTCGGCGTCTCAGTCGTCAATGCGCTCTCGAGCAAACTCGAGCTTACGATCTGGCGCGGCGACAAAGAATATTTCATGCGTTTCCACGACGGCGATGCAGAAAAGCCGCTGAAAGTGGTGGGTGATGCCAAGGGCAGGCGCGGCACCCGCGTCACCTTCTGGCCGAGCCACAAGGTCTTTACCAAAACCGAATTCGATTTTGCGACGCTCGAGCACCGGCTGCGCGAGCTCGCGTTCCTGAATTCCGGCGTGAAGGTGACGCTCAAGGACCTGCGCGGACCCGAGCCGCGCGTTGAGGAAATGCTTTATGACGGGGGCGTCGAGGAATTCGTCCGTTATCTCGATCGCAACAAGAAGCAGCTCATCCCTAATCCGCTGCTGATCAAGGGCGAGCGCGACAAGATCATCGTCGAGGCGGCGCTCTCTTGGAACGATAGCTACCACGAGACCGTGCTCTGCTTCACCAACAACATTCCGCAGCGCGACCGCGGTACGCATTACACGGGCTTTGCCGCCGCTTTGACTCGTCAAGTGATCGGCTATGCCGAGAAGGCCGGCCTCTCCAAGAAGGAGAAGGTGGACCTATCCGGCGAGGACTGCCGCGAGGGCCTGACCACGGTTCTGTCGATCAAGGTGCCCGATCCGAAATTTTCGAGCCAAACCAAGGATAAGCTCGTCTCCTCCGAGGTGCGGCCGGTGGTCGAGGCGGTGGTCAACGATGCGCTCGCCGCCTGGTTCGAGGAGCATCCGGCAGCGGCCAAGTCCGTCGTCTCCAAGGTGGTCGAGGCCGCCGCCGCCCGCGAGGCCGCGCGCAAGGCCCGCGACCTCACGCGCCGCAAGGGCGCGCTCGATTTCGCTTCGCTTCCCGGCAAGCTTGCCGACTGTCAGGAGCGCGATCCCGCCAAATCCGAGCTGTTCATCGTCGAGGGCGATTCCGCCGGCGGCTCGGCCAAGCAGGCGCGCGATCGCGCATTCCAGGCGGTGTTGCCGCTGCGCGGGAAGATTCTGAACGTCGAGCGCGTGCGGGTGGACAAAATGCTCGGCTCGCAGGAGATCGGCACGCTGATCACCGCGCTCGGCACCGGCATCCGCGAGGATTTCGATCTTTCGAAATTGCGCTACCACAAGATCATCATCATGACCGACGCCGACGTGGACGGCTCGCACATCCGCACCCTGCTGCTCACCTTCTTCTACCGGCAGATGATGAGCTTGATCGAGGGCGGGCATCTCTTCATCGCCCAGCCGCCGCTCTACAAGGTCACCCGCGGAAAATCCGAGCAGTATCTCAAGGACGAGCGCTCACTCGACGACTATCTCATGACCGCCGGCCTCGAAGAGGCGGTGCTGAAACTCGCCAACGGGTCCGAGCGCGCCGGCCGCGATCTCGCCGCGATCCTGGAAGAAGCGCGCAATGCCCGGACCGTGCTGCGTGGCCTGCATCCGCGCTATGACCGCTCCGTCGTCGAGCAGATCGCGATTGCCGGCGCGCTCTCGCCCGACATCCTCTCCGACCCGAAAAAGGCCGAGCCCGCAGCCGCTTACGTGGCCCGGCGGCTCGATGCGCTCTCCGACGAGACCGAGCGCGGCTGGAAGGGCGAAAGCGACGCGGAGGGCTTCAAGTTCGTGCGCACCGTGCGCGGCGTGCGCGAGGTGGCCGTGGTCGACCAGGCCTTCCTCAGCTCGGCCGATGCGCGCAAGCTCGACGGCATGGCGGTGCACCTGCAGGAAATCTACGCCAAGCCCGCCAAGCTCATGCGCAAGGGCGAGGAGACGGCGGTCTATGGCCCGGTCGGCCTGTTCGAGGCGGTCACCGGCACCGGCCGCAAGGGCATCGCGCTGCAGCGCTACAAGGGCCTGGGCGAGATGAACCCGGAGCAGCTCTGGGAGACCACGCTCGACGTCAACGCGCGCTCGTTGATGAAGGTGACGATCAAGGAAGTCGACGAGGCCAATAACCTGTTCGGCGACCTGATGGGCGACGACGTGGAGCCACGGCGCAATTTCATCGAGAAGAACGCGCTCTCGGCGAGCGTCGACGTCTGAACGAGCAAGTGCTTCTTCTTGCCCGTCATGGCCGGGCAAAAGATGCGAAGCGCCGTCTTCGCGCCTGAAGTGCCGGCCATCCACGACTTTCCAGTTGGTCCTGTCTGCAAGACGTGGATGCCCGGCACAAGGCCGGGCATGACGAAATAAGGACTAGGGCAACAGCAGCAGCGAGCCTGTCGATTTCCGCGCTTCGATATCGCCATGCGCAATGGCCGCATCTTTAAGCGCATACGTGCGGCCGATTTCGACCTTGAGCGCGCCCTTGATCACGAGATCGAACAGCTCCGCCGCCGCCGTACGCATGGTCTCCGCATCGCGGATATAGGTGCTGAGCCCCGGCCGGCTCACCGACAGCGAACGCTTTGCAAGCAACAAGAGGTCGAGCGGCGGCACGTGACCGGAAGCATTGCCGTAGTTCACCGCCATCCCGAACGGCCGGATGCATTCGAGCGAGGCCTGAAACGTATCCTTGCCGACGCCGTCGAACACCGCCGAGACGCCTTGCGGCGCGATCTTCTTCACCGCCGGAACGAAATTCGTCTCGCGGTAGAGAATGGTGTGGTCGCAGCCGTGCGCTTCGGCGACCCGCGCCTTTTCCGCCGAGCCCACAGTACCGATCACCGTGGCGCCGAGATGCTTGGCCCATTGGCACAGGATCAATCCGACGCCGCTCGCGGCCGCATGGATCAAGATGGTGTCGCCGGGCTTGGGCTTGAAAATGCGGTTGATGATGAGGGATGCCGTGAAGCCCTTGACCATCAATGCCGCCGCCTGCCGGTCGGAGATGGCATCGGGCAGCGCGATCAGGCGCTCGGCCGGAACATTGCGCGCCTCCGCGTAAGCGCCGGTGTTCTGAAAAAACTCACCCTTCATCCCCGCATAGACCACCCGGTCGCTCGGCTTGAAGCCGCTGACGTC
>Ga0209108_10002621_pt1 | contig 10255 bp, 15 predicted proteins | sample Rifsed10ft1_FD_184003 | JGI IMG/M metagenome (GOLD analysis project Ga0209108, IMG submission 184003) | Soil microbial communities from Rifle, Colorado, USA - sediment 10ft 1 (version 2) | ecosystem: Environmental > Terrestrial > Deep subsurface > Rock core/Sediment | place: Rifle, Colorado...
GATCGAGCAGTACATCGCGAACTTCCCGGGCCTCCCGGCCAAGCTCGCGGCGCAGGGGTTCATCGTCACCAACTTCATGGCCTACTTCCTGCTCATCCCGGCCATGGTGCCGATGGCGATCGCCACCCAGTCGGTGATCGGCGAAAAGGTGGCGCGATCGTTGGAGCCGCAACTGGCCACGCCGCTCGAGGTGAGCGAGCTGTTGGCCGGCAAGACGCTGGCGGCAGCCCTGCCGGCGGTGGCCGCCACGTGGGGCGTCTTCGCGGGCTACGGCTACCTCAACGGCGCCATCGCCGACCCGCGGCTTACCCGCCTCGTCTTCAGCGACGTGTGGCTCACCGCCATGGCCACCCTGGTGCCGCTCATCTGCCTGTTCAGCGTCCTGCTCGGCATCGTGGTCTCGTCCCGCGTCAACGATCCGCGCACGGCACAGCAGATCGGCGGCTTCGTGGTGATCCCGATCATCGCGGTGGCGGTCGCCCAGTTCTTCGGGGGGCAGGCGACCTTCTCCATGGAGCAGGTGCTGATCGGCGACCTGCTGGTCGGCGGGCTGATCGGCGTGACCATGATCATCGGTTCGTGGGCCTTCGACCGCGAGTCGATCCTGACGCGCATGGCCTGACCGATGGAGGAGCCCGTCCCGTCACCGGTCTCGGTCGGTCGCTACCTGTTCGCGGCATTGGTGGGTACCGCCGCGCTGGTGGGACTCCTGCTTGTCGCCCGGCCGCTCCTGTTCACCATGGCTCGACCACTCGACGACACGAACTACACGGTGGTCGCCGTCTCGCAGGTGACCGATGGTCCGATCGCGCGGCAGCTCCTGCTCAACGAGTCGCATGGCTGGGCAGGGGAGCTGGTGCAAGACGATCGCACCCAGATCAGCGTCATCGTCGCGCCGCTCACGATCGGCGGCTTCTCGGTGGTGAACGCGTGGAGCCCGACCCATGACTGCGCGCTGGAGATCGGTGCCGATCGGTTGCGCGACTGCGCCGGCGATGCGTGGACGTTCGATGGCGTCCCGCTGGATGCGACCGATCCGTCGCTTCAGGCCTTTCCAACGACCGTGAACAACGGAGCCGTGACGGTCGATTTCACGCGGACCTTCGATCCCGCCGCGCGGTAGGATCCACCCCATGCCTTCAGAACTCGACCCGCTCGGCTGGATCGTCATCGGCTTCCTTGCCGGGGCGCTCGCGGGTTGGTTCGTGCCCGACCGCGAGCGGATGGGGTGCATCGGTACCACCGCGCTCGGCATCGTGGGCGGCCTTTTCGGCGGCTGGCTGTGGACCCAGGTGCTCGATCAGGATCGCGCCGGCGGCTTTCTGGGTGCTCTGCTGATCGCCAGCCTGGGCACGGCCATCCTGCTCGTCCTCATCCGCGGCCTCAGCCGCCGCTGAGGTTTGACGCCCCCCGGGGGGCGTGGGAGAATCCGGCCCGCCTCGCTGCCTGACACGCGCGTCCCCGTGGTGGCCTTAGCTCAACCGGCAGAGCATCGGATTGTGGATCCGAAGGTTACGGGTTCGACCCCCGTAGGCCACCCCACTTCGCCGATCATCAGACGGGCGCTTCGGCCCATGCCATTGGGCCCTTGCGTTCGGGTGCATTCCGTCTAGGCTCCGCCGAGCAATGAATGTCGCTTCCGCCGCACGAGGTTCAGCGCCCCCGCACGTCCTCGTCGTCGACGACGAAGAGACGATTCTCCTGCTGGTGCGCGGGTACCTGGAGCGCGAGGGGATGACCGTGAGCGTGGTGGGAGATGGCGCGCAGGCCGTCGCCATGGTGCGCGAGCTAGCTCCCGACGTGGTGGTCCTCGATCTGATGCTCCCCGGGCTTGACGGCGTCGAGGTCTGCCGCCAGCTACGAACCTTCACCGATGCCTACGTGCTGATGCTCAGCGCCCGTGACGAGGAGGTGGATCGGATCGTCGGCCTCTCGGTCGGCGCCGACGACTACCTGACCAAGCCATTCAGTCCACGCGAACTGGTGGCGCGGGTGAAGGCCCTGCTCCGCCGGCCGCGCTCCGGCCCGGCGCGCACGACCATCGGCGCCAGTGGACTGGCGATCGACCTTGGGCGCCGCGAGGTCCATCGCGGCGACGAGCCGGTCAAACTCACCCTTACCGAGTTCGAGCTGCTGGCCGCGCTCGCGCGCGACCCCGGTGTCGTGGTCAGTCGGCAGGAGCTGCTGGACCGCGTCTGGGGGGTCGACTACTACGGCGGCGACCACGTGCTCGATGTCCACATCGGGAATCTGCGACGCAAGCTCGGCGAAGACCCTGATCAGCCGCGGTGGATTGAGACGGTGCGCGGCATCGGTTTTCGTTTCGCGGCACCGTCATGAGATTGGTGCCCCGCGGCCTCCGCGGCCGCCTCCTCGTCGCCAACCTGGTGGTGGCCGGCGCAGCCATCGGCACCGTGCTGCTCGGCGTGAGCCTGGTGGGTCCCGGCTATTTCCAGGAGGCGATGGGCCATCGTCCGGGTGATCCGGCCGGACAGCAGATGGACGCGCTGATCCTGGCCGCCTTCCACGAGGCCATTCGTACGGCGCTGCTGGCGGCGGCCGTCACCGCGCTTGGCGCAGCGGTGGTTGTCAGCCTTGCCATCTCGAGTCGCATCGCCAGCCCGGTCAGCCGGCTGGTTGGCGCCGCGCGCCGCATCGCCGGAGGCCACTACGCGGAACGTGTGCCGATGGAGGGCGAGGGCGAGGTCGCCGAACTGGCGAGCGCCTTCAACCTCATGTCAGCCTCGCTGGAGAGCACCGAGCGGCGCCGGATGCAGCTGGTCGGTGACGTGGCGCACGAGCTGCGCACGCCCCTCGCCACCCTGGACGGCTATCTCGAGGGTCTGCAGGACTCGGTCATCGAAGCCAAGCCGGAGACGTGGGAGCTGCTTCGACGGGAGACGCACCGGCTGACGCGGCTCGTGGGAGACCTGTCCGAGCTGTGGCGGGCCGAGGCGCGCCAGCTGCCGCTGCGAACGGAGCCCGTGCAACTCGGAGAGGTGGTTGAGGAAGCAATCGCACGCTTCATGCCGAGCGCGACGGAGCATGGCGTGCGGCTCGAGAGTGCTGTCGCGCCCGGCGCGGTCGCGTTGGCCGATCGGGACCGCGTTGTGCAGATCCTCGGAAACTTCATCTCCAACGCTCTGCGTCACTCGCCGCAAGGCTCGAGTGTCCTCATCGGAGCCAGCCGGACCGGTTCCCTCGTCGAGCTCTCGGTGCGGGACGCCGGGCCAGGACTCAGCGCCGAGCAGCTCGGGCAGGTCTTTGAGCGCTTCTACCGTCTCGACGCTGCGCGATCCCGCGGCGAGGGGGGAGCCGGCATCGGTCTCGCAATCGTGCGGGCGCTGGCGGAGGCGATGGGGGGCCGCGCCTGGGCCGAGAGCCATGGGAGCGGCGACGGCTCGACCTTCAGAGTGTCTCTGCCCGCAGCAGCGAGCCCGTAGGCGACACTCCGCGGGGCCGCACCGAAGCGCGGATGCCGACAGCTGCAGCAGGACCCGCGGCCTTGAGCGAATCTTGAGATGAACTTGCCTCCAGTCCGCATTGCGTCTTGAGCGGCGGCGCCTACGGTGGTGACATCGGAACGCGTACTGCGGAGGCAGCAATCGATGATGGACGGGGCCTGGGGAATGACACTGGGCGGCGGGATCTGGATGGTCGTCTGGGTTGGCGCCCTGCTCCTGATGGTCGGGCTGCTGGTCGCCGGCGGGCGTCGCGTCGAGCGTGACGACCCGCTTGAGATCCTGCGCGGCCGGTACGCACGTGGAGAGATCAGTGAAGCGGAGTACCGCCACGCGCGGGAGCTCCTCAGCGAGCCAGGAGGCAACAGGTGAGCAACAGAATCGTGGCGGGCGTCGCGGGCGTGGCCCTTGCGTTGGGCATCGTCGTTGGCGCGGCGGGCGCGATCGTGGTCCAGGACCGCACGACGCCGGGCACCGCCATCATGAACGGGATGCCGGCAGGCATGGGCGGCTCGATGATGGGCGCCGGTATGGGCGCCGGTATGGGCGCAGGCATGGGCGGCTCGATGATGGGCGCTGGCATGCACGACCGGTACCGCGGGAGCGATCGATGAGCCGTCGGCGCGACACAGGCCGGCCGCAGCGGCACCGCGAGGAGCCAATCAGCGAGCAGCCGCCGCTCTGGCGCTACGGGCTGGCCGCGGTGGTGGTTGCAGGCGTGCTCGGTATCGGCGTCTACTTCGGCTTCAGCGACTTCTTCGGCAGACCGGATGCGGCAACTGCAGCTGCTATGCCGGTGCGCATGAGCATGGCCGGCTTCGAACCGCAGGTCATCACCGGCAAGGTCGGCGAGGCGTTGGAGGTTGAACTGTGGACCACCGATGCCGCCGTGCATCTCCAGGGCGGAGTGCACACCCTCATCAGCGATGAACTGGGGATCTACGAAGAGCTGCCGGCTGAGTCACGGCGCACGGTGACGCTGCAGATGCCCGCCACGCCCGGCGAGTACGACATCTATTGCGACACCTGCTGCGGCGGCAAGGAGAGCCCGACGATGCACGGCACCCTGCTGGTTGAGGCGTAGGATGGCGCTGTCCGCCGACGGCCCGGCCGGGGCTCCACCGAGTCCGGGCGTGTCCCGCCTTGCCTGGATCGATCTGCCACCGCCTGCGCTCGCGCTTGCTGGTGCGCTGGGGCTCGTGGCCCTGATTGCAGGCGCCGTTGTCTTCGCCTCGCCCTTCGAGGCCGCCGCCTTCGGGGGCCTGACCGTACCGACGGTCCTGGGAGCGGGCGTGCTCGATGGCCTCAACCCCTGCGCCTTCGCCCTGCTCGTCCTGTTCGCCACGTACACGCTGACGCTGGTCAACGCGGTGACCGCGTCCGGCGATCCGACCGCGGTGGCACGCAGACGTCTGCTGGGCGCCGGGTCGCTGTACGTCGGGGCCGTCTGGATCACGTACTTCCTCGTCGGCCTCGGGCTGTTCACCTTCCTGGCCTGGCTCGGTGAGGATCACCTGGTCACCCGTGTTGCTGCCGTGCTGGCCCTGCTGATGGGACTGTGGATGGTCAAGGACGTCCTGTTCCCGGGCTTCGGTCCCGCACTGGCGGCCCCGCACGCCACCCATGGCTGGATGCACAGGGCCATGGAGCGCGGCGGGCTTGGCGGGATGTTGCTGGCCGGCGTCCTCGTGGGCCTCTGCACCGTGCCCTGCTCGGGGGCGATCTACCTGGCCATCGTGGCGGTCCTCCACGCCTCCGGCGGAGGTGCCACCGGCCTGGCGCTGCTGGCCCTTTACAACCTGGCCTACATCGTCCCGTTGGTGGCCCTGCTGGCCGTGGTCAGCAATCGCCGAGTGCTCGGCCGGCTCGGCCGATGGAACCGGGCCAACTCACCGTGGGTCAGGGTCGGCCTGGCCGCTGCGGTTATCGCCATGAGCCTCGGGCTGTTGATAACGCTGTAGCGCCGCATCGAGGCGTCCGCCCCGGCGGCTCGCCGGCGGCGGGCTGAAACATCTCTCGGAGGTTCCATTGGGTCGCTTCTTCACTGGCCTCGACCGATTCGCCACACGCCGCCGTTGGATCGTCCTCATCGCGTGGCTTGCCCGCGGGTGACCGTGACGGAACGACCCCTTCACGAGGGATCGGTGAATGTCGCGATCCGGGCGGCCAGGACCATGGCCGCCGCACTGAGCGGCGCGGTAGGTGCCATCTCGGGCATTGCGCCCCACGTCCTGCACCACGTCGGGCCGCTGGCCGGGGCCGCCTTCCTGGCCGGCGCTGGCGGGACCATCCTGTTTGGCCTCGCCGGCTTCGCCCTCTCGGTCCCGATGCTGTTGCGCCTGCGCCGGCGCTTTGGCACCTGGGCCGCGCCGGCGGTCGCCAGCGCCCTGTTCACCGCCATCTACCTGGTGAGCGCGCTCGTGGTCGGTCCAGCCCTGACTGCGAATCCGATCACCGTCGATGCGCCCGCTTCGAGCCCGTTGCCCTCCGGCCACGCCGAACATCACTGAACGAGGTGGACAAAGCGTGGGCCGACGAAAGGTAGGCCGGAGGACCCGATCGAGACAGCTGGCGGGTGTGATGCCCCGCCCAGGCATGCAGCGAGTTGGCGCGGGTGCGCATCCCACCGTTACGCGTGACGGTGCATCGGGCGAGGTCGAGGCGGAGGCGCTGTCGGTCACCCACTGGTTTGCATCTGAACAGGACGGCGATCCGTACACGGCGACCATCCGGTTCGCAGGCCAACGCATCGGGGTGTCGGGGAAACCCGGGCCGCGCGACACCTTCGTGAAGGATGAGTCCGTCGATCGCGTCCTACCGGGAAGCGGCCCGGTTTCGGTCACCACATGGGCATACGGACTCGAGCCCGGCGAGTGGACGGTCACCGCTGGCCTCATGCCCACCACCTCCAGCGGGCGGGCTGGTCAGGCCTCCCAGGGTCGGAAGCCACCTGGCGGCCACACCCTCCCAACTGCGGCATGGTCGTGGACGCGCTGGGCGCTGTCGGTCGGCCAATTCGCCCCGGTGAAGACACGGTGGGCACCGTTGGTCCGCATGACCAGGATGCCAGCGGTCATTCCCGGCAGCTGGTCGGGCCTGATCGCCGTGGGCATCGTCGCCGGCGCGGTGGTGCAGTCAGCACTGCTGGCGCGCGCCAACGTTGCGGTTGGGCTCTCGCTGCTGGTCGACCTGGTCGCGCTGGCGTCAGGCATCTTGTTGGCGAAGCTGTGGTACCTGGCCCTGCAACCGCGCACCTCGTGGCGAGAATCGATCGGCGAGGGCTGGACCATGGACGGTATCCTCTTTGCGGCCCCGGTCGTGGGAGTCGCCGCGTTGACTGCGTTCAACGTGCCGATCGGCGTCTTTCTCGATGCCAGTGCGGCTGGCCTCTTCTTTGGCGTCGCCATCGGGCGGGTGGGCTGCTTCTTCACCGGGTGCTGTGCGGGTCGCTGCACGCGCTCCCGCTGGGGTGTCTGGTCTTCGGACCGCCGTGTTGGAGCCCGCCGCATCCCGACTCAGCTCCTTGAATCAGCAACCGGCCTGCTCATAGCTGTCGTGTCCACCTTCTTGGTCCTCGGCTCGCCCAAGGTCCCGGGCATGGTATTTGTGGCGGCCGTCGCGGCCTACGTCCTCGTCCGGCAAATGCTGCTCCGGCTGCGGGCGGAACCGCACAACCCGATGAGGGTGCGGGTGACGGCTGCAGCGGCCGGCCTGGTGCTCGTTGCCGCCACAGGGATGATGTTGGCCAATGCAGGCTGACACCTCCAGGCTCCGGTCGACACGACAGGGCCGGCTCCGTTGGACCACTGCGATGGCAGGCGCGGTGCTGTTGATCCTGACCCAGGCAGGTTGCATGGGTCCCATAGGTCCGATGGGTCCGATGCATCCCGGCATGCACGGCCCTGGCGGCGGGAACCCGGACGACGCCCCATCGCCAGCGCCGGGAGCCCCCGAACTGGTCGTCACGGCCACGGAGTTCGCCTTCGAACCCGGTGAGCTGCGGATTCGCGTCGGCACGACCGTCAACCTCACGCTCGTCAACCGCGGTCAGCTCTACCACGACCTGAGCATCAGCGACCTTGGATTCGTCCTAACCGCCGATCCCGGCGACAGCGCCAGCGGTGCCGTGACGGTCACCGAGGTCGGCCGATTCAGGTTCGTGTGCAGCGTGCCCGGGCACGCCGAGGCGGGGATGACCGGCACCCTGGTGGTCGAGGCGGAATCCTGACGGGTGCTTCGGGGACCTACTGGACGACGGGATACCCGAGGGCTCGCCAGGCGTTCATCCCGCCGTCGAGGTTCCACACGTTGGTGTAGCCGGCGGCGACCAGGGTCCGGGCAGCGATGGCGCTCATCGAGCCACTGCGGCAGTACAGCACGATCTTGGCCTCGCGCGCGGGCAGATCAGCCAATCGGTCCTCGACCTCGTCGAACGGAATGAACAGGTCCGTGGGGGCAATCTCGCCGTCGTACGGTATGTGGACGTTGACCAGGGTGAAGTCCTTCGCCTCGAGCATGTCGGCCAATCGGGCGGCGGTGATGTCGACGTAGCTGCCTCCGCCCTCCACCGGCACGCGGACGTCGGTGTCAGCCGCCGGTTGTGAGCCGCAGGCGGCCAGGAGGACCGTCAGCAGCAACCCGAGCGCCGCGTTGCCGCGCGACATCCGCGTCAGGACGCGACGATCGTGATCGTACCGACCATGCCGGCGGCGTAGTGGCCGGTCAGGTGACACCCATAGCGGATGCTCCCTGCTTGTGTGAACCGCCAGGTCAGATCAGCGTCCTCGCCCGGGTCGAGGGTCGCGGTGTTGGGCTCGCCGTGACCCATCCCCGCCATCCCGCCGGCCACCATCTCGCCCTCGTGCTCTTCCTGGGTCTCCTCGTCGCCGAGTGTGAAGTCGTGCGGGATTGCCCCGGCATTGGTGACCCTGAAGGTCACCGTCTCGCCAACCCTGACCTCGACCGAAGCCGGCTCGAAGCGCAGCTGATCGGACATCGCGATCTCGATCACCCGGTCCGCCTCGCCCGCTTCGGCTGGCTCGCCCCAGGCAAAAGTGCCGGCATCACTGGCCATGGGCGTGCTGGGGCTGGCCGATGACTGGGTGCCCGTCGAGCAGGCGGCGAGGATCAGCAGCAGGGCGGTGAGTGACGCGAGGCGGGTGGTGTGTCGGTGCATGAGAATCTCCAGTTTCAGGGTGAAATGACCTTCGCTGCCCCTTGAACATCTCGCCAGGTCAGGGAATATGCGGATGGCGACCCGAGCAATCCTCCCCCGGATCGCCGCCGAAGCAACTTAGGTCAGCGTCGGACGGCACCGCGATGGGGCCCTTGTGCGTCATGACGGATCCGCAGCTCATGCCGGTTGGGGCTCCGGCGCCAGCCGATCGGCGACGTCATCGGACCGCAGGCGCAGCCGACGCAGCAGCTGCGCATTCGCCGCGACCACGATGGTTGAGATGCTCATGACCAGGGCGCCGATGCTCATCGGCAGGATGAATCCCCACGGCGCCAGCACGCCGGCTGCAACGGGGATCGCGATCACGTTGTAGCCAGTCGCCCAAACCAGATTCTGGATCATCTTGCGGTAGGTGGCCCGCGAGAGATGGATGGCAGCGGCGACATCGCGCGGGTCGTTGCGGACGAGGACGATCCCTGCCGACTCGACCGCGACGTCGGTCCCGGCGCCGATGGCGATGCCGACATCGGCCTGCGCAAGGGCCGGTGCATCGTTCACCCCGTCGCCAACCATTGCCACGCGAACGCCGCCGGACTGGAAGCGCTTCACCGCGTCCGCCTTGTCGGCTGGCAACACCTGCGCTGCCACCTCGTCGATGCCGATGCGGCGCGCCACAGAGTCGGCCACGGCCTGGGCGTCACCGGTGATCATGGCCACTCGCAACCCCATCTTGTGCAGCCGCTGCACCGCCTCGACCGATTCAGGTCGGATCTCGTCTTCCACCGCGACGGCGCCGATGACCTCGTTCTCGTCGAAGAGGTACAGCACCGTCTGCCCTTCCTCGTTCCACCCAGCGGTGCGAGCAGCCAGCGCGGGCGAAAGGTCAGCGCCGAGGTCCGCCAGCAGGCGTGGACCGCCGACCTGCACCCGGCGTCCGTCGACGATGGCTCGTGCGCCGCGGCCGGGCAGGGATTCAAAGGCGGTGGCGCTCGCGGGGCTGATCCCTCGCTGCTCCGCGCCCCGCACGATGGCACGCGCCAGCGGGTGCTCAGAGTCGGCCTCCACGGCCGCTGCGAGGGCCAGCATTTCCCCCTCGTCGTGGCCGGTCGCCGCGGCGGTTGCCGCGAGGACTGGCTCGCCGCGGGTGAGCGTGCCGGTCTTGTCAAAGATGATGACCTGCAGGTCCTTGGCCCGCTCCAGGGCCAGTCGGTCCTTGACCAGGAGGCCGTTGCTGGCCCCCAGGGTCGTGCTGATGGCAACCACCAGCGGAATGGCGAGCCCAAGGGCGTGGGGGCAGGCGATGACCAGGACCGTCGCGGTGCGGATCAGGGCATCCTCCGGCTGCCCGATCGCGATCCACACGGCGAGGGTCACAACGCCGGCAGCCAGGGCGACGAAGAAGAGAAGGGCCGCAGCCCGGTCCGCCAGGATCTGGGCGCGGGATTGGGAGGCTTGGGCCTCTGCGACCAGCCGCATGATTCCCGACAGCGCCGTCTGCTCTCCGACGGCGGTGACCCGCACCCGCAGGCTGCCGCCAGCGGCAACGGTGCCGGCCACGACCTTGTCGCCGGGCTCCTTGGTAACCGGACGAGACTCGCCGCTGATCATTGACTCATCC
>Ga0209108_10002623_pt1 | contig 10251 bp, 7 predicted proteins | sample Rifsed10ft1_FD_184003 | JGI IMG/M metagenome (GOLD analysis project Ga0209108, IMG submission 184003) | Soil microbial communities from Rifle, Colorado, USA - sediment 10ft 1 (version 2) | ecosystem: Environmental > Terrestrial > Deep subsurface > Rock core/Sediment | place: Rifle, Colorado...
AAGAATCGCTTTTCCTCACCAAATTCGCCAGCAAGGTCAACGTGATCCACCGCCGGGATAAACTGCGCGCATCCAAGATCATGCAGGATCGCGCTGAGAAGAACCCGAAAATTTCTTTTATCTGGGATACCGTGGTCGAAGAAGTGTACGGTGATCCCAAGGATGGTGGGGTGAAAGGGCTAAAACTTAAAAACGTGAAGAAGGGAAAGACCGAGGACTTTAAATGCGATGGGCTCTTTGTCGCCATCGGGCACGAGCCCAATACCAAGCTCTTTGCCGGCCAGTTGGAGATGGACGCGACCGGCTACCTGATCACCGGCAAAGGGACGGCCACCACCATCCCCGGCGTCTTCGCCTGCGGCGACGTACAGGATCACGTTTACCGCCAGGCGGTCACCGCCGCCGGCACCGGCTGCATGGCTGCCATCGACGCGGAGAGATTTTTGGAGAGCCAGGAAGGATAGTAGGCTTTTCCATCTCTTTAGAAATATCCCTCCTCTCCTTTCCCATAGCTGAGAATAAGCAGTAGCCTCAGGTGCCAAGTATCCTCTATTACGTTGGAGGGCTCATTAGTGGCATGCTTTTTGCCCCCAATTCCATCCATAAGCGAGTAGTTGTCCCTGTCAGCACGAGAAAAGACAAAGCCTGTGGTTGAGGTCAAGGTAACCTTTGTGGGTCTTATCCAGCGCGCGGTGGGGCGGCGCGAGGAGACGGTGCTGCTTCCGCAAGAGACCACCCTAGGCGGCCTAATCCACGAGCTCGTAGACCGTTATGGCCAGGGACTGGAGGAACGCCTAGTGGAAAATGGAGAGCTGGCCGCCCACGTAACGGTGCTGATCAACGGCCACAACGCCCTGACCCACGGAGGACTCATGGCCACACTCAGCAGTGGTTTTCAAAACGAGGTGGAGATCGTGCTCTTGGGTGCCCCGCTGATGGGGGGCTGAAGTAGTGAGTAAGGCGCGTTTCTTTAACGAGGGGTGAGCTATGGCACACGGACAAACTACAGCCGGGATCCGGGAAGATGTATGGATCCCCACGGCCTGTGACATGTGTTACAACGTCTGCACTGTTCGGGTGCGCCGGGTCAACGGTGTGGCCGTGAAGATCGAGGGCATCCCAGAGGCCCCGCCCAATTACGGTAAGGTCTGCGCCAAAGGGAACGCGGGCCTGATGAATCTCTATAATCCCAATCGGATCACGCGCCCGCTCGTGCGCACCAACCCCCAGAAGGGAATCGGAGTGGATCCGAAATGGAGGCAGATCTCATGGGACGAGGCGATGGATCTGCTGGTGGAGAAGCTGCGCGCGGCGCGCTTGAAGGATCCCCGCAGCCTGGTCGCGGCCACATTCGACCGCTGCTCCTATTTTGTGTTGCGCGCCTTCATGGCCGCCTTCGGCAGTCCGAACGCCACCAATACCTCCGCTGGTTTCTTTTGCGGCAATGGGGTGCATCCCGTAGCCTTCACACTCACCGGCTCCAACGATGTTCATCCCGATCTCAAGTTCTGCGACTACCTGCTGATATTCGGCAGCTCCCATGGTTTTGTGGCGCAGCAAAACGCCATGGGTCTGGCGCGAGAGATGGCAGAGGCGCGGACGCGCGGGATGAAACTGGTCGTGGTGGACCCCGTCTGTTCCTATGCGGCCTCGAAGGCCGACGAGTGGATTCCTATCCGGCCCGGCACCGATACCGCCTTCGCTCTTTCCCTGATGAATGTGCTGGCAAACGAGTTGGGGCTCTACGATATCCCTTACCTGAAGAAGTACACCAACGGCACCTATCTCGTGCGACCGGACGGGCACTACCTTCGGGACCCGGAGGATGGCAGCCCCCTGGTTTGGGACGCGCGCAATGGCCGTGCCGGCGCCCTAGACGCCGTTGAGCCCATGAACGCAGCCCTGGAGGGGAGCTTCCAGCTCGAGGGTGTCGAGGCGAAGCCCGCCTTCCAGCTCTTTAAAGAACATTTGCGCTCCTATGCCCCGGAGAGAGCTTCCGAGATCACCACTATCCCGGTGGAAACGATCCGGCGCGTAGCCAGGGAGCTGGTCGAGGCTGCGCGCCTGGGCGCCACGATCCGCATCGAGGGACACGATTTTCCGTTGCGCCCCGCGGCCGCCTGCTGGTATCGGGGAATTTCCGCTCACAAGCACGGCATGCTCAACGGCATGAGCGTGGCGCAGATCAATCTCCTGATCGGCGCCGTCGATGTGCCCGGCGGTCTTATCAACTCCGCCGCTGCCGGACCCGATTGGGGACCGAAGGAAGGTCCCGATGGTCTGCTCGTTCCGGGGAACCCCTTTACCAATACCCACCTGGCGCCGGTGCCGCCGCGCAAGGTCAAGCAGCCGGAAAGCCTGGAGCTGGTGGAGCTCTTTCCGGTGTCGGTCTACGCCCGGACCATGCTCTGGCTGGGCGTGCTTTATCCCGAGAAGTTCGGGCTGACCTACGGGCCTGAAGTCTTCATCCAGTGCCGGACCAATTTGATGGCTACGTCCGGAGATCCGCAAGTGATGGCCGAGGCGCTCAAGCGGGTCCCGTTCATGGTTTCCTTCGCCGACCAGCACAATGAGACGACCGAGTTCGCTGACCTCCTATTGCCGGATTCTCATGCGCTTGAGAGATTAGTGCCCGTGGTCTTCAATCCGTACATTCACTACAACAATGCGCCTTTGCCCGGGGAGGAGTGGTGCTTCAACTTCCAGCAGCCCGTGGTCAAGCCCATGGGGCAGGCTCGCTACTGGATGGAGGTTCTCCTGGAGGCGGCGGAAAGACTGGATATTCAGCCTGATCTCTACACGGCTTTTAATGCCGGCGCGCACCTCGCGGTCGCCCATCGGCTCGATCCGTCGCGAAAGTACAGCTGGGAGGAGATCTGCGATCGGTGGCTCAAGTCCTACTGCGGGGAGGAGCACGGGCTTAATTATTTCCGCGAACACGGCTACTGCAAGCTCGGGAAACGGACCGCGGAGCAGAGCTATCCGCGGCCTTTCCACAAGGGGCGGATTCCGCTCTACCTGGAGCACTTCATCGGGGCGGGAGAAGATGTCAAGAAATTTACCGAGGAGCACAATATCCCCTGGGACACTTCGGACTATATTCCGCTGACGGAGTGGCGTCCCTGCCCGGCCCAGACAGAGAGCCCGGCGGAGTACGACCTTTTTGTGGTCAACCACAAAGTGCCTTTCCTGACTCTTTCCATCACCAGCGAGAACCCGTGGCTCGTGGAGCTGGCCCACCGTAATGCCAAGGTCTTCCCCGTCGGGATGAACGCGGCGACCGGGAGACGCAAGGGGATCGCGCAGGGAGATGAGATCGAAATCGAAACCCCGGGCGGGAAGAAGGTCCGGGCCATTGCCCGCCTGACCGAGGGAGTTCATCCGGAATGTCTGGCCGTTTCCGCCATTCTCGGGCGCTGGGTCACCGCCAATGACAGCGTCCGTGGGAAAGGTGTCCACTTTAACAGCCTTCTTGAATATACGGTCGACCGCCTGGATACCTTATCGGCCGCGCTCGACGCCTGTGTGAAGGTGAAGATTAGGAAAGTGGCCGCTTCAAGCCCAAAAAAGGCTAAAATCGCCCCATAGCCTTCCTGCCTGCGGCTTGGTTTACTGTCCGACCCTTTTCCAGTCTTTCAGGATCTCCAACGCGGCCAATCTGCCCGAGGCGCCCATGACGCCGCCGCCGGGATGGGTCCCCGCGGCGCACAGGTAGAGATTCTCTATCGGCGTGCGGTATCGGGCCCAGCCGCGCACCGGACGCATGAAAAAGAGCTGGTCCAGGGAAAGCTCCCCGTGGAAGATGTTCCCTTCGGTCAGCCCGAATTCCTGTTCCAGATCCCAGGGCGTGACCACCTGGCGGTGCAGGATGATGCTTTTCAAATTCGGCGCGTACTCGCTTAAAGTGTTAATAACGGTATCCCCGAATTCTTCCCGGCGGTCGGGCCAGCTTCCCTCTTTCAAATGATACGGCGCGTATTGGACGAAGATCGACATGACATGTTTTCCGGGCGGCGCTATAGAGGGATCGATCGTAGAGGGGATGACGATGTCCAGGTAGGGCCGGCGCGAGAAGCTCCCGTACTTCGCGTCGTCGTAGGCCCGCTCCAGATAATCGATGGAAGGACTGATGGAAATGGCGCCGCGCAGATGCGGCCCTTCGCCCGGAAGGGCGGCGAAGTTGGGCAGGCCGTCCAGGGCCAAATTGACCTTTCCCGAGGAGCCGCGCATCCTGATCTGGCCTATCTGCCTGACAAACTCGGGATCGAGGTGAGCCGGCTCCACCAACTTCAAAAAGGTCCGCTTCGGATCCACTGCGGAAGTGACCACCCGGGCCTGGATCTCCTCGCCGCTCTCCAGCGCCACTCCGGTGGCGCGCCCCTCTTTGACAAGGACCTGAGCCGCGGCCGCTTCGGTTCTAATCTCCGCCCCGTGACTCCGGGCGGCTCCGGCGAGAGCGCCGCTTACGCTTCCCATGCCTCCGCGCGCCCATCCCCATGAGCGGAAAACCGCGTCGATCTCTCCCATATAGTGGTGGAGGAGAACGTAGGCGGTGCCGGGAGACCTGGGGCCGAGGAACGTGCCGATGATGCCGCTCGCGGACATCGTCGCCTTGAGCACCTCGGTTTCAAACCACTCGCTGAGATAATCAGCCGAGCTCATCGTCATGAGCTTCGTCAGATCGTAGAGCAAATGGGTTCCGAGCTTGCGAAAGTGGCGCCCGAGACGCACAAGCTTGAGCAGCTCGCGAGGGTGGAGCGAGGTGGGGTCGGGCGGCACCATGGCGAGCAATGGCTTTACCGCCATCGCCATCCGGTGCATGAGCTTGCCGAACTGGTCGTAGGCCTCGGCGTCCGTCGGCGAATGGCGCATGAGCTCGCGGCGCGTCTCAGCATGATCGGCCCAGCGTGCGAGATAGTTGCCGTCAGGGAGCGGCGTGAAGGTAGACTCCAGAGGGATCACTTCCAGGCCGTGCTTCACCAGCTCCAGCTCGCGGATCACTTCCGGCCGGAGGAGGCTCACGACATAAGCGCAGACCGAATACTTGAAACCGGGGTAGATCTCCTCGGTCACGGTAGCGCCGCCGATCACATGGCGTCGCTCCAGCACGAGCACCTTTTTTCCGGCCTTGGCCAGGTAGGCCGCGTGCGTGAGCCCGTTGTGGCCCGCGCCGATAATAATGACGTCATAGGATTTGTTCATGATGCGTTGCTACTCTTCAGCGGAGACCTCCCATCCCTTCGCTATCGTGTCTCGTCGTCGGGAAGTCGTTCGGGGGCCTGCTTCGCCCGCCCAAAGCAATAGGCCAGTGGGTTCTTTGAACCGTTTACCCTCGATGCTTTGGACTTGCTCAGCAAACCCCCTCGCTTTACGGAGCGACCGAGGGGAGCGTGAGCGAGGCTGCGGACGTAGAGACGAAAAGGTCCGGATTAAGCACTGCTCCATCGGCCGCAGCCGAAGGCGCGTTCCCCGAGGGAGCCGAACCAAGGGAGCCCCGAAGCCCTCTCTGCTTGCTTCACCAGCCATTTATTGTAATTCTGTGCATTAAGTCAACGGCAGGAAGCGGCTTATGCCGATCGGGACGCCATTTCACTCGCGCACCTCCGCCCTCTGCGTCAGCCACAACTGGCGCGTCTGGTCCGGCTATCTCGTGGCCAGCTCCTATGAGGTCGTGCACGGCCGCGAGTATCACGCCATCAGAAATGCCGCAGCCTTGATCGACGTCTCTCCGCTTTACAAGTATGATATCGACGGCCCTGACGCCCTGAGATTCGTCAACCGCGTGATTACCAGGGATGCGGCAAAGTGCGCCCTCCAGCAGGCCATGTATACCTGCCTCTGCGACGAAGAGGGAAAGGTCATCCAGGACGGGACCATCTTCCGGCTGGGCGAGCGGCGCTTGCGCTTTCATCTGGCCGAGCCGAGTCTGCGCTGGTTTCAGATGAATGCCGCCGGCATGGCGGTGACTATTCGAGACGTCTCGGAGCAGGTGGCCGCGGTTGCCCTTCAGGGACCCACCTCGCGTGAGATCCTGAAGCGGCTCGCGGACGGTGAGCTGGACCGGTTAAAGTTCTTTCGCTTCACATCCGCCAACGTTGGACAAGTGCAGGCGATGGTCTCACGCACGGGTTACACGGGCGATTTGGGCTACGAGCTTTGGGTTCCTGCGGCCCGGGCAGAGGAGGTCTGGGATCGTCTCATGGAGGCTGGAAAAGCCTACGGGATTACGCCCGCCGGGATGCTGGCGCTGGATATGGCGCGTCTGGAGGCCGGGTTCATCCTGCTCGAGGTCGACTACACCAGCGCGGAAAAGGCCCTGATTCCGTCACAAAAATATTCTCCGTTCGAGATCGGCCTGGGTTGGACGGTCAATCTGGAAAAGCCGGGCTTTGTCGGCCGCAGGGCGTTGCTCGAAGAGAAACGGCGCGGTTCCTCCAGGCAGCTCATCGGCCTGGAGATCGACTGGGAGGATTATGAGCGCCTCTATCAGGAGGCCGCCCTGGCTCCTCAACTGCCGACGGCCGCGTGGCGGGGCGGGGTGCCCGTCTATCGGGACGACAGGCAAGTGGGGCAAGCCACCACCGGCGGCTGGTCGCCGATGATAAAGAAATATATCGCCTTGGCTACGGTGCAGAGCAAGTTTTCGCAGCTAGGCGCAGAGCTCTCTCTGGAGATGACCGTGGAATATGTCAGGAAAAAAGTGAAGGCGACGGTCGTTAAGCCGCCATTTTTTGACCCGCCGAGAAAACGAGCGTGAACAAGGCAAAAGTCAAAAGTAAAAAGGCAAATTTTTTTACTTTTTACCTTTTACTTTTTACTTCTCAGAGGTTCACCACCGCGTTGACGACCCCCTGACAAACCTTGGCCATGAAGTCGAGGTCGAGCGTCTCCACGGTATCCGACGGGCCGTGGTAGTGGGGATTGCGGAAAAAGGAGGTGTCGGTGACCAGCAGCGCAGGATATCCCAGGTCCCAAAAGGGGGAGTGATCGCTCAGGCGTACCTGGGGAACGAGGAAACCGTTGCCCAGGACGGTCAGGGTCTCCACGGAAAGCCCGCGGACCTGCCGCAGCAGGCGGGAAAACTGCCTTAGCAGCAGGCTCGAGCGCCAATTGCCTACCACGCCGATGAAATCGCCGCGATCCGGGTAAAACCAGCGCAGCCCGGCCGGGTACTGCTGGCCTCCCGGCTTTACGCTGGTGTACCCCACCATCTCCAAGGATACCATTGCGCGAATATCGGCCCCCGCGGTTTTGAGCTTTTTAGCGAAGTGGGTGCTGCCGATCATGTTAAGCTCTTCGAGGTTGAACGCGCAAAAAAGCACCTGGGACCGGAGCCTCAATGTGGAGAGAATTCTCGCCGCTTCGAGCAGGACCGCGACCCCGCTGGCGTTATCGTCGGCCCCCGGCGAGCCTTCCACAGAGTCGAAATGAGCGCCGAGAATAATCAGCGGCCCGCTGCGGGCAGCCCCGAGCCGGCCGATGACGTTGCGGTAGCCCCTTCCCCAGTAGGTAAAGGTATCGCTTTCCACGCTGAGTCCGTAGGACTCGAATTCCTTCTCGATATAGCTCTCCACCGCCGCCAGGTGGCGCGGGCTGCTGAAAGGGTTTCTCTCAGCGCTGATACGCTCAAGGCTCTTGCGCAACTCCGCAGCGCTGACTCTGGCAGGGGAGGCGATCATGAGTGGGTGAGGCGCACCGGAATGCCTCTCTGATGGAGATAGCTCTTGCATTCCGCGACGGTGTATTCCCGGTAGTGAAAGATCGAGGCGGCCAAGGCGGCGCTCGCGCCGCCGGCGGTCAGTCCCTGGTAAATATGCTCTAAAGTACCCACGCCGCCCGAAGCGATAACCGGGACGCGCACGCGCTCGGAGATCGTCCTGGTCAACTCCAGGTCGTAGCCCTCCTTGGTGCCGTCGCGATCCATGCTGGTAAGCAGGATTTCGCCCGCGCCGTAACCCGCCAGCCTCTCTGCCCACTCGCAGGCGTCGATTCCCGTCGGATTTCTTCCCCCGTGGGTGAAGACCTCCCAGCCGCTCCCCGCCCGTTTGGCGTCGATCGCCACGACGATGCACTGGCTGCCGAAGGTTTCGGCCGCCTCGCGCACGAACTCGGGGCGGGCCACGGCGCCGGTGTTGATCGAGACCTTGTCGGCGCCCGCTCTCAAGAGCTTGCGGATCTCTTCGAGCCCGTTGATTCCCCCTCCGACGGTAAGCGGCATAAAGATTTCGTCGGCCGTGCGGGCGACCACATCGAGGATGATTTCGCGATTTTCGTGCGAGGCGGTGATGTCCAGGAAGCAGAGCTCGTCGGCGCCCTCGCGATCGTAAATCCGGGCGACCTCGACCGGATCGCCGGCATCGCGCAGGCCGACGAACTTGACTCCCTTCACGACCCGCCCGGCCTTCACATCGAGGCAGGGAATAATACGTTTGGCAAGCATAAGTCTTTTTCTAGCTTAGCGGAGAAGGCTCAGCACCTCAAGTTAGTCATGGCGTTCTAGCGACCATCCACCTCAAGCTAGGGTGCTTCCGAGACCCTATGGTGAGGGTAAGAATAGGCGTTTTTTTTCTTGACATGGCCGGGTGTTCTGCCGTATACGTGCTACGTCTTAAGTCGTAGTCTATCTGGAAAACAACGCGGTAGACTGTGTTACAATATGTTTTCTTCGATATATTATATAGTTACGAATTTTTCTAAAATACGACTATAGTCCTATTAGAGACGTTGAGGTGCCGGGCCAAAGGGTCGCGCGCGCAGGGATCAAGGCATGGGGGTCCTATGAAGCTAAGGCTCATTATTGCGATGGCGGTTTATCTGGCCTGTCCGACTATTGGATTGTCGCAGACCGGCCCGGATCCGGCGCTGATTGAGGCGGCAAAGAAAGAGGGGGAGCTCGTCTATTACACCACCATGACCTTATCGCAGAGTAAGAAAGTCGTCGATAAGTTTGAGAAGAGATATCCGTTCATTAAGGTGGAGCTGTTTCGCACCGGCGGCGGCCCCTTGCTCAACAAGATTTTGACCGAGGCCCGAGGGGGGAGGTACGCCTGGGACGTGGTGAGCGGACGGGGAGAGATGGTTCTACCTTTCATGGAGAACAATCTCCTGGCGGCTTACCGTTCGCCGGAAAGCAGGAAAATGGGCGCGGACTTGGTGGACAAAGAAGGTTATTGGACCGCGTATTATGTGAATCCTTATGCCTTGGGATACAACACCAGGCAGGTGAAAAAAGAAGAAGTCCCCAAGAGCTATGAAGAATTGCTCGAGCCCAAATGGAAAGGAAAAAAGATATCCATTGATAATGAGGCCTACGGTCTTCTCTCGGGCCTTATACGAGCCTGGGGTAAGGAAAAGGCTGTCTCCTACTTTAAAAAGCTCGCCGCCCAGGATCCGGTGCCGATGCGCGGCAACACGAATCGAGTGCAGCTCACCATGGCCGGGGAATACCCCCTTATCATCGCCTACGCGCCGACCATTCAGCGGGAAACCTCGAAAGGGGCGCCTATCGATTGGGTTCCCCTGGAGCCGGTAGCGGTGCAAGTGAATCCCGTTATGCTGGCGGCTAAGGCCCCGCACCCCAATGCAGCCAAGCTCTTCATGGATTTTGTCCTCTCCAAAGAAGGGCAGAAACTGCTTGTGGGTTTCAGGCGCATCCCTGTCCGTGAAGACGTGGAGCCAAATCCGTCGCGCCTCTTTCGCGGCTACCAACGCATCGTGGAACACCCGGAGGAGTATAAGAACTTCTCGGAGACGGTGAGGCTATATCAGGAAATCTTCCGCTTGCGCTAAAGACCAACCCGCACAAGGGCTAATTGCGGTCGTTGCGGAGAATCCGCAACGTAAACAACCGTCTAGCCGAGACTTGGTTCTAGATCAGGGTATGGTAAAGAGGGACCCCTACAGAGTTAGGACTAAAGTCGTAATTTTAAAAAAGGTTATTTAACCTGACACGATTTTTCCCTTGACAAGCTACATTACGTGGGCTTCAATGCCCACAACTAAAGTCGTAAAAATGGCAAAAATAAGATCGGTTCAGTGAAAGGAGGGTGCTATGAAACAGGAGGTAAAAATATCGTGGTCTCTTGTGGTTCTGATTGCGCTTGTCCTGCTCGCTAGTACTCCGATTCAGTCAAGCGCCGATGAGTTCTACAAAGGGAAGACGATTCGTTTTGTGGTGGGCTTTGCTCCGGGGGGGGGATATGACCTGGCCGCTCGGGTCGTTGGCCGGCATATGGGGAAGTACATCTCTGG